>Ga0307278_10000638_pt1 | contig 17370 bp, 18 predicted proteins | sample ER_DNA_117_FD_194482 | JGI IMG/M metagenome (GOLD analysis project Ga0307278, IMG submission 194482) | Bulk soil microbial communities from the East River watershed near Crested Butte, Colorado, United States - ER_DNA_117 | ecosystem: Environmental > Terrestrial > Soil > Floodplain | place...
GATTTTTCTCCGTTAGATCTTGTTCTCCTGCGCTACGGTTATGATCACTTTCCCCCGAGCGTGCCCTTGTTCCAGATAACGGATGGCGTCAGCGATCTGGCTCAGCGGATAAGTCCGGTCAATGACCGGTGTCACTTTTCCGGACTTCATGAGGTCGGCCAGGATGTTCAGGTCATCCTTGTTTCCTTGGGCCATCATCATGCCAATCTTCTGGCTGATGAACGGTGATATCAGCATCGCTTTGATCGGCCGAGACATGGGGCCAACCCAATTACCCTCATTTGGTCCTCCTCCTCCGATCATGACGCAGATTCCATTGGGTTTTAGGACGCGCCTGAATCCGGACAATGGCTGCGTGCCAACGTTGTCGAGAATCACGTCATAACGTTCGTTACTCTTCGTGAAATCTTCTTTGGTGTAATCGATCACGTGATCTGCTCCGAGCGATTGGACCAGCTCCACATTCCGGCCGCTGCAAACGCCGGTCACATCTGCGCCGAGTGATTTGGCGATTTGCACGGCGAAAGTTCCGACACCTCCAGACGCGCCGTTAATCAGGACTTTCTGCCCTGGCTGAACCTTCCCCTTGTCGCGAAGACCCTGCAACGCGGTGAGCGCTGCCACAGGGACAGAAGCCGCCTGCTCAAACGTCACGCTGGCCGGTTTCAGCGCGACTGCCCGATCTGCGCGAGCGCACACATACTCGGCGAAAGCCCCGGTTCTATTGCCGAAGACTTCATCACCCGGTTTAAACTGCGTTACGTTCTTGCCGACCGCTTCAACCGTGCCCGCATAGTCAACGCCCACTCGTGGATCCTTTGGTTTGCGCAGCCCCGCCATCATGGCGCGCATTATGTACGGCGTGCCTCTGATAAGGTGCCAGTCGTAGGGATTGACGGACGCCGCGCGAACTTTGACCAGGACCTGATCGTCGTTCGGCACAGGCTTTTTGATGTCTCTGATCTCGAGAACATCGGGTGGTCCGAATCTGGTATAGACGACGGCTTTCATGTGCGGTTCTCCTGTCTCGATCGGTTCTTGTTTCTCAGTTGCCAACGCGTAGAGGAAAGAGCCTCCGATCAGCAGCGCGATCAGAGCGAAGCCATAGCCAAAGATGCGGCGAAGAATTTTGCGCTTGGGGCGCGGTGATGTTTCTGCAGTCGATTCGTTTGTTAGGTTTGTGCTCATTCTTTTCTCCTTCTAGTCCACAGTGATTACGACTTTGCCTCGAGCGTGGCCTGTTTCCAGATACCAAAGAGCCTGAGAGGCCTCGCTTAGTTTGTAGGTCTTGTCGATGACCGGTGTCATCTTTCCATCGCGCATCAGGTCACCGAGGATCGCCAGGTCCGCTTTGTTCAATCTGGCAAGATAGGTCATGAACTTCTGGCTCACGAACCAGGACCCCATATAAGCATTGAGTTCACCAAGCAGACGCCCCGCAAAGCCGTCGTGCCATCCTGCTCCTCCGATCCCGGCCATAACACAGATCCCATTTGGATTCATAATCCGCCGGCGTTCGGAGAACGAATGGTTCCCGACAAGATCAAAGATCAGGTCATAGCGTTGATCGGTTTTCGTAAAATCTTCCTTCGTGTAATCGATCACGTGATCCGCGCCGATTGATCGGACCATCTCAAGATTTCGCGTGCTACATACGGCGGTCACTTCGGTCCCGAACGATTTAGCTATCTGCATCGCGAAGGTGCCTACGCCTCCCGACGCGCCATTGACCAAGACGTTCTGGCCAGGCTTAATCTTTCCTTTATCGCGAAGACCCTGCAGGGCGGTGATTGCCGCCACGGGAACAGAAGCCGCTTGCTCAAAGGTCATGTTGGCGGGTTTCAGCGTGACTGCTCGATCTGCTAGAACGCAGACGTATTCGGCGAAGGCGCCGGTTTTCCCGCCGAATACCTCGTCGCCTGGTTTGAACTGTCCGGCAGCTGCCGGATTCCTGCCAACCGCTTCAACTGTCCCCGCGTAGTCGACACCTACCCGGGTGTCTCTTGGTTTGCGCATTCCCAAGATCGGGCGCACGAGCCATGGGCCGCGGATGGTGAGGTCCAGCGGATTCAAGGCGGCCGCGCGAACTCTGACCAGGATCTGGTTGTCTGCCGGAGCCGGCTTTTCAACGTCTTCCAGGGTAAGAACCTCGGGTCCCCCATACTCGCAATGAACGATGGCTTTCATAGGATTTGCCGGCGCACCGGTGTTGCGATCGCAGTCATTAGTCGACGTCCAGTAGGCGATGAACCCCGCCAGGAACGCCAATATTAAGGCGAGCAAAAGCGCGCGTGCAGTCCACTTTAGAGTACGCTTCAGCTTCATCGGCCTAACGAGGCTTCCTCCTTCCATCGTTGTCCGTTCACGCCCTTCACGAGCAGCCACAGCATCAGTGATATTTCCCCGGGGCCGGCGAGCGCGAGGTTGTAGGGATACAGATAGTGTGCGAGCGGCCGCCACAGAAGGGTCAGGTAACCCAAGCCGGCAAGCACCTCCAGCACGCCAATAATTCGAGGCAGGAAGGTTGATCTGAAAATGAGGTAGCCGATCAGGACACACCAGAATCCGAAGAACACCAGGCCGATGTCGTAGGACTGCGCGTTCAATTTGACAAGCATGAGCGCCAGAGTCTCCAATTGTTCGGGCGCAAATGCGCTCAAGGAGCTCTTGCCTTGCAGGACGAGCAAGGGCGCGAGGTGAAAGAGACTGCTAAGGGCCCACATCGCGCATCCCAGGAGCATGACGAACCCAGCGAGTAACGAGACGCTCCTATTCACCGGCTTAAAGAGACCATAGAAGAGAACCGCCCAAACGATATGGAACGGCACAGTCATGAGGGAAGACACGAACCCTAGCCGAAATAGAGACTCGTGCGAGAGGATGTTGGCCGCTGTCGCGGTTGCGCTGGCCGGCACAACCAGCATGCCGAGAACGACCATTTGGCCAAAAACTGACGCCAGGCTTCCGAGCAAATAGGAGACGCCTGCCATCCGGGCCTTGAAACGCGGCGACGCTTCTGCAATCCGTTTCGTCATTACAACTGTGCTCATACTCTCTTCCTTGTGTGAGTGATTTAAGTAAACGTGTAGATGAATCAGATAGGTCCGCAATAGCAGTGGATGGCCTGCTTCTTCCATCGTTGAACGTTCACGCCTTTCACTGTCGCCTGAGATACCGGCCGTTCGCTCATCTCGTGCATTGTTAGGGTTTGTTGTCCTGTTCCACAGTGATTACTATTTTTCCTCGAGCGTGTCCTTCTTCGAAATACCGCATCGCCTCCGCGGTCTCGCTCAACTTGTAAGTCCGGTCGATGACGGGTGTCACCTTCCCCGTTTGCATGAAGTCACCCAACAACTTCAGATCCTCTTTGTTCAGTGTCGTAACATACCTGACGAACTTCTGACGGACGAACCGCGACAACAGATCCGCTTTGAAACCCCCAATTATGCGCCCCCACGTTTCCGGGTGTAGTCCTGCTCCTCCGATTCCGGCAAGGACGCAGATGCCATTAGGAGTTAAGACCCGGCGGCGATCTGAGAAGGAGTGGTTTTGAACGTTATCAAAAATCACGTCGTAACGCTGGTCACCTTTGGTGAAATCCTCTTTGGTGTAGTCAATGACGTGATCTGCGCCGATTGATCGGACAAGCTCCACTTTTCCCGTACTGCATACGCCCGTTACTTCCGCGCCGAATGACTTCGCTATCTGGACAGCGAAAGTGCCCACGCCTCCCGTTGCGCCGTTGATCAGGACCTTTTGCCCCGGCTGAATGTTAGCTTGGCGAAGATCCTGCAAGGCGGTGAATCCCGCCCAAGCTATAGAGCCCGCTTGTTCAAACGTCACATTAGCTGGCTTAATAACCAATGCTCGCTCGCGAGCGCACACATACTCCGCAAGGGAAGGACGAGCCGCGCCAAAAACTTCGTCGCCCGCCTTGAACAGCGTCACGTTTTTGCCAACCGCTTCAACCTGGCCGGCCACATCGGTGCCTAGCCGTGTCTTCTCTGGTTTGCGCAGCCCGGTCATCAGGCGAAGCGGCCACGGCCCTCGCATCACGCCCGGATCAATAAAATTGAGGGAAGCCGCGCGAACTTTGATCAAGACTTGATCGTCATTCGGAACAGGCTTTTCAACGTCTTCAAACTTGAGAACGTCAGGTGAACCATACTCGCAAAAACGAATGGCTTTCATCGGAACGTTCAGAGCAGCCATGCGATCACAGTCGTTAGTTGACCTCCAGTAAGCGACAAATCCTGTGAAGATCGACAATATCAACGCCAGTAAGATTGTGGCTCCAGTCCACTTTAGGATTCGCTTTAGCTTCATTGGCCTAACGAGAGAGCAGATCAGGCTGCCGCTGGCTGAAGCGCGCTTGAAGGAGTTGGCACCTTTGCACCCTTAATCAGCAGCCACAGCATGATCGCCAGCTCGCCGAACAGGACCGGCTGCGCAAATTTAAAAGCAGCACCGTAGTAAGCTGGAAAGAATAACGCTGTAATGCTGAGAGCCACATAGCCGAAACAGTTGATCATTAACCAGACACCGATGAAGCGCGGCAGGAAGCCGGAGCGAAAGACGAGGAGGCCAAAGGGAAAAAGCCATAGACCCCAAAACATTTCATTGATGAAGATCCCTTGAGTGTGCAAACGGATGAACAACATCCCGAGTGCGTCGCGCTGAGGCTTATCGAAGACCGCAAGGAAGTCCGCGCCACGGAAGAGAGTCAGCGCGGCGATATCATTGAGCGTATTAACAAATCCTACCGCGGCCGAGACCAGGACGAACGCGACCATTAGACCGGCCCAGATCTTATTTACGCCGCTGAGCAACCGATACAGGGCGACCGCGAGGCAGATGAAAATCACTTGTCCGACAAGATCAGCCAGAATCGCGAGACGAAACATGGTCTCGTGCGCGAGGATGTTCCCGGCCGTCGCGGCCGCGTCGCCGCGCACGATAAGTTTGCTTGGCACATAAATCAGGCTGAAAGGCCCGGTAACGACCATCGATAGATACACAGCGCCGGCGATCCGCGCGGCTTTCTTGAGTGGGTCCATGGGATTTTTTTCTCTTATTGGTTGTTAGGGGAGCAGATGAATCACAGCGGTCCGCGATAACGGCGCAGCCGAACCGCGGCTGCGAGAAATGCAGCAGCGAATACGAGCCCGATCCAAAGACCTGGGCTGCTCAGGTATCTTCCCGGAGTGAGTTGGGCGAGTGAGTCGATCGTGGGGTGATCGCGACCGTGAAATTCGAAAGCGTCCGGCGCGAATCCCATTAAGCGGTTCTTCACTAGGGAGCCGAAATACGAAGTGTTGAAGGTAATTTTCTCGAAGATTTGGATCGCGATAATTGGCAACACGGCCCAAAGAAATGTCGCGCGCCGCGCCCAGCCTGAGACCAGCAGCAGCCAGCCGTAAATCGGCGCGTGCCAGAGCGCAATCGCGGCCAAACCGTAGAGCAATACCAACCAGTTCTGAAATACCGGGAAGTGGGCCCACGTCGTCGCCGGACTCACACCGTGGAATATGAGGACTACGCTGGTTTGCAGCAGCATGATCAGTTGCACGCAAACGACGATCGCGAAGGCAATCAGCGGCAGAACCACCAGCGGAATGGTCGCCTTTGAAAGCACGGTGGTGAGATCCGACACCGGCAGCGACTTCCAGAACAGGATGCTGCGATCGCGACGTTCGCCATGCAGCGCGTCGAGACAGTAGAACACGCCGACGATGAACACGATGAAGATCATCATCATAGCCGCCAAGTCATACGGCTGCTCAATTGCGGCGCGTTGATGCGCAGGGTCGAGCAGCAACACGGCGCGCCTGCGGTCGGTCAGGCCAATTGTGCTGATGGCGAAGCCTAACACCTCGAAGGCGGCGACGATCAACGGTGCTACATATATCGAACGGTTCTCCCACAATTCACGCCACACCGACCAGTACAGCGGTCGGGTCGGCGACATGGGCGCAGGCGCGATTACCTGCGATTCGATCGGAGATTCGGGCACGGTGTTCGATTGAGTATTCATGTAGTCGCTCCTCCTTGGCGCGCCGTAGGCTCGTGCGAAGGCCGCTGTGCCACGCCGGCCTGATTGGTCATTACGGCAATAAACAAATCCGCGATGCTGGGCCTGCGCACGTCGCCAAGCGCGGCGAGTCGGTCACGATCAACACGATCGAACAGCAGCACGCTGCGGCCGAACACCTGACGCTCGTGAATCGGCTTGAATTCCCTTGCTGCGGCGACATTCTCGGGATTCACCATCACTTCCAGATAGCGCGACTCGAATTCTTCCATACTGCATTCGAGAACGATGCGACCGCGGTCGATGAATATGAGATCGGTTAGGACGTCCTGGACCTCTTCGACCTGATGTGTCGTGACGACGATGGTGCGGCTGCGATCGAAGTAGTCGTTCAGCAGCGAATCGTAGAACTGTTTGCGAAACAGAATGTCCAGACCAAGCGTCGGCTCGTCCAGCACCAGCAATTTCGCGTCAATCGCCATGACAACAGCGAGGTGCAGCTGGGCCACCATGCCCTTCGACAGTTGCCTGACTTTGCTAGTGCGCTTGATCGTGGTCCTCGCTAGAAAACTTTCCGCCTTCGCGCGATCGAATCGCGGATGCACGCCAGCTACGTAATCGAGCAATTGCGAAACCCGGATCCAACGCGGCAGGACGGCGACATCGGCAATGAAAGAAACATCGCGCATGAGCTGCTCGCGCGCGATCCAGGGATCGCGTCCGAGCACCTTCAATTCTCCCTGATATGAGGTGAGGCCGAGAATCGCATTGAGCGCGGTCGTCTTGCCGGCGCCGTTCGGGCCGATGATTCCGAGAATGCGGCCCTCTTCGACACGGAGATCGACGTCGTCCAGCGCGACCGTTGTGCCGAAAACTTTGCGGAGACCGCGTGCTTCTATGCAGGCCATGATGTCAGTGCTTCTCCTTTCCAGTTTTCGACAACGACCGGCGCGGTGCGGCGGCACGCAGCAGTTCCTTCGGTGTGATGCCGAGCCGCTGAATCGTTGCGGCGACCCTGGGCCAGTGTTCGGCAAGAAACTTCTGGCGTTCGGCCTTCAGGAGCAGATCGCGCGCGCCGGCTTTGACGAACATCCCGAGACCTCGCTTCTTCTCGACAAGCTCCTCGTCGCCCAGTTGTTGATACGCCTTGAGAACCGTGAGCGGATTGACCCGATATTCGGCCGCGACATTGCGCACCGATGGCAGCGAGTCGCCTTCTTTGAGCACGCCGTCGAGTATCATATGGACGACACGGTCGCGAAGCTGGCGGTAAATCGGCTGACTGTCGTTCCATTCACTATGCATCCTGTGTTGCATCACTGCGCCTCATATAGTGTTACAGTCAACTATAACACAACATCACATGCAAGCTTTTATTTATTTTTTCTTTGCCCGGCGTTTCCCCCCACGAAAGGAGAGCTCGCGCATGCGAGAGACACCGCAAAAACTGATTCCGGCCGCGAATTCGCGCGGCGTCACTTTGATCAGGCCGCGGCGGTTTCGCGGACGCGCAGGCTCATGCCCATCACCCGGAAGATGCGGTCGCGTTTCTCCAGATAACCGGGTGAATCAAGATCGCGTGGCCGGGGAAGATCGACATCGACAATTTCCTGGATGATCGCTGGACGCTGCCGGCCTATCGGACCGTGGCAGCCTATTTAGCTTTTGTTTTCTATCGAAACGTTGCCGGCGAAATGAACAAATTCCAGAATGTCGCCGCGTAGGCGCAGGAAATCCGGGCTGCTGCGCTGGCGGGGGCGATCTAATGCGACGGAGATGGTCCGCTCGATCTTACCGGGCCGCGGACTCATGATCATGATGCGATCGCACATGTAGATGGCTTCGTCGATATCGTGGGTAACCAAAAGCATCGTGGTGCCGCGTGCTTGCCAGAGGCGAAGCACTTCATCCTGCATCCGCATGCGGGTGAAAGCGTCCAGCGCGCCGAGCGGTTCGTCCAGGAGAAGGACTTTGGGATGATTGATAAGCGCTCGCGCGAGCGCGACACGCTGGGCCATGCCGCCCGAAAGATGATGAGGATAGGCGTCGGCAAATATTTCCAAGCCCACGAGACGCATGAAGTCGTCTACTTCGCGGTGTTTTTCGCGTAAAACCCCGCGCGCGACCAGCCCAGCCTGGATGTTGCGGCGCACCGTGAGCCACGGAAAGAGGTTCGGATCTTGAAAAACCAAGCCGCGTTCCGCGCCCGGTTGGGTGATTTTCTCAGAGCCAATCAAAAGTTCCCCGGAGTCGGGAGATTCCAGACCCGCAATCAGGCGCAGGAGCGTAGACTTCCCACAGCCACTTGGGCCAATGAGGGAAACTAATTCTCCGGCTGCGAGCGAGAAGGAAATCCCATCTAGAACCAGCCGGCGGAGGAGAGGATCGTCGGGCACCGGGAAACTCTTCCGAATTTCCTGGATGCCAAGCGAGGATGCCTCGTTTTCCGCAAGCGCTACCATTTGATCACGCCTTTTTGCCAAACGAGCATGCGGTCGCGCACTTTGAACAGAAGAGTCATGATGGTTGAGAAGAAGGCGGCCATGATGATAAGGGCAGCATAGACTTTGCCATATTCGGCCCAACCCTGCGCCCAACTGACATACCAGCCGAGGCCGGACTTCACTCCGACAGATTCTGCGACCACAAGTGTTAGAAAGGACGCTCCAAGTCCCATAAATAAGCCGATGAAAATGTTCGGAACCGCTGCTGGGATTGCGACGCGAAAGATGAGATAAGCGCGTCCGGCGCCGAGCGTCCGGGCAACATCGAGGTAAGAAGCGCGAGTATTAGAAACGCCGGAAGCAGTAAGCATCGTCACCGGAAACCAAACCGCGAGCGCGATCAATCCCGCGGCGGACACGACAGCCGACGGCGAAACTACCATCGCGAGAGGAATCCATGCCGTAGCTGGAATGGGTCCGACGACCTTGAGCAGTGGCATTCCCCAATAACGAACCGGAGTTGACCATCCGATGCAAATCCCACTGATCAGTCCAATGAGCACACCAACGGCGTAACCACTTAGAAGCAATGCGAGGGAGTGCCAGGTGCTATCCAGCAAAAGCGCGCGATCATTAATTAGACTGCGCAGTACTGCCGCTGGCCCGGGAAAGTACGGCATCGGGAGGAGTTGGAAACCGAATGTAACGATGTCCCAAAGACCGAGTAACAAGATTGCCACCGTAAGGATCGGACACATATGCCGCATCCAGGAGCGCAATGGCGTCCAGAATCCTTGCGCAATTGAGAGGACAATCGACACACCGACGATTTGGTAGAAGAACAGCGTGTAAGAATGCGTTTCGACGGCCGGTGCCCTCTTCGAAAAGAGCAAATGAATTGCGAGCGCCACTAAAGCCGCGAGAGGGACCGCCAACTGCGCGCGCCAACCCAATTCCGATCCACGTTCCATCCGCTGAATCGCATCTACGTTCGGGTGCGTTGGCGCGGAAGGCAGCTGCGTCGTCGATTTAGGGGAACTTATTTCTGGGCGGCTATTATGTTTTTCTGGACGCATGGTGCGTCAGGGTCGGCCAGATTCGGAGCATCCTGATCCGGCTGATCGAACATTTTTCTTCGGCAGCAGGAATCTTCCGTATCTTTCTGGACCAACGCCGCGATTAGCCGGATATCTTCGTCGGGTGAGACTTGGCCTCCGGCGACTTTTTCCACCTCCAGGGTCTTAATCCATTCGTCGGTAACGCCGTCAAGATGCATGAAAGCACGTTTGGCCAGCGCTTCCGTATCGGTCTCTGGAGAAAGCATCTTCGCGACTTTCATCTCCCGGCCGGCAGTGCGAACCGACTCCTCAGCCATATGGACACTTGGTATGTAACGCAAACGCGCGAGGGCCGCCGTGTTCAATTCGGGTGTTGAGGCGAGATATTTTTTCTCCACGGCCATGAGTGCTGCAGCCCTCGGGTTGGTCTCGACCCACTTGGCGCCTTTCAACAGGGCCCGCGTCGCTCTCGCCGCTGTGTCCAGATTAGCGTCCACCCATTTGCCGTTCGCGATTACCTCGCAGCAATACTCTTTGTTATAGGGTTCGTCCATTATCTGGTCGGCAATGTTTCTCACCTTCCCCTCCGCGATTAGCAGGCTACCGATCGGTTCGGCGTTGCAGACGGCGTCAACTTCGCCTTTGTCGATTGCCAGACCCAGTTCACCCGCCGGAAAAACTTTCCAGGTAATATCTTTTCCGGCATCAATTCCGTGAGTTCCGAAGACACGGTTCGCGAAGACGAACGGTGGCGTGCCCATTCCCGGCACACCAATCCGCTTGCCTTTCAGATCCTGAATCGTGTGAATATTTGTTTTCATGCCCGCTTGGACACGCAGACACCCGCGGTGAATGCCGGCGAGGAACCTTACATCTAAACCTTGTTCGATCGGTTTGAGGAAATACATTACCAGATGATGGGTGATGTCGTAGCTGCCAAGCGCCAGTGCGTCTTTATAAGTGGCCCAATTGCATTTCACCAGTTCAGGCTCGAGTCCCTCCTCCTTGAAAAAGCCTTTCTCGTAAGCGGCGTAAATCGGAGCTTCGCAGGTCAACCCGATGTAGCCGACCCGGACTCTGTTTGTATGAGCAGCGTTGGAAGCAGGATTTTTCCTGCAACCGGCCATAAGCAAAACGCTAAGCGCGACGGCGGCGATCAGTTTTTGTTGAATCATTTCGTCTCCAGAGGTTTTAGAAATAGCACAATAGGTTTTGCCTATGGAAGCAGAATCTGGCCCGGCAATCAACCCCGAACGCTTTCGGGGTCAAGCTCCTGATTGCATTTGGCCAGCCCGCCGGACAATATTCCTGTTCCCATGCAGGAGCCTTTCGATATCCGACACCTGCGCTATTTTCTCGCAGTTGCCGAAGCTGGAAGCTTTAGCCGTGCGGCTGATCGCCTCGGAATTTCCCAGCCGAGTGTTTCTCAACAGATGCGAGACTTGGAGGCCGGTCTTCGCGTGTCTCTGTTTCAGCGCCGTGGAAAGCGGATTCTGCTTACGCCGCGAGGTCTGATTTTTCAGGAGCACGCCCGCGCGGTCCTTCATCAGCTGGAGAATTTTCTTCAGGAACTAAACAGCGAACCCGGACAATTACGCGGCGAACTTCATTTGGGTGTTATTCCGGTGCTGAACGTGCCGCTCGTGCCGCACCTCCTTGGCTCTTTTACGGCCGACCATCCTGCGATCAGCATTATCGTCGAAGAAATCTCATCCACCGAGATCGAGACGGCCCTGGAAGAAGGCCGGATGGATGTCGGTCTTGGCTTTCTCACCCACCACTCGCCAAACTTGCGTTACGAGCGCCTTTGCACGGATGAATTTGCCTTAATCGTGGCCGGGAACCACCCATGGTCGAAGCGGCGGGTGATTCAGTTTTCGCAACTGCACCGGCAACGCCTCCTCCAATTGCCGGATACGTTCGTGATGCGCAGGATGACGGATGAAATTTGTCGAAGGCACCAGGTCCGTCCACACATGGTGGCCGAGATCAACGCGATTGAAACGTTGCTTCGCTCGCTCGCGCCTTTGCAAGCGGCAACGTTGATGCCGAAGATCGCATTGCGAGGAAGAGAAAGTCTGAAATTAAAGGCGATCCGGCTTCAGGGAAAAAAGCTCGGAGTGGATATCGGTCTCTTGCGGCTGAGCGATTCGGCAGCGAACAGCGCGGTGGCCGCATTCACCAGTCTTGCTAAGGCGACTGTTCCGAAAATGATCAAACCAACGCCAGCCACGCGACAGCCATGAGACTCGTCGCAGTCTCTATTGCGCTCGCATTAGCCGCCAGTGCTTTCTGCCAACAGAAACCTGAAGTGGTTCCGCGCGACACCGGCGGCGATTTGCTTTTGAAAAAACTGGAAACGCGCGTTGATGACGTTGCCGCGCGGCTCGATGGGGTCATGGGCGTGGCTATTCTCGATCTTACGGATGGTCGAATTCTTTTGCGCAATGCGGACCGTGTTTTTCCCGCCGCCAGTTCAATCAAAATCGCGATCTTGGGCGAATTGTATCGGCAGGATCAGGAATCTCGCGCGGGAGCCAAAGGGAAAGCCAGATTGGACGACATTTATACCTTTGCTCCCAAAGACCTGGTCGAAGACAGCCGGATCATGGCTGGTCTCACTGCTGGCGTCACGCGGGTTACCAACCGCGACCTGGCGCAATTCATGATCGCTGTGAGTGATAACGCTGCTGCCAACGTTCTCTACGATCGCGTCGGCAAAGATAACGTAAACGCAATGCTCCATAGCCTTGGTCTGTTGAAAACAATGTTGCGCCGAAAAATGATGGACATCGCAGCTGCTCGACGCGGCGACGAAAACGTCGCCACCCCGCAAGAAATGGTTCGGCTTTTGGAAGCCGTTCATAAAGAGAAGGTGTTAAACAAGCAAGCAACCGCGGAGCTCCTTAAACAGCTTTCAACGTTGAAGGAAAGTTACATTCCCCGCTATTTGCCAGTTGGCGTACAAGTAGCGAACAAGCCAGGAGAGCTAGAAGGTGTGCGGACGGATTCAGGTATCGTTTTCGCGCAAAACCGGCCGTTTGCCATCAGTGTAATGACAGCCTATGGCCGCGACGAAAGAGCTGCCGAGCGCGCGATTAGCGAAGTTGCTCTCGAAGCTTACCGCTATTTCGAGATGCGTGGCAAGGCATCCGAATACGGCCGCCTATTGCCGCGCGTCGAACCCCCCAAGTGATCATCGCAGCTAACGGTGACACTCTAAATCATCCTGGTGGACACAGACGTACGAAACCGGCGGAGAATAGATTATTTACCTGCCGTAACTTTATCTAGAAAAGCAAGCGTTCGGTTATAGCATTCGATCGATTCCGGGATGGAAAAGTCGAGTTGATACTCGTGACCGAGCTTTCCGTGTTCGACGGGATAATAGAGCGAATCGACGTACACGCCATTTTCTTTTAGCTTCGCTTCAAGTTTTCGGGCATCGGGTTCGAATGAGCCACTATTGCCGTCGGTGATAAAAGTGGCGGGATAATCCGGCGTCATATGATCAACGGTCGATGCCTGCGCAGCCTGCGGGGTGTCCCGCCAGTGACGGATACCGAAATACGCCCAGCCGATCTGTCGGACAAAAAATCTACCAAACCAGCTTCCCGAATTATAGAGACTCCTGAGGTCATAAGGCCCGCAATACAGAATGACGGCGATTAGGTCTTCTTTCGGGACGACTGCGCCAAGGGGCATTGACCTTGCTAATTCCGCATTCGTCTGCAAAGCGGTGAACTGAGAGGCGATCTGTGCCCCGGCTGAATCTCCGCCTATGATCAAGCGATGAAGATCGACGGTTGGGAAACGCTGCGGGTCGCGCTTCAGAAACTCGTAAACCTCGCCAAGCTGGATGATGGGACCCGGGTAAAGGTTGTCGGGCGCGAGTGCATAATTGATCGAGACTATGGTGTAGCCCCTGGCAGGGATCATCGTCGCCCACGTCTCGAGGCCGGCTTTGTCACCGCCTACGAATCCTCCGCCGTGTGGCCAAAGGATAGTCGGATGCGGGCCAGTGACGTCCTTCGGGCTAAAGACATCGAGTCGATTACGGCTTAGCTGGGATGGATACTCGATGTCTTTTTCGACGCGGATCTTTTGGCTGAGCTCACGGTAGATGGCTGGCGTGACCGGTTCGACTCCAACGCCTGTACCGAACTCTTTTCGCACATACCATGCAAATGGGATCGGGCTGACGTTTACTGCCACGAACACACCGCCAATCACGATGACGGCCAGGCCAAGCACGGCAAAAATGATCCGGACAACAGTTCTAAACAATCGGCTCATCTAAGAACAGGTCGTCAATCAGGGATCCAGAAAAACATAAAAGTTCGCGATCGCGAGGGAGCGATCGCCAGCACGCGAGGTGCGTGCGCTCCGCAGATTACAGCAACTGATAAGGATCGACATCGACCGCAACCGCCACATCTTCCGGAAATGGCAATTTGTCGAGCGTCTCGCGGACGATCCGGCTGAGGCGCATAATGGCTTCGCCGCGGATCAGAATATGAAATCGGAATTGACCTTGTAATTTCTCGAGCGGCGCGGGCGTTGGGTCGCCTAGAATAAATTCGGAGCGGAGTGATTCTCTTAATCTGCGCACCAGAGTTTCAGCCGAGAATTTTGCGTGTGCTTCATGCGGGGAACGCACCGTGATCAAAATTGCGTGCTTGTACGGCGGGAAATCGCAGCGCTCGCGAAATTCAAGTTCCTGTTGAAAGTAGCCGGCGAAATCGTGATGCCGTGCAAACTGGATAGAGGGCGAAAACGGAGTGTAAGTCTGCACAAACACTTCGCCGGATGTTTCGCCCCGCCCGGCGCGCCCCGCCACCTGCGTGAGAAGCTGGAAGGTACGCTCACCCGCGCGAAAATCCGGCAGATGCAACGCGAGATCGGCGTTAATGATTCCGACGAGCGTCACGTTCGGGAAATGCAGGCCTTTGGCAATCATTTGTGTGCCGACCAGGATATCGATCTTACCGGTGCGAAAACTTCGCAGCGTTTCGCGATACGCTTCCTTGCGCGTCATGGAGTCCGCATCCATGCGGCGCACCGTCGCCTTCGGAAAAATGTGCGCCACGGTCGATTCGACTTTCTCCGTGCCGAACCCGGCGTAGATCAGCGCGTCTTTGCCGCAAGCCGGACATTTCTTTGGCACGGCTGCGGTATGCCCGCACAAATGACAACTCAACCGCCCAGCGACTGATGGATGCCGATGGAAGGTGAGTGCCACGCTGCAGTTCGGACAATTGCGCGCTTCGCCGCAATTACTGCAAAGAAGCGAAGTGGAAAAGCCGCGGCGGTTCAGAAATAAGATCGTTTGCTCGCGTTTTTCCAGACGATCGGCAATGGCAGCACGTAATTTTTCCGACAGAATCGCGGCCGCCTTTTCCTTCCTGCGCTCCTGCCGAAGATCGACAATGCGCATGAGCGGCATCTGTTTTTCGTCGATTCGCTGGGTGAGCGTGGCGAGGCGAAATTTGCCGGTCTTGGTGTTGTGATAACTCTCGAGCGATGGCGTCGCGCTTCCGAGAACAACCACACACTTCTCGATCTTGGCGCGGACGACCGCGACATCGCGTGCGTGATACCGTGGCGCTTCCTCCTGTTTGTAAGTTGTCTCGTGTTCTTCATCGACAACGATTAGTCCGAGGTTTTTCAGCGGCGCGAACACTGCGCTGCGCGCGCCGATCACAATACGCGCGCGACCGGAATGGATCTTGTGCCATTCATCGTGGCGTTCGCCTTCGGATAGATGGCTGTGCAATACCGCGACCGCGTCCTGCGCTTCGGCGAACCGGCCTTTGAAACGCTCAACCGTTTGCGGCGTAAGCGAAATTTCCGGGACCAGAGCAATCGCGGTGCGTCCGCGGTCGAGCGCGGCGCGAATCGCCTGCAAATAAATTTCCGTCTTCCCGCTGCCTGTGACGCCGTGCAGCAAAATCGGGCGCGCATTTTCCGGCGAGTCGAGCGCCTGAGTAACTTCCTTCAGCGCCAGCGATTGCTCGTTATTCATAACTAAGTTCGACGTTGCGATGAATTGCTCGTCAGCATGGGGATCGCGAACGACTGCTTCTTCGCGCAGCTCCGCGAGTCCACGCCTGACCAGCGCGCGTAGCGTCTGGTTGTCGAGAGATGTCTGCCGCAGCAGGTCCGCCGCGCGCATCGGCGTTTCCAGTCGCGAGATCGCTTCTAGAAGTTCTGCCTGACGCGGCGCGCGCTTTCGCAATTTTTCAATTTCCGCGTCGTCGATCTTGCGCACGGGGCGGACGAACAATTGCTTTTTCCACCCGACTTCCGCGCGCCGGATGACTTGCGGCAGCAAACTGCGCATCACGGTTTCGATCGGGCAGCAATAATAGGTGCTGATCCACCTTGCGAGTTCAAGCAATTGCTCACTCAAGATCGGCGCTTCGCCGACAACCGCTTCGATCGACCGGATACCTTTCGCTTCGCTTCGCTCGAGAACCGAGACGACGGTTGCCAGACCAGATTTGTCGCGAAATGGGACGCGCACCCGCGATCCCACGCCGACTCGATCCGCCAGTGTTTCCGGAACGAGATAATCGAGCTCGCGATGGATCGCTCTGTCGATAATTACTCGAATAAAGCTCGGCTTGGACACAGATTAGCTTTGATTCATCGACGCAACGATGCGTGGATTGATGTTTACTGAGTTAAGCCGCGTTCTATCAGTTATCCACTTTTTCGCATCGCCAGCCATGATTCGATTCTTGTTCAAGTTCGTCCTGTGCATCCTGCTTGCGGTGGCGGCGGGTTTTGCTTATCTGGCCGTGCAATCGGGCGATCCGGTTTACGCGTTTTACGAATGGATGAGCCCGGCCCGGTTTCATCAGTACGATCGTCTGATTCGCTCGGTTGCGATAGAACATCACCTCGATCCGATGCTGGTAAAAGCGGTCGTTTGGCGCGAGAGCCGGTTTGATCCAAAAAAATATGGCGGCGCCGGAGAGCGCGGGCTCATGCAAGTGAGTGAAAAAGCGGCCTACGAATGGGCGCGCGAAAATAAGATCGCCGACTTTCGGGTCGAGCAACTATTCGATCCAAAAACAAATCTCGAAGCAGGCGCCTGGTATTTGCGTCGCGCGTTCGAGCACTGGGAAACGCAATCAGACCCCATGGCCTTTGCGCTGGCCGAATACAACGCTGGCGCCAGCCGGGCGCAGCGATGGAGCGGCGGGAATGGCGTCGCCGCGATACCGCCGCGAACCTTCCTCCAAAATATCAACTTCCCCGGAACGAGGAAATATGTCGAATCAATCATCGCGCGCTACGAATTCTACCAGCGACGCGGCCGCATGTGACGAACACGCGCGCTCACAGCCAGAGTCGTTGGGGCTGTTCCGGGTTTTCGATTTGCGCGATGCGATTGTCCACCTAGACTAGCAGTTCACATGGGGAACCTCTCGGGTTCGACATGAAACATTTCGCTCTCAGGTGCCTGTGATGACCCGGTTTCGGTTCGCCAAGACTGGCTTTTTCACTTGTCTACTCGCGGTGTGGTCGGTTTCCGTCGCTTTGGGCCAGGCTGTGCCGCACAAGCCGTTTCCGAAAGAGCCGCTGGAGAAACTCGAGAACCCGCCTGCGCTTTATTGGGGAACGGGCGTTTCGCCCCGCATGGTCTCGCAGTTCGAAGCATTCACGAGTCATCAGGTGAACGTGAATAGCAGCGGGCAGAACATTACTGGCGATGCGGCGAATGAGCCGTCGATCTGTGTCGATCCCACCAACCCCAATAAGATGTCGATTGGGTGGCGCCAGTTCAACAGCGTAACTTCCAATTTCCGGCAGGCTGGCTGGGCCTATA
>Ga0307278_10000639_pt1 | contig 17363 bp, 18 predicted proteins | sample ER_DNA_117_FD_194482 | JGI IMG/M metagenome (GOLD analysis project Ga0307278, IMG submission 194482) | Bulk soil microbial communities from the East River watershed near Crested Butte, Colorado, United States - ER_DNA_117 | ecosystem: Environmental > Terrestrial > Soil > Floodplain | place...
AGCTGCTGCTCGGTCCCAAGCGGTTCAAGCACCTCCTCGCGGTCCTCCCGGCGATCGGGAGCAACCGGCTCTCCGAGCGACTGCGAGGACTCGAGGAGGCAGGGATCATCCGCAAGAGCACGCTCCCCCCTCCCGCCGGCGTCGCGGTCTACGAGCTCACCGAGGAGGGAGAGCGACTGCGCGATCCACTGGTCGCCCTCGGGTTGTGGGGGCTCGACCTCCCTGTCGACGATCGCATCGACCCGGAGACGGCTCGCGCGGAGCTCGTCGCGCTGTGCCTGGCGGGAACGCAGACCAAACTCCTGGATCCGGGTCGCCGCGAGACGTTCGAGTTCCACGTCGGCGACGAGGTGTTCCATTTCCAGCTCCGGCACGGCCGGTTCCTGCCCCGTTCAGGCCCGTCGCCGACCGACCCAACGGTACGGATTGCCTGCGATCTTCAGACCTTCATGGACCTCGCGCTTCGTCAGCTGACGCCGTCGCAGGCGCTCAAGGATGGCCGCGCCACGATCCTCGCCGGGTCGCGCTCGTCGCTTGCCGAGGTCTTCCGCCTGCTGGTGTACACGCCCCAGGCGCCTCGACCAGTGCACGCGTAGCGGCAGTCGCCGAGTACCGAGCACGGCGGGTATCGTGCCCTCGACGTGCCCCAGACAGGGGTTCGCAGCGGTGACTGGCGCTCATCATGGTCAGCCGTTGGAGGGCTGGTGAGCTGTGCCGGCGACCGCTGACAGGCGGCGCGAGAGTGCTTCCCAAGCTCGCGGTGCAGCGCGCCCTGGTCCGCGCCGGGTCCGTGCCGCACCGGTCGCGCGGGGCCCAGCGAGCACGAGCGGTCACCACGGGTACGAAGGAACCGCAAGGTCACCGCACCTGCACCCCAGGACGTCGGCCGCTGGAGCGGGGCGGAAGCGGCTTCCTGGGTTGCGCCCCGGTTCGTGGGCCGAGGTGCCCGACGGTTGGCACCGGTACGCTGGAGGCCTGGCCGAGGAGCGCTCCCCTGGGGGAGGTGCGCGTGGACGTGCGGCGGGTGCGGCGGCTTGGCCACAACAGCTTCGGCGAGAAACTCATTCCGGGCGCGGTCGGTGACTGCTACCTGGGCCTGCTGGTCGACCAGCCCCTCGCCGCCAGCCTGCCCGTCTCCGGCAGCCTGCTGGTGGTCGGCCCTACCGCGCTGCTCGAGGAGCGGGTCCGCCAGCCCGACGGCCACGCGGTTTACGACCTGCTCACCGGTCACCCTGAGCGCACCTCCCGAGATCTGGTGTTCCTCGCAGACCTGGCGGTGGAGCTGCACACCTGGCAGGGCACCGACTGGACCGCTCAGGGCATCGACATCGAAGGCGTCGCCGAGGCGATCGTGCAACTGGCGCGTCGCGGCCAGGTCCGCGCCCGCTGGTACCACGACCTCGGCGCCGAGGACGCCAAGGCGCTTGGCCGCCCCGCTATGGACTACGCCCGCGGGGAGCTGCGCGACCGGGTCGCCGACTGGCTTGCCGAGCAGTACCTGCGCTGGCTGCATCCGACCAGCGGCTACCGCCCATCGGACGAGCCGTTCCTATAGCACCCAACTTGGTATCGCTCCCAGCATGACGCGGCCATCCGACGACGGTGTCGTGCGACTATCAAGCGACCATGCGCGTCCGGCTGGACGGTGCCGAGCGGACGGGGGGACACCCTGCTCGGATACCACGCCGGACAGCTGTCCGGCGTGGACATCTTGCGCGGTCTGCTGGACAGGGTGAGCGGAACCCGGACACATCCTTCGGATGGATGGGCAGGGCAACCACACGGCACGTCCACGGGCGTCGCTGGCGTCGTGCGTTCCATGGTGACGTGCCAGCGGCTGGTATGTGAGGATTGCGCTCTCGCCGTCGCCACGGACCCGAGGTCGGAGCACTACCGGCTGGCCCGCCCATCCGCGGCCACCGTTCGGTTGGTGCCTCCCGCACTCCACCCAGAGGGGGAACGCCAATGCCAGCCATGATGGCGGCGCAGCCCACCGGGGAGCCGCCGCAGGAGCCCTCCGGGTCGTCACCCCAGGAAGCGATGGGGGAGCCGCCCTCCGAGTGGACGCTGTCCGGGACCGTCGCCTATGTGACCTTCACCATCAAGACCGAGACGCCACCCCGGCCGCGGCGCGAGGAGGACCAGGCGCCACCGCAAGACCCGCGACAGGCGCTGCTCGATGCCATCGAGCATGCGGCGACGGCAGCCGCGGAAGCAGCGAGCGCCGCGAGACATGCGGCGACGGCAGCCGAGGCAAGGCCCGGCACGCAGCAGGAAAAGGCCAGGCTGGAGGCGCAAGCCGCAACGGCACGGGCGGACGCAGCCGAGCGCGCGGCGCGCGCCGCCAAAGAGATGGCGGAGACAGCACGGCTGCCGGCAAGACCGGCCCTCGACGACGCCGACCTCCTCAGCAAGCTCGACGGTCACCACCAGCAGCTCGAGGAGGAGCTGCTGGCGCAGTTCCAGAAGCCGTTCGGTAGGTACGTGACTGTCAAGCTGATGGCCGTGAGCGCCAGCAGCAGCGTCGAAATCATCACCGTCATCTCGCTGGCGGTCTACGTCGTCGGCAACTACGTGCAGATCGTCGGGGGGCTGCGCCAGGCGATCGAGGAGACGCGTGTCGCGTTCCGCGGCATCGTCAGGTCGCTCACCGGAGTGGACCTGGCCGACGACGACGTCGAAGCGAGGTGGCGGCCCGGCCCGGCGCTGGTGGAGCTTCACGCGGCTGAGTTCCCCCGGCGGGAACGCACGCCCGAGCCGCGGCCAAGGACGCGCGTCCGCCTGCTGCCCGTAATCGACAGGGTGCTGCTTGTGCTCCTGGTCGTCCTGGTCGTCACGGTGCTGGTGCTCCTCGTCATCCGCACCGGGTAGCACAAGCAAGAACGCGGATCGCCGGGACATCTTATGGCCCGAGCGGTAGGTCCCGTTGTGCTGACACCGGGTCAGGTGCCCCACGCGGTGCAGCTGCACGCGGTGAAACTCCTGCCGGCCCTGGCCTGGCTGGGTTCACCGCCTGGGCGCCGCCGCACCAAGTCGTGCTGGTCGCGGTGCAGCGACCATGCGCGACCAAGCGACCAGGAGCGACCTGCGACCAGGAGCGCCGCTCGGCAGTGGAGAGTCCCGAGCGGACAGGTAGACGCCCGGTCGGAGTGCGGCATGAACACGCCGTCCAGGGTGGACGCTCTGCTTGGTCTGCTGGACAAGGCGAGCGGCCACACGATGCACATTCCTTGGTGGATCGCGCGGGCGACCAGGCAGAAGGTCGGGATGGTCGCTCATGAGCGACCCCGGCGACTGTGGCGACCACGGCACACTGGTCGCAGGCGACCATGAGCGGCGGAGCGATGTGGACGGGTCCAGAGCGGTTGGATCGGAGGGGATGGACGCCTGCTCGGCGTGTAGCAGAGACACGCCGCCCAGCGTGGACGTCCTGCTGTTGCGCGACGGCTCGCCCAGGGCGCTGGGATTGCGGGTCGTCGCACTCCCAGCGCCCGAGCTTGGAGCGTGCAACTGCTCCTGGATCAGTTGGCCGATCAGAACGTGCTGCTCTGAACGCGCGAAGCGTGCAGTCTCATTGGGGGGTTATTACGAAGACTTCGCCTTCCTCGAAGTCGACGATCGGGTCAATGTTCCCTACTTGCAGAACCGCAAAGGCCCGGTATGCATGGTCGTTCCTTGCGGCGCCTTGAGCAGGAACCACAAACCGGTGTTGTAGCTCCTGCGCCGGCCAATTCGCGTCGCCGAAGCTGCCGTTGATGGTTTGCGCGTTGGCAGTAGTCATGTTCTGCGTGTAGTCGGTCAAGACCATCTGCAGTTTGTATGCACCACCGGCGTTGAATACGTTGTTTCCAGCCTCGGCCTCTACCACCATGTCAAACGCCTGATCGGAGCGGAGGGTCTCCTCCTCGATGGTGCGACCCGTCTCCGCTGCATACACTCTCGCCAGTATGGCCTGGTTGGTGTTGGGCACTGCAATCTCTCCCTTCCGTGCGATCTGATTGGCCTGTAGGCGTTCGCTCAGGTCCAGGACCGGGCGGGATCAGGTGGGCTTGGGCGCGCCTTGAGCGCCCTGCGGCAGACGAACTCAGGCGAGTGGCGTAGGGCAGTGCCGGCTACCTCGCTGCTGGACGTCCGCTGCGGAAGGCGGAGGAGCACGCGCAGTACTGGCCAGCTTCCCCTGCTTCACCGTTCCCCCCTTCCAGAGGAGTTCTGCAATGGGTTCAAACGGCGTCGAAGCGGCATATGGCAGTCAGACTGAAGCTGGCCAGCAATCGGTAGAGCGGTCTCCTCTCCTTGCGCGGAGCAGTCGCGCAGAGCGGCCCGCGCCCTGAATGCCACGAGCCGCTCCGTACATCGTCACCCTGCGTCGTGACCAGAGCGTGACTCCAGCGTGACCGTTACGGACGATCCGGGTTTTCTTCGACGCCTTGTGCGCCGGCCAACATCTCCGAGAGCCAGGCTTGGACCGCCTCGACGACCGCTTCCTCCTGGACGACAGTCAGGCTGCGCTCGAACCCCCTGGAGACGTCGGTGGTGACGCGGATCTGGGCGCGGAGCGGCGAAGACGAGCCAGGTTCAACCCAAGCTCGGATGAGGAGAAGTCCTGTGCGGGTATTGGTCACAGGCTGATTGTGACCCGCGGTCATGACCGCAGCGTTACGGGCTCTGCAGGCCCTGGATCAGGTGGCGCAGCCGAGGGGTGGGATCAAGGCCGAGTTCGGCGTGTAGGAGCGCCCGGTAGCGCGCGAACTCACGCACCGCCTCCGACTGGTTGCCCTCGGCCAAGTGCACCTGGATCAGGGCAGCATGGGCGCTTTCCCTGAGCGGTTCCGCTCGCACGGCCGCACCGGCAGCGCCAGCCGCCTCACCCCAGCGGCCAGCGGCGGTGAGCCATCCGGCCAGCGCTTCCAAGCCGTGCAATCGCAGCTGCCGCCAACCTTCAGCCTCGATCAGCACCCAATCGTCGTACCAGTTGGGCAGCAGGTCAGCCGACAGTGCCGCGACGGCGGCCGTTCCCAGCTCGGACCGATCCGGTGTCGATGCCGGGTCGAGCAGCCGACAGGCGAGCGCTTGCGCGTGACGGATGTCAACGGTTACGCCATCGGCGAGGCCAAGCTCGAGCCTGCTTGCCGCCAGCGCCTTGCGAGCTGTATGCCCCAACCGTGAAAGGGCTGACCGCAGATCGGAGTAGGCGTGGCTCTCGGAGGCGTCAGGCCAGAGCGTGCCGGCAACCGCGGCCCGGCTGGTAGCGCCACCATGAAGCGCCAACAACGCGAGTAGGCGTTGTGAAGCCCTCGGAGTATCGATCCGGACGCCATCCCCCCCGAACAGGCCAAACCCACCGAGCAGTGTAACCATGAGGCCATGATCAGCCCCTGGCAAGGATTGGAGGATGGTCACGGATTCCCCCCTTAGCTGCCGGAAGCCGATGACCTCTCCAGAGACCCAGAGTAGAGAATCGCCTTGTTAAGGGTCAACCAGACAGATGGACAGCAAGCAGACCCCGGCCGCTGTTCCAGGGCCTGCTGCTGTTGTTGGGGCGCTCAGCGCTCACCGCGGCCTGGGCCGCGCGTCCGCTCAGCCCGGGCGTGGGCGCGCTGGTGGGCGTGGCGGGCGCGCTGGCTGATCGCCCACGCGCGGGCGCTCACGCTGGGCCAGCGGTTCTCCGCGGTCAGCTCGGTGGTCACCCGGTAGGTGAGCGTGGCCTCCTGCTCGGCCCGGCGGACCCGGGCGGCCAGCTCCGCCTGGTTCCGCGCCCGGACCGGCAGCGTGGTGCGGTTGAGCGAAAGGAACGCCCGATCCAGCCGGGCAGGCGCCGGCTGCCGCGCCTGCCGGGCGCGGGCGGTGTCGGGGGTACCAAGGTCGAACCGCTGCCAGCCGGCCACCAGCGCCGAGCGGCTGCTGCCGAGCTGGCGGGCGGCGGCGGTGACGCTGCCAAGCTCCTCCGCCAGCCGAAACGCCCGCTCCGCGTGCTCGCGGTCACGGGCGTAGGGGGAGGAGCGTGGCCGGCCCGGGTAGTCCAGCCCCCACTGCTCCCACGCCCTGCGCAGCGTCGAGGCGTGGGTGCCGAGCTGGGCGGCGGCCTGCTGCGGCCCAACCTGGACGGCGAGCTGGTGGGCCTGTTCGGCCTGGCCGCGGTCGTGCAGCCAGACCTGCTGGTTGTCGAACGGGGGGTTGTCGCGCAGCCGGGTGCGCTCGTGGGGTTTGGTGCCGCCGAAGATGCCGTGATCGTCGTTCCGGCCGCTGGCCGCCTTGACGGCCAGGTCCCGGCAGGGCTCGCGGACGGGGCAGCCGGCGCAGACCTGCTTGGCGGCGGTGCCCTGGCGGGCATGCCCGCGCGCGGGGAAGAACAGCTCCGGGTCCTGGTCGCGGCAGGCCGCCTCGGCCAGCCACGCGAGCCGCCCACCATCGGGGGCCGGCCGCGCTTGGGCCTTGCCGGCAGGGCGGCCGGTGCGCAGGGGTTCGAGGACCTGGCGGACCTGCGCCTCGCGGACTCCGAGCATGCGGGCAGCGTCGGCATCGGCCAGGTACCGGCCGCCGTCACGCTCGACCACCCGCCACAGCTGCTCGACCCGCTGCGCGGTTGTCAGCGTGCCGCCGCGCAGCGCCGCCAGGGTCTGCGCGGCGTAGGCGCGGCCGACCCCGACCTGGCGGGCGACCTGGGCCGGGTCCAGGCGGCGGCCCCTGGCCAGCTCCTGCTCGCGGTAGAGCTGCTCCATCCGCTCCAACACCCGCCCTGGGGGCGGGGCCGGCTGCTCGAGGTGGGGCCGGCCGCCGCCGGCGTAGGCGGCCTGCAACCCCGCGAGCTGCTCCAGGGTGGCTGGGCGGTGCTCGGCCGGCTCGGCGCGCAGCTCCTGCAAGGTCGGGTCGCTGGCCCGTGCCGCCCGGAACGTCCGCAGCCACTGCCGCGCGACGGTGGTGCTGACGCCGGCCTCGCGGCCCAGCGCGGCCGGGTCGAGCGGCCGGTCGCCGCCGCGGAGCTCGGCGGCGACGAAGGCGGCCTGGATCTGGTCGCGGGCCAGCAGCATCCGCACCCGCGCGCAACCTGGGTCACGCTCCCGCGAGGCCCGCAGGGAGTCTAGCGTTGCGGCGGCCAGGCGCGGGGTGACGCTGACCTCGCGGGCTAGCTCGTCAGGGTCAACTCGGGTGCCGCCATCGATCTCGCGGGCCAGCCAGGCCGCGGCGATCCGCTCCCATGCGGGCCCGGGTTCCCCCGGCCGGTCCTCGGGGCGAGGCTGGGAGGTGGTGGTCATGCTGCCACCCCCTCGTCCCGCTCTGGCCCAGCAGGCAGCCGGACCGGTGCCCGCTCAAGCGACGAGGTGGCGCCACTAGTGACCAGCCGCGCCGGCGCCGGCGTCGTGGCCAAGCGGCGCAGCCTGGGGGAGCGGAACCAGGGGCGCAGGCGGATGCGGACCGGGGGCAGGTGGCCGTAGATCAGCAGCGCCCGGCGGGGCTTGAGCTGGCGGACCGCCTCGGGCGGCAGCAGCCGCCGGTAGCCGATCGACTCGGTCTGGGAGTGGCGGCCGTCGCCGGTTGTCTGGGCGACGTGGGTGACGGCCTGGTCGCCGACCAGCTTGGAGGCGAGCTCGAGGGAGGCGGGGTCGGCCTGGCCGGACAGCAGCAGCTTGGCGCGGTGGCCGTTGAGCACGGTGGCGGCGCGGCGGCCGTAGCGGTAGGCCAGCTGCGCCTCGTCGTGCCAGACGGTCAGCAGCTGGATGCCCTGCCCACGACCCGTCGTCGCCAGTTGCGGGAGCTTCTTGATCGCGGCGCAGTTGCCGGCCTCGTCCAGGCAGACGAACAGCCTGGGCGAGAGCATGCCGTCTGGTTGCTGGGCGGCCAGCTCCTCGGCGCGGCTGATGACGACGGAGACCAGCAGCTCGAACAGCGGCCGAAGTCGTTCCTGCTCGCTGGCGGGCGCGTACAGGTACAGGGTGTTGTTCGCCCCGGTCAGCAGCGCGTCCACGTCCAGGTCGCAGCCCTCGGCCGACGCGGCCACCACCGGGTCGCCGAAGACGTCCAGGAGGGTCTCGGCGGTGCCGAACACCGAGCCGCGGGTGTTGTCGGGGCGGGAGATGCAGGCGGCCCAGGCGTCCAGGGCCTGCTCGCAGCAGCAGGCCCAGCACCCGCGCGCTTTCGCCTGGGTCGAGGCGGACCGGGGCGTCCAGGCGGACGCTGGCCCGCTCGGCGCGCAGCATGCGTCGGATCAGGTCGGTGTCGGCCTGGTCGAGCTGCTGGGACAGGCGCTGGTCCTCCTCGACGGCCAGGGTGCGGCCGGCGGTGCCAAGGACGGCGTGCAGCCGGCCGGTCTCGGCGGGGCTCAGCACCAGGCCCGCGCTGGCGGGGGTGGTGGGGTGCTCAGCGTTCATGGGCGTCCTCCTTGCGCTCACGGCGGGCGTGGCGCTCGCCGGCGGCGGGGTGCTCGCGGGCGGCGGCGAGGCGCTGGCGGGTGCGGGCGGCGACCTGCTGGGGGCGCTGCTGCTCGGCGCGCTCGGCGGCCCGGAGTTGGCGGGCCTGGACGCGGGCCTGGACGCCGCGGCGGACGATGGCGTGGGCGCGGTGCTGGGAGGGCTGGTGGTTCTCCTCGAACCACGCTCCCGTCACCCTGGGCGAGAGCAGCTCGATTTGCTCGCGGCCGCGGACCCGGCCCCACTGCTTGGCCGGCGACGCGGCGACCGGCCGGGCGAACTTCGGGTTCAGCTCGAGGAAGGCGCGGGCCTCCGCTGGCGTGGTTCCCCGCGTCGGCACCGCCCGGGCACGCCGCGGCGCGGCCTGGTCGTGGCGCTGGCCGGGGATGGCGTGCTGGTCCAGGCAGATGGGGCAGCGGCGGCTGGCACCGCCCTGCTGCTTGAGCTGGCGTTCGCGGGCGCGGGTGACGCCGGGCCAGGTGCGGGCCAGGCGGAAGGTGATGCCGGCCTGGGTGATCACCTCGACCAGGCGGGCGCCGCGGCCGGTGGCGTGCTCGCCCAGGCGGTTCAGCAATCCTGAACCCTCGGCGAACCCGGTGTAGTGGCCGGCGTGCTCGTAGCGCTGGTCGAAGTGCAGCAGGTACACCGTGCCCAGCGGATGCTGGCCGGAGGAGGGCAGGGGCTGGGCGGTCATCGCCGACCACCCCCTCCCTGCCGGGGATGGGCGGGGAGGGCGTGGTCGACCTGCCAGGCCACGGCGCGGTCCAGCACTGCGCGGAGCAGCGCGCTGGCGGTGTGGGCGTTGCGGGCGTCGTACCAGGCGATCCGGTCGCGGAGGGTGAACGGGTCGAGGGCGTCCAGGACCGCCGGCGGCAGGTCGCCGGCCTCCGCAGCGGCCCACTCGGCCACCAGCGGGTCGACGTCACCAGGCAGCAGGAACTGGTCGGGGAACTGGTTCACGCTGCCACCCCCTCGTCCTGGTCACCGGGGGTGGGCAGGTGGACCGGCGCCAGGTCCTCCTCGAGCGGCGCGGCGCCGCTGGTGGCCAGCCGGCCCGGCACGGCGGCGTTGGCGAGCTTGCGAAGGCGGGGGGAGTGGAACCAGGGGCGCAGGCGGATGCGGACCGGGGGCAGGTGCCCGTAGATGAGGACGGCGCGCTTGGGCTTGAGCTGCCGGACCGCTTCGACCGGGACGAGGCGCCGCCAGCCCAGCGAGACGGTCTCGCTGTTGCGGCCGTCGCCGGAGGTCTGGGAGGTCTGGGTGATGGCTTGGTCGCCGACCAGCTTGCTTGCCAGCTCGAGGGAGGCGGGGTCGGCCTGGCCGGAGAGGAACAGCTTGGCGCGGTGGCCGTTGAGGACGGTGGCGGCGCGGCGGCCGTAGCGGTAGGCGAGCTGGGCCTCGTCGTGCCAGACGGTCAGCAGCTGGATGCCTTGGCCGCGGCCGGTGGTGGCGAGCTGGGGGAGCTTCTTGATCGCCGCGCAGTTGCCGGCCTCGTCCAGGCAGACGAACAGCCTGGGGTTGAGCATCCCGTCGGGCTGGCGGGCGGCCAGCTCCTCGGCGCGGGCGATCACCACGCTGATCAGCAGCTCGAACAGCGGCCGCAGGCGCTCCTGCTCCGAGGCGGGGGCGTACAGGTACAGCGAGTGGTTCGGCTGGGTCAGCAGGGCGTCGACGTCCAGGTCGCAGCCCTCGGCGCTGTCGGCCACCGCTGGATCACCAAAGACGTCGAGGAGGGTCTCGGCGGTGCCGAACACCGAGCCGCGGGTGTTGTCCGGCCGGGAGATGCAGGCAGCCCAGGCGTCCAGGGCCTGCTCGTCACCAAGGCCGGTGAGGGCCTGGGCGACCTCGTCGAAGTCCTGCACGTCGACCCAGCGGGCGACGTCGGCCATCGTCCGCCCCGAGCCTGCTGCGGCGTACAGAACGCAGGCCAGCAGCTTGGCGCCCAGCAGCTGCCAGTAGTTGGCGTCGTCGGGCTTGTGGCCCTGCACGTCGGCTGCGTCGGCGAGCATCCGGCCGACGCGCTTGGCCTTGGCGTAGGTGCCGCAGTACGCCAGCGGGGTCCACTGCGCCCCCGGCACGCCCGAGAGGCCGAGGGGGTCGTAGACCCACACCTCCCCCAGCCTCGCGCGGTGGGCGAGAGTGGCGCGGAGGACGTCGGGCTTGATGGAGGTGGCGACCAGCGGACCGGACCATTCGAGGATCGCGGGGATGACCAGGGCGTGGGTCTTGTAGGAGCCGGGGGGGCCGAAGCACAGCACCGAGTGGCACTGCTCCACCGCGAGCAGCATCTTGGCGAGCAGGAGGTCGCGCCAGCGGTCGCGCCTTCCGAGGACGATCCGCCCCGTCCGGGGGCCGGTCACCACGAGGCGGCGGAGCTGCCACAGGCTGGCCCAGCGGGCGCCCTTGGCCCTGCGCTCCCGCCGCCGGTGCGGGTGCAACCGCCGGATCAGCAGCCCGACCGCGAGGACCGGGCCCCACACGACCAGGACCAGCGCGGCATACATCCCGACCGGGCCCGGCAGCATCCACCGGACGCTGCGGGGCCAGGCTTGGGCCGGGTCGTCAAGGTGGCCGGGCAGGTTCCACAGCACACCCGCCATCTCCTCGGCCGGCATCGGCAGGGGGTGGTGGGCGCCGAACAGCACCGCGGCGACCTGACCGACCGTCCAGACCAGCAGCCCGGCGACCAGCAGGACCGCGCCGAGGGTCAGCCAGACGGCGTCGGTGGCGGGGTGCTCGGCGAACGGCTGGCGACGGTCACGCCACATTGGAGTCACCGCCTGGTGCGGCGCCGTCGTCGTGGCGGTTGCGTTGGGCACGGAGGAGCGCGCGGTATTCGTCGTTGTGGACTGCGATCAGCAGCCGCAGGGCGCGGCGCCGGTCACGACCGGTGCGCCGCGCCGTCTCACACTGGCAGGACTTGCAGCGGCTGGAGTGCTTGCCGTTGCGGTAGGTGTAGAACTGGTCGGGCGGCTTGGTCCGGCCGCAGCCGGAGCACTGGTGTCCCGTGGGCTGGTCAGGCGCGCCAGAGTTGGTACGCTCGTCGCGCATCTGGGAGGGTCCTTTCTCGGGTGCAAGGCCCCGGGGCGGGTCGCTTCCGCCCCGGTGGCCGCCAACGTGGCGCTGCCTGGGACTACGGCGGAACGCCTGACAGCAGCACGGCGGTCATGAGGGCTTCTCCGCGGTCATGAGCTGCTCGAGTGCGGCCAGTGGGATGAGAATGCGTCGCCGGATCCGAATGGCCGGTAGCTCGTGGCAGCGCACCGCGTCGTAGATCGCGTCTTTGGAAACGCCCAAGACGGCGGCGGCTTCGGCAACGCTGAGAGCCAAGCGCTCCACCTCTACCCCCTCAGCGACGATCTGCGACAAGCAGTGTAAAGGATTCCTAGTAAGTTCACTAGGACTACTAGTAGGTCGTGCGGTGCTGCTCGCATGCCCTCGGCAGATGCGGCATCCTCATGCCCCAGGTCAGCGACCCAGCGAGAGGGCCAAGCGTGCCGACCGAGACCCAACGAGAGGCATTCCGTGCCGTGTTGCGGCGCGTTCGCGAGGAATGCCGCTTGTCCAAGCGCGGTCTGGCGCTCAAGGTCGGGGTGACCCAAAGCGCCGTCTGGCAGTGGGAGGAGGGCAGGGTGGCGCCGCGACCTGAGACGGCAGCCACATTGGAACGGGTGCTTGGCCTCGACCCTGGGAGGCTGAGCAAGCTGCTCGGATACCTGCCGGCTACCACCGAGACCGGGACGACGCCGGGTGTGGTCGAGGCGGCCAAGAGTGATCCGCGGCTGGGCGAGCAGGAGCGCGAGCTGCTGATCGCGGTGTACCGCGAGCTGGTTCGCCAGAGCGCCGCGAAACGTTCCAAGCTCCAGGAACGCGCCTGACGCCGTCACAACGTCTCCTCGTTCGATGCCGGTGTAGCCTCGATCCGAGGAGACCGCAGCCCTAGCCGCTGTGTCGAGGACCTGATAGCGACCCGTTTGCGAGCGGAATGCGATAGCGAGCCCGCCGCAGCGGGCGGAGACAGAACGCGATGCCCCGGTCGCTCAAGCCGCTCAATCCCTACGCCTCCTGGGCGGCGCTCTTTGGCGCCACCGTGCAGCGGCTGCGGCTGAGCCTGCGCGCCCGGCCGGTGGTCTCGCAGGCCGAGCTTGGCAAGCGCATCGGCTACCACGGCTCGACGGTCGGGGCCATCGAACGTGGGATCTTGCGGCCCGATGCCAAGTTCGTCGAGGGATGCGAGCGTGAGCTGCCAGCAGGCGGCCTGCTCACGGCTATGTTTCCGCTGGTGGACGCCGAGTGGGACCACTGGGAACGGGTCGGCGAGATCCCACCGACCGGCAGCCCGCTCCCCCCGGCCGAGTTCGCCGCAAGCCCAGCGCAACTCCACGACGTCAGCTACCTGGTAGCCAACGCCGATGCGGTGGTGAAGGGGCTTGAGCTGGCCCGGTTGAGTGAGGCACCCCGGCTCGCCCAGGGAACGCTGGAAGGCGTCGAGCGGGCCGTGGATCGCCTCCGCCGCGAGTACTCCAGCATCCCCCCGGCGGTCCTCACGCCGCGCGCCGAACGGCGCCTTGGGCACCTCAGCGGGCTGCTGGAAGGGCGGCTCACCCTGGGGCAGCATCGTGAGCTGCTGGTCGTTCGTGGCTGGCTCTGTCTACTGTTGGCGGCGCTGTACTTTGACCTGGGCGACCGGGAGGCGGCCGAGGCAAGCCGGGACGCTGCCTTCGGGCTCGGCACCGAGGCCGAGCACCCGGAGATCGTGGCGTGGGCGTTTGAGACGCCGGCCTGGTTCGCGCTGGCCGACCGGCGCCTGCGCGACGCGATCGACCTTGCTCGCGCCGGTCAGGAGGTCGCGCCGGCCGACAAGTCGGTGATCGTGGCGGTCTCGCTCCAAGAGGCCAGAGCGTCAGCGCGGCTCGGCGCTCGGCGGGGGACCGAAGACGCCATCCGCCGCGCCGAGGCGGCGCTGGCAAGGCTGCCGGAGCCCAGCCACCCGGAAGACCACTTCACCTTTGACCCGCCCAAGCTCTCCTTCTACGCGGCCACCTGCTACGTGTGGCTAGCTGAGCCGGCCCGTGCCGAGCAGCACGCGCAGCAGGTGATCGAGCAGAACGGCAATCCTGCCAGCCGCAACTGGTGGCCCACGCGAGTCGCGACCGCCCGGATTGAGCTGGCGCTCGCGTGCGCCCAGCAAGGCAGGATCGATGAGGCAGCAAGGACTGGCGCCGACGTGCTCGCCGCGGACTTTGTTCGCCGGTCGACGCTGTGGCGGGCTGGTGAGCTCGACGCGGTGTTGCGAACTGATCATGCCGAGGTGGCGGAGGTCGAGGACTTCCATGAGCAGTACGTCCTGGCGCGACGCTCGATGAAGCAGACGGCGGCTGGCTCGTGAGGCAAGATGCCGGCGCCTCCAGCCGAGCAGCCGGCAGCCGAGGCGGCCAGGACAGCTCCATGCCGGCTCGGCGAGCACCCAAGCACCAAGCGGCGCCATGAGCCGGCCGAGCCTGGTCCGCCTCGGCGTGCTCGCGCTGCTGTGGGGCTCTGGCTTCTTCTGGCTCAAGCTCGCCCTGCATGGCCTGAACCCGCTCCAGATCGTGCTCGGCCGCATGGTGGCAGGCGCCGCGGTGATGCTTGCCGTCGTCGCCGTTGGCCGCTACTCCCTGCCGAGGAAGCCAGCGCAATGGGCGCACGTGACGGTCATGGCCGTGGTCGCCAACATCGCCCCGTACTTCCTGTTCGGGTGGGGGGTCGAGCGGATCGCCTCCGGCCTGGCCGGCGTCCTCAACGCCACCACCCCGCTGTTCACCGTGGCGTTCGTCCTCGCGATCCGCTCTGAGCGTCTCTCCGCGGTTCGGCTGGCTGGCTTGCTGCTCGGCTTTGCCGGTGTGGTGGTCCTTGCCGCCCCGCAGCAAGCCGCAGCATTTGGCAGCCCACTCCCAGGCGTGGGCGCCTGCCTGCTGGGCGCCGCGTGCTATGCAGCGTCCTACGTCTACGCCCGCCGGTTCCTCACCGGCCGCGGCCTCTCCGCGCTGGTGCTCTCCACCGGCCAGCTGGCCGCCGGCGTTGCGCTGCTCGCGCTGGTAGCACCCGTCGTGGCCCGCGACCCTGTGAGCCTCACGCCCACCGTGCTTGCCGGTGTGCTAGTGCTCGGCGTCCTGGGCACCGGGGTCGCCTACGTGCTGAACTACCAACTGATCGCCGACGAGGGCGCGGTTGCAGCCTCGACGGTGACCTACCTGATTCCCGTGGTCGCGGTCGTGCTCGGCGCACTCATCCTCAACGAACCCCTGACGTGGAACCTACTGGTGGGCGGAGCGATCGTACTTGTCGGCGTCGCGGTCGCAGAAGGTCGATTCGGCAAGGTTAGGCACCAGCCGGTCCTTCCGGAGGAGTCCGAGCGCGAACGAACTGGTTAGCCGGCCAACGCTGTGAAGACTTCCTCTACATCGACCTCAAGGTTAGGCACCAGCCGGTCCTTCCGGAGGAGTCCGAGCGCGAACGAACTGGTTAGCCGGCCAACGCTGTGAAGACTTCCTCTACATCGACCTCAAGGCCGGCCCTGCGGGCGGCCGCCTGCGGCGGCCGTCCTCGCGCCGGCTCGACCGGCTCGACCGGCTCATTTGTCCGTAGCCTGCGGGTCATCCGCCGCCAGGTGATCGCCCACCCGACCATTCATCGGTACAGTTGCGGGCATGTGTGCTGGTGCGTCCGTGACTCGTCCCTGCCGTTTTCGCTGACGGCGCTGGGACAGTCTGTAGGTAAGTCTCTCGGTTCCGCGCCGCCGGCTTCCTGCCGGGCGGCCATTTCGCGTTGCCTGGCCCCTGCCATCCCTCAGGAGCCGCCGCATGTACCCACACAAGCACCCCGAGCCGACCGATCCGCGCGTCGGACCTGCAATCGTTTACCTGATCGTTGGCCTTCCCGGCGCAGGGAAAACGGCTCACGCGAAAGAACTAGAGATCAGCGCGTCGGCTCTGCGGCTAACGCCCGACGAGTGGCAGATCGCGCTGTTTGGCGATCAGAACCCACCAGATAAACGTGACCTCGTTGAGGGCAAGTTGGTTCAGCTCGGCATGCGGGCCGCAGAGCTGGGCATCAATGTCGTCTTCGACTTCGGGTTCTGGGGCAAGGACGAACGATCAGCGCTCCGCTGGATCGCTGGCACATTCGGTGCCCGTAGCCAAGTCGTCTACCTGCCGATTGACCACGAGGAGCAACGCAGGCGTGTCACCAATCGGTTCGCAACTACGCCCGGTCAAACGTTCCACATGAGCGACGTTGAACTTGAGCAGTGGCGGGCTCAGTTTCAAGCGCCGGACGACGACGAACTGCGAGGTTCTCAGATTCCACCCGTCCCACCAGAGCACGCGACCTGGTCGCAGTGGGCCTCGCAGCGCTGGCCATCCCTGCCTGACCAGTACGCCCCGACCGCTGCCGACTCGCGCTACTCACACGAGCCATGACCCCATCCGATGCTTCGAGTCACCGTGCGCACATCGGCATGAGCGGATGCAAGTAGCGGCGGGACCCACGCGACCATGTGCATCAACATGCGGCGTCGGCTGCCTGAGCCCGGCTGAACTCCGGGCGGCAGCGGTAGTGCCGTGCGTGTTGTGTAGGCGTCACTACTTGACGCCGATGCCGCCGGACGCGGGTGTCGAGTAGCGCCGGTTCCCGACAGGTGGCTAACGCCTGCTAGGCCCGGGGAGGTCGACGAGCCCTGTCCCAAAATATGCGCAGTTACCCGCGGGAGAGTGCGAGCGGGGCGGGGGCGAAACAGCCTCCCCGCACGCACTGGACCGCGCCCAATCTTCTACCGGATCTTCTACCGGACCGGTAGAAACGGCCTACCAACGATCATCACTGAAGCGTAAGACATACATCTAAAGATCCAGGTCAGAGGGTCCTTTTAGGGTTCGACCCAGACCGTTCGCAACCCCATTTTTCGAAGTTCAAGTCCCCCATCCGGCTGCCGCGAGCCCTCCGGGCTCTTGCCACGAGGCGGTGGTCACCGAAGACCGGCCTCACCGTAGGGTCAGGGCGGAGCAAGGCGCAAGCCGATTCCGGTGTCATCCTCGGCGGCCGTGCCACTGGCGTGCCATTCACAGCGGTCTCCACCGGTCCCGAGCGGACAACCACGCACAACGCCAAGCAGCATCGACCTGCGCGGCGTCACACCTCTGCAGGTGACGATCGCGGCCGATCTGGCTTTGGGAGCAGGGGGTCACAGCTGCTAGCGGTTGTCGACCGGGGAGCTACCCTGACCGTCTCCGGCAAGCCACCGCTGGACTACGGCTTGGCGGTATCGGGTCTGCCGGCCGATCTTCACACACGGCGGTCCGGCGCCCTCTAGATGCAGGCGGCGCACCAGCGGCACCGACACCTGCAGCAGCGCGGCGACCTCCTCCTCGGTCAGCAGGCCTTCGTCATCGCCCATCAGCCCGCTGGTCATGCTGCACTCCACTCGTCACCTGCACCCTAATCACTGACTGACCACTCGGGGAGCCTGGAAACCTGGCCGAGGCTGTGATCGGCCTTGCCGTGCCCGGCCGGCCGATCGGTCCCTGGACGCGGTGGACCGGAGCGCCGGAGGCGTCCGCGACCGGACGGGACCGGAACCCCAGGCTGCTCACGGCTTGCTCACGAGACCGTCCGGCACCGGGAGGAACAGCGTGGGACAGCTGGCCGTGGGGGAGAGGCGAAGGTCCAAGTAGACCGCCCTGTATGGAGCCAGATGGACACCTCGGAACGGCGCTCCAACGACTCATAACCCAGAGGTCGAGGGTTCAAATCCCTCCCCCGCCACCAAGATTGACCAGCACGTTCGGCGCTTCACCTCCTTCGCAAGGGGACAGTCGGACGGCTTGTTGTCAGTCATTTGTCAGTGGAGGGCCCGGACTTCGGTCCGGGCCTTTCTCTTGGGCTGGAACCGTCGAGAACCAGGCTTGCCACGGCTGGCTT
>Ga0307278_10000641_pt1 | contig 17322 bp, 20 predicted proteins | sample ER_DNA_117_FD_194482 | JGI IMG/M metagenome (GOLD analysis project Ga0307278, IMG submission 194482) | Bulk soil microbial communities from the East River watershed near Crested Butte, Colorado, United States - ER_DNA_117 | ecosystem: Environmental > Terrestrial > Soil > Floodplain | place...
TTCTGAAATAATTGATGGGGTCTTATCTGTAGATGAATCATCGATAGCGATTACTTCATAGTTGTCGTAATCTTGCGATAACAAGGACTGTAGACAAATTAATATAGTTCCTTCTTCATTCCTTGCCGGAACAATTATGCTTACTTTTGGTTTTGATTTTATTCGATATCTGGCTGTCCATTCTAACTTTGGAGACTTTGAAATTGACCATGAAATTAAAACAAGAAAATACGTCCAACAAGCTAGGATGCCAAAATTGATTGCTAGTATAATGCCAAGTAGTGCTAAGGATATCAATTGGTACCGTTATTTTATTCGAAATATAGATTATACGTTTGTGCTTGGATTAATCTGATAATGATATGTATTACGTCAAAATGAGATATTTATCATAGATGAGATTCACAGTTGTTTTTTACATTACATTATAATTGAATATCGAAAACCGATTCACACTCCTAAGATCTGCTTTAGTAAGGCCCTATAATCCACATTTTCCTTAGTGCTACCAGGTGCAGGTAATTCGAAAATTAATGGAATTGGACGATTGGCTCTGATATTCGTGAGTTGAGTCCGAATATCCTTTCCAATGTCTTCACTTATAAGAACAAGTCCTACATCGCTAACGTTATCTAAACTGTTGATGTGTTCAAGAGCTTCTGAGGCCGACTCTACCTTAATACCTTCAACACCGGCAAGTTGAAAGCTTGTTACAAAAATTCTACTTCCAACGGCCATTATTCTCAATTTGTCTTCACGTAATCCACTAGTACTTTTTAATTCTTTGTAAAACAAATTTCGAAAGAAGACTTTCTATATGTTCTGACATTACAGATAAATCATGGTTATTTATCAGTTTCAACATTGTCTGATAATCAAGATTTAAGAATATTGTACGTTCTACTTGATGGAATAGGTGATCTTCCAAATCCAAGCTTGAATGGTCAGACTCCACTGGAGGCCGCCAAAACCCCAAATATTGATTCACTGGCAAGAAAAGGGAAAATGGGTCAGGTGATAAGCGTAGGGAAGGGTATCTCTCCTCAATCAGATATTGCTGTATTCAATATGCTCGGTTATGATTTTCAGGGAAAAAAATATGCCGGAAGGGGCATAATAGAAATAATTGGCTGCGGGGTCGATTTTTGCGACGGGGATCTTGCCTTAAGAGGTAATTTTGCAACCTTAGATAGTAATAGAATAATCGATAGGCGCGCGGGTCGTGATATACTCAAGCAGGAAGCAAACAACATCTGTGCATTTTTGGAAGACAATGTTAAATTTGATGATCCAGACGTTTCAGTTAAAATAACACCTACTATCTCTCACCGTGTAATTATTAAATTTAGACATAACAAAAAATATCTCTCTGATAAAATAACTAATACCGATCCTGCATATGGTAAATTAAATGGTATAGGTGTTGCCAAAACTGATGTTGAAGCTATGGTTGTTCAGGAGTCTCAATCAGAAGACAATTCTGAATCATCGATCTTGTCAGCAAAAATTGTCAATGAATTTACTAGTAAGTCTATTACTTTGTTAAAGGAGCATCCAGTAAATCTAAATCGGATTTCAAATAATAAGAAACCAATGAGCGTAATATTGTTGCGTGACGCTGGCAATGCTGTTCCCTCCCTTCAACCAATTAATGAGAAGTATGGAATTTCTACTTCCTGTCTAGTAGATATGCCTGTAGAAATTGGTATAGCTAAAATACTTGCGATGGAAATATTTCGTTCACAAAAAATTGATGATTATGAACAAAAAGGAAAAGAGGTTGCGGAAATTCTTAACTCGTACAATCTTGTATATGTTCACATAAAAGGACCTGATGAATATGGACACGATGGCGATGCATTGGGTAAAAAATCTAATATTGAATTAATAGATGAAAATTTCTTTGGTGTGTTTTTGAAATGCGTAACCAGACAACATATAGTGGTTATTTCAGGGGATCACTCTACTCCTTGTATAAGAAAGTCACATACGGATGATCCAATTCCATTGTTGGTATCAGGCAATGGTATCAAAAGTGATGGAAGTCAACGCTTTACGGAATCATGGGGAAATAAAGGATCGATAGGAACACTGAAAGGATCAGAAGTAATTTCTATTGTATTGAATATGGCCCGTACACAATAGAACAAATAGAAATCTAGTTTTATTTACCTAATTACTGTTGGGCTCCAGTCAAGGTAACCTTGCATTGTTCACATACTTTTTCATCAATATTTCTTTCAAGGCTATGATGAGCATCACATATGATAAGCGAGTAACGCATATAATTGCAGAGTGCGATAAATTTTGATAACGTTTTTGCAGTGTATGCTCTGTTCGTAGATAAATCATCACTTATTTCTTTTATCATACTCATGATTTCACTTAGTGACATAAGTTTTGATATTAATTCATTATCACCACGCGTACCCCTTAGGTAGTTGCTTACTGCTGCCTGAGTAATTCCTAGCATTCCAGCTACTTCCTCTTCCTTCAGCCCCTTTTCAATTACCAGCTCCTTTGATAAGATCGCTCTTACTGCAGGTATTAATAATTTGGATTCAATTTCTGATGGAAGTAGCATTAGGTGAGCCTAAATATGGCTTCTTAAATATATATAGTTTTTTTTAAGTTGGTAGGAAGCTAGGATGTATTATCTGAGATGTTTTGTATTAATAATATTCAACTAAAAGATTGTCAACAGATTTCGGTGATACACGTACATTTTTGGAATTCCATATCATAATTATAATTAGTTACTCGGATGTAATATGTGATCATTTACCATTTGAATTAAAAACTACATTTATTAATACTCATGATTATTATTGACTAGAAATTGCAAAAATTCGACGATCTAGACATGAAAATATTGTCAGAATTATGTAAGAATGCTAATATTTCAGTACCTCGATTGAGTAAATTATTATCTACAAATTCATCAGTATTGTATAGTAGAATTAAGCGACTTTACAAACGAAATTTGATCCAAAAATCTACGATAATTGTGAATGAGCCTCTTTTAGGGATTAATGTCAAGGCCGTAGTTGGGATAAATAGGGACCCAAAATTAAAAGAGGAAATTCACGTTGCATTATTGAAGATATTTCAAATAATATCTATTTCTGAAGTGACTGGTAGGTTCGATATCTTGGTGACTATCAGTGCTACTACCCTCGAGGAACTTCACAATGTTGTTATAAAACAAATTGGAAAAATCGAAGGAGTTCAAAATACTGAAACGTTTGTAGAGATGCAAAGGACAGAGAAGGAGCGTATTTTTACTAAGTAATTTAATCAATCATAAGCTGAGATTTACAGAAAATCTGCTCCTTAAAAAAAGATATCTTACACCATAACGAAGTAATACATTAAAATTACTTCTAAATATCCTCGTAACAAATTTTTGTTTCCAGACTATTAAGACACTATATTATGACTCTAGTCAAAAGTCAATAGTGAAAATAACGGTGACAACTTACACATCTTATAACTATGTCGAAATACAAATTTCAAATGCAGATTTGGGTTGGTAATTTTTGTTTTTTGGCCATAGAAAGTGTATTGTCATGTCCAGATGTTGTTCAGCACATTTTCTATCCAATAGGGATATACTTCAATAAGGATAGATTCAAATAGTTCAATAATGGATAAAATGTAAATTATTGTCTATTGTACAACAAAAAGTGTCGGAAATAATTCAAGTATTAAAACTCGCAAAGAAAACTAGCAAAGATGACTATAAGACCCACCTCAGGTTGGTACTGTTGGGCATTGGTATCGTGGGCGGAATAGGCTTCGTCGTTAAATTGATAGCAGAATTTCTGACATTTGCAAAGAAATAATTGGATTCTCTTGTACGAACAAACTGAATTTCGAATAATATTAATTTCCTAGGCGTAGTAGTCCTTTACGATATATAATTTGCGAAAAATCATAGGAACTCTCGGGTCTCACTGTTCGCTTCAAGTTTTAAAAGGTGCAAAGGATGAAGGATTTGAGACTCTACTGATAACAGAGAAGAAGAGGTATCATGTGTACCAAAGATTTGGTTTTATTGATCATGTGATATTAGTTGACAAATTTCGGGATATTTTAGAGTCAGATATTCAGAACAGATTGAAGAAATTGAATTGTATTCTTATACCTCACGGTACTCTAATTTCAACATTAAGTTCTGAAGAAATAGAAAGTATTAATGTACCTTTCTTTGGTAATAAATTTATATTAAGATGGGAAGCGGATAGAAATCTTAAACAAAAACTCATGTTAGAATCAAAATTACAAATACCGAGAACGGTAAAATCTAAAAGAGAAATAAATGATCTTTGTATTGTAAAGTTACACGGAGCTGCTGGTGGCAAAGGATATTTTCTCACGTCTGATCAGAAGGGTTTTGAGGAAGGTTACAACAAGCTCTTAAATGATAACATTGTTACTGATGAAAATTCGCTGTATATTCAGGAATATGTAAGGGGAGTTCCTGTCTACCTTCATTTCTTTTATTCTCCAATCTCGGGTGAGATCGAGTTCATGGGAGTTGATAGGAGGTATGAATCTGATATTGATGGTATTTCTCGCATCCCATCAAAACATCAACTTAATGTTCCTATAGAACCTACATACAACGTAGTAGGGAATATCCCTCTGGTTCTCAGAGAATCACTTCTTGAAGGCGTATACGAAATGGGGGAAAATTTTGTACTGGCTTCCGAAAAACTAGTCCCTCCTGGAATTCCTGGTCCGTTTTGTTTGGAAGGAGTCTATACTAAGGATGCAAGATTCATTACTTTTGAATTTTCTGCAAGAATTGTTGCTGGAACAAATCTATATGTTTCTGGATCACAATACTCTGATTTCTTATTCCAAAATGGCATGAGTATGGGTAGAAGAATTGCACTGGAAATAAAAAATGCCCTCAAAAATAGAAAATTAGAGGTAGTTCTCACTTAGTTTGGTATATGAGTCATAATATGATAACTGGAGAACAAAGGTTATTGATGGATCAGATCGACAGAATTTATCATGCCATATATGGGGTTTTTCAAAAAGTGCTCTCCCGTCTTTTTATCTTTGATATCAATCATAATTACTTTTTCATTCATGAAAGTTACTTTTATAGGAACGTCTTCCCATTCCAAAACGCCGTTGGTATAGATATCAACATTACTATTAAATCCTGCAGTATTATTATTTTTATATTTAAACAAAATTCCCGGTTTTCCTTGTTGGTCTTGAGTGATTAGTTGAGTTGAACCTGGCTTATAAACAATCGTGTGAAAGTGAATATCGTGTCCGCCGGTATCTATCATTGTAAAGTTGCTTTTGAAATAGGTTACATTATCATTCAAGACGTCCAACCTCCATTTTCCACCTAGAAGATATTTCGAAGAATGATTTGTATTGATATCTTTGACTAAAGGTTTTGTATTGTTGGATGTATCTTGAGAAAACAAAATAGTGTTAATTGTTCCTTCAGCATTAAAAGATGCATTTGTTGATTTATCAACTAAACCGGACGAATTAGTAAAAGCAGTTTGTCCATATATGTATGAATCAAAATTATTGTACTCGTGCAAAATAAAGAATTCAAGACAAATAATAAATGAAACCATATTGATAATAGAAAATATAAACCAATATCGGCTCAGAATCATTACTCAAAATTAGAAATTTAACATAAATTAAATTTTACTTCAAACCCTTAGGTCAATGAGGAGTTGAGATTATCAGTAGAATTCAAAATTTGTTCTTGACATAAGTCGTTATACTAATATTAATATACTGTCCGAAAATCAAAGAAACTGATGCTTCATGTTTCAGTAGACAATTGCGGCATAACAGTGGACAACAAAAGTAAAAAAATATCTCTTGATCCAAATAAACAACCTAATTCTGATTTCATTTTTGTTTCACATGCACATAGTGATCATTTATACAGGTGTGTTAAAGAGAACGGGAATAAGATTATCACTTCAAAAATAACTCATAAAATTGCAATGCATCGAGGGTACAAATATGGTGATATGTATCAAGAACATGATTTCAGATTACTGGATTCAGGACATATTCTTGGTTCAAATGGACTCCTTATAGAAGATGAATTGTATTACACTGGTGATATTTCAATAAGAAAAAGAGCGTTTATGAATCCGGCAATTATACCCAATGCAAGAATTCTCATAATAGAATCTACATTTGGCGATCCTGACTACATTTTTCCAAAATTTGAAACCACTATACACAAAGCAAATTTAATAATTTCAAAAATGTATCATCAAGGTATACCAGTTATTTTGTTAGGATACACTCTAGGAAAGGCACAAATTCTTACAAATGTTTTTAGACATTGGAAACCATTAATCATACACGATTCAATAGACGAGATGAACAAACTTTATTCTGAGTTTGGAATCAGTATGGACAATTATGTTACTTTCTCAGAAGCAGAAAATAACAATATCCTGTCTTCTCACCAGCCATGGTTACTGATCGCTCCGCTGGCCTCATGCAAGAATGGATTTCTCAATTACATCAAGAAAAAATATGGCGCTTTATCTATCGGATTCAGTGGATGGGCTGTTAAGCCATATTACAAATATGCATTGGGGCTAGATTATTGTTTTCCTCTAAGCGACCACTGTGATTATGATGATTTAATAACAGTGGTCAAGAAATGCAACCCTGAGAAAATCTATACTTTTCATGGGTTTGCTGAAAGTTTTGCGGATAGCTTGCGCTTATTGGGTTTTGATGCAAATCCACTTGTTTATGCCAAAGGAAATAGAAATAAAACTTACCTGAATCTTGACACCTTTTTTAATAAATCTAATTCTTGAATATACTAAATTCAAGAGACAAGTCTCCAGTTCAGCTTTACAAATGACATCCGTAAATTATTTTTCCTGTTCTCTAAAATATGGAATTACTTTTTTACCAAATAACTCTATGTTTTTGAAATATCCGTCTCCCCAGAACCTAATTATAAAGTGGTTTGTTCCTCCTTCAATAAATCGTTCTAACATTTCTATCACGTCATCAGGCCTACCAACCCCTATTGCACTCCTTGCCACATCATCGGGGATTTGCATAGCAGCTCTTTTCATTTGTTCCATCAATTCTGGTTTATTCATTGCATATTCTGTAAAATATCTTCGGAAATCAAATTCTGAATGCTGTTGGATATTGTGAACCTTCAATAATTCTGGCTTGTATAAACTGACCTTGACTGCGTTCCTCATCTTGTTCCATGCCTCTTCGCCATCATCAGTAAAATAAACATCTACATCATTTGCGAATTGAAAATTGCTAATATCCCTACCGATTCTTTTTGCATGATCTCTAATAATGTCTGCATGATGTTTAAACAATGCAGGAGTATATCCTATTGGTATCCAACCATCTCCGTAGATAGCGCATAGCTCTAAGGTTTTTGGTGCTCCTGCTGCGATATATACTGGTGGCCTTGGTTTTCTAATGCTCTTTGCCTGCAAACATGCATTAACGAGTTTATAGTACTCTCCATTATAGTTTACCCTATTATCAGGATCGGAATCAAAAAGAGTTTCTATAACTTCCAATTGCTCTCTAAATTTAGTTACTGGCTTTTTGAATTCTATTCCAAAATCGACTACATTTTGGGCTTCTCCTGCACCGATGCCTAATATTGCTCTACCATTAGTTAGCCTATCCAAGGTAATTGATGAAAGTGCAATAGTTGAAGGATGTCTTCTTATTGCATCAGTCACGCACGTACCTAATTCAACATTTCTGGTAACTGCGCCAATTGCCGCAAGTAATAACCATGCATCATTAACAACTGCATTTTTCCATTGTGGTACGTTTGAATGATCCATTGACCAGATTGAATCAAAATCAATCCTATCCGCAATTTGACAAGCTGTCATTATTTGCATTTCATCCAGACCTAGTCTTGCGATATTTAATCCTTGGGTAAAGCCAAATTTGGTCCTCATTTTGTACTGGAATTATGCATATCATATAGATATAAAAGGTTTGGATGATATGGAGCAATAGCTTAATCTCAAATCTAATTGTACATACGCAATCTTTTGACACAATTATTAATTCAATATATATAAAATAGCGCTATACAGAAAAATAATGTGATTTTCAGACGCTCTAAAAATTCAATACCAGATGACAAAGAATCAATATCTGTTCGATTGCTAGTTAGGGGCAAGGTTCAAGGAGTATATTTTAGATTTAATTTGCAACAAGTTGCAATGAAAAATTCTGTTGTAGGATGGGTAAGAAATTTGCCAGATGGAAACGTGGAAGCATTGCTTGAAGGAAACAAAGAAGATGTTAATCAGGTTGTACAGTGGAGTAAGGACGGCCCTGAGAATGCGAGAGTTGACGAAGTAAAAATGGACTACGGACAATATACGGGAAAGTACAAGGATTTTATAATTCGATACGACAATTCCTAACAATGCGATTCATCTCAAACCAGAATAATAAATCAAGATACGTCAAAAATAAAGGTAAATTAGAACTATATGCAACGTTGCAATTTTATTTCTTGCAATTGAATAACGGAAAATTAATTGCGATTAGGATGAAGACTACTATTGCTGGGTCAACGAAAATTGCGTTTTGCAACTAAAAATAAATCATATTTTGTTGAAGAAATTTCTTGTTCTATTTTATCTTCAAGCTCATTCCATTCTACTTTAATTCCGTTCCAACCAGTTGTATGCTATTTACCTATAGCTAGTGACCGGTCAACCATTTTTTCATCAAACGGATAGGGGTTTACATAAAGATAAGGCGATTCATAGTCATCATCTCCTGGAGAGATACCCACACCTATCTGCTCGTTGTTTTTCATCGTAAACCATTCAACTGAGAGATCAAAACAATTTGGCCACAAATGCACCTGAGTGAAGCGGTCACTTAATTTCATTCTGAATAATTCAAGGCATTTGTTAGCCTTTTTTGCAAATTCAAGGTATTGAAATAAATCTTCATCATAACGTAAATTTGTCAAGGGATCGGTCTGTGGTATTTCGAGATCGAATTTGGTAACGGTTTCTTCCAATTTTCCAACAAAGTAATCATGAGTCAAGTCGATAAGGTATCCTTGTTCTTTATGAAATTAAAGAAGGTGTCCAGTGAGTAAATGGATTTTTATTTCCGAGATATTGTTCAATATTCCAGTCGTTATTTCGTCATTCTTTAAAAAAAGGGCGTCGTGTCCATAGTGTGGTAACTCTTCTATGAATTACGATTTCAATTTAGAGAACTATTTACAAAGTTTCTGAAGTTCCTTGATTTTGTTTAGGAGTCTAACTTTACTCATTTATTTCCCCTTCATGTAAATCCTACGTTAAATGTTATGGTACTTCGCGGCATCTGTGATTAATATACCTCACGACACTTTTGGTCCATATCAATTCATTCTGCTTTAAGTTTCAAATTAAACGCTAAAAATAGATTAGGATGAATTTGCCCATGAACAATGTTGTACACTTCTTCCAACGATGAATTCCTATTTACTGCCAAATTGAGCTTATCTATCCCTTGTCCCAAATCCTTCAAAGCATTAATTTTCATACTTGTTGGAATTGGCATTAAACCAGAGGAATTCTGCAAGTTGGCATTTTGCAGCTCCTTTGAGAATAAGATTTTCAATGATTTTGCAAGCATTGTCGAAGTTTCGTAATTGACTTTAATTTTAACGTCTTTATAATTTTGGGATAACAAATCATTAAACGAATGGTTAGCGGAGATTGAAGGAATCTTATCAGGATCAGGTCTAGAAGTATCATCTGTCATGTTCACTATGGGTAATTTGTTCATTTTCATAATCATGCCAATGCTCATATTTAGCAGATTAGAAGCCTGTTTGAAGTCAAGCCCGTGTGATAGTCCATATTCCTTAAGACTTTCATCTGCAAGATTGGCCGCAATTAGTGCCTTTGTAGTTAAGTTAAGATCTGTGAAAATGGCGGTATATTTATCAACAGAATTAGAATTTTTATGTGTGTCACTTTTGAAAGAGACAATCTGGTTGAATAACATGTCTGCTTTTTCGGAATGTGTGAACGCACTTGATTTGTTTATAGTAAGATCTAACGATGCTAGATTGTTTTCAACTTCAAATTGTTTTATTAATGTAAAAAATTTTGAGTCTTGATTTTGGTAAAAATTGTGTGCATACAGATTGTTGTTTGAAAAAATGAGCATAATACCTATTAAAAGGAAATATGCTAGAACAATTAACCTCATTGTAAAGTCACAATAAGTACTAATAAAATAAAAAAGATGCGATACCAATAGAATGAAAATAAATTTGAAAAATCTAGCTAGAACAAGGGTTGGTATGGTGATTATAGGGAGCCTAGCCTACTCTGTCATCCTAATTACTAATATGCCACCAATAACCTCACCTGATCCATTTAAATTTTAGAACTTCATGAATATGACTGAGGATCAAAGAGTTCAGGTTGTCAGAAATATGACTCAAGAGGAAAAAGAGTTTTTAATGAACCATTTTTCGAAACTTAATACTGCCCTTGATCAAAATATCTCTGACCCTATGGACACAAATGATTCAAAATCATTAATTGGAAACTTTAAAGATTCAAGCGATGGTTTTCATAAAGTTGAGGGAGTCGCTAAAGTAGTCGACCTTGAAGATGGTAAAACTTTTCTAAGATTGGAGAATTTAAAAGCTACTAATGGATCAGCTTTATATTTATTTTTGTCGACAGATAGAGATGCTTCAGACTTTGTCAATCTAGGAAGATTAAAGGGGAATATGGGCAATCAGAATAACTTAATTCCTGTTGGTACCGGCTTAACAAAATATGATTCTGTTCTAAAATGGTGTCGTACCTTTTCCGTTCTCATTGGCGGTGCCCAACTTTGAGCTCGACATGAAAATATAGTAGTTTTTATCCATGGATCCAATTCATACTCCCAAGACAATTAATCATATTGCAATCAGTGTCCCAGATGTAGAGAGAGCCCTGAAATGGTATCAAGAAGTGATGGGTTTCACAATAATAAGAGGCCCTACTGAACTAGCTGCAGATGATACACAAATAGGGAACGCACTCCAGAATATTTTTGGATCAAAATTTAAGAAATTACGAATTGTATGGATGTCTTCAGCCAATCATGTAGGATTTGAGATTTTTCAGTTTATTGAACCCAAACAAATGACCGAAAATAGACAGATTGAATATTGGAGCGGCGGAATAATCCATATAGCTGTTACGGAAAGAAATATCGAGGGACTTGTTAAAAAAGTGACTGAAACTGGCGGCAGACAACTTACTAAGATTTGGGAACTCAATCCGAATAAACCATACAAGCTGGTTTTTTGCTCAGATCCGTTTGGAAATATAATTGAAATCTATTCCCATAGTTTTGAGCAATTTCATGCGAATATGTAAAACATTGAGCGAACGACTTTATAATTATTAGGCATGAGAGTATTTCCTTTCTCAATTGCTTTATTTTTCAACTAGTGCTTTTTGGTTAGTTAATCATGACACATACTCAATTGTCATATTGTACAGTTAACCAACAACAGCATTCATTTAATAAATATTCAGAACATTCAAGAGGAGACGTGCTTGCTTTGCAGTCATCGTGACTACAACCGCATTCGGTACATTTCAACAAAGGTGCCAGTATCATAAAAAGCTCTAATAACTCTTCTGAGCAATGTTGTGATTTTACAACTACCTTCACAGAAATGACTTGGACAATTCGAATTCAAGATCCATGATTAATAAGCGATGTTTTGGTGATTCCTCATGTCCTACAAAACTGACCCACGGATAGATGATACCCATAACTTTACATCCTGAATAATAAATTTCCATAAATTTGTATCGTGTAGGTAGTTTTTCAAATGTTATTTTCTAAAGGCATTGCTCATTCTTTCCGTAACCACTTATCGCCTTGCTTTTTGTACTTCTGATTAACAGCAGCCCATGCTGCTTTATGAGCGACTTTTTCAGCACTTTGACTTTTTCCTTCTCGTCTTTTAGCTGGATCTTGATAATGTTTTACGGCGTTGGCATGTACTTTCTTGAAAATATGCTGAGCATGTTCAGGTAAGGAATCAATTTGTTTTTTTGTTCGTGCAGATAATGCGCTATCTATATTAGATCTTTTTTTATTTGTGCTCTCCTTTTTGCGCATATGTCATTAAGATACGCAAAATCCTATATATCTGGAACACATGTTTTGCAAGGCATGTTAATTGCTAAAAGTAAGACCGCATTAATGCAAATTTTTCTCATTGCGTACTTGACGGGCATTCTTTGGTTAAGACGAAATCCCTTATCCTTGATTTTTTCTGCAATAAGTCCTTTCTCTCTGTTATTTATTTTGTTTATTGTCAGCGAGGGTAAATATTTGCCACTCTCTATCACAGGAAGTTTGGTAATGGCATTAGTTGGATATGGATTATCGCTGGGTCAAGATATCTCTTTTTACAAGAATGAATACAAGATTCAGGATGTCTTTGTCGCTTCTCCTGTTTCGCCCATTACTTACATGGTCGGATTGGCACTTTCTCAGATACTATTCGGATTGCCTGCATTATTGGTATTGATCTCGTTAGCTACTTTGTTTCTCTCATCAGCAATTTACATTCCACTACTGCTAGTCACGACATTCCTTGTTTGGGCTTCAATGTCATCTATGGGTTTTTTTCTATCATCTCATATGCTACACATGAGGAACGTCTCGCAGATTATATCATTTGTTAACGTGATTCTCTCAATCCTACCGCCAGTTTTTTACAGTATTGAAAGATTGCCTGTCATGTTTCAATATGCTTCTTACTTGGTCCCAACTACTCATGCATCTCTAATAATACAAAGTACAATGGGAATAGCCACACCAAAAGAGTGGTCAATTGAATTCGGATTCTTGGTTCTGGTAATATATCTAGTAGGTTTTGTCTTTTTAGCTAAAGTAAAGGCATTGTGGCGTGAAAGTTGATACTAATAATTTTAATGTGTCATATTTGTAACGATGAATATTCTAATGATTTGCAAGATTGATACCAAATTAGTTAATTCATATTGATATTACAAATAAAGACTATCTTTTTAGTGATAAATACACAAAAAGAAAGACTAATCGATTATATTTTATGCAAAAAAATGGGATGAATTTCAGTAACTTACTAGTTAGTAAACTATCCTTCTTCCATTCCAGCCATGCCATCTGCATCCGAAAAGTCGGCGTTGTAACGTTATCAGCACTCATCTTAATTTGTCCTCTCCGTCTTTGAAGGTGGACACATTTTAGTTAAAGTATAGTTAAAGATGTTAGATTGTCAATGCCATCTACTTTATCTATATATTCTGCCCAATTCTTGTAATTATTATAACTTTGCCCAAATGGCCATTTTATAATCTCAATCTTTAATAACAATTGAGCCGATAAGTAGTTAGTTAACTCACAATTTGGATAATAGAAGATCAGAGGAGATAACTACTCCGAATTCATTGAAACCAGACTCAGAAGTTTCTAAGGACAAAGGCTCTTACGCACATCTTGTAAACGAAGGATTTCTCGCTGGTCAAAGAATAGCCAAGATCTCTGTTGTAACTTTAATCAGCATAGGAATTGTAGAGTTGGTTATGGGTCATATCAGTGGAAGTGTCGTGGCTACAGCCGATGGGGTAGATTCGATGTCTGATGCTATGATATCTTTTATAGTATTGATAGGTTTAAGATTTGCACGCAGACCTGCAGACAGAAAGTTTCAATTCGGTTACCATAAAGTAGAAAGCTTTGCCGCATTGATGGCAGCAATCGGGATGATTGTTATTGGCTCCTTCATAGTTTACAATTCTTATGGGGGACTTATCCATCCAGAAGAAATTCAGCAACCGTTACTCACAATGGTAGTACTTGCTATCGCTGGTGGTATATCGTTACACAGAGCATTTCAGATGCGGAGTATAGCAAACAAATACAATTTACTTTCATTAAAGACTGACGCCAAGAATTCAATAAAGGACGGATCAGCCTCTGTTTTAGGTTTCTTGAGTGTTCTCATAGCGACTCAGTTTGGATTCTTGCAGGCTGACGCCATAGGAGGATTGGTAATTGCAGGGTTCATATTTTCTGTAGCTTATGTTTCTTTAAAACAATCGTCACTGATATTGGTTGATGCCTGGCATAATCCTGTCAGTTCAGATTATATCAAGAAACTGATAGAACAAAAATTTGAAGCTAAAGTGAGAGTGAGATCAATCAAATTGCGACAGACTGGTATCATCTCGCGAGCAGAAATTCATCTCGAAATTGATGGCAATAAACCATTGAATGAGGTAGAAATGTATTTACTCAACACTGAAAGTGTAATTAAATCCAATATCCCTAGTATGGATGTAGTCTTGGTTGTTCCTCATGCAAAGCACAAGTAAAATAAAAGGTTATGATATTACCTAATTTCTGAGTTTGTTCCATATTTTTCTTCAGGTATTTCGAAACATTTGACAATAGATTATAGTAGTCATGGTATAGTCTGTGCATTTCTTCTTCTGATACTATGACTGATTCCCTATCTTTTAGAAAGGATGGTATAATATTTCCTTTTGGTACCTTGAAATTTACCGGCTCATTTGGGCCTATCAGTGCACAATTTTCACATATTTTTACGGGTAAAGGTCATGGCGTTTTTTACTAATCTTCCATACGTAACCACAAATAGCTCATTTCATAACAATATGCTCAGTCAACTGTCAACTAGAGTTGCTAGTTAGACTATTATCCATTCCGGTGTCAACTCTTCCTCTCCCCAAAGCACTTTCTGTATTAAATCCTCGTTAGTTGAAGTAATGGTTAAAAGTTTTAGATTTGCTAACTAAGAACATGTACTTAATTCTTATCGCAACAACTACGATATTATTATTATTTCTCATCCAAAGTGCATACAGCGTGGAAAAGTTCAGGGGTCTTCCTTTTTCTATCGAAGTACCTGACAGTTGGACTTATACAGAAACTCCAGAGCCTCCTATCGAACATCTATTAGGGGTTAGTTCTTATTCTTCCGTGGTATTGGTCCCTGCCAAGTTTGCCGAATTACTTATTCAGGATAAAGGCGATATTGGAATGGGTAACGGAACTGCGGCAATAGTATTTGCAGAAGATTCTGATTACACTGTAAAGAATGCTCCGCCGGATCTGTATGTAAAATTTAGAATGAACAAGGATGACTCTCTCAACGTTACATCGCGGCAAGATACTATGGTAGGTAAAGAAAAGGCTGTTAGAATTGAAGGTAGCAAAAATGACACTTCTGGTAATATTAGACTATTGGAATACCTGATATTTCACAATAATGAACCGTACATTATTAGATATATCGCTAGCATGAATGATTTTGAAAGATATTTACCAGACTTTGAATTGATGGTTAAGAGTTTTATGTTTGGGACAAATGCCACTCGTAGTGAGTAAACTGAGATAACGCAAGTTCTTATACTCTGTAACATATTTCTGGTTGCTCTTTTAACACCAGACTAGGATGAATTAAGTGATGCCAGAAATTTCAAACATTCGCATTTTTTACAAGGTGGTGAAGTAATAACGATCGCTGGCTATAATAATCCCAACATGACTGGTCTGGTCTTTACAATATACGGCAGGCGATTAAAAGAGAATCCAATAATTGGTAAAGACATTGAGGGAAGGTCAATACGCATATTTGCATCAGTTTAAAGAGCGCATTAACGAAATACAAGACCTGCAAATGATGCACCATCTGATAATAAAAGGCAATGAACATAATCCTTCTACTGTTCAAACGCCCTGTATTCATTTTTAAAAAATTAGATGCTTGTCCTGTGAACTATATCCAGAGGTAATAATCGACTTAATTATTGAATTATTTTACTTTTTGATGGAAAAACTAAATAGGATCAACGAGATTGTTCAGTTCATATGAAAATTTTTGTTATTTTTGGTTTTTTCATGACAGTATTGTTCATGGTAATAAATCCGACACATTTGAATGCTCAATTTAATACAACCTCCCCTACTGAACTTCGTGCTTTTGAGGTAAAGCAAAAACTACAATCCTTAATGCCGCTGATAAAGGTGGAATATCAGAGTGAATCTACTATTGTTCTGAAAGGGGAAGAAGATATATTAGTTTCGATAAACGGCACGACAGCACCTTTCTGGGAAGCAATAGATTTTATGAAACATTATGGCTACTCTTTAGTTGATGTCACCACGTCAGGTATGGGAAGTCAAGGAAATCCTACTAGATTTTATGCTATAATGACCAAATAACCTTTATCCAATATATTGAAACGTAGTTACTGAATCAAACCAAAAACTTTTGTTCTTTTATGACTTTTTGGATAGACGTTTCTTTTTCTGGTCTTTTTCAGTTTGTGGCACTTTGTGGCACTTTGTGGCATATTTTTGTCAATTTACAGACTTTCGAATATAGTTACTAACCATTAGTTTATGTCGCAATATGTCGTAAATGCAGGCTGAAATATAATGAAGTTAATTGCAGTAAATATAAATAATCTTTAGTGTCACATAGTGTCACTAAATAACGAATGTGTGCAATTCCTGATCACCTTGAATTATTATTTGACTGTCAAATAGTATGCAACATTAGATGAAAATCCATTTCTCTCTGTTACAGCAGATTTTTAGTGTACCGATTTGCACTGACAAAGTTTGAAAGGCTATAATATTAAATAAAAATACCAAGGATCATAAGTGGCATATAGTAATTAGAAAGGATGACTTAGCACGGGCAATTACTTTATTTAGCGATCGTAATCTGTTACGAATTTCAATGAAAGGTTATATTATAAAATAGAAGGTAATTCGTAAATACGACTTCGAAGTTGCTACATAAATGAAGAGTAAAGCGCTTGTGATATCCGGTGTAATTCTTATTGCAATATCTGGAGTATTTCTTATCACGATGTCATCGATTCCTGTTCTGGTTAACTCGTACTTCATTAATGAAAAGTCAAATATTGAAGCAGGGCCCGTTAACTTAACTAATATCCCACCGGGTGCCGTTATTATTCTCTTCATTTTTTCAGTTATTTTTCTAAGTGGTATTGGTTTACTTGTAAAAGGATTTGCATGATGCGATTTTTACTAAATCCAGTATTATTGACAAACTGTTAGAGAATACAATCTAGATAAAGAACAAACAAGTTATGATGACTTACTAGACGCTCTAAGATTGTCATTAAAAGGGTACAATGTAAAATAAATTAATTACTCACGAATTTATCTGCTTATTAACTAAAGAAAAAAAAGTTTGGAGGTAGTCACACA
>Ga0307278_10000642_pt1 | contig 17313 bp, 10 predicted proteins | sample ER_DNA_117_FD_194482 | JGI IMG/M metagenome (GOLD analysis project Ga0307278, IMG submission 194482) | Bulk soil microbial communities from the East River watershed near Crested Butte, Colorado, United States - ER_DNA_117 | ecosystem: Environmental > Terrestrial > Soil > Floodplain | place...
TGAGCCCCCCGTCACCATCCAGGAGTGCCGTGAGAAGGATCTGACCTTCCAGGCGCCGCTTTCGATGACCGTCCGCTTCGTGAACAAGGAGACGGGCGAGATTCGCGAGCAGACCGTCTTCATGGGCGACTTCCCGATGATGACCGAGTGGGGTACGTTCATCATCAACGGCACCGAGCGCGTGATCGTGACGCAGCTCGTCCGCAGCCCGGGCGCCTATCTGATGGAGCCGAAGGACCCGGCGAAGCAGGTCTTCACTGCCAACCTGATGCCGAGCCGTGGCTCGTGGCTCGAGCTCGAGATCGACAAGAAGGGCATCGTCTACGCGCGCATCGACCGCAAGCGCAAGCTGCCGATCACGACGCTGCTCCGGGCGCTCCCGGAGGAGGACCCGACCACCGGCTGGAAGCTGGACACGGGCTCCAACGAGGCGATCATGAAGCTGTTCGGCAACTCGCTCTACATCGCCAATACGCTGGAGAAGGACCCGTCGTCGCACGAGGACGAGGCGCTGATCGAGGTCTTCAAGAAGCAGCGGCCGGGCGAGCCGCCGACGCTCGACAACGCGCGGAACCTGCTCAAGTCGCTCTTCTTCGACCCGAAGCGCTACGACCTGACCAAGGTCGGCCGGTACAAGCTGAACCAGCGCCTCGGCGTGGACGTGCCGGACGACGTGCGCGTGCTGACGACGCAGGACATCCTCTCGCTCGTCCAGAAGCTCGTGGACCTGCCGGAGAAGCTCGGCGTCGACCCCGACTCGAAGGACTTCGCCGCCGACGCGATCGTGCTCCCGCGCGATGCGATCCGCGGTGAGCTCGACGAATACGAGCACTTCGGCAACCGGCGCCTGCGCACCGTCGGCGAGCTGATCCAGGAGGCCTTCCGGGTTGGGCTCTACCGCATGGAGCGCGTCGTCCGCGAGCGGATGACCACGGAGGACGTGGACACGATCACGCCGCAGACGATCATCAACATTCGGCCCGTGGTCGCTGCGCTGAAGGAGTTCTTCGGCTCCTCGCAGCTCTCGCAGTTCATGGACCAGACGAACTCTCTCGCCGGGCTCACGCACCGGCGTCGGCTCTCGGCGCTCGGCGCCGGCGGCCTCACGCGCGAGCGCGCGCCGATCGAGGTGCGCGACGTGCATCCGACCCACTACGGGCGCATGTGCCCGATCGAGACGCCTGAGGGCCCGAACATCGGCCTGATCGGCTCGCTCGCCTCGTTCGCGACCGTCTCCGAGTTCGGCTTCGTCCAGACGCCGTACCGGAAGGTCACGGGCGGGAAGGTGACGGACGACATCGTCTACCTCGACGCGGCCGAGGAGGCCCAGTACACGATCGCCCAGGCGAGCGCGGTGGTCGACGAGAAGACCGGGCGCTTCGTGGACGACATGGTGCTCTGCCGCTCCCGCGAGGGCGAGGCGGTCACCGCGCGCCCGAAGGACGTCGAGTTCATGGACGTCGCGCCGGCGCAGATCGTCTCGGTCGCGACCGCGCTGATCCCGTTCCTCGAGCACAACGACGCGAACCGCGCGCTGATGGGCGCGAACATGCAGCGCCAGGCGGTGCCGCTGATGATCACCCAGGCGCCACTCGTCGGCACCGGCCTCGAGTACCGCGCCGCCGTGGATACCGGCGACGTGATCCTGGCGGACGACGGGGGCACGGTCGTGGACGTCGACGCAGACCGGATCGTGGTCGACGGCAAGAACGGCAAGGACTCCTATCCGCTGACGAAGTTCATGCGCTCGAACCAGGGCACGTTGATCCACCAGAAGCCGATCGTCGGCCTGGGGGACAAGGTGCGGGCCGAGCAGGTGCTGGCGGACGGCAGCTCCACCGACCAGGGCGAGCTCGCGCTCGGCGCGAACCTGCTCGTCGCCTTCATGCCGTGGGAGGGCTACAACTTCGAGGACGCAATCGTGATCTCGGAGCGGCTCGTCAAGGAGGACGTGCTCTCCTCGATTCACATCCACGAGTACGAGATCGACGCCCGCTCGACCAAGCTGGGCGACGAGGAGATCACGCGCGACATCCCGAACCGCTCGGAGGAGTCGCTCAGCGACCTTGACGAGCGAGGCGTGGTGCGCATCGGAGCCGAGGTCGGCTCCGGCGACCTGCTCGTCGGCAAGGTCACGCCCAAGGGCGAGACCGAGCTGACGGCCGAGGAGAAGCTGATCCGCGCGATCTTCAAGGAGAAGGCGCGCGAGGTCCGCGACACCTCGCTCAAGGTCCCGCACGGCGAGGGCGGCAAGGTGATCGACGTGAAGACGTTCTCGCGCGAGGCGGGCGACGACCTCTCGCCGGGCGTGAACGAGCTCGTGCGCGTGTACGTGGCGAAGAAGCGCAAGATCGCCGAGGGCGACAAGCTCGCCGGCCGCCACGGCAACAAGGGCGTGATCGCCAAGATCGTGCCTGACGAGGACATGCCCTTCCTGGAGGACGGGCGGCCCGTGGACGTCGTGCTCAACCCGCTCGGCGTACCGAGCCGGATGAACATCGGCCAGATCCTCGAGACACATCTCGGGTGGGCGGCCGCGCACGGCGTCTTCCACGAGAACGGCGCCTCCGCGAACGGCAACGGCCACGAGCCGACCCCGATCGCGACCCCGGTCTTCGACGGCGCGAGCGAAGTCGACGTCGACCAGGCGCTGGTCGAGTGGACGAAGCAGAACCCGGACTCGCCGATCAAGTTCGTCGTCGACCCGAAGCGGCCGGACGGCCGGCACTGCTCCGGCAAGGTCCGCCTGTTCGACGGTCGGAACGGCCAGAGCTTCGAGCAGAAGGTGACCGTCGGCTACATGTACATCCTGAAGCTGCTCCACCTCGTGGACGACAAGATCCACGCACGCTCGACAGGCCCCTACTCGCTCGTGACGCAGCAGCCCCTGGGCGGCAAGGCCCAGTTCGGCGGCCAGCGGTTCGGGGAGATGGAGGTCTGGGCGCTCGAGGCTTACGGCGCCGCGTACACGCTCCAGGAGATGCTCACGATCAAGTCCGACGACACCGTCGGGCGCGTCAAGGCCTACGAGGCGATCGTCAAGGGCGAGAACATCGCCGAGCCGTCGATCCCCGAGTCCTTCAAGGTGCTGCTGAAGGAGATGCAGTCACTCGCGCTCGACGTGAACGTCCTGTCGGACGAAGGCCAGAAGGTCGAGGTGCGCGAAGAGGACGACGAGCTCCTGCGGGCAGCCGAGGAGCTCGGCATCGACCTCTCGCCGGGCTCGCTGCGGGCAGCAGCGCGCCAGCCGACGGCCGAGGACACCGAGGGCGGCGGCGACACCGCCGACGAGACGGGCGAGCTGGTCCTGCCGGCCGACGAGCAGCTGGGCGACCTGGCTGACGTCGAGGTGGCGCCCGAGAAGAAAGCCAAGGACGAGGCGGAGGCCCAGGCCGGGCCGCTCGCCGAAGACCTGGCCGATGTTGAAGTAGACGAGTAATCACGGCGCGAAGCGAAGGAGAGTTTTGATCGACATCAATGAGTTCGACGCGATCCGAATCGGGCTCGCGTCCAGCAAGCAGATTCGCGACTGGTCGTCCGGCGAGGTAACGAAGCCCGAGACGATCAACTACCGCACGCTCAAGCCCGAGCGCGACGGCCTCTTCTGCGAGCGCATCTTCGGTCCCACCAAGGACTGGGAGTGCTACTGCGGGAAGTACAAGCGCGTCCGCTACAAGGGCATCATCTGCGAGCGCTGCGGCGTCGAGGTGACCCGCCAGAAGGTTCGCCGCGAGCGCATGGGCCACATCGACCTGGCCGCGCCCGTCTCGCACATCTGGTTCTTCAAGGGCGTTCCGAGCCGCATCGGCTACCTGCTCGACATCGCGCCGCGCGAGCTCGAGAAGGTGCTGTACTTCGCCGCCTCGATCGTCACTTCCGTCGACAACGAGGCGCGCGCGAAGGACCTGAATGACCTCGAGGACAAGGTCAAGGCCGAGGGCGAGCAGATCTACGTGGACCGCGACGAGAACCTGGCGGCGCTCGAGGACCGCCTCAAGCGGCGCCGCGAGTACTTCACCAAGGGCAAGGAGCGCAATTTCGACGAGGACGACGACTTCTGGTCGCGAGGCCTCTCGAACTGGGCCGAGGAGCAGGCCGTGCCGCCGCTCGAGGAGGTGCGGGAGCTCGTCGGGAAGATGTTCGTCGAGGTCGCCTCGCAGATCACCACCGAGGACTCGAAGAAGATCCGCGAGCTCGTCCGCAACTCGGCGATCCGCGACGACCGGCGCCTCACTCCGAAGGAGCTCGAGAACGTCGCCAACACGGCGATCGCGATCCGGGAGGCCCTGGCCCCGCTGTACAAGCAGCTCGCCAAGGCGACCGGGGCCAAGAAGGGCGCGGTCACCAAGCACATCAACCGGATCCTCGAGGGCCTGCTCGACAAGAAGGCCGAGGTCCACGAGGAGGACGTGGAGCTCGTCGCCAACGTCGACCAGAAGCAGCTCGAGAAGGCACGCGACCTCGGCAAGGGCCTCCTGCGCGAGGTGCTCGAGCAAGCAGAGCCTGGCGCGAGCGCTGACGAGGTGCGGGAGCTGACGAACGACCTCTGCCTCCGCACCGACGGCAAGATCTCCAAGGAGGACCTCGACGCGATCGTCCAGTGGCTGATCAAGGTTCGCGAGGCCTACCAGGACATCGAGTCGCGCAAGGAGGACGCCAAGGAAGCTGCGGTGGACTCGGTGCGCCGGCTCGAGGAGACGTGGGCGGAGTTCAGGGAGCTCGAGCCCAAGAAGATCATCAACGACGAGCAGATCTTCCGCGAGCTCAAGGACCGCTTTGGCTCGCCGTACGGCTTCGGCGTCTACTTCCAGGGCGGCATGGGCGCGGAGTCGATCCGCGAGCTGCTCAAGGACCTCGACCTGAAGGCCGAGGCCGCCAACCTGCGCGAGACGATCAAGACCTCGAAGGGCCAGAAGCAGGCCCGCGCGATCAAGCGCCTCAAGGTCGTGAACGCCTTCATCACCTCGGAGAACAAGCCCGAGTGGATGGTGCTCGAGGCCGTTCCGGTGATCCCGCCGGAGCTGCGCCCGATGGTGCAGCTCGACGGTGGCCGGTTCGCCACGAGCGACCTGAACGACCTCTACCGGCGCGTGATCAACCGGAACAATCGCCTCAAGCGGCTGCTCGACCTCGGCGCGCCCGAGATCATCGTCAACAACGAGAAGCGGATGTTGCAGGAGGCCGTGGACGCGCTCTTCGACAACGGGCGCCGCGGCCGTGCCGTCACCGGCCCGGGCAACCGTGCGCTGAAGTCGCTCTCCGACATGCTCAAGGGCAAGCAGGGGCGCTTCCGCCAGAACCTGCTCGGCAAGCGCGTCGACTACTCGGGCCGCTCGGTGATCGTCTCCGGGCCGAACCTGAAGCTGCACCAGTGCGGGCTGCCGAAGCTGATGGCGCTCGAGCTCTTCAAGCCGTTCATCATGAGCCGGCTCGTCGAGCGCAAGTCGGTCCAGAACATCAAGGCGGCGAAGAAGCACGTGGACTCGATGGTCCCGGAGGTCTGGGACGTGCTCGAGGAGGTGATCGCGGAGCATCCGGTGCTGCTGAACCGCGCACCGACGCTGCACCGCCTCGGGATCCAGGCATTCGAGCCGGTGCTCGTCGAGGGCAAGGCGATCCAGGTTCACCCCCTGGTCTGCCACGCCTTCAACGCCGACTTCGACGGCGACCAGATGGCCGTGCACCTGCCCCTGTCCGCAGAGGCTCAGGCCGAGGCGCGCATCCTGATGCTGTCCTCGAACAACATCCTCTCGCCCGCGCACGGGCGACCGCTGACGACCCCGACCCAGGACATGGTCCTCGGCGGCTACTACCTCACCTACTCCGACATCGACCTGAACGAGAAGGCCTCGGAAGACCTCGATCCGAGGCCACAGCGCTTCCAGTCTGAGGACGAGATCGAGATGGCGGTCGAGTCGCGCCAGATCGGGCTGCAGCAGCCGATCGAGTACCGGCGCAACGGCGAGATCGTGCTGACCACGCCCGGCCGCGTGATCGTCGACGCCGAGGTCGACCGCTCGCTCTTCGAGTCGTTCGGCGAGGCGCCCGCGGAGCGGCCGTTCCTGAACCGCACGCTCTCGAAGAAGGAGATGGACTTCTTCATCTCCGACCTCGCCGACCGGTACGGGGCGCACGTGATCGCCGGCGTGCTCGACAAGATCAAGACGCTCGGCTTCCGCTACGCGACCCAGGCCGGGATCACGATCTCCAAGAACGACATCGTGATCCCGCTCTCGAAGGACGAGATCCTCGCCGGCTACGAGGAGAAGGTCACCAACGTCGAGGGTCTCTACGAGCGCGGCCTCATCACCGAGGAGGAGCGGCACGAGTCGATCGTCAACCTCTGGACGGAGGCGACCGAAGAGGTTGCCGAGGCGATGGAGAAGACGCTCTACGAGCTGAACCCGATCTTCATGATGGCCAACTCCGGGGCGCGTGGCTCGTTCAAGCAGATCCGCCAGCTCGCCGGCATGCGAGGCCTGATGGCCAACCCGAAGGGCGAGATCATCGAGCGCCCGATCAAGGCCAACTTCATGGAGGGCCTCTCGGTGCTCGAGTACTTCATCTCCACCCACGGTGCGCGCAAGGGCCTCGCCGACACGGCGCTCCGTACGGCCGACTCGGGATACCTGACCCGGCGCCTGGTCGACGTCTCGCAGGACGTGATCATTCGGGACGCCGACTGCAAGACCAAGGACCACGTCGGCCTGCCGCTGCACGTGCCCGAGGGGCTGAACAAGAGCCTGCTCGGCCGCACGCTCGCGGAGGACGTGCACAAGCCGCTCTCGAGCGGCAAGCCCGGCAAGACGGTCATCGCCGAGAAGGGCACGATCGTCACCGTCCCGCTCCTGGCCGAGATCGAGGAGGCGTTCTCCGAGGGCGAGGAGGAGGCTGCGGTGCCGGTACGCTCGGTGCTCAAGTGCCGCAGCGAGTTCGGCGTGTGCCAGGCCTGCTACGGCATCTTCCTCGCCACCGGCGGGATGTGCGAGGTCGGCGACGCGGTCGGGATCATCGCCGCGCAGTCGATCGGTGAGCCTGGCACGCAGCTGACGATGCGGACCTTCCACACGGGCGGCGTTGCGGGCGCCGACATCACGCACGGTCTCCCGCGAGTCGTCGAGATCTTCGAGGCGCGCAACCCGAAGGGTGCGGCCAAGCTCGCCGAGGTCGGCGGCAAGGTCGACATCGAGGACACGGACCGCGGGCCCAAGATCACGATCCACACCGACGAGGTGGACGAGAACGGCGAGCCGCTGGAGCCGGTGGCGTACGCGCTGCCGCGCCGCACGCGGATCCTCGTCAAGAAGGGCCAGATGGTGGAGCCCGGAGATGCGCTCCACGAGGGCTCGATCAACCCTGCCGACCTCCTACGCCTCAAGGGCTCGACGGCGATCGAGCTGTACCTCGTCGCCGAGGTGCAGAAGGTCTACAAGTCCCAGGGCGTCGACATCCACGACAAGCACATCGAGCTGATCATCCGGCAGATGCTGAAGAAGGTGCGCGTCGAGGAGGCGGGTGACACCGACCTCCTGCCCGGCCAGCTCGTCGACCGCGTGGTGCTCGAGCGCGAGAACGTCCGCGTCAAGAAGGAGAAGGGCAAGAAGGAGCAGGCGACCTACGAGCCGCTGATCCTCGGGATCACCAAGGCCTCGCTGGCCACCGAGTCGTTCCTCTCGGCCGCCTCCTTCCAGGAGACGACCAAGGTGCTGACCGACGCCTCGATCGAAGGGAAGATCGACCGTCTGCTGGGCCTGAAGGAGAACGTGATCATCGGCAAGTTGATCCCGGCTGCCACCGGGCTCAAGAAGTACCGCAACATCGAAATCGGGCCCTCCGAGAAGGTGCCGAAGGAGACCTACGAGCGCGAGGCCCTGCTGGCCGCGCTCGAGGAGATCGGCTCCGACGGCGGCGAGGGCATCGATCTGGCGAGCCTCGGCCTCGACTTCGGCGGGGAGCCGGAGACCGACGGCGAGAGCAAGCCGCGCGAGTCGACCGAGGCCGAAGAGGTGCCCGAGGTCGACACGCCGCTCGACGAATAGCGAGCAATTCAGCGCGCGGGGGGTGAGGAACGCCTCCCGCGCTGCTAGTTTGAGCCTCGGGTCGTGAAGAGGCTTCTCGTCATCGCACTCGCCGCCTGCGCGGGATTCGCGGCCGTGCCGCACCGTGCCGACGCGGGCACGTGCGGGATCTCGGGCCGCGGGACGCTCTGGGTCGATTTCGCCGACGGCTCCGTGCCGTTCTGGCAGGTGTTCGCGCGTCCGGGCGTGATCGCGGCCGCGGCGAACTTCATCTTCCCGCCGCAGCTCCGCGCGCTTGGAGCCAAGACGGTCTATTGGGACATGTACCTGCCGCGGCGCGTCGGCACCCCGCTCGAGCCGTTCGATCCCGGGGTGGTGGTCGACCGCGCCAACCGCATCTACGACACTGCCGCGATGTCGAGCGGCTGCACCCAGCCGATGATCGCCGAGAACGAGCTCAACGGCACCAGCAACCTAACGCCCTGGAGCCTGACCAACGCTCAGTACCGCCGCAACGTCCTGATCTACGTCCAGACCCTTGCCGCGCGGGGTGCGCACCCGGTGCTGCTCGTCCCGAGCGTGCCCTACATGGGCGGCGAGGCGGCGGACTGGTGGCGGCAGATCTCGAACTACGCCGACATCGTGCGCGAGTCGTACTTCGCAGCGCCGCAGATCGCGAAGCAGGGGCCGGTGATGGGAAGCCGGACGCTACGCATGCTCTTCCGGAGGCGGATCGCCGAGTTCACGAGCGTCGGCATCTCTCCGCGCAAGCTCGGGCTGATGCTCGGCTTTCACACGACCCCGGGCTCGGGCGGCCGGGAACGGGCGCCCCGGGCCGACTGGCTCCAAGTGACGAAGCTCCAGGCGCTCGCCGCTCGCCAGGTCGCGAAGGAGCTGAATCTGCGCTCGGTCTGGTCGTGGGGGTGGGGCGTCTGGAGCGTGGGGGAGACCGACCCGGACAAGCCGGCCGCGGCCTGCGTCTACCTCTGGGCCCGCTCGGCGAAGCTCTGTGACGGGCCCGCGGCCGCCGGCGCCGGTTTCAACGTCTCGCTCACCCAGGGCCAGCTCGTATTCCCGCCTGGCGCGCGTTGCACCCTCCTGGGCAAGCAGGTGGACTCGGGCGCGATCGCCGACCTGACACCGGTCACCGGCGATGAGGACGTGGCGTTCACGGCGGCGTTCGCGCGGGTGATCTCGGGTCTCTACGCGCCTGTGAAGGCCAAGCAGATCTCCGCGGCGGAGAAGGCCGTGGTATCCGGCAGCTTCGGTAGCTACGCGCGCTACCGCGCGGCCCTGGCCAAGGCGCATGCCAGCCCAAGCGCCGCTCGCGGCGTAATCGCCGACGAGCTACGCCGCGCCCAGATCGAAGCGCACATGCGCGTACCGAACCCCTCCTCAGAGGACGTGCAGGCCTACTACGACTCCTACCTCGAGACCGAGGCGCGGCTGATCCAGACCAAGACCGCGGCTCCGTGGCTCGGCAACCGTCGCCGTGGCTTCGCGCTCGCCTCGAACTCGCCACCGCAGCTCTTCTCGATCCCGGAAGGGAAGAAGTGGCTGAAGATCCGGACGATGACCGGCATCTACCAGGTGCGGGCGGTCGACCCGGCTGTTCCCCTCGGTGCGCTGCCGTTCGGCCTCGTCCGGCCCGCGCTCGTCTCGGCGCTGAAGGCCCTCGACCGGGAAGAGCGCTACGACAACTGGCTGCTGGCGCGCCAGAAGGGCCTGGTGGAGCAGGCAACGTGCCGCGACGACCAGCTCCCGACGCCCGGAGTCGTCCCGCTCACGGACTACCTGCCCTTCCTCTCGGCGGGCTAGCCGGCCTTCCTGAGGCTTCGACGTCGGCCACAGCCTCAGCCTCCGGCTCGGCCTCGACTACCTGGCCCTTGCCGAGCTCCTTGGCGCGGTAGAGGGCCTCGTCCGCCCGCTCGAAGAAGCTCGTCGGGTCGTCGTCGTGCTGCAGCTCGGCGACTCCGGCTGAGACGAAGAGCCGGCCGGCTTGGCCCACCGGCCGCGAGGAAACCGCCCCGCGGAGGCGGTGGTAGAGCTGATCGGCGTCGTGCGTGGACGACTCCGGCAGGACGACGGCGAACTCGTCACCGCCGACTCTGCAAGGGATGTCGGCCGTGCGGACCGCCTCGCGCACGCGCTCGGCGGTCTCCGCGAGAACCGCGTCGCCGGAGAGGTGACCGATCCGGTCGTTGATTGCCTTGAAGTCGTCGAGGTCGAAGACGATCAGCGCCAGCTGCCGTCCGTAGCGATGCGCGCGCGCCACCTCCCGCGCGAGCGTTTCGTGGAAGTAGCGGCGGTTGTGCAGCCCGGTCAGCGCGTCGAGGTCGGCCAGTTGGCGAGCCTCCTTGAAGCGGCGCGCGTTCTCGATCGCCGGTCCCGCGCGCTTGGAGAGCTCCTCCAGCTCGCGGATCATCTCCTCCTCGAAGCGATACGACGGCGAGCGGCTGTAGATCGCGATGAAACCGATCGACCGTGCTTCTCCTGGCACGGGCACCGCCAGGCCGGAGTGGATGAGATCCTGGCCTTCGAGCGCCGCCGGATACTGGTAGACGAGCGAGATCGCGCGTGCCTCGTGGCCGTTCGGCGGGCCCGAGATCATCTGGCGCTGCGCCTCATCGGCCGAGAGCCCCATCGTCGCGACTATCGGCTTGTCGCCGGCGCTCTCGATCGAGACCAGCGCAGCGTCCACGCCCGGGATCGCGCCGCCCGCCTCGAGCGTGCGCGAAAGCACCTCGTCGAGGTCGATCGAGCCGCCGAGCTCGCCGAGAAAGCGGTTGCGCCGGCCCTCCTCCTGCGCGCGCTCGAGCGCCTCCGAGAGCTCGCGCACCATCGTTTCCATGCGCGTGTTCATCGTCGAGACGAGCGCGAGCACCTGCTGCTGCCCGCCTTTGCCGCGACGGCGGGAGCGCACGAACGCCCCCACGGATACGAGCGCAAGCGTCGCCAACGCCGCGGCTGCCGCGGCGATAACGGTGGTAGCCGTTACCACGTCCGCACTCATCTCCCTCTTCCGGTCCTCCGCCCTGCCCGGCAATAGCCACAGAACCGCCGAGCGCTCTCACTGTAATCGGGTTGCGGGCTGCAAGCTATGATTCGCAAACGGTAAAAATCCTCGATCGGATTCGCACGAACATACCGTGATCCCCCGGAGCCATGCGTGTTTTCTCGTTTGACGCTGGGGGGTCAGCTTCGCTACTATCGTCCTCCGGTTGGCAGGGGCCTACCCCTTCGCCAGCCTTTGTTGTGTCCGCCCCTAAGCAAGGAAGTAGATGCCGACCGTAAATCAGCTGGTCCGAAAGGGCAGGGTCTCGCCGCCGGCGAAGATGAAGACCCCTGCGCTTCGCGGTGCGCCGCAGAAGCGTGGAGTCTGCACGCGCGTGTACACGACCACGCCGAAGAAGCCGAACTCGGCTCTCCGGAAGGTCGCGCGTGTCCGCCTGACCAACGGCATGGAAGTGGGCGCGTACATCCCCGGCGAGGGGCACAACCTCCAGGAGCATTCGGTCGTTCTCGTGCGCGGCGGCCGTGTCAAGGACCTGCCGGGCTTTCGGTACAAGGTCATCCGCGGCGGCCTCGATGCCTCCGGCGTCGGCGAACGGCGCCAGGGACGCTCGAAGTACGGCGCCAAGAAGGGCTCGTAGTGCCGCGTCGCGCCACCATTCAGCCCCGGCCGCTGGAGCCGGATCCCGTCCACAGCTCTCGCCTCGTCGCTCAGGTGATCAACAAGGTGATGACGGACGGCAAGAAGTCGACCGCCGAGTCGATCGTCTATCGCGCCCTGGACCGGGTCGGCGAGCAGACCGGCAAGCCGCCGGTCGAGGTGCTCGAGCAGGCGATCAAGACGGTGACGCCCGTGCTCGAGGTGCGCTCGCGCCGCGTCGGCGGGGCGAACTACCAGGTGCCTGTCGAGGTGCCGCAGCGGCGCGCCCGGACCCTCGCCGTGCGCTGGCTCGTCCAGTTCGCGCGCGACCGGCGCGAAAAGCAGATGCACGACAAGCTCGCCGCCGAGATCCTCGACGCGCTGAACCAGCAGGGCGGCGCCTTCAAGCGCAAGGACGACCTCTACCGAATGGCGCAGGCCAACAAGGCCTTCGCGCATTACCGGTGGTGAGGAGCGCCGTGTCGGCTACGCCTCACACACGTGATACTGGGCTCGGTACGAGGCTCGAGAACGTCCGGAACATCGGGATCATGGCCCACATCGACGCGGGCAAGACGACGACGACCGAGCGGATCCTCTACTACACCGGCCGCACCCACAAGATGGGCGAGGTCCACGAGGGCGCGGCGGTCATGGACTGGATGGAGCAGGAGCAGGAGCGTGGCATCACGATCACCTCTGCTGCGACGACGGCGTCGTGGCGCGATTTTCGTATCAACATTCTTGATACGCCCGGACACGTGGACTTTACGATCGAGGTGGAGCGCAGCCTGCGCGTGCTCGACGGCGCGATCGCCGTCTTCGACTCCGTCGCAGGCGTCGAGCCGCAGTCCGAGACGGTCTGGCGGCAGGCCGACCGCTACAAGGTGCCGCGCATCGCCTTCATCAACAAGATGGACCGCACCGGCGCGGACTACTTCGCAGCCGTGCAGTCGATGGTCGACCGCCTCGGCGCCCACCCGGTGCCGATCCAGCTCCCTCTGGGCCAGGAGGAGCACTTCCGCGGCGTGATCGACCTCGTCGAGATGCGCGCGATCAGCTGGCCAGACGACCTCGGCATCAAGATGGACGTTGGCGAGATCCCGGCCGAGCTCCTCGAGCAGGCCAAGGAGTACCACCACCAGCTGATCGACGCCGTCGCCGACCACGACGACGAGCTGCTCGAGGCCTACCTCACCGACGAGGACTCGGTCACGCCAGAGATGCTGAAGCGCGCCCTGCGCGCGGCGTCGCTGGACGCCACGGTCACCCCGGTGCTCGCCGGCTCCGCGTTCAAGAACAAGGGCATCCAGCCGCTGCTCGACGCGGTCGTGGACTACCTTCCGAGCCCGCTGGACGTGCCGCCCGTGCACGGGATCGACCCGCGCACCGAGCACGAGCTCTCGCGCCGCGCCGCGCTCGACGAGCCCTTCTCGGCCCTCGTCTTCAAGGTCATGTCCGACCCGTACGTGGGCAAGCTGACCTACTTCCGCGTCTACTCCGGCCAGGTCAAGGCCGGCGACCGCGTGCTCAACACGGCAACCGGCAAGACGGAGCGGATCGGCCGCATCCTGCAGATGCATGCGAACCACCGCGAGGAGCGCGAGGACATCGGCGCGGGCGAGATCGCCGCCGGTGTCGGCCTGAAGAACTCGACCACCGGCGACACCCTCTCGATCGACACGGCGCCGATCACACTCGAGTCGATCGACTTCCCGGACCCGGTCATCTCGGTCGCGATCGAGCCGAAGACGAAGGCCGACCAGGACAAGCTCGGGGCGGGTCTACAGCGCCTCTCCGAGGAGGATCCGAGCTTCCGCGTCCGCACCGACGACGAGACCGGCCAGACCCTGATCTCCGGCATGGGCGAGCTCCACCTCGAGATCATCGTCGACCGTCTCCTGCGTGAGTTCTCGGTCGACGCGAACGTCGGCCGCCCGCAGGTCGCCTATCGCGAGACCTTCGGCCGGCCGGTCGAGAAGATCGAGGGCAAGTTCGTCCGCCAGACCGGCGGCCGTGGCCAGTACGGCCATGCGGTGATCAACGCCGAGCCGACCGAGCCCGGCGAGGGCTACGAGTTCCTCGACAAGATCGTCGGCGGCAAGATCCCGCGCGAGTACATCCCGGCCGTCGACCTCGGGATCCAGGAGGCGATGGACTCGGGCATCCTCGCGGGCTACCCGGTTGTCGACGTGAGGATCGAGCTCGTGGAAGGCTCGTACCACGACGTGGACTCCAGCGAGATGGCCTTCAAGATCGCCGGCTCGATGGCCTTCAAGGAGGCCATGAAGCGGTCGAAGCCGAAGCTGCTCGAGCCGGTCATGGCCGTGGAGGTCGTGACCCCGGAGGAGTACCTCGGCGACGTGATGGGCGACCTCAACTCGCGCCGCGGGCGCGTCGAGGGCCTCGAGCCGCGCGGCAACGCGCAGGCGATCAAGGCTCACGTCCCGCTCGCCACCATGTTTGGCTACGCCACCGACCTGCGCTCGACGACGCAGGGGCGGGCCACGTTCACCATGCAATTCGATCGGTACGAGGAAGTCCCTCAGTCGATCGCGGGCGAGCTCGTCGACGCCCAGACTTAAGCAACCCGGAGGAGAGAATGGCAAAGCAGAAGTTCGAGCGCACCAAGCCCCATCTGAACGTCGGGACGATCGGTCACATCGACCACGGCAAGACGACGCTCACGGCCGCGATCACGAAGGTGCTCGCCGACAAGGGCGGCAACACCACGATCAAGTCGTTCGAGGAGATCGACAACGCGCCGGAGGAGAAGCAGCGCGGGATCACCATCAACACGTCGCACGTCGAGTACGAGACGGAGAACCGTCACTACGCGCACGTCGACTGCCCCGGTCACGCCGACTACATCAAGAACATGATCACCGGCGCCGCCCAGATGGACGGCGCGATCCTGGTGGTCTCGGCGGCCGACGGCCCGATGCCGCAGACGCGGGAGCACATCCTGCTCGCGCGCCAGGTCGAGGTGCCGTACATCGTCGTCTTCCTGAACAAGGCGGACATGGTGGATGACCCGGAGCTGCTCGAGCTCGTCGAGATGGAGGTCCGCGAGCTGCTCTCCAAGTACGAGTTCCCGGGCGACGACATCCCGATCGTCACCGGCTCGGCGCTGAAGGCGCTCGAGGGCGACGAGGAGGCTGCGAGCAAGATCCTCGAGCTGATGCAGGCCGTGGACGACTACATCCCCGAGCCGACGCGCGACACGGACAAGCCGTTCCTGATGCCGATCGAGGACGTCTTCACGATCACGGGCCGCGGCACCGTCGTCACCGGCCGGATCGAGCAGGGCAAGATCGAGTCGGGCAACGAGGTCGAGATCGTCGGCATCCACCCGGAGGTCGCGAAGACCGTCGTGACCGGGCTCGAGATGTTCCAGAAGACGCTCGACTTCGCCCAGGCCGGCGACAACGCGGGCGCCCTTCTGCGTGGAACCAAGCGCGAGGAGGTGGAGCGCGGGCAGGTGCTGGCGAAGCCGGGCTCGATCACTCCGCACACGCAGTTCAAGGCCGAGGTCTACGTGCTCTCGAAGGACGAGGGCGGACGGCACACGCCGTTCTTCAACAACTACCGCCCGCAGTTCTACTTCCGCACGACGGACGTGACGGGCGCGATCAAGCTGCCGGAGGGCCAGGAAATGGTCATGCCGGGCGACAACACCAACATGGAGATCGAGCTGATCCAGCCGATCGCCATGGATCAGGGGTTGCGCTTCGCAATCCGCGAGGGCGGCCGCACCGTCGGCGCCGGCGTCGTCACAGCGATCGACAAGTAAACGCTACGCGTCCTGAAATGACGACGAGAAGCCAAGAAAGCGAAAGGTAGGTCGTGCCGCAGAACAAGATCCGCATCCGCCTCAAGGGCTACGACCACCAGCAGCTGGACAAGTCCGCGAGCCAGATCGTGGAGACCGCTCAGCGCACCGGCGCGACCATTACCGGCCCCGTGCCCCTGCCCACCGAGAAGAACGTCTACTGCGTGATCCGGAGTCCCTTCAAGGACAAGGACTCGCGGGAGCACTTCGAGGTGCGCACGCACAAGCGGCTGATCGACATCCACTCGCCCACGCCGAAGACGGTCGACTCGCTGATGCGGCTCGACCTCCCGGCCGGAGTAGACATCGAGATCAAGTTGTGATGGCCGAATGAAAGGCATCATCGGCAAGAAGCTCGGCATGACCCAGCTCTTCGACCCGGAGACGGGCCAGGTGACGCCCGTGACGGTGATCGAGGCAGGCCCGTGCCCGATCGTCAAGGTGAAGACGGTCGACTCGGACGGCTACGAAGCCGTGCAGCTCGCGTTCGACCGGGTCGCGGAGCGGAAGATCTCGAAGGCCGAGCGCGGCCATCTCGGCGAGCTCGATCCGCACCGGCGCCTCGTCGAGTTCCGCGGCACGACCGAGCTGACCGAGGGTGAGAACGTGACCGTCGAGGCCTTTGAGCCCGGCGACAGCGTCAAGGTCTCCGGGATCGGGATCGGCAAGGGTTTTGCCGGCACGATCAAGCGCCACAACTTCAGCCGCGGTCCCGTCTCGCACGGCTCACACAACGTGCGCAAGCCGGGCTCGATCGGCGCGTCGGCGACGCCCTCGCGCGTCTTCAAGGGCCAGAAGATGGCCGGGCGCATGGGCGGCAAGCGCGTCACACAGGTCGGCTTGACGGTGCACGAGATCGACCTGGAGCGGAACCTGCTCCTGGTCAAGGGCGCTGTGCCTGGACCCAAGAACGGCTACGTCGAAGTCAGGGAGGACAAGAACCGTGGCAGCGCCTAAATCCTCTGGTGAGAAGGTCGAACGGTCGGACCGGTCGGTTCAGACGGACGCACGGGCAAAGCCCGCGCGTCCTGAAGGCGGCACCGCGAGCGGCGCCTTGAAGGCCCCCGTGCTCGACAAGGCAGGCAAATCGGCCAAGAGCCTCACGCTCGAGGAGGCGGTCTTCGGCATCGAGCCGAAGGCGCACCTCGTGCACGAAACGGTGCGCGCCGAGCTGAATGCGGCTCGCGCTGGCACGCGCGGCGCGAAGAGCCGCGGCCTCGTCGCCGGCGGCCGCTCCAAGCCGTGGCGTCAGAAGGGCACCGGCCGGGCGCGAGCGGGCTCGATCCGCGCGCCGCACTGGACCGGGGGCGGTCTCGCGTTCCCGCCGATGATGCGCAGCTTCGAGTCGAAGGTGAACCGCAAGGCCCGCCGCGCCGCGATGCGGAGCGCCCTTTCGGCACATGCCCTTCGCGGCTCGCTCGGCGTGCTCGACCCCGGCGGCTTCGACGCGCCGTCCACCAAGGACGCCGCCGAGCTCGTCGGCGCCTGGGGCAAGGAGGCGCCGCTGCTCCTGGTCGCTCAGCCCGAGGAGGAGGCGCTGATCAAGTCCTTCCGGAACCTCGCGCGGGTGGAGATCACCGTCCCGAGCGAGCTCGAGGTGAACCAGCTCATCCGCGCGCAATCCCTGCTGATCACCGAGCCGGCGCTCGAGCAGGTCCAGGGAAAGGCCTCATGAGCCTGCATCCGAATGAAGTCCTCCTCGCGCCCGTGGTCTCCGAGAAGAGCTACGCGATGATCGAGGACCGCAAGTACTCCTTCCGCGTCCACCCGGACGCGCACAAGACCCAGATACAGATCGGAAGAGCGTCGTG
>Ga0307278_10000643_pt1 | contig 17287 bp, 18 predicted proteins | sample ER_DNA_117_FD_194482 | JGI IMG/M metagenome (GOLD analysis project Ga0307278, IMG submission 194482) | Bulk soil microbial communities from the East River watershed near Crested Butte, Colorado, United States - ER_DNA_117 | ecosystem: Environmental > Terrestrial > Soil > Floodplain | place...
AAGAATCGCCTGGACGAAATCGCGCGCCTTATCGTGCAGATGCGCATAAGTGGGATTCGTCACGATGCTGTTTAGGTAATTAGCGATCGCGCCGACATTTTTCGCGATCGACCATTCGTTATCATTGAGTACGACGATGAAGCGCTTCGTGTGCGCTTTGACGTTGTTCAGTGCTTCGTAGCTGATTCCGCACGTGAATGCGGCATCGCCCGCGACTACCACGATATTCTCGTCACCACCGCGCAGGTCGCGGCCGACTGCCATGCCAAGCGCCGCGGAAAGCGCCGTCCCTGCGTGGCCTGCACCGTAACAATCATGCTCGCTCTCAGTCCGCAAAAGGAAACCGTTGAGCCCGCCGAATTGGCGCATCGTGTGGAAACGATCGAGCCGCCCGGTAAACATTTTGTGTACGTACCCCTGGTGGCTCACATCCATCACGAAGCGGTCGCGCGGCGTGTCGAATACGCGATGCAACGCAATCGTCAGCTCAACCACGCCAAGGTTCGGCCCGAGGTGGCCGCCAGTTTGCGAAAGGACTTTGATCAGCTCATCGCGCACGTCCTGGGCAAGCTGCGGCAGATCCTGTTCACGTAGCGCTTTGATGTCCGCCGGCGAGCGGATTCCATCGAGCAGGCGCTTGGACGCGGCTGTTGTCTCGGAGGTTTGAGAATTCTCAGAAGAGTTTGATTTCGTCATTTGCATCTTGGGAGTCATCGGCACCGGCCGCCTGCCCGGTCGTCTCCGGCGTCGGCTCGAAGTCTTTAACTATCGGTTTGCCTGCGCTATTGCGAGCAATGATCTCGATTTTCTGCTCGGCGTTGGCAAGTCGTTCCTGACAAACTTTTACAAGGCTCATTCCTTCTTCGTAACGCACGATCAGATCTTCGAGCGGCAATTTGCCGGACTCCATCTGCTCGACAATTTTTTCGAGCCGATCCATCGCGCCCTCGAAGTTAAGCTCTGCCTCGCGCGGCTTCGATTTGCTGCTCATGGGGAGAACGAGGAATTAAGCACGGATTAGCCAGGAGAAAAAGGACGACTTCTCTGTGATCGAGCTTGGCCAAATCACGTGGTGCTGTAGTGTACGCTGTCCTCAGCGGATTCTTCCGCGAGCGTGAGTATGGATGATCATGCGCTGAGGACAGCGCACGCTACAGCAATCGTCACTAGCGGAAGCGCTTATCCTTCGGTGGACCTGGCAAATAAGTATTCGCGCCCGTTGAAAGTGCGGCCAATGTTTTCGCTCTCATATTACTATGCGCGTATTTCGGTGGCCTGAGAAGGCACTAGCCAACAAGCCGGGTTTGATTCAGCCGGCTTCGACGCCGTTTTACGCCATGTGGGACGCCGTGGCGCGTTTTTCACAGGAAATCAGAGCAAGCGATTTCTTGACGGAAATGATCGCGCGCCGCGATGCGTACGGCAGTGAAGGTGTGATGGGAGCGCTCGATTGCGCGACGCTCTACGGATTGACGCGCTGGCTGCGGCCGGCAGTGGTGGTCGAGTCCGGTGGGTTCATTGGGATGTCTTCTTCGTTTATCCTGAAAGCGCTCTCGGACGAAAAGCTCGGCGCCGCAAAACTCTACAGCATCGAATGGAGCGCAGAATGCGAGCAGGGCGCTCTAATTCCCGACGAATTGCGATCCGCCTCGGGCGGATTCGTGCCAATGCGCGGCAAGGTAGAAGATTTCCTCAAGCGCGATCAGCTGCCGTCACCGATCGACATGTTCTTGCACGATAGCTCCCACAGCCACCGGCACATGCTATGGGAATTTCGCCAGTTCTGGCCGAGGCTGCGCGACGGCGGATTGCTGGTGTCCCACGACGTCCAGATGAACGCGGCGTTTCCCGAATTCGTCGCCAAGAGCTACGCACACGATAAAAAAACTGGCCGTCGCGACGCGCAGCGCACATCGCATTACGAATGGGGTCGCTGGGGTTACATTGGTTTCGCCATTAAAAAGCAGATTGACTAGTTAGGGCGCGCTGCTTGCAGGAGCACACCGTTATCATTTAATGCGTCGACGTATGGCACGCCTGATCGATTCAATTGGTGGTCACGATGCGCGGCATCGGATGATTTTTGGGGGCACCGCCGGAGTTCTCGTTTTCTTTTCTTTATGGAACCGCGTGCTTCTTCCAACTGAGTTTATTGCGGCTTGGGATACTTTTGCCTTTATCGTTCTCGCCTCAGCGTGGCTAACAATCTTGATCACTCCGCAGCCGAAGTTGCGTGCTCGTGCTCAAAAGCAGGATTTTGGGCGGACCGTGCTCTTCGTCTTTGTCGTGGTGGCGGGGTGCGCGGCTTTGTTCGCGGTGGGATTTCTCGTCAGTGTAGGCGGGAGCGAGACGCGCGGTCAGCTCACTGGGCATCTCATATTAGGGCTAGCGACGGTTGTCTTGTCTTGGAGTCTTATGCACACCGTTTTCGGGTTGCGCTACGCCCACGCTTTTTATGGCGATAGCGACCAACCAGGCGAAAGTCGACACGCTGGCGGGCTCGTTTTTCCAGGAGAGCGGATGCCGGATTATTTCGATTTTGCCTACTTTTCGTTCGTTATAGGCATGACCTGCCAAGTCTCGGATGTGCAAATTACTTCACACCGGATGCGGCGGCTGACGCTCCTGCAGAGTGTGCTCGCGTTTGGATTCAATACCATCATCCTTGCGCTCTTAATTAACACCGTCTCTAGCTTGGTCCAGGCGTCAACTGGCCACTAGCCGATCTGTTTTCGGTACGCTGCCGCGTCTTTCAATTGTTTGAGATCGTCAGCGTTGTTGATCTTGAGAACAAAAATCCAGCCCTGGCCGTAGGGTTCGCGGTTGATCAAGCCCGGATCTGCTTCGAGTGCTTTGTTTACCTCGACAACTGTCCCTTTCACCGGCGCGTAAATGTCGCTGGCAGCTTTCACCGATTCGACAACAGCGATTGCTTCTTTTGCGTTCGCCTGCCGATCCATCTTTGGTAGCTCGACGTAAACTACATCGGTCAACTCCGATTGCGCGTGGTCGGTGATGCCAACGCGGACATTCTCTCCTTCGCGTTTAATCCATTCGTGCGTCTCGTTGTAAAGCAGGTCGTCGGGGACATTCATGATGTTGATTTCTTGTAGAGCGGTTTCTTTTCGATGATGGCCGGAAACTTTTGCCCGCGAATCTCGATGTCGATTTCTGTGCCGATCTTCGCGTGCGCCGCCGAGACATACGCCATTCCCACGCCCCAATTCAAGCTCGGAGACTGCGTGCCGCTGGTTACTTCGCCGATGCGCTCCCCGTTCTCGAAGACTATGTAGTGCGGTCGCGGCGGCGGTCCTTTCTCTTTCATTCGGAACGGCACGAGCTTTTCGCGCGGTCCTTTTTCTTTTGTCTTCAACAAGGCGTTGCGGCCAATGAAGTTTGGTTTTGTCAGATCGACAAAGAATCCGAGTCCGGCTTCAAGTGGATTTCGTTCAGGCGACAGATCGGAACCGTTCAGTGGATAACACATCTCTAACCGCAACGTGTCGCGCGCGCCAAGCCCGCATGGCTTAATTTCGAAGGGTTTTCCTGCTTCGAGCGCGGCTTTCCAAAATTTTACCGCATCCGTCGCGCGAAAGAAAACTTCGATCCCGTCCTCGCCAGTGTAACCAGTGCGCGCGACCGAAACAGCCATTCCATCTACGGTGAGATCGACAATGTGATTTCGCGGTGGCAGTTCGACATCTTTACCGAACAGCGCGTGAAACAGCTCCGCGATTCGCGGGCCTTGAATGGCCACTCCGCCAAACTCCGCGCTGCGATTTGTAAGCTTACAAGGAGCGGCGGTCGCCAGTCCGCCGCTGGGGCGATCTGGAGATCGCCCCTCCTTGAGATGTTCTTGCAGCCAGGTGAAATCTTCATCTGTGCGTGCGGCGTTTACGACGAGCAGAAACTTCTGTTCCTCAATGCGGTAAACGATCAGATCATCAATGATTCCGCCCCGCTCGTTGAGCAAAAAGGTGTATTGGCCCGTGCCAACATCGAGTTTGTCGATGTTGTTTGTGAGCATCGTGTTGAGCGACTCGCGCGCGCCCGCTCCATCGACAACAAATTGGCCCATGTGCGAAATATCGAAGATGCCGACGTTGTTCCGCACGGCTTGATGTTCCTCCACGATGCTGGTGTATTGCACCGGCATGAGCCATCCGGCGAACGGAACCATTTTCGCGCCCAGCCGCACGTGCTCGTCGTAAAGCGGCGTTTTTTTAGGTGCGGCTTCGCTCACGGCCCAAGCCTAGACTCGGACAGATGTGGCGCAAGCATTCGCATGATCGGCGATGGCTGGATTTCGACTCCTCACCTCCATCGAGGAGGCGAGGAGAGATTGCCTCGCGTTTTTCGGGCGATGAACGCGTTAGCAGTCCGCCTCCCCCGGGGTCGCGACCGGGCGGAGCGTTGAGAGGATTGAGGTGAGGGATTGTTGCGCTACTTTCGGCCAGCGATGACGTGGCTTGATAAACTCGAACGCCGCTTTGGTTTTCTTGGCATTCCGGGATTGATCCGCATTGTGATTGGCTTCACCGCGCTGGTGTGGGCGTTGATGTGGCTGAATCCCAATTTCCGTTTCGCGCTCGATCTCGATCCGGCACGCATTCGCCACGGCGAAGTCTGGCGGCTGGTCACTTACATTTTTGTTCCGCAAACGCTCAGCTTTTGGATTGTGCTTGCCCTCTGGTTTCTCTGGTTCATCGGAGAAGGTCTCGAACGCGCGTGGGGCCCCTTTCGGCTTACACTTTATTTCTTCGTCGGGATGATCGGCACAACGATTGCCGCATTTTTCTTCGGCAGTAATTTTTCCAACGGCATGCTGATCGCATCGTTGTTCTTCGCCTTTGCGCGATTCTACCCCGACGAGATCATTTACGTGCTGTTCATCTTACCCGTAAAAATCAAATGGCTCGCCTGGATTTTCGCCGCTTTTTTGCTGGTTGGATTTGTCCTGAACTCGAATTCGTATCGCGCAGCGCTCATTGCCGCCTTCGCGAATTATTTCATCTTTTTCGGCCCCGAGATTATTCGGCAGGCGACGCATCGCCGTGAAGTTTCAACGCGTCGCAGACGTTTTGAAGAGCAGTCACGCAGCGCCGATAGCGCCCTGCATCGCTGTGCGGTCTGCGGCGCAACGGAGCTGAGCGATCCGAATCTGGATTTTCGCGTCGCACGCGACGGCGAAGAATACTGCATGGCGCATTTGCCGAAGGCGGCAAGCATTGCCGCGGACAAACGCCCGCCTGGGTAGCGCACGCGTCTCGCGTGCTGGTTGCGATGTCCCGCCGCAACGATCTTTTCTTGGGTTGTGCCATGGGATTCGGCGAAGTTTATGAAAAGTCCGCGATCGCGGGACGCGCTCGCCAACACGCGAGACGCGTGCGCTACCCTTGACCGGAAATTTTGGCGTCCGAAACTAGCGTGATGACTGACAAGAACACTGCGCTTATTCCGGAGGAAGGCTGGCATTGTGTGCATCTGTTTTACCGGATTGAGTACGGGCAATGGCAGTTGCTCAACCGGGAAGAACAGAACGCAGCCAAGACGAATCTGTCATCGCTTGCGCACGAAGTGCGCGCGATGGAATCGACGCAGTTGCTCACGTTGGCCATCGTAACGCCGAAAGGAGATCTCGGGTTCATGTTGATCACGCCGGACCTGCACAATGCCAACAAGATTGAGAAGCGGCTTTCGCTCTCGTTAGGCGCAGATGTGCTCACGCCAGTTTACAGTTATTTGTCGCTGACCGAGGAAAGCGAATACATCACGACAGAGGAAGAATACGCGCAAACGCTCGAGCCGAGTGTCTGCAACGATCCCGCAAAACTCGACCAAGCCTTGACGACATTTCGCGAACGAATGAAGCATTACCGACAGGAGCGCGTTTATCCCACTTTGCCTGATTGGCCAGTGGTTTGCTTCTACAACATGAGCAAACGCCGCGGCGAGCAGCGGAATTGGTATGCGCTTCCGTATGATGAGCGCCGCAAATTGATGAAAGGGCATGCCAGTGTAGGCCGCGAATTTGCCGGCAAGGTAAAACAACTCATCACCGGTTCAACAGGTCTCGACGACGCGGAGTGGGGCGTGACGTTGTTTGCGCGCGATACGTTTCAGATCAAAGCCATCGTTTACAAAATGCGGTTCGATCCGGTCAGCGCCGAGTACGCGGACTTCGGCGAATTTTACATCGGCATTCAATTGCCGCTCGACGAATTGTTCCGGCGGCTGCAGCTGTGATCCGAACAACAACTGTAGGGGACGCTGTTAGCGTGCCGATGGGAAGCTGCCCAGCTTCCCCTACAGCAAACTCGCTAGTACACTCTTAATCAAAACGGATGGGTGACAGAGTGGTTGATTGTGCACGCCTGGAAAGCGTGTGTGCCGAAAGGCACCGGGGGTTCGAATCCCCCCCCATCCGCGGTTTTGTCTCTCTTGCTCGTTAACGCTAACTTTCGCGCCGCTCCAGCACTTGCAGCTCTTGTCGTAATTTCACCACGCTGCCGTGTGAGAGTACGCCGCGAAAATTTACGCCGGGATAGATCATACAATCGCGGCCGATGACTGAGCCGGGGTTAATGACTGCGTTGCAACCGATCTCCGTGCGATCCCCGACAATCGCGCCGAATTTTCTTAGACCAGTTGGAATGTCGCCGTCGGGCGTAATCACCGCGATTTCGCCGTGATCCAGTTTCACGTTCGAGAGGATTACGCCTGCGCCGAGATGAGTGTGATGACCAAGAATGGAATCGCCGACATAATTGAAGTGCGGCACCTGCACTTCATCGAAGAGAATGCAATTTTTGAATTCGCATGAGTTCCCCATGACGACGCCGTTGCCGGCGATCACGTTCTCGCGCACGTAACAGCCACTGCGGACCCGGCAATTTTCGCCTATCCACGCCGGCCCTTTCAACATAGCGCCTTGCTCGACGATCGTTCCTCTGCCAACAAAAACATGATTACTAATGAACGGTTTGCCCATCAGGTCGCCCAAAATTGCGGGTTTTAAACGAAATTGCAGATAGCTCGCAATTTGTTTCAGCGCGTTCCAGACGTAATTCTGGTTTTCGAACAACTTCGGATGGGCCGTGTGTTCGAGGTCAAGGAAGTCGGTCGGCGCAAACATTTTCAGCGTTCAAGATGACGAAACGCTCCCGAGTTGCGAGCGCATTTTTCTGCGCAGCGCGCTGCCCAGATCACGACGCTCCACGTCGCGTGAGTTTTTGTCCGTCCTTCGTGTCGCGCACTTCCCAGCCGAGTGCGGAAATTTGCTCGCGCAGTTCGTCGCTTCGTTTCCAATCTTTTTGGCGCCTTGCGTTCTCGCGCTCTTTTCCCAGGTGCGCCACTTCCGGCGGAACCACGATTTCTGCCTCAGATTCAAGATCGAGAACAGTGTTGATCCGTTTCCACCAATCCAGCCATGTGCCTGCCGAGGCTGCGTCCAGTTCGTTTTCATCCATCGCACGATTTGTTTCGCGAATCGTTTCGAACAAAAATCCGAGCGCTGCCGAAATGTTCAGGTCGTCATCGAGCGCCTGTTCAAATTGTTCCCCGGGTTGCGTCTTATTTTTTCCGTCGTCGATTTTCTTGGCAGCGGTTTCGCGAAGTCGCGCGAGCCACTCGTCGATCCGGGCAAGCGATTGGCGCGATTCTTCCATACCCTCCCATGTAAAATTGAGCGGCGCGCGATAATGCACGCGCATCAGGGCGTAACGAATTTCGCGGCCGGTGTATCCCTTCTCCAGAAGATCCGGCAGCGTGTAAAAATTGCCCAGCGACTTGGACATTTTTTGACCATCGACCAGCAGATGTGCGCAATGCAGCCAGTAGCGCACGAATTTCTTTCCCGTGACGCCTTCGCTCTGAGCGATCTCTGCTTCGTGATGTGGAAAAATGTTATCGACGCCGCCGCAATGGATATCGATCTGGTCGCCGAGTAGCGCCGTTGCCATCGCGCTGCATTCGATATGCCAGCCGGGGCGGCCTGGTCCCCACGGCGAATCCCATTTCACGTCGCCATCTTCTTCATCCCATGCTTTCCAAAGGGCAAAGTCGCCGATGTGTTCCTTGTCATACTCGTCGTGCTTCACGCGCCCGGTCGATTGCAACTGGGTAAGATCGAAATGCGCGAGCTTTCCGTAATTAGGAAATTTATGGATGCGAAAATAAACTGATCTGTCCTCGGCCTGATAGGCGAGTCCGCGGGAGATGAGCGCACCGATCATCTCGATCATCCTGTCGATGTATCGCTGCTCGGTGGCGGCGGGAAATTCATCGGCGCGTTTGATGCGCAGCGTTTCGACATCTTCGAAGAATGCTTCTTTAAATTGCGCTGTGAATTTTCCGAGCGGGATCCCAGCTTCGCGCGAGCCGCGGATCGTTTTGTCGTCCACGTCGGTGATGTTCATCACGCGATGCACCTTGTAACCGCGAAGCTCGAGATGGCGCTGAAGTAAATCTTCAAAGATATAGGCACGAAAATTTCCAATGTGCGCGCGGCTGTAAACGGTCGGTCCGCAAGTGTAGATGGCGATCTTGCGTTCGGCTGGGTCGCGCGGTTCGAATTCCTCGATCTGGCGCGAATAGGTATTAAAAAAGCGCATCTGTCATGTCGAGCGAAGTCGAGACATCTGTCGAATTAACAGCAAGAGATTCCTCGACTCCGCTACGATCCGCTCGGAATGACAATGGTTCATTCCACTTCAACGCTTGCAATTGCGATTGCGGCGATGCCTTCGCCGCGTCCAATCGCGCCGAGTCTTTCGTTCGTGGTTGCTTTCACACTCACATTCAAATCGGAAGTGCTGATCGCGTCGGCAATTTTTTTTCGTATCGCCGCAACGTGTGGCGCAAGTTGCGGCTCTTCGGCCAAAACGGTTGCATCGATGTTCACCACTCGTGCTCTTTTTTCCGCCAGCAATTTGAGCACGCGTTTTAAAATCTCGATGCTGCTGATGCCGCGAAGTGATTCGTCGGTGTTTGGAAAATGTTGGCCGATGTCGCCGGCGCCAATCGCGCCCAGCAAGGCATCGGCGATCGCATGCAACAGCACATCGGCATCGGAATGTCCTTCCAGCCCGTGCGAGTGCGCAATCTCGACGCCGCCCAAAATCAGTTTTCGTCCCTCAGCGAGACGATGCACATCATAGCCGATTCCACATCGAATCATGGGGGAAAAGACGAAATTCGAATATCGAATGACAAAGGAACTTCAAATAACGAATATCGAAGCCCGCTGAGGACAGCGGACGCTACAGCCGACAAAGCTTCGTGCTTCGTCAGTAGCATCATAGTTTCAAATCGAGAACGCCGTTCGATGCGACGATGCTGTATTTATCCTTCATGTGTTCGAGCGGGCGAAGATCCACAGTTCCGCCGGCATTTTCAACCAGAAGCCACCCCGCTGCGATGTCCCACAAGCTGATTCCCGTTTCAATGTACGCATCGAATCGTCCGCATGCGACGTAAGCCATGTCGAGCGCTGCGCTGCCGAGCACGCGGCATTTGCGCACGCGATGAATCATCGCCTGGAGCAACGGGAAATTCGCATTGATCGTCTCTCCAGTCTTGGCGAGCCCGATCGAGATAACGGCTTCCGCCAAGTCGGCGCGATCGCTCACATGAAACGGACAGCCATTTAATTTCGGGGCCTCGCCTTTTTGTCCAGCCCACATCTCCTCGCGAATTGGATCGTAGATGACGCCAACCATGATCTCGTTGCGTAGGCGGAGCGCAATCGAGACGCAAAAATGAGGTATGCCGTAAAAATAATTCACAGTGCCATCAAGCGGATCAACGACCCACTGATGCTCGGTCGATTGATCGCCTACGATTCCTTCTTCGCCGTAAAGCGCGTGCCCGGGAAATTCTTTTAGAAGCAAATCCGTAATTAACTCCTGCGCCTGGACATCGATCTCCAGTTTCACATCGTGTGCCGCGACGGCGTTGACGCGCTGGTGCCGCCGGAAATTATCGCGAAGCAACTTTCCCGCCGCACGCGCGGCCTGTTCGGCGATATCGAGATAATGCTTCATCACGAAAGGTTAGGTTGCACAAAGAACAGGAACTGCACAGCGGAAAACGCATTTGTCATCCTGAGCGAAGCGAGGATCCGTTACCAGCTGATTGATCACACTTGATGAAAGTGCACAATCGCTCCGACTGTAAGGTCCCTCATCGTCTGTCGCGACTCGGGATGACCAAAGAAAAAAACCGGGAGGAAAAATAAATTCTCCCCCCGGGTTGAAGTTAGGAGTTGTGACTCCGAAGAAATTCGGAGTCGTTAATCCAGCGTTGGGCTTAATGCCTCTTTTTCTTCGCTGATTTTTTCTTTGCTGCTTTCTTTTTCGCCATCGACTAATTCCCCCCTTTCAATCCGCAACGCGCGGAAATGGTGAAGAGTTGGGAATGACTTCACTCAATTGCGTCTCAGTAATCGTCACATTTTTTTTGTCAAACATTTTTGTTGCGAATTTTTGACAAAATTTTTACGAGCTCGCGCGCGATAATCTTTTTTGGCGCGCGCGAAACTTTCTGTGGCGCGCCATTTCGAAAGAGGATTGTCACTTCATTCGCATCGCTTTCGATTCCCGAATTGGCGCTGCTCACGTTGTTGGCGACGATGATGTCGCAATTTTTCTCGCGCAGTTTCTTCGCGGCGTTTTCTTTTACGTGATTTGTTTCGGCAGCGAAACCGACGAGAAGGAAACGTCGATCGCTTTGGTGGCCTAACGAATCGAGAATGTCGCGCGTAGGAATTAATTCGAGTGAAAAATTTTCGCTGCGCTTTTTGATCTTTACCGGCGAAACTTTTCCCGGCTTGTAATCCGCCACGGCGGCGCACAGGACGCACACGTCGCATTTGTCTGCATGGCGGTGCACGGCATCGAACATTTCGTCACTTGTAGAAACAGAAATGAATTTCGCGTTGCTCGGTGGCTCGAGCTTGACGGGACCGGAAATCAAAATCACATCGTGCCCGGAATCGAGCGCCGCCTCTGCGACGGCATAGCCCATTTTTCCCGATGAACGATTCGAAATGTAACGAATCGGATCGATCGGCTCGCGCGTCGGCCCGGCCGTAACGAGAAATCTCACGCGATCAAATTATCCTGCCGCGCAAGCAGGAACTCCGCGCGGAACGCGATGTCATTCACTTTCCAGAGCCTGCCAATTCCCTCGTAACCGCATGCAAGCATTCCCTCTTCTGGGCCGATAAATTCCACGCCGCGCGTTTGCAATTTTTCCACATTCTCCACTGTCGCGGGATGCTGCCACATTTTTCCGTTCATGGCCGGCGCGAGCAAAATCGGGGCGCGCGTCGCGAGCGCGATCGCCGCCAGCGGGTGACCGGCCAAGCCGTGTGCTAGCTCCGCGATAATATGCGCGGTGGCGGGCGCAATCAGGAGCAGGTGCGCGCGATCCGCGAGATCGATGTGACCGGGTCGCCAGCTTTCTTTTTCGTCGTAGAAGCTCGTCGTCACCGGATTTTTGGAAAGTGTTTGCAAAGTGAGCGGCGAAATGAACTCGGTCGCATCCTGTGTCATAACGACAAAAACGTTGTGGCCCTGTTTGACGAGGAGGCTGGCCAGTTCGGCAGATTTATACGCCGCGATGGATCCGGTGACACCAAGCACGACTGATTTTTTTCCAGGCGCAATGCGCACTACTTTTCGAGGGCTGGTCTTATCGCGTCTGCCTCTTAACTCTTTTTCCATGTAAGGCCGATGATTTAGTCGCGGATAGTTGTGGCAGTCAGAGCGGGCGCAAACGCCGTCTCAAATAACTTTCTGCAGCCATGATGTCGCGGAATTTTTGCAGATCTTCCTCAACTGATCCACTGACGATAGTGTAGCGGTAATCGCGCCATAATTCCATTTCTCGCACCGCGGTCTCGAGCCGACGATTGATCTGCTCCTCGGTTTCGGTGCCGCGTTTGCGCAGACGTCGCCGCAGTTCGTCGAGATCGGGCGGCATAATAAAAACGTCGGCGAGGGCCTCGCGAATTATTGGATCGTCGCAATTGCGGATGGTGGCGGCGCCCTGCGTGTCGATATCGATCAGGACATCGGCTCCATTCTTCAAATTGGTCAACACCGGCTCCCGCAATGTGCCGTAATAATCTCCGTGCACCTGCGCGTGTTCCAGAAAATCGCCGGCTTCCAGTCTCGCGCGAAAATCTGCATTCGAAAGAAATTGATAATGTTCGCCGTTAATTTCACCGCCACGCGGCGCTCGTGTGGTGCAGGAGATGGAGTAAAAAAGATTGGCAGTCTTTCTCAGCGCTTCGACCAGCGTGGTCTTACCCGCGCCAGATGGCGCGGAGATAACGAAGAGAATCCCGTGGCGGCTGAACTGGTTATTCAAGGTTTTGAACTTGCTCGCGGATCTTCTCCAGTTCGGCTTTGCAGGCGATGACGCGCTGTGAAATGGCGGCGTCATTCGCTTTTGCACCCAGGGTATTGAGCTCGCGAAAAATTTCCTGCGTAATGAATTCCAATGTGCGCCCAACCGGCTCTTTACTGCGCAAATGATGAGCGAATTGAGCAAGGTGACTCTCGAGCCGCGTCAACTCCTCCGACACATCAGCGCGATCGGCAAAAAAAGAAATTTCTTTGAGCACACGTTCGTCCCCGCTGGCAATCGGCAGCCCGGCTTTTTGAATTCGGTCGAGGAGTGCGTCACGATATTTTTTCACCACGTCGGGGTGAAGCGCGCGAACCTCCTTGAGCTTTTTCCGGATCGCTTTGAGGCGATGAATCAAATCCTTGGCCAGATGTTTGCCTTCGCGCTCTCGCATTTTGATTAAATCTGCCAGCGCGGCGCGCAGCGCCCGTTCAACGGCCGGCCATGCTTCTTCCGCGTTCACAGCTTCTTCCGGGAAGCGCATGACGCCGGGCGCTTGAAGAATTGTGCTGATCGTGATCTCGCCCGGGGCGTTTAATTCCTTCTGCAGCGCGCGCATCGCTTCATGATACGAGCGGGCAAGTTCCGTATTGAGCGCCAGGCTGCGCGCGCCGTTTGTGCCGCTGTGCAGCGTGATGGTGGCATTTGTCCGGCCCCGCGAAATATTTTCGTTGATCGTCTGCCGAATACGCGGTTCGAGCTCGGCCAGATCGCGCGGCAAATTGATCACGATGTCGCTTTGCTTTCGGTTCACCGAGTTGAGCTCAACGCTAAATTTCGTTCCCGCGTGATCCGTCTCGGCGCGACCGTATCCAGTCATGCTCCGCATATGTAGATGCAAAAGCTTATCGCAGAGAAAAGCTCAACGTTCAACGCTCAAGGACGACCGCGCACGCGTGGCAGTTTCCCAGCCGTCTGGCTGACTGAGGAAGGTTGGAGCCTTCGTTGCGAGCTGTTCAATCAGACTCTGCGTGGCGCGGCGATGTGGTGAAGGCATTGGCACACGATCGATGGATTCAAACCATCGCAGCTTCGGAGCGATCTTCCTCGGTGCTGGTCGATGATATACAAGCAGAGTGACTTGGTGATTCGTGAACGGAAACGTCGATCTGTACACCGGCTCGCCGGACGCGCTTGTTTTGAGCGGCGGCAAAATCCACATGCCGCGCCACCGTGCGGCTGATTGTTCGAGGAGAATCTTGCCCTGACGGATAACAAACGCATGCTCTTCGATGAGTCGCTTTGTGCGCGACCGAGATTTCCTGACCGGCAGAGTTTGCGGATTTTCCGCGCGGCAGAATCTCTTCACCGGGCAAATGGCACATTTGGGTTCGCGCGGAACGCAGACAAGCGCCCCGAGATCGATGAGTGCGGAGTTATAAATCCCGGCGTTCCTTGTCGAAAGAAGCTTCGCTGAATGTTGCCACAGCGTCGCTCGTCCCGCAAGAGAGTCGATGGATTCGCGAAAATCGAATACCCGTGTCAGCACGCGAGCAGTGTTCGATTCAACGATGGGGACTGATTGATCGAACGCGAAACTGGCGACGGCGTGCGCGGTGTATTTTCCGATTCCTGGAAGTTGCTGCATTTTCTCGACTAATCGCGGGAAGCGTCCGCGGTGTCGATCTACGACAGCCCTTGCGGTGGCGTGAAGATTTCGCGCGCGAGCGTAATAGCCGAGGCCTTGCCACGCGTGGAGTACGTCATTTTCCGAAGCGCGAGCCAGCGAGGCAAAATCGGGGAAACGGCAAAGCCACTCGTTGTAATAAGGGATTACGGAGGTGACCTGAGTTTGCTGGAGCATCAACTCGGAGACGAGGATTGCGTAGGGATCGCGGGTGCCGCGCCATGGCAGGTAGCGGCCACTTCTGCGATACCAATTGATCAGCGCGTGACGGAACTGAGCTTTTGGAAAGGCCACAGATGAAGACGGATTAACACAGATGAATGACAATGTCTCGCCAGCTGATGCAGCATGTATGCAGACTGTGTTCCATCTGTGCTAATTTGTGGTTCAATGAATTCGTACACGCACGTGCTGACGAAAGAGCAGGTAGCAAAACTTGGTGCGCTGCTTGAACAGCTCGGATTCGAATTTTCGCCGAAGGAATACACGCTGTTCTTCGCGCAGAAGAACAAGTTGAGCGTGGCGGTTTACGAGAAGGGGCCGAAAGTGCTCGTCCAGGGACGAGATGTGGAGGAATTCGTTCAGTTCGAGCTGGAGCCAAAAATTTTGGGCGAAGCGAAGCTGGGCTATGAAGAAGTGCATTCGCCAGAGATGTTCGAGCCGCATTTCGGGGTGGATGAGAGCGGAAAGGGCGATTTCTTCGGACCGCTGGTGATCGCGGGAGTGTATGTCGATCGCGGGATCGCGCGCAAATTTCTCGATGCCGGCGTGGTGGACAGCAAGCGGATCGGGTCCGATGCGCGGATTCGCGCGCTGGCGGACACGATTCGGAAAAATTCGTTAGGTTTGGCGGAAACAGTTTTGATCGGACCTGGGAAATACAACGAGCTTTACGAGAAGTTTGGCAATCTCAACCTGCTGCTCGGCTGGGGTCACGCGCGCGTGATCGAGAATTTGCTCGCGAAAAAGCCGGAATGCCCGCGGTCGTTGTCGGACCAATTTGCGGACGCGCGGGTGATCAACGCGTCCTTGCTAAAGCACGGGCGCAAGATCGTCATTGAACAGCGCCCGAGAGCGGAATCGGACATCGCCGTAGCGGCGGCATCGATTTTGGCGCGCGAGGCGTTCATCAACTGGCTGGAGCGCAAAAGTAAAGAGCTCGGTCTGAGATTAGAGCGCGGAGTATCGGCGAGCGTAAAAGAGACCGCCAGAAAGCTGGTGGAACTGAAAGGGCCAAGCGCGTTGCGCGAAGTGGCCAAGGTGCATTTCCGTACCGCGAACGAGACGGCACCGGATTATTATCCTGCCCCGCCGCCACGTGAGAGTTGGCGCAAGGCTCGGTGATTCGTTAAAGCGTTAAAACGTTAAGGCGTTGAAGCGGCCACGAGAATCCACCGCTTCTAATGGTTTAACGCTTCAAAGGTATTTGCCCTTGGCGAAGCGAGTTGCGTTTCGTCTTCTTCTCGAAGACCTTGGGCTATTAAAATTTATCGTTTTTGTGATCCAGTAGCCACCGCCAGAGCCACATGGAACGATTACTACAATAGATATGGCAAAGTTAACGAAGCGCGACATCGTCGTCTCTATCAGCAATCAAACTGGCATGGTCCAGCACCAGGTCTTCGATGTAGTTCAGCGGACGCTTGATAAAATCACCGACAGCCTGGCTAACAATATCCCGGTTGAACTCCGCAATTTTGGCGTTTTTCAGCCGCGCCTGACAAAGCCGCGAGTGGGCCGAAATCCGAATCAACCCGGCAGCAGTTTTGTGATTCCACCGCGCGCGACGGTGAAATTTAAGGCTGGTAAGATCATGCGTCAGCGCGTTGAGAAGCTTTCACGACAATTAAAAGAAGCGGCAGATCGCAGGACTAAAACAGAAGCCGACGGGCAAAACGGCGCGTAGGCGAGCGCCGCGTCACGTTTGCTGCCGCCTCCGAACCGACTCAGGAGAGCAAAGTCTGGATCGTTTTTTCCAGGCGCTCAAAATTAATTGGCTTGGTGAGATGCTCAGAGAAGCCTGCCTCTCTTGCCTGGTTTACGTCTTGTTCGCTACCAAAACCGCTGAGCGCAATTCCAGGCAAATCCTTGTTGAGACGCACTTCACGCATCAATTCGTAACCGCTGCGGTCCGGCAATCCGATGTCGCTGATGAGCAGATCGAACTCCTCAGTGCGGACTTTCTCGACTGCCTGTTCAGCGGAGTGGGCTACGGTAATTTTGTAACCGTGGCGCTCCAGCATCCTTTTCATTCCGATGCAAGTGTCGTGATGGTCGTCCACCAGCAGGACGCGCCGGTGACTTGGAATCGCCGGTTCTGGCGCCCGATCTACTTGTTGGTCTTGGCTTTCGCCGTCGCGTCCGATCGGAGCGAGCACTGTGTTTAGTTCCACTGAAAAGGTGGCGCCCTTGTCCTTCCCGGAGCTTTGCACACGGACTTTTCCGCCATGCGCGTCGATCAACGCCTTCGAAATAGCCAGGCCTAGCCCGAGACCTCCAAAACGCCGCGTAATGTCGGACCCCTGTTCGAATGCGTTAAAGATCTTATCGATCTTTTCCTGTTCGATGCCGATGCCCGTATCGATAACGCGAACTTCAATTTTATCCGGCGCCGGGTTAACAGTCTCGACAACGACTCGGCCGTTTTCGGGAGTAAATTTGACGCTGTTCTTGATCAGGTTCCAAAAGACCTGTTGCAAGCGGGCTGGATCGCCCTCCACGTACGTTTGGCGGGCGCGGAACTGAAATTCAACGTCGAGGTTCTTTTCCTCGATTTCTTTTCGACATATCTCGTAAGCGCGCTGGAGGATTTGGTGTATGCAAATCGTCTCAAAGGTTAATTGCAGCTTACCTTTTGATATGCGCGTAACATCCAGCAAATCGTCAATTAGCCGCGCCTCCAGCTCAACGTTGCGGCGGACGACCTCCAGCGCTTCTCTGACAGGCTGGGAATCCGGCACCTCGGCTTCCAACTCCCCAACCATGGCGATGACCGGCGAGAGAGGACTGCGCAGCTCGTGCGACAAAAGGGCCAGGAATTGGTCCTTGGCGGCATTTGCGGCAATCAATTCCTGACGCAACGTGACGTCGCGCGTCTTGTCGTCCACCAGATAAAGCACGCCTTGGACGGTTTCCTGTGCGCCTTGTAGCCGGAGCAGATTAATATCCAAGAAATGTGTCACTCCCGTCTTATCCTTCAACGGGTGCTCAGTCAGTTGAAATGGCGTTCCAAAGGTAAGCACTCGC
>Ga0307278_10000645_pt1 | contig 17266 bp, 17 predicted proteins | sample ER_DNA_117_FD_194482 | JGI IMG/M metagenome (GOLD analysis project Ga0307278, IMG submission 194482) | Bulk soil microbial communities from the East River watershed near Crested Butte, Colorado, United States - ER_DNA_117 | ecosystem: Environmental > Terrestrial > Soil > Floodplain | place...
GCCAATCTCGCATTCCCGAACATGCTGAATGAGCGGTTCGACACGTTTAGCCATCTCATTGAAGGCGGGGATGACGAGCCGACCAAACCGCAACTCGACGTGTTCCAAATGTTGAACAGTCAGCTCGAAGAACAGTTAAAAAAATGGGCGCAGCTCAAGAATGAAGATTTGCCGAAGGTGAGCGAATTGATCAAGCAAGCTAATTTGCCTGCGTTGATCATCAGCGGGCCGAAGAAAACTGAATAGTAATTGGAGGGCGGAGACGGCATGGCTCGCAGGAGCTCGCCCCTCCATTTGATGAGCTGACGCATCGAGCGTGAAGCAAACGGGCGGTATGACAAGAATCGACCACGCGGTCGTGCTTCGAGCCGGGACCCTGCAGTCGAATGCGCGAGCTCACCAATGAGCTTCCGAGCCGTGTTGCTTGCAGAGAATGATAGCGTTGCTATCATCCCTGGATATGCCACAGATCCTTATTCGACGACTCGACCAACATGTCGTGAGCAATCTCCGCGCGAAAACCGCCGCTGATGGAATCTCCGCCGAGGAAGAGGCACGTCGAATCTTGCGCCGCTCGCTTGTGGGCGAACTGCCGACCATGTCGCTAATAGACTTTCTACGCACGATGCCCGAGGCCGGAGATGGTCGAATCTTTAGACGGCCCAGGCGCAAGGTGAAGCTGTGAACGGCTTCCTGCTCGACACGAATGTCGTTTCGGAATTGCGGAAACGCGAACGCTGCGCGCCAAAGGTCAACGCCTGGGCGCAAGGTGTCGAGACGAATCAGAATTTTCTCAGCGTTTTGGTAATTGGCGAATTGACGCGCGGTGCAATTTTGAGGCGGCGCACGGACCACGCTGCGGCTGATGCGCTAGAATAGTTGATCACGCGCCTCACGCGCCTCTACGCCGACCGCATTTTGCCAATCACGCTAGAGATCGCGCGGGAATGGGGTCGGCTCAGCGCGCTGCGACCAATCCCTCCCGAAGACGGTTTGCTGGCAGCAACTGCTCACGTTCACCGGCTGACGCTCGTGACGCGCAACACCAAAAACGTGGAAGGCCTGGGTGTCTCCGTCCTAAATCCTTGGATCTGAAACGATGACGAAAATCGACAAGGCTGTCGTGCTGGCGGCGGGGCGCGGCACGCGCATGCGTGAACTCACGGCCGATCTTCCCAAACCTATGATCGAGGTGCGCGGCAAACCAGTTTTGCAGCACATCATCGAAGGATTGCGCAATGCAGGAATACGTGAGTCTCTCATTGTCGTTGGCTATCACGCTGATGCTGTGCGGAATTTTTTCGGTGACGGTTCGCGCTACAGCATCAGCATTCAGTACGCGACGCAGACAATGCAGGATGGGACTGGTCGCGTTGTCGATCTCTCCCGCGATTTCGTCGCAGGTTGTCCGTTTATTTTAAGCTACGGCGACATCTTGGTTGATCCGGCGAACTACAAACGTGTTGTTGATCTTCCCGAAGATGTTGAAGCAATTATAACGGTCACGCGTGGCGAAGATGTGAGTAAAGGCGGTGCGGTTTTTGTGAATGACCGAATGGAGCTTCTCGACATTCGCGAAAAATCGCAGCCGGGAGAAGTACAAGGGTGGAGCGGGCTGTCCCAGCACGCTGTTCCGTTTTACAACGCCGGGCTCTATGCATTTCGACCGAGCATTTTCGAATTCACGGCGAAATTGAAGCCTTCGCCGCGTGGCGAATACGAGCTGACCGACGCCATTCGCGATCTCGCGCAGTCCGGGAAGAAAGTGCAAGCGCTCGAGCTAACCGGCGAATGGGCTGACGTTCGCGACCCCGAAATTCTCGCAAAGCTAAATCAGTCGCTTTAGGGCAGGCGCCCGCGTGGCAACCGCAGCGCTTGCCCACAATCAGATTGCGTTCTTACCGCGTTTGTTCGGCCGGTTCCGCAGCTGGTTCTTCGCCGATTTCTTCTTCGATTTCGCGTCGCCATTCGCGCGACAGCCAGGGACGGAGCACTCCGTAGAGCAAATAGGAAAGGAACAATACCGCTGGCATCCACTCGTAATTCATCACTGTGAAAATGAGAATAAGAATAATCGCTAGAAACCGCGGAATCGATTTCTTCGTTTTCCAATTGACCGCCTTGAAGCTCGGATATTGGAACCGGCTGAACATCATGAAGGAAAGAAAGAGCAGCAACGGCGGCAAAACGAAGCGCCAGTTACCGAGATGATGTTCACCTTCGCCAAGCCAAAGAAGGAATAACGTGATCGATGCAATTAGACCCGCGGCGGCGGGAATGGGAAAACCCGTGAACGTATTTTGATGATTGGCTCCGTCGTGTTTCGTGTCGGAATTGAAACGGGCCAGGCGCAGCGCGCCGCACGCCAGGTAAATGAATGCGATGATCCAGCAGGCGCGCGGAAACTCCTGCAACACGACGCGATAAACCATCAACGCCGGGGCAAGCCCGAATGAAACAATGTCCGCGAGCGAATCGAACTCGCGACCGAACGCACTCTCGTGTCCGCCCAGCCGTGCGAGGCGTCCATCCAAAAAATCAAAAACGAACGCGCCGAGAACAAACCAGATGGCAGTGTGAAAAAGATCACCAGCCGCATCGGGATTAGATGCCTGAAGCAGCGCGCCCTCGAGAATTTTGAGCGTGGCGGTGAATCCGCAAAACAGATTTCCCGCCGTCATTAGATTGGGCAGGAGATAGATTTTGGATGGCTGTTCGTTCATCTCGCGCTTCACTGTCTGAAATTGTCACCTTCGCCTCGCGTGCCGCTCTTCTTCGCCTCTCCCTTCTCAAGGGACAGGGTAGGGTGAGGGTCGTGCTGCTGTGAGCGCGTTGCCAATCCCCTCACCTCGGTCCTCTCCCCTTCATCAAGGGGAGAGGCGGATGTCACCTTGCCTAAACGTTGGGTCTCTCTGTTTTGCGCTAGCCGCGCGATGATTGTCGATCCAGCGAGGACGTGATCGCCTACTTTCACAAGAACTTCAGCGTTGAACGGCAAATATAATTCTGTTCGCGAGCCGAAGCGAATCATTCCGAAGCGCTCACCTTTTTTTAATTCGTCTCCGATTTGCGACCAGGCCACGATGCGTCTCGCAACTGCGCCCGTGATCTGGCGCACCACAATCGTGACGCGCGAATTCTCGAAGGCCCATGTCATCGATTCGTTCCTCTCGGAACAGTCGGGGCGGCGCGCATCGAGACAAAGTCCTTCCTGATGCTGGCGGTAAATGACCCTGCCATCGAGTGGCACGCGATTCGTATGCACATCGAAGATCGACAAAAAAATTCCGACGCGTCGCGTCTTCGTTTTGAGGACGTGGTTTTCATCCGATTCGATGATGTCCATCACGGTGCCATCCGCAGGAGCCACGATTAGATTTGGATCTGCCGGCACCACGCGCTCCGGATCTCGGAAAAAGGCGAGCGTGCAAAAAATCAGAAGCAAAAAGAACAGCGATAACCACACGGAGAACGCCGCAGCCACAACAGCAAGCAGGGCAAAAACCGCCAAAATCCAGCGTGCTTCCAAGGTCGTTTGAAGGCGCATAAATGGACTCTAGTTTCTGAGCCTGAAAGAGCTCGGTCAAGAAGGCAAAAACGGGCAACGAAGGCTTGGGCGCTCAACCACAATATCGTGGGCTTTGGGATTCGCCGCCTCCAACCGGTAGCGGAAATAAGTTGCTCGGAACCACGAGATTATTAGTTGTTTCCAAGCCATTTTCGGCTATGCTCTTTTGTGAGGGTCGCTTGGCCCCGCTTTTATGGCGCAAGTTCAAGAAGAAATTCCGGTCGAAAAATTATCTCGCAGCTCGACCGGAATCGCCGCCACGCAAAAATATGATGCGGCCCAGATTGATAAATTAGAAGGCCTCGAAGCAGTCCGGAAACGGCCCGGGATGTTCATCGGAGATCCGGATGAGCGTGGGCTGCATCACTTGGTTTATGAAGTGGTAGACAATTCCATCGACGAACACCTCGCAGGATTTTGCACAAAGATAGAAGTGACCATTCATGTCGATGGATCCATTTCGGTACGTGACAATGGCCGCGGAATCCCTACCGATATCCACCCGAAATGGAAAATGCCGGCCGTCGAGCTGGTGCTAACAAATTTGCATGCCGGCGGAAAATTTGGGCAAGGCGCATACAAGTATTCCGGCGGCTTGCATGGCGTAGGCGCGAAATGCACGAACGCGCTCTCGGAATGGTTCAAAGCCGAGGTATCTCGTGACGGCAAAGTCTATCACATGGCGTTCGCCAAAGGGAAAACGACCGACAAACTCACTGTCATCGGCGAGGTCAAAAACAAAAAGACCACCGGTACACTCATCACTTTTTTGCCCGATCCAGCGATTTTCACAATCACGACCGAGTTTAAGTTCGAGCGCCTGGCTACGCGATTGCGGGAGCTGGCATTTCTGAATCCGGGGCTCGAAATCACCCTTACAGACGAGCGTACCGATCCCGCGAAGAAGGAACTCTTTTTTTACAAGCACGGTATCGAAGAGTTCGTCAAGCAGCTCGGCGAGAACAAACAGGTTCTGCATCCTAAGCCGATCGTTATTTCGCGCCAGCGCGATGAAGTCTTTGTCGATGTTGTTTTGCAATACAATGACAGCTACAACGACCAGATTTTGCCGTTTGCCAATTCAATCCCCAACCCTGATGGCGGCACGCATCTGACCGGCTTCCGCACCGCGCTGACAAAAGCAATCAACCAATACGCAAGGCAAAACAGCCTCTTGAAGGAGAAGGATCCTTCGGTTTCAGGAGACGATGTGCGCGAGGGATTGATTTGCGTGCTTAGTGTGAAACTGCCTAATCCGCGATTCGAGTCGCAGACAAAAGTGAAACTCGTGAACACGGAGATCGACGGGATCGTAAACTCCGTCGCCTATGACGGGCTAATGACTTACTTCGATAAGAGCCCGCCGATTGCCCGACGAATTTTCGACAAAGTCCTCACAGCGGCCCGGGCACGGGAAGCTGCGCGAAAAGCGAGGGAAACAATTCGCAAGGGCGCTCTTACTGGCGGCGGGTTGCCTGGGAAATTGGCAGATTGCTCGGAGCGCGACCCGGAATTGACCGAGCTTTACATCGTCGAGGGCGACTCAGCAGGCGGCTCTGCCAAACAGGGCCGCGACCGGCGTTATCAAGCGATTTTGCCAATTCGCGGCAAGTTGATCAACGTAGAGAAAGCTCGCGAGGATCAATTTCTCAAAAACGCTGAGATCCAGGCGATGATCACGGCGATCGGTGCCGGTATTGGCAAACCGAAGGAAGAGGCGAACGGCAAGGACGAAGGCCGGTTCGACATCTCAAAGCTGCGCTACGGTCGCATCATCATCATGACCGATGCGGACGTAGATGGATCTCACATTCGCACTCTGTTGCTCACGTTCTTTTTTCGGCAGATGACCGAGCTCGTGCGCGCCGGCAGAATTTACATCGCGCAACCGCCGCTGTACCAAATCAAGCGCAAGAAACGGGAAGAATACGTAGACGATGATGCGCGGCTAAACAAAATCCTCATTTCATTGGGCGCCGAGGATGTGCGCCTGAAAAACCTGGCCGATGATAAAGAAGTCACCGCGACACAACTGAAGGACATTCTCGAATCACTGGAAAAACTCGCCAAGCTAAGCGAAGCCGTGCGCCGGCACGGCGGCGATTTTGAAACGTATCTCTCTCATCGTAATTCCAAGTCGGGCAAGCTTCCAACGTACCTGGTAAAGGTGCGCGATGGAAATGAGGAGACCGCACACTATTTCCATGATGAAAAAGCGGTCCGAAAATTTCATCAGGAAAACCTCGATCTTAATTTGTTCGATACGCAGATCGGTCAGGAATTGCTTCCATTGAGCGATACGCCGGCGCGGACTGATGGAAGCCGGCGGCGTGGCAGACTTGTCGAGCTACACGAATCTGCTGCAATCGAAAAGATCATTGCCGAACTCGCTCGCAAAGGTTTGAAAGTTGGCCATTACGCGACCAGTGACAGGCCGATCTTCGAGTTGATTGAAGGCGAGGGTGACAAAGCCATCTCGCATCCGCTGTTTTCGATTCCCGAAATCCTGGAAAAGATTTTAGAGATCGGCCGCCGCGGAGTGCAGATCAAGCGTTTCAAAGGCTTGGGCGAAATGAACGCTAAGGAATTGTTTGAGACCACGATGAATCCGGAAAAACGCAAGCTTTTGAAGGTGGACCTCAACGACGACAACGCTGTCGACGCGGACAAAATGTTCACGATTCTCATGGGCGATGTCGTCGAGCCACGGCGCCAATTCATCGAAGACAACGCGCTAAACGTGCGCAATCTCGACGTATAATCACGATGGGAGGTTTGTTTCATAAGCTGCGTCATCCGCGGCGCTGTTACGTTGTTTGCACAATTCCGCGGTCAGGAAGCAACCTGTTGACGGACGGATTGAGCGCCACTCGCCGGGCGGGCATGCCAAAACAATTTTTCCTCCCGAAGTCCGAACCGCGGTACGCAGCTGAGCTCAGCCTCGATCCAATTGCTGATTACCCGGGATACGTCAGCGGCATCGTCAACACCAAGACGACCCGCAATGAAGTTTTCGGTTTTAAATTAATGAGCTGGTACCTCGACGATTTCCTGACTCGCCTGCGAGATACTCGCGGTTTCGGAGACGGGGCAACGAATGATCTCGCGCTATTGCAAAATGCTTTCCCGCGCCTTCGTTTCGTGCAGATCTTCCGGCGCCACAAGCTCCGCCAAGCGTTGTCCACTGCACGCGCACTTCAGACGGGTCTTTGGAAAGTGCAGAAGGGAAAGATGACAGTGGGAGAGCCGCAATTTGATGGGGAATTGATTGAGCAGTCTCTTAGAGAAGCAGAGCGACAAGAGAATATGTGGCAACGTTTTTTTCAGCGGATCGGCATTCGCCCGTTTCAAGTCGAATACGAAAAACTATGTCAGGATTATGAAGGGACGATCCACAGCGTGCTGGATTTTTTACAAATTTCACTGCCGCGCGGCGCTCGAATCGGTCCCCCTGTGACAATCCGACAAGCAGACGACATTTCGCGTATGTGGGAAGAGCGCTTCCTCGCAGAGCGTCCCTCTGCGTATTCGCCCACCGCTGGATAAACCACTCATGCTTAACCCGAACGAAAAAGTCGAGCCGATAAATGTAGCGGAGGAAGTGTCGAGATCTTTCCTCGATTACTCGATGTCCGTCATTATTTCTCGCGCATTGCCGGACGCACGCGACGGACTCAAGCCATCTCAGCGAAGGATTCTCTATGCGATGCATGATCTGTCGCTGTTCCCAGGGCGGCAGCACCGCAAGTGCGCGAAGATTTGCGGCGACACGAGCGGAAATTATCACCCGCATGGCGAAGCGGTGATTTACCCGACGCTCGTTCACATGGCGCAATCGTGGGCAATGCGGGAGCGGCTGGTCGATGGGCAGGGCAATTTTGGATCGGTGGAAGGCGATCCTCCTGCTGCCATGCGTTACACCGAAGCGCGCATGACGCACCTCGGCGCCGCTCTCATGACCGACATGGAGAAGGACACGGTCGATTTCGTCCCTAATTACGACGAGACCCGCACCGAGCCGACAGTTTTTTCAGCTGCGTTCCCGAATTTGCTCGTTAATGGCGGAACCGGCATCGCGGTCGGCATGGCGACCAATATTCCGCCACACAATCTGAGCGAGGTGATCGACGGAATCTGCGCGCAAATCGACGATCCAGGCATCACTCTCGACGAGCTGATGAAGCACGTGAAGGGCCCGGATTTTCCAACCGGTTGCGCGATCTGCGGCGTGTCGGGAATCAAACAATATCTCGAGACTGGCCGCGGCAGTATGAAGGTGCGCGGCAAGGCCGGGATCGAGGAGCTCAAAGGCGGCAGGGAACAAATTGTCATCACTGAAATTCCATACAACGTCAATCGTGCCACCCTCGTCGAACGCATCGCGTCGCTGGTGAACGAAAAAGTGCTGACAGAAATCAGCGCCGTTCGCGATGAGTCGGATGAAAATACGCGCGTCGTTATCGAGCTGAAGCGCGACGCGAACCCGAAAGTCATCATTGCCAATCTCTACAAGCACACCGCGTTGGAAACTTCGTTTGCGGTGATCATGCTGGCGATCGACCACGGCCGGCCGAAGCTGCTTTCGCTCAAGGAAGCTAACGCGGCCTATATCGAGCATCGCCGCGAAGTGGTCCTGCGCCGCACGCGTTTCGAATTGCGCAAAGCGGAAGAGCGCGCCGAAGCGCTGGAAGGTTATCTCATTGCCCTCGCCAACCTAGATGAATTCCTGCGAATCATTCGCGGATCCGCTAACCGTGACGAAGCGCGAGTAAAACTGCTCGCATTCGAATTCACCAAACGTCAGGTGGAACAAATCGGGATCCTCATCCGCAATCCCGCGCGCTTGACGAATGGCCGCTACGCGTTCAGCGAGCAGCAGGCCGACGAAATTCTCAACCTCCGCCTGTATCAGTTGACCGGACTCGAGCGCGACAAGATCGACAAGGAATACAAGGAGCTTATCAAAACGATCGAGGATTTACGTGACATTCTCTCCAAAGAGCAGCGTGTCTTCACCATCATCAAAAAAGAGCTCCGCGAAATCCGCGACAAATACGGCTCACCTCGTCTGACAGGGGTCGTTCCCGACGAAGCGGAGATCAACATGGAAGATCTCATCGCGAACGAGGGCTGCATCATCAGCATCACCCATGGGGGTTTTATCAAACGCACGGCCGTGAGCGCGTTTCGCGCGCAGCGGCGCGGCGGCAAAGGCGTCATCGGCATGCAAACACGGGAGGGCGCCACCGAGGAAGAGGAAGGCGATTTCGTCGAGCATCTCTTTACCGCTACGACACATGACTATCTGATGTTTTTTACCGCCACGGGACGCGCTTATGTGGAAAAAGTTTACGAAATCCCGGAGATGGGCCGCGCCGCGAAGGGCCGCTCGATCGCGAATATTCTCGAGCTCAAGCCCGACGAAAAAATCGCGGCCACGATTCGCGTTCAATCCAAAAGATCCGGAACGGGCCCGAACGCTGTCGATCAAACGTGGGATGAAAATCTCCACATCGCTTTCGCGACGCAGTCCGGCATCGTCAAAAAATCCAATTTATCTAATTACGCCAACGTCCGGCGCGGCGGCATCATCGCCATTCAAATCGAAGAAGGCGACCGTTTGATCGACGCAAAACTAACGAATGGCAACAACGAGATCGTTCTCATCACGAAAGATGGAATGAGCTTGCGTTTTCATGAAGAACAACTCCGTGATCAGGGTCGCAACACCGTCGGCGTCTGGGGAATTCGTCCGACGAAAGGCGATCATGTCGTTGCCATCGCCATTGTGGATCCGGAAGCCATGTTGCTGGTCGCCGGGGAAAATGGAATCGGCAAGCGCACGCCATTCGATGATTACCGGCGGCAATCACGCGGTGGCAAAGGCATCATCACCATGAGAACCGGTGAAAAAACCGGCGACGTGGTTGGCGCGCTTACAGTTCGCGAAACGGACGAGATCATGTTGATCACCAACAAAGGCCAGATGGTGCGCACCCGAGTGAAGGAGATTCGCGAGACCGGCCGCAATACAATGGGTGTGAAACTGATGGACCTCCGCAACGGCGAAAAGCTTCAGGCAATCGCACCTGTAGTAAGTCAGGCGGAAGAAGAGGAAGCGCAAACCGCCGAACCAACGGCCGAAAAATCGTAACGCAACGGCGAAGCCGGTCCGCCTACTATTCTCTAGTATTCGCTAACCGCTTTCGCGTGGGTGTTGCGAGGGGGCGGCCGCGGTGAAAGCGAATTTGCGTTTCCGAATCAGCATCAAGTTGCGAATGTAAATGAGGGAGTTCGGCAGATAAGCGAGGATTCCCACGGGATCGCGTCGGAAAATGAAGTAAATACACATGAGCGCGCTTCCCGCGATGCTCCAGTACCAGAACGACACTGGAATGACGCTTTCGCCCTGTCGTTCTGAAGTCACCCATTGCACAAGGAAACGCATCGAGAAAAGAGCGTTCCCGATAAAGCCGAGAACCATAAGATAACTCCAATCCAGACCAAGAAATCGGTATTCTTTTCCGATCCACGTGATGGCGATAAGTGCGAGCATGTTCATAGGCATGTAGTTGTTTAGCGTTTCAGCTCTCCCTTCACAAGGAAGCTTGATCCGGTTGTTCGCGGGCCGAGGGTGACCCCGGCTCTATTGACATGAACATTGGAGACAGCCTGCCCTCAGGCTGTTTCGATTTATCAGTGGAGTTCTGATCAGAACGATCAGTCAAATATTCAATTGCGCATCTCAGCGATTTCGTATCGGATTTGTCGCGATTTCATCCAGCGCACGGCAAGGAGGTCACGGAAGGATTTGAACAAACGATTCCAGACACCGTAGTGACTCGTGCCCGAGAATCGCGGATTTGTCGAGACCGGGACTTCTACCACGTGGAATCCTTCCATCTTAATTAACGTCGGAAGGAAGCGATGCGCGCCGTTGAAAAATTTCACGTGCCCGATGCATTCGCGTTTGAACACGCGATAAGTACAGCCGGCATCGCTGATGTTTTCTCCGGAGAGCTTATTGCGCACCCAATTGGCAATGCGCGATGAGACAATGCGAATCCAGTTGTCGCCTCTGCCTCGCGTGGCACCACGCGTCCCACAAACGCAGTCCGCATTCTTGAGTGCCTCGAGCATCGCTGGCAAATCTCTTGGATCATTTTGAAGATCGGCATCCAACGTAGCGATGTATCGACCACGCGACACGTGCATGCCAGCCCAGCTCGCGGCCGATTCGCCGCAATTAAATTTAAAACGCTGGACGCGCAGGCGCGGATCATTCGCGGCAAGCTGTTTCAAAACGTTCCAGGACTTGTCCGTGCTGCAGTCATCCGTAACCACGACTTCGTAGTCCAACGCTAGCGGATCCAGCGTCGCATGAATTGCCGATAGTAATGGCAGTAAATTCTTCTCCTCGTTATGACACGGAATGACGAGGCTTAGTTCCGGCGCGTTCATTACATACCGAAAAATTCCAGGATTGTGTCACAGACACAATCCACATCCTCCAGCGGTAATTCCCCGTACATTGGTAGCGAGAGAATTTCTTTCACAACCGCTTCGGTCTTCGGCAGCCTTGGCAAATCAGAATAGACTTTGGTGATGGCCGGCTGTTGATGATTCGCAACAGGATAGTGAATGCCGGTGCTGATTCCTTTGCTCTGCAAGTGCCTCGCCAGCTCATCACGGCGTACGGTTCGGATGACGTACATGTGATAAACCGCATATGCCCATTGTTTCTCAGGCGGCGTTTTCACAACATGGCTGAGACGCTCGGTATAGCGAACAGCAACGCGTCGCCGATGTTCATTTAGGTCGTCGATGTTGCGCAGTTCCACGCGCCCAATCGCGGCCTGGATTTCATTGAAGCGAAGATTGTAGCCCACTAACTCATGAATGTATTTCGATTTACGTCCATGATTTCGCAACATGCGCAGGTCGTCTGCGAGCGCGGTGTCGTTGGTCGTGATGCAGCCGCCGTCGCCCATCACGGTGAGGTTCTTGGAAGGAAAAAAAGAAAACGCACCGGCGACACCCATTGATCCGACCCGCTTGTCCTTGAACCGTGCACCGTGTGCCTGAGCGCAGTCTTCAATCACCCAAAGACCATGCTTGTGCGCGATTTCCAAAACGCGATCGAGATTTGTTGGATGCCCGTAAAGATGAACCGGCAGAATACCCACCGTGCGCGACGTAATTGACGCTTCGAGAAGATCAACATCGAGGCAGTAGGTTTCGTCTATGTCGATAAAGACCGGCTTCGCGCCGAAATGAATCATCGGCTCGATCGTAGGAAATGCCGTATGCGACGGTACAAGAATCTCGTCGCCTGCTTTCAAGCCCATCGCGCGATGAAGCAGAAGTCCGCCTGCCGTCCACGACGAACAAAGCACCGCGTGTTTCGTGCCAATGTAATCGGCCAGCTCCTGTTCGAATGCTTCGCATTCTTTCGCCAGGATGTAGGAACCAGATTCGAGAGCGCGCAACGCGGCTTCACGCACTTCTTCATTTAAGAAAACACGAGAAAGCGGGATTTTTCTCATCTGAGGGCAAAATGTCCGCCTCTCCCCTTCGTTAAGGGGAGAGGATTGAGGTGAGGGGTTCGACCTTCCTTATAACTGTCGTATTGAACCCTCACCCCACCCTTTCCCTTAGGAAGGGAGAGGCGGCAGATTTGCTCACGCTGCACGAGATTGCGATTCATGTAGAAATCTCGACCCACGCTCCGGTTCGCGCCGACTCCAGTGCGGCCTCCACTACGCGGACGGCATGGAACCCCGCCCATCCATCGACGGGCGACGGCTTCCGCTTCTCAATCGCATCGACGAAAGTCGCCAGTTCGGCACGAAGCGGTTCTTCCGGTGGAAATTCCAGTTGCTGCACTGCGCCTTCCTCGGCTCTTATCGTATCACCATCGGCGACATGCCGATTCTCAAACGTCTTAATTTTGTACTGTGCGACATTGTAATCGCACACTGCGGAAGAATCCGTTCCCGCAATATTAACTTCGCGAAATTTGCCGGGCGCATGGTATCCGGCTTCAATCGTCGCGAGTATCGGGGAGCTGTTGCCTTGGTCATATTCCAAAACAATCAGCGACGCGTCGTCCATTCCGCGGCCCAAAAAATCACTTAGCACGGCATGAACACGTTGCGGCGGCACACCGAGGAGAAAGTTGAAGAGATCAATAAAATGAATGCTGTCGGCAAATGTGACTCCGGTGTCGTGACGAGGACGCTTGAAGCCGCTGAATCTGGCCTGCAGCACCTTGACCCGGCCAAATCGCCCCTGGGCAATCGCATCGCGCATCCACAGTGATGCAGGGTCGAACCGGAAAATATGCCCAACCTGCAAAATCAATTCGGACTTCTCTGCGAGTTCCGTCAGCTTCTTTGCCTCGCTCGAAACGAGGGTCATAGGTTTCTCCACGAACACGTCTTTCCCCATCGCGAGCAATTCGCTGCAGGTTTCAAAATGCTCCGGCGCCGGCGTCACGACGACCGCAGCATCAATCTTTGAAAAAAGTGTGCGCGCATCTGTGCTGCGATGACTTTGCGGAATGTCCAACGAACTGAGTCGTTGCTCGTGACGATCGGCAACAAAAAGCTCAACCGGCATCGACTTAAGCAGGCGCAGATGATTGGTACCCCAACGTCCGATACCGATGAGAAGAATTCGTTTCATCCGTCCTTTACCGCAAAGTGTGAAACACTAGAACTGATCGACTATGACCGCGCCTTCAGTTGCGCAATCAACGTATCGGCGATGGTTGCGGGAGTTTCGGCAACGGCAATTCCCGCGGCCTTTAGTGCTTCAATTTTTCCCGCCGCAGTGCCTTTCCCTCCGGAAATAATTGCGCCTGCATGACCCATTCGGCGCCCCGGCGGCGCAGTCAATCCGGCGATGAAGGCTGCCACCGGTTTTTTACAATGCATCTTGATCCACTCGGCAGCTTCTTCTTCTGCCGAGCCACCGATTTCGCCGATCAAAATCATCGCTTCTGTACCCGGATCTTCATTGAAGAGTTTCACGCAATCAAGGTGCGACAACCCGTGAATGGGATCGCCGCCAATGCCGATGCAGGTCGATTGCCCGTAGCCGCGCGAGGTCAATTTCCAGACTGCTTCGTACGTAAGCGTCCCGGAGCGCGAGATCACGCCGATGTTGCCGGGCTTATGAATGTAGCCCGGCATGATTCCAATTTTGCATTCACCGGGAGTAATGATCCCCGGGCAATTCGGCCCAATTAGCCGCGATTTTTTCCCACGCATCAGCGCTTTCACTCGCATCATGTCCATCACCGGAATTCCTTCGGTGATGCAAACCACCAGTTCGACGCCGGCATTGACTGCTTCGAGGATCGAATCGGCAGCCGCGGGAGCGGGCACGAAAACCATAGAAGCGTTACAGGCAGTTTTTTGTCGCGCTTCCCACACGGTATCGAAGACCGGCACTTTCCCGTCAAACATTTGGCCGCCTTTCCCCGGAGTCACGCCTGCGACCACATTCGTGCCGTAGTCCATGCACTGCCGTGTATGAAATGCGCCAGCGCTGCCCGTAATTCCCTGCACAACGAGCCGTGTGTCTTTGTCGACCAGAACAGACATACAAATCAGGAATGGAAGAAGGAAGGAAAAGAAAGTGGTTGAGAAGCCTCTCCTGTTTTCCTGCTTTCCTGATTCATTTCGCTTTCCGTTTGTGGATCACAAGTTTGTTCCCGTCCGGATCGCGAAATTGTGCCATCCAGCAAACCGGCGTCTCAGTTTTCTCTATGTCGAAGCTGACACCACGCTCTTTAAGCTTCGCGATCGCAGTATCGATGTCATCCACTTCGAAGGCGACTGTCGTTCCATCGCGCGAAGGTTTCCACGCTGGATGACAACCGACTCCTATCGTTGTGGGGCCCAGATCATACTCGACCCATGCGCCATCCATCTGAGTCGAACTGGGTTTGAGCTCGAGGATCTCCTGGTAAAATTTCCGTGCGCGGTCCTTATCAGAAACCGCGATGGCAACGAAGGCCACTTCGTTTGTGATCATTTGCAGACTCCTTTCTTGTTTTCAGGTTTAAGTTTGTGAATTATCAGCTTGTTGCCGTCCGGATCTTGTACCACTGCCATGTCACAACACGGTGTCTCGAACGGCTCGGCGGCGAAACGCACATGTTGATCCTTCAAATGCTTGATCGCTTCGTCGAAATCTTCTACCTCAAATGCAGCGCCAGTGCCTTGATCCGAAGGCGCCCATTGCTCGCCAACATTCGCAATTGCCAGCGTATCATCATCCACTGCGTACTCGATCCATTTTCCGCCCATCATCTCTTCGGAAACTTTCAGCCCTAGCACGCGCTCATAAAATTCGCGTGCGCGCTTGATATCCCTTACAGGAATTCCGACAAAACCGATCGCCTTAATCTTCACGGGTAATGGCTTCGTGCTTGAGCCAATCAATCAGCAAGCCGGTCACTTTCGGGTCGAACGGCGCGGCTTTGCCTCTAAATGCGTCACCCCAACTGAGGTAATGCTGAAAAGTATGGCCCATTTGCGGAACTTCATAAGAAAATGCGAGCTGTCGATTCGCGTTAACATAGGAGGCTATCAAGCCGGCGTCTTCCGGACTCATGATCCAGTCGAACGCGCCGCGCAAAGCATACGTCGCAACCGTGACACGCGACCAGGCTGCGGCAATGTTCAACTGCTGGAGCTGCTGGTAAAATGCGACGGGCCGACCATACAAATGCGCGTGATCTTTTCCTTCCGGCCACAATTCCTCTAATCGTGGTTGTTCCTTCAGAATCGCATCGACGGCTCGGCCTTTGATCAGCCATTCATAATAAAGTGTGGCGGCGCTTTTCATTCGCTCAGTTACTTCGGCTGGAGACTTGCCAATTAATGCAAAGCGGCGCCGTTCAATTTCGAGCATGTGCTCGAACCAAGTTTTGGCCCAGCCGCCGACCGAGAGATATCCGCGAACTTGGCGTTGCTCGGCTTCCGATTCCGGAACGAGCGGCGCGAATCCGCCGCCATTGCTGATGCCAAGAATGTAAACGCGCTTGCTATCGATAAAATCATAATTCTTCAGCGCGCGAAACGCGGCGCGATAACCGCCAAGCTCTGATTGGAAATCTGTTTCCCTGCAAACGCCTTCGCTATCGCCAACGCCTTGCTTATCCATGCGGAAGAGACAAAACTCCGGAAGTTGCGCAAGACCGCGAAATACCAAGCCAGTTGCGTCTCGGGTGTCGGCTGGCGCTTCTACGGAATCGCAGCTTAACCAACCTGCAACGAAGATCACCGGCAGTTTTCCTTTCGAATCATGCGGCTTGGTAATGATTGTGCGCAACCGCTTGCCGTCCGGCGCAGTCACTGAGTCGTAGATCACATCCGCATTCGGATAACTTTCACGAGACGTCTTTACTTTGCGCGGAAGCTCTTCCGCGCAAAGCGTCGCGGCAATCGCGAGAAAAACGATCGTCGGTCCTATTTTCATTTGCGTTTCGCGGCAGCAACCACCCTTTGGGCGGCGTCCGCGAGATCGTCCGCGGCAATCAACGCCAAGCCGCTTTCTTTCAACAACTGCTTCCCTCGTTCGACGTTTGTTCCTTCGAGGCGAACAACCAGCGGCACGGACAGCTTCACCGTTTTCGCTGCGTTGATGATGCCTTGCGCGATGACATCGCATTTCATGATCCCACCGAAAATGTTCACGAGGATCGCTTTTACTTTCTTGTCCGCGATCAGGATATTGAAAGCTTCAGTCACCTGTTCTTCCGTCGCGCCTCCGCCGACGTCGAGGAAATTGGTCGGCTCGCCGCCGTAAAACTTGATAATGTCCATGGTGGCCATGGCCAACCCGGCGCCGTTGACCAAACACGCAATGTTTCCGTCGAGTCCGATGTAACTGAGGCCGTGCCTTGAGGCTTCGACTTCGCGCGGGTCCTCTTCCGCGACGTCGCGCAACGCTGCGATTTCTGGATGTCGATACAGCGCATTGTCGTCAAAGTTAAACTTGGCATCGAGCGCGAGCACGTCGCCCTTGCTCGTAATGACCAGCGGATTGACTTCGACCATCGAACAATCGAACGCCAAAAATGTGCGATAGAGTCCGTCGAAGAGTTTAGCAGCAGACTTTATCTGCGAGGACTCGAAGCCCAGTTGCTTCGCTAGTTTGCGTGTCTGGAACGATTGCAGACCTGCCAACGGATCGATCGCCTCGCGAATAATCTTCTCTGGCGATTTCGCCGCAACGGTTTCGATTTCAACACCGCCTTCGGTGCTGGCGACAATCAAAGGCGCGGCAGTGGCTCGATCGAGCAGAATCGCAAAATAAGTTTCGCGCGCGATCTGGGCCGATTCCGCGACCAACACTTTGTTGACCACGCGACCAGCCGGCCCAGTCTGATGCGTTACCAGGATTTGCCCGAGCATTTTCGCAGCAACTTCCCGTACTTCTTCAGGCGTCCTGCGAACGTGCACTCCGCCTTTGAATCCATTTTTGAACTCTCCCTTACCTCGGCCGCCCGCATGAATCTGTGATTTGACGACAATTTCGACATCGCCCAGCTCGTGCGCGATGTGTTCCGCTTCATCCAGCGTTGAGGCGACTTTACCTCGCGTCGTTGCTACGTCGAATTTCTGCAGCAGCTCCCTGGCTTGGTACTCGTGGATATTCATGGGCAAATTCCGGGCAGAGTGG
>Ga0307278_10000647_pt1 | contig 17228 bp, 19 predicted proteins | sample ER_DNA_117_FD_194482 | JGI IMG/M metagenome (GOLD analysis project Ga0307278, IMG submission 194482) | Bulk soil microbial communities from the East River watershed near Crested Butte, Colorado, United States - ER_DNA_117 | ecosystem: Environmental > Terrestrial > Soil > Floodplain | place...
CGCGCAGCGAGCGTCGACGCCAAAGCTAGTTCGATTCGACACTAGGCACGCCGCAAGAGATTTTCCGCAGGGGCGTCAACTTCTCCGAGAACATCGAAAAAGGGGAGAGACATGCGAAGGATCTCTGCGGCGGTTGCTGTGACGGCGTTGGGCGCAGCTGCCATTCTCGTCGGCCTTGCCCCGGCGTCCACATCTGGACCTGACTACCTCAGCGTCGTCTCATCCAGCGCGAAGGCGAAGCAAAAGAACCAGGCACGGCTCTCGGTGACCACCAAGGCGGCGATTCCGCGCCATCCGGACGCATTCATCAAGTCGAATCCGGTCGTCGGCTTCGGCTGGGTCGACGTTGCCACCAGCAAGGGGTTTGTCGTGACGATCCATCCCGTGATCGGGCGCGATTCCCATCAGAACCCGCGGGGGTGGCACGCTCACAAGGTGACGCTGAGCGGTGGAGCCACCGCACCGAACGACTTCTGCCTTGCTTCGATCGATGCGAGCCCCACTGCGGGTATCTCGATCCACGGCAAGACGATGAGGGTGAACGTGCGCACGTCGAAGCTGCCGGTAGCGCCTTCGGCATTCGACGTCACGACCGGCTTCACAGTCCAGCACGACACGGCGTGCACGTCCGGCCTCGCAGTGCGGGTCAGCACCTAACAAGACGGTCTTCCGAGGATGGGAGGGGGCGGCCGCCACGCGGCCGTCCCTCCTAGTCCACGGTTCGGCGCAGCCGCTTGACCTGGCCGCGGCGCTTCTTCGCTTCCAGGCGACGTTCCTTGGCGGCCTTGCTCGGCTTCGTCGGCTTGCGCTTGCGCGGGACACGAAGCGCCTCTCGTAGGGCCTCCACGAGCCGCTCGGTCGCCAGCTCGCGGTTGCGCCACTGGCTGCGCTCGTCCTGGGCGACGGCGCGCAGCACCGGGCCGGCCTTGGCGATCACCCGCCGCTTCTGGGCATCCGAGAGCGCGGCCGAGGCCTCGACGTCGAAGGTCGCCTCGACGCGCGTGTCGCTCTTCTGCGCGTGCTGACCGCCAGGGCCGCTCGAGCGCGAGAAGCGGAGCTCGATCTCGAAGCGCGGGATGGAGACCGACCGGGTCACCTGAATAGACTCGCCGCTCATGGCCACGCTACGCGTCCGGTTTGGTGATCGAAGCGCTCATCTCGGCGCGACGAAGGTTATGCACGCGCTATCCAGGCGTTGCCGATGAGTGCGATTCTCCTCGACGTCGACGGCGTCTTCCACGTCTCCGGGCAGCCGATAGAGGGTGGCGGGGCTGCGGTCGCCCGGCTGCGGGAGGCCGGGCATCGGCTCAGGTTCGTCACGAACAACACCACGCACTCCCGCCGGCAGCTCGCCGAGCAGATCCGAGGGCTCGGCGTGGAGCTCGAAGACGGGGAGCTCCAGACGACTCCGCTGGCGGCCGCGCATGCGCTCAAGGGGAAGCGGGTCCTCGCGCTGACGATGCCTGACATCGTCGAGGACCTCGAGGGGATCGAGCTCGTGGGCGAGGGCGCAGACGCCGTGCTGCTCGGCGGTGCGGAAGAGAGCCCGGAGGTGAACAACCAGGTCTTCAGCTACACGAATCTTGCCCGCGCGTTCGCGGAGCTCAACGAGGGCGCCGAGCTCTATTGCCTGCACAAGAACCGCTGGTGGCAGACCGTGCGCGGGCCGCTGCTGGACGCGGGCGCGTTCGTCGCGGGGCTCGAATACGCGGCCGACCTCCAGGCGACGGTGCTCGGAAAACCGAGCGCGGCGTACTTCAACGCGGCTCTCGACGCGCTCGACACGGACGCGACGCTGACCTGGATGGTGGGCGACGACATGGAGGCCGACGTCGGCGGTGCCGCTGCGTGCGGGCTGCGCACCGTGCTCGTCCGTACCGGCAAGTTCCGACCCGACGCGGTCGAGGCCGCGCGGGTCAAGCCGGAAGGGATCATCAGCTCGATCGCCGCGCTGCCGGATTGGATCGAGTCGGCCCCGTAGCAGTGAGCCCCTAGTCTTCCGCCATGCGTGTCGGCGTCGACCTGATCGAGATCCCCAGGATCGCGCGTGCTCTGGAGCGCTATCCCGGCTTCCGCGAGCGCTGCTTCACCGAGGCCGAGCGCGCCTACTGCGACTCCAAGCCGAACCCGCCACAGCATTACGCGGCGCGTTTCGCCGGCAAGGAGGCAGTCGGCAAGGCGCTCGGCTCCGGCGTGCGCTTCACCTGGCGCGAGATCGAGATCACGGGCCGACCGAAGCCGGGGGTGACCCTCATGGGGAAGACCAAGGCGTGGGCCGAGCGCGTCGGCGCGGGGGAGATCGAGCTCTCGATGACGCACTCGCGTGAGCTAGCCCAGGCGGTGTGCGTCGTTTCCGATGCTTGAGCAGCTCTACACAGCGGAGGAGATGAAGGCCGCGGAAGCTGGCCACGATGTCGAGGAGCTGATGGCGCGTGCCGGCCGCGCGGTCGCCGAGGAGGCGATGCGCCGCTTCCCGGAGGCCGGACGCTTCGTCGCGGTCTGCGGCAAGGGAGCCAACGGCGGAGACGGGCGGATCGCGCTGGAGGTGCTGGAAGCCGCCGGTAAGGCAGCCCGGCCGGCGGAGGACGCGCCGCTCGAGGAAGCGGATGTGATCATCGACGCGCTATTCGGCACCGGCTTCCACGGCGACCCGCGGGAGGACGCTGCGCGCACGATCGAGGCGATCAACTCGGCCGGAGCGCCCGTGGTCTCGGTCGACCTGCCCTCGGGGGTCGACGCCTCGACCGGCGAGGTGGCGGGCGCCTGCGTCGAGGCCGCCGTGACGATCACCTTCCACGGGCCGAAGGTCGGTCTCGAGGTCGCGCCGGGCCGCTTCCGGGCGGGCGACGTGGTGGTTGCCGACATCGGCCTCGAGCCGCTCGACACCGAGCACAAGCTCGTCACGCCGGCGATTCTGGGCGAGATCCCGCGCCGGCAGACCGAGCAGAACAAGTACACGGCCGGGACGGTGCTCGTCGTCGGCGGCTCGCGGGGGCTGACCGGCGCGCCTTGTCTCACGGCCGAGGCGGCCTTTCGCGCCGACGCGGGCTACGTCGCGGTTGCGATGCCGGACTCCACGCTGGCTGTCTTCGAACAACGGCTGCTCGAGGCGGTGAAGCTGCCCTGCCCCGAGAAGGATGGCCGCATCTCGCCGCAGGCGGTCGAGCCGATCGTGGAGTTCGCGGGGAAGGCCGGGTCGCTCGCACTTGGCCCGGGGCTCGGGCGCGGCAGGGGGCCGAGCGAGGTCGTGCGGCTGCTGCTGGAGCAGCTCGACCGGCCGATCGTCGTGGACGCGGACGGGCTCTACGAGCTGGAGCCGGTCGAGCGCTCGGCGCCGACGGTGCTGACCCCGCACGAGGGTGAGCTCGCGCGGCTGCTCGGTGAGGAATCCGAGTGGGTCGCGGCGCACCGGCTCGAGGCTGTGCGCCGTGGAGCCGAGCGGTTCGGCTGCGTTTGCCTCCTGAAGGGAGCCGACACCTTGATCGCCGCGCCCGGGCAGGGCGTGCTTGTCTCGTCGCTCGGGACCCCGGCGCTCGCGGCGGCCGGTACCGGCGACGTCCTGACCGGGATCGTCGCTGCGTTCCTCGCCAAGGGCGTGGAGCCGCGGCTGGCCGCAGCGGCCGCAGCGGCCGCGCAGCAGCTCGCCTCGACGGTGATCCCGCAGTCGGGCGCGATCGCGAGCGACATCGTCGGCGCCTTGCCGCTGGTGCTCGATGCACCGGTCTGAGCTGACCGTCGACCTCGGCGCGGTCCGGCGCAACGCGCGCACGCTGCTGCGGGTGCTCGAGGGGGCGCAGCTTTGGGGGGTCGTGAAAGCGAACGCGTATGGCCACGGAGCGGTGGACGTCGCGGGTGCTCTGATCGACGAGGGCGTAGGCGCCCTCTGCGTCGCGACGGTGCCAGAGGCGCTCGAGCTGCGCGCGGAGCTCGCGCTCGCCCGCATCCTGGTGATGGGCCCGACCTCGTCGAGCCGCGAGGTCGCTGAGGCCCGCGAAGCCAAGCTCGAGCTCGTGGTCTGGGACGACGAAATCCCCGAAGGCGTGCGCGTCCACCTCAAGCTCGATACGGGCATGGGGCGCTGGGGGCTCGGCGAGCTGCCGAAACCGCCGGCTGAAGTCGTCGGGCTGATGTCGCACCTGGCCACCGCCGACTCCGACCCGGTCTTCGCCGAGCAGCAGGTCGAGCGCTTCCGGACGGCAACCGAGCCGTACGCCGATCTGATGCGGCACATCGCCAACAGCGCGGCTGCCCTGCGCCTGCCCTCGGCGCGGTTCGATGCTGCTCGCTGCGGAGTCGCGCTGTATGGGCTCTCGCCCTTCAGCGAGGATCCGAGCGCCGACGGACTGGAGCCGGCGCTCTCGTGGCGGAGCTATCTCGCGCAGGTGAAGCGGCTCGAGCCGGGCCAGAGCGTCGGCTACGGGCGCCGGTTCGTGGCGGAGGAGTCGACCTGGATCGGGATCGTTCCGGTCGGCTACGGGGACGGTTTCCGGCGTGACCTCACCGGGACCGAGGTGCGGGTCGGCGGCGAGCTGCGGCACGTGGTCGGAACGATCTCGATGGACGCGTTCGCGGTCGAGCTCGGCGACGAGGAGCCCGTCGGCGCTCCGGTGACGATCCTCGGCCACGGCGTCCTGGCCGAGGACCACGCCCGCGTGGCCGGGACGATCAACTACGAGCTGGTCTGCGGGACCAACTCCGATCCGCGGCGGGCCAGGAGAGTGGTCGTAGATGCGTGAAGGCGCGCACGTGGGAAGTGGAGCACACGATCGATATGCCTTCGCGGGATCTGAGGACGCGTAGCGTGCTTGAGACCGCGCAAGAGGTGCTCGCCGGCGAGGAGGCCTGGGTCGTCGGCGGTGCTGTGCGCGACGAGCTGCTGGGGCGCGAGCTGGTCGATCTCGACATCGCCTGTCGCGAGCCCGAGCGCGCTGCCCGCGCCTACGCAAAGCGCTCCGGCGGGGCACCCTTCCCGCTCTCCGAGCGGCACGGCGCCTGGCGGGTCGCGCTCGAGGAGGGACGCACGGTCGACTTCACGCCGTTGCCCGGGTCGATCGAGGACGACCTCGCGACCCGCGACTTCACGATCAACGCGATCGCGCGGCCGCTGGCGGGTGGCGAGCCGGTGGATCCCTTCGGCGGGCAAGCCGCCCTCGAGGAGCGGCGCTTACGCGCTGTGGGCGAGACGGTCTTCAGTGACGACCCGCTGCGGCTGCTGCGTGCCGTGCGGCTCGAGGATGAGCTCGACCTGCGCCTCGATCAGGAAACCGAGCGGCTCGTGCGCGAGCACGCCTCGCTCGTGAGCGCGCCGGCCGGCGAACGGATTCTGGCCGAGCTGCGGCGCCTCTCGCCCTCGGGCTATCGCCGGCTCGACGGGCTCGGGCTGCTGCAGCCGCTGGGCGGCCGAATCGAGGATCGCCTCGACCGCTGGGACTCACCCGACTACCGGTTGGTCGCTGTCTTCGGCGAGGAGCTGCGCCGGTTCCCGATCTCCAACGAGCTCGGCCGCTACGCGAGGGCCCTGGTCCGGGCCGAGGGGCCGGAGGACGATCCTCGCGCGATCCACCGCTTTCGCCGGGCGACCGAGCCGTGGGCCCTGGAGGCGCTCGCGTTCCTCGGTGCCTCCGAGCTGGCGCCGGCGATCGAGCGGGCACGGAGCAGCGAGCCGCCCGAGCCGCTGCTGCGCGGCGACGAGCTCGAGCTGCCGCCGGGGCCGGAGATCGGGCGGCTGCTCGCAGAGATCGAGGAAGAGCGGGCCGCCGGTACGATCGCCACGAAGGAGGAGGCGCTCGACTATGCAAGACGCCACTCGCGATCGGTTCGGGAGGACGGCTGACCGCATCGCGGCGCTGCAGGACGCGCGCGCGGGGGAGCTCGAGGCGAAAGTTGTGCGGTTCGTCGCGCCGAGCGGCGAGGAGCGGGCGCTCGACTCCGGCAGCGGCGCCGGCGCCCTCGCGTTCGCCCTGGCGCCGCACGTGCGCGAGGTGGTCGCTGTCGATCTCGTGCCGGAGCTGCTCGAGCAAGGGCGTAAGCGTGGCGAGCGGTTCCCCAATGTGAGCTTCGTCGAAGGCGATGCGACGAAGCTGCCGCTCGAAGAGGGCTCGTTCGACCTCGCCGGCTCGCTGCGCACGCTGCACCACATCGCACGCCCGGAGCTCGCCGTCGCGGAGCTGGCGCGCCTGACGCGCCTGGGCGGTCGAGTGCTGGTGATCGACCAGATCGCGGCCGTCGATCCGCTCGCCGCGCTCGAGTTGAACGCCTTCGAACGGGCGCGGGACCCATCGCACGCGCGGGCTCTCGCCGACATCGACCTGCGGCACCTCTTCGAAGCGAACGAGCTCGTGCTCCTGCGGGCCGACTACGAACAGGAGCCGCGCGACCTCGGCCCCTATCTCGACCTGGCGGGGTGCGAAGGCGAAGCCCGGGAGCGCGCGGAGTCGCTGGCCCCGCCCAACTACACGGCCGAGCTCGGCTGGTACCTGCTCGAGAAGCGCTAGCGTCAGGCTCACCGCTAGCATCGGCTCGATGCGCGTCGAAATCTTCTACTGCCCGACCTGAAACGGGTACGACACACGGGCCGCGAGTCTCGCGGCCGAGCTAGCGGGCGAGGGCTTCGAAGCCGAGGCGACGCCAGGCGGCAAGGGCCAGTTCGATGTCCTTGGCGAGGGGCGGCTGATCTTTTCGAAAGCTGACACAGGACGCTTCCCGGACGACGGAGAGGTCCTGGCGTTGCTGAGCTCCTGACTCACACGGCCTCGACAACTGGCTGCACGTCGGTTCCCTTCCCGGGCAGCGCCGAGAAACACGCGACCGCGGCCAGCGCGACCAGCGGGGCCGCGCCGAGCAGCCAGCCGAAGTCGCCTCGACCGACGAGGAAAAGCCCGAGCGCAACCGCCGGCATCGATGCCGCGCCGTAGCCGCAGTCGAGCACGGCCTGGTAGGAGCCGCGCAGGTGCTCGGGCGCGAACTCCCCGGCGAGCGCGCTCGAGACCGGTGCCTCCAGGATCTCGCCCGCGGTCAGCAGCACGATCGAGACCACGACGATCGCGATCCCGGCGAAGGGCAGGAGCAGGAAGACCGCGAGCCCGCTCAGCAGGGCTCCCAGGGAGAGCACCACGCGCGGAGAGCGGCCGCTCGCCCACCGCGCCACCGGGTACTGCGTCAGCACCACGAGCACGGGGTTGATCGTGAACAGGAGCCCCCAGGTCGAGATGGCGAGGCCGCGCTCCTGGTGCAGGAAGACTCCGAAGACCTCGTCGTAGACCGCGAACAGGAACCACGCGAGCGCCGTCCCGAGCGCCAGCACCAGGAGCCGCCGGTCGTGCAGCGCCTCGGTGAGCCGGGGCGGCTCTTGCGCGGCCGCCGTCGCCGGCCGGCTCTCCGGCAACCAGCCCAGCGCGATCACGAGGAAGCAGAGCTCCGTCACCCCCGTCACCAGGAAGGTGTCCCGTAGTGACGCGATCGTGATCACCAGCGCCCCGAGCGGAGGGCCGAGCGCGAACGACGCGTTCGCGACGAGCCGGTCGATCCCGAAGGCCTCGACGCGCAGCTCCGGGTCGACCACGTCCACGATGTAGGCCCGCATCGCCGGGCGCATCATCGAGAAGCAGAGGCCCCAGAGCGGCACGAGGGCCAGCAGCACCCAGACGCTGGAGGCGAGGAAGAAGGCGAAGGCGCAGAAGGCCGAGCCTGCGAGCCCGCCCAGGATCAGCGGACGACGGCCGATCCGGTCCGAGAGCAGCCCGCCGAACGGAGCCGTCAGCAACCCGACCAGGCCCCAGGCGGCGAGCACGAGCCCGGTCGCGGTGTTCGAGGCGCCGATCGGGCCGGTCAGGTAGAGCGCCACGTACGGCGCGAAGATCCCGTAGCCGAGGTGCGAGACGCTGTCGCCTCCGAGCAGCACCCAGAACTCGCGCGGAAACCGCCTGAAGATGCGCATTCAGTCGCCGGAAGGGCGAATCCCACGCGAGCCGAGCCGCGCCACGAGGCCCGGGACGAGCGCCTGCGCAAGCGGCGCGACGCGATACCAGCGCGGCACGAAGACCTCCTTCCGGTTGCGCTCGACCGCTCGCAGGATTCGCTCGGCGACGAGCTCGGGCTCCGCGACCAGCGCACGCATGAAGCGGTTTGGGAAGTGGCTCCGCTGCGGAAAGCCTTCGGTCTCGACGAAGCCGGGCAGCACCGTGTGCACTCGGATTCCGCGCGGGCTGAGCTCGTTGCGAACCGAGCGCGAGAACGCGAGCTGTGCGTGCTTCGAGGCTGCGTAGGGACCGCTGGAGCCGGACGCGACGGTGCCTGCAACCGAAACCACATTGACGACGTCCGACGGCGCCGCCGCCTCCAGCGCCGGCAGGAACGCCCGCAGGCACCAGACGTTGCCCAGGTAGTTCGTCCGGGTAATCGCCTCGATTCGCTCGGGCGGCAGGCCGAGGAAGCCCGCGCGGCCCGGGATGCCGGCGTTGTTCACGAGCAGCGCGATCTCCGGGTGGCGCGCGAGGATCGCCTCGGCTACGCGGTTCACGGCCTCACGGTCGCCGACATCGCAGGTCTCCCACTCCGCGCCGAGCTCCTCGGCCAGCGGCCGCAGCCGCTCCTCGCCGCGCGCGAGGAGGACGCACTGCCAGCCGCGCCCGGCGAGCGAGCGCGCAACCGCGGCTCCGATCCCGCTGGAGCCGCCCGTGACGACGGCTACCGGCGGCACACGCGCACGAGGCGCTTCGCCGACGCGGTCGCGCCGCGCCGGTCGGTCACGACGGCGCGCAGGACGTGCTTGCCGCGGGCGGCCTTGGCTGTCCGCCACGGCGTCAGGTAGAGCCCTTCGATCCCCTGCTTCTTCCTTGCGATCCGGTGCCGCCCGTCGAAGAAGGTCACCGAGCGCACGCCTCGCGAGGAGCCGGCGGTGACGAACAGGCTGGTCGCCTTGCTCGTGCAAGAGCCAGCCTTAGGCAACAGCCACGTCACGGTCGGCCCGGCGACCGCGCGCAGGCGCATCGAGCGAAACGCCGTGTTGGGAAGCACGTTCGCGCCTGCCTGGTCGACGTTCTTAGACTCCTGGAAGTCTGAGGCGATCGCGATCAGCGGCGTCCGGCCGACGCCGATCTTCGGCGCGCCGCTGAGCGGCCAGAGGACGAGCCCGGAGACCGGGTCGTAGAGCGCCGCCAGGAGCAGGTACTGCTTGTAGCCGATCACCAGCGAGAGCGGGTCGACGCCGGCGCCGCGGTCGGTCGCAATCGCTGCGAGCATCGGCCGCCCGGCGCTCACCACCTTCGTCAGGAAGCGGAAGCGCGGCGGGGTGACGTCATCCTGCCAGTAGTGCAGGAGGTACGGCCCGCGCAGCGGCTGGTCGGTGTACGGGTCGGCCCGCGAGTCCACCGAGACGAAGTAGCGCCCCTCACGCGGGAAGTCCACGGCGGCGACGCCGTTGTCGAATTGGTACTCGAACGTGAGCCCGTTCACGTTGACCGGCGTGCCCGGATAGCCCTGCACGTCGTCCTCGTTCAGCGAGCCGAGGAACCACGGCTCGACGAGCGCGCCCTGGCCCTCCGCGACCACGGCCACCCCGGCGTTGGCAACGTGCGAGTTGACGCGAACCGTGTAGACGTGCTCGGCGCCGTCCTCGTTGAACGTCTTCCCGGTGTAGCCGGGAGGCGGCCCGAACGGCTCGGTCGGGAAACGGTAGTTGCTCACGAACGAGGTGCCCTTGCTGGTGTCGCCGAGCTGGTCGCGCTTGATCGTCACGCGCGGCGCGTGGCCGATCTGCGGGTACTGGGCTGAGAAGTAGTACGGGATGCGCACCTGGTCGGCTCCCCGCTTCAGCACGACGAACCCGTAGTTGTCGCCGGTGGGGGCGGTGTACCCCGCCGAGGCCACGATGGGCACGTCGACGGTTCCGCCGGGCGGGATCGTCACCGCCGTCGTAGCCGGGGCGATCGCGGCGCCCGGGGTGGCCGCCTGCGGCTGGATCTCGATCGTCCAGGCACCGCCGCCGGCGCCGGCGTCGCTCAGCGAGAGCAGCAGGGCCTTGCGCGCCGCGGCCTTCGACGTCTCGAGGTAGCCGTACGAGAGCGAGGACGGCTCGGCGAAGAGCTTCGGGTTGTCGGCCGCCGCCACGTCGACCAGTCCGCCGCCTTCGAGCAGCACCGAGGCCTCCTCCGTGCGGGCCGTGTCCCTCCAGGCCGGGTCGGCCGAGGACATCAGTGCCGATTTCACCTGGCCCGGCGTCCAGCCCGGGTGCTGCTGCAGGAGGAGGGCCGCCGCGCCGGCGACGTGCGGCGCAGCCATGCTCGTGCCGTCGAAGACCGCGAACGGCGCACCGGCGAACTCCTGCAGCGTCGAGGAGAGGATCTGCCCGCCGGGAGCGGCCACGTCCGGCTTGAGCCAGTGGTCGTAGTTCGTCGGCCCGGCCGACGAGAAGCTCGTGATCACGCCGCTGCGGCCGGTCTGGATCTCGCGCGGATCCAGCTCGCCCGAGACCCGGAAGGCCGTGCGCCCGCCGCGGGTGTCCATGAAGGCGCGCAGGTTGGAGCCGTCGAGGTCGGAGATCATCCCGGCGGTCAGGGCGAGGCGGATCGGAATGAAGTTCGGCTCGCCGAAGCGGTTGTCGACGAGGACGATGCCGGCGCCGCCGGCCGCGCGAACGCGCTCGACCTTCGAGTCGAAGGTGCAGCTTCCGCGGGAGACGAGCGCGACGGAGCCGCTCAACGACCGGGCCGGCAGCGTCGAGAAGCGCGGGTCGTTCGGGTCGGACCCGAGCGGCGCGCAGAGGCGGCGGTCGACGGGCTTGCCGTCGGTGCCGGTGATCGTCCCGATGTCCACGAGCGACTGATCGGTGTCCTCCCAGGGCGTCGGGACATGGATGTTGAAGGCGAAGGGGACGTGCTTGAGGCTTGTCGGCGCATCAGGGGCGGTCGCGGTCAGCTCCGTGCCGAAGACGTGCACGTTCGAGGCTGCCGCGACGGAGATCGCCGAGGGCGCGTTGCTGGGAGAGCCGACCGAGCCATAACCGAAGTCGTCGCGGTCGTTGCCGGCGGAGATGACCGGAACGACACCGGCCGCGACCACGTTCTCGAGCGCCTGGATCAGTGCGTCGCTCGCCGGATCGGCCTCGGGGCCGCCACCGGAGAAGTTGATCACGTCCATTCCGTCGTTCACGGCCGCCTCGAAGGCGAGCACGATCTCTGGCGTGAATGCGTCGAGGCCGCCAGTCAGGGTGGGCACGTTGAAGACGCGGTAGTTCCCGATCCACGCACGCGGCGCGATTCCCGAGAGCCCGGTCACCGCCGGATGGTCGGGGCCGGCCGCGACGACGGTGCCGGAGACGCCGGCCGCGATCCCGGCGACGTGCGTGCCGTGGAAGGAGCCCGGCCGCCAGAGCGCGAGCCGGCCCTGTCTGCCGGAGCCCGGCCCGGGGAAGGCGCGCGCCACGATCACCTTGCGCGTCGTCCAGATGCGTCCGCCCTTCGGGAAGCCGGGGGGAAACGAAAAGCCGGCCGGGCTGAAGTACGGGTTCGACATGTCGACGCCGTCGTCGACGACCGCGATCTTGATCCCCTGGCCGAAGCCGCCGGTGTTCGCCCAGAACGTGTCGGCATGGATCACCGACGGGCTCTTGTTCGTGTCGAGGTGGTAGCGCAGGCTCGGATAGACCTTGCGCACCCCGGCGACCGTGAAGAGCTTCGGGAGGTCGCGGTAGGGCAGGCGCACCGCGAAGCCGTCGAGGATCACCTTGTAGCTGTGGAAGATCCGCGCCTTCGGGATCGCGTGCCGGATCTCTCTGGCCGTAGCCGCCTGCGCGCGCTCCAGCCTGGCGAGGTAGGCCCGTGAAGTCGAGCTCGTCGTGTCGAGCTTGCGGCGAGGCCCGAACGCCTGCAGGCCCGGCCCGTTGCGCGCTGCGAGCGGAGGGAGGCGCAGCCCGACGAGCACGGTCACGCGTCCGGCGGCATGGCCCGCGGGAACCCGGATCACGCCGTGGCGGAGCCGCGGAAGCGTTACTTCGCCGCGCTGAGGCAGCCGGATCGGGCGGAGCCCTGCGGCAGCGGCGACGGAGGTGGCGAGAACGAGCAGCGCCGCAAGAAGCGACAGAACGAGTGGGCGGCGCAAGAGTTCGCACAGTAGCGCAGAATCGTCGTCGTGGACGGTCAATTTTCCGGCAAGCGCGGCCTCGTTCTCGGCGTCGCAAACCGTCGCTCGATCGCGTGGGCGATCGCCCGGCGCCTCGCCGAGGACGGCGCGAGCCTCGCGTTCACCTACCAGGGCGAGCGGATCGAGAAGAGCGTGCGCGAGCTGGCGGAGACGGTCGCCTCGCCGCTCGTCACCTCCTGCGACGTGCGGGCCGACGGCGACCTCGAGCGCGTCTTCGGTGAGATCGGCGACATCTTCGGCGGCAAGCTCGACCTGCTCGTCCACTCGGTCGCCTACGCGGCGGCTGAGGATCTCGAGGGCCGCTTCACCGACACCCCGCGCGACCGCTTCTGGATGGCCGTAGACGTCTCGGCCTACTCGCTCGTCGCCTGCTCGCGCCTGGCGGAGCCGCTGATGGACGCCGCGGGCGGCGGCTCGATCCTGACCATGACGTACCTCGGCGGCCTGCGCGCCGTGCCGCACTACAACGTGATGGGCGTCGCCAAGGCGACCCTCGACGCCTCCGTCCGCTATCTCGCCTGGGACCTCGGCCAGAAGAACATTCGGATCAATGCGATCTCAGCGGGGCCGGTGCGGACGCTGGCCGCCCGTTCGATCGCCGGTTTCCCGACGATGGAGGCGATCGTCGACGAGCGCTCGCCGCTCCACCGCCCGATCGACGCCGACGACGTGGGCGCGGCCGCCGCGTACTTGCTTTCGGACGAGGCGCACAACGTGACGGCGACGACCCTCTTCGTCGACGCGGGCTACCACTCGATGGGTATGTAGGGCCTCTTGACATATCGACGTACATCGTTACGATGGTTGTCGATATGAAGACACTGGATCTGATCGCCTGTTGCCGGCCGCTCGATGCGGAGGCGCTGGCCGACGACGAGGCAGAGGCGACCGCACGGATCTTCAAGGCGCTCGGCGACCCCGCGCGCGTGAAGATCGTCAACCGACTGGCCCGGGCCGACGAGCCCGTGTGCGGCTGCGAGTTTCAGCCGGAGCTCGGTCTGTCGCAGGCCACGGTCAGCCACCACCTGAAGACGTTGACCCAGGCCGGGCTGCTCGAACGCGAGCAGCGCGGCAAGTGGGCCTACTTCTCCATCAACCCGGAGGCGAGCTCGCAACTCGAGCGCCTCGTTCGAATCCCGGAGGTCGTGAGATGAGCACCGAGCTACGAGAACAGGTCAGGCAGCGCTATGCGGAGGCGGCGAAGGCGAGCAGCGGCTGTTGCAACGAATCGTGTTGCAGCGAAGACTTCGGCGAGTCGCTGTACACCGCGGAGCAGCGGGAGGAACTGCCCGACGCGGCCGCGCTGGTCTCGCTCGGCTGCGGCAACCCGACGGCGGTTGCCGAGCTAAGCGAGGGGGAGGTTGTGCTCGACCTCGGCTCCGGCGGTGGGATCGATGTGATCCTCTCGGCGAGGCGCGTCGGCGCGACCGGCGTCGCCTACGGGCTCGACATGACCGATGAGATGCTCGCCCTCGCCCGCGCGAATGCCGAGGAGGCAGGCGTCGCGAACGCCCACTTCCTCAAGGGTGAGATCGAACGGGTCCCCCTTCCGGACGCGTCGGTGGACGTGGTCATCTCGAACTGCGTGATCAATCTCTCGACCGACAAGCGTGCGGTGCTTGCAGAGGCAGCGCGCGTGCTGCGGCCGGGTGGCCGCTTCGGGGTGAGCGACGTGGTGGCCGAGGATCACCTGACCCCGGAGGAGCGAGCCGAGCGAGGCAGCTACGTCGGCTGCATCGCGGGCGCGCTCTCGCGCTCGGAGTACGTGGCAGGTCTCGAGGAGGCCGGTTTCGAGGACGTCTCAGTCGAGTTCACTCACGAGGTCGCCGACGGAATGCACGGCGCGATCGTGCAGGCACGCAGGGCCTAGCCCGTCACGGCTGCGATCAGGCGATCCGCCCGGGCCCAGAACGCCTTCCGTGCGCTCGGGCTGTTCTCGAGCACGGAGAGGTGGGTAGCTCTGAAGGCGCCCTGCGAGCGGACTAACTCGGCACGCAACAGCCGGCGCGGATAGCCGGCGCGCAGAAGCTGCTGCAAGAGGTCGCGGGCGCCGTCGGCGCCGACCTGCGTGTCCCGGTCGCCGACCAGGAAGAGGAACCGGACGCTCGGCGGAATCGAGCGCAGGTGCAGGCGCGCGTCGAGCAGCACCGGGAACACGGCGAGAACGGCTCGCGGCATCCCGACTTCCGGATGCAGGGCTGCGTAGTCCACGGCGAGGCCGCCTCCCCGCGAGTAGCCGATCAGGATGACGGGCAGGCCTTTCGGTAGCTGCGCCGCGGCCGGCGGGACGGCGTCGACGAGGAAGTGCAGCGCGCGCGAGTCGCCCGGGATCTTCTCGTAGCGCGGGTAGAGGACGACGTTGCCGCGCTCGGCCAGGTGGCGGAGCCAGGGCCGGTGGTAGTACGCGTGTCCTCGCGCGCGTCGCCGCGGCCGTGGAGGAAGACGACGAGCGCCTTCGGCTCCTGTCCCTTCGGCTCGAAGAGCCAGACCTGGTTCGTGCCGGCGCCGACGCTGCGCTCGGCCACGCCGTGCTCGGGCTTCGTGTTGCCGCCGCAACCGGCGAGCAGGCAGGCGACGAGGAACGGCGTCAGGTGTCTAGCGCGAAACACTCCTGACGGATTCTAGGCGAAGCCCCCGGTCGGTCCTGGTGATGTCGACCCCGACGAGATGCCAGCCGCCCGAGCCGAGGGGCACCGTGACCACGGTCGGGGCAGTCACCCGTACTGACGTCACCCGTTGCCCGTCCACCGAGAACGTCGCCCGGTCGGGCTCCCGAGTCGTCAGTGCGACCCTCAGCCGGGACCCGCGCGCCCAGAAGGCCGTGTGCCGGTGTGTCGGCGAGCGCCCGTTCCAGCCCTCGCAGAAGACAAGTGGCCGCTGGGGCTCCGGCACTTTCGGCTGTCCGCGTGACTGGCCCGGGCCGAAGAGGGTGATCGCGCCGTCGCCCGCGATCTCTCCGTACCCGTGCTCGACCAGCGCCTGCCAGGCGAACCACGCGCGTCCGGAGCCTGCGTAAAGACCGGCGTGGAGGGCGACGTAGCGAACGCCGAGCCGGTGAAGGAGCGGCTCGGTTCCCGGCCGCCACTCACCGCAGTTCAGCGGCTCCAACCGGAGCGCAAGCAGCGCGGCGTCCCGCGGGGCGATCGTCGAGTAGCCGCCCGGCCGCTCGCGCAGGCCCTCCTGGTCGTAGTAGGGGTAGACGCTCCCGAGCTGCACGGACGGGTGGAAGACGGGCAGTTCGAGCAGCCGTCCCGGAGGCTGGGAGCGAAGCGATTCGTAGGCGCGGTTGCCCGAGTCCGCAGCCGCAGCGTCGTAGACGCGCACGTGCAGGTCCGCGGCGAGCGCGACGAGTGCGATCGGGACGAGGAGAGCCCAGCGTAGGCGCGCGACCGCAAACGCCGCGAGGGCCGCGAGCGCGAGGCAGGCGATGGGCATCTGCCGTTCCGGTACGCGCGGGTAGCGCAGCGGCGGGAAGTGGTGCCATAGCGCTGAGTACAGCGGCAGGTTGGTCCCGAACGCGAGCAGCACCGGCACGAGCGCGCCTAGCGCCAGGGCCAAGGCGAGTCCACGGCGGCCGGCACGCACCAGCAGGAGAAGCCCCGCGAGCGCGAGCAGCGGCGTGAGCCAGCCCAGGAACACGAAACTTTCGAGCCCATGGCGCGGGTGGCGCGTCACGAAGTCGAGTCCGTCCGCGGAGTAGTGCGAGACCTCGCGCAGCGTCCGGCCGCCCGAGCCGATCGAGCCCGAGACGGCGAGGTGGCCCACCAGGAGCCCGGTTCCTACGGCGGCCAAGGTCCCGAGCGCCGCGCCGGCGAGCACCCGCGCGTCGCGGCTCCTGCAGAGGGCGTAGAGCGCGAAGAAAGGCACCGCCCCGAGCGCGAGGTGGACATCGGAGAACGGGATCGAGGCGAGCGCGCCACCGGCCCCCGCGAGCCACCACAAGCTCCCTCGCCGCGAGCGCTCGAAGGCCCAGAGCGCGAGCGGCAGCAACGTCGAGATCGGTCCCCGCAAGTGGCCGGCGCTCTGGGCGACCCGGTAGGGCGCAAGCGCGAACGCCAACCCGCCGACGAGGGCCGCTCCGCGCGGTAAGCCGAGCTCCCGCAGCCAGAGGTACACGAAGGCGCCCGCGGCAAGGTAGGTGAGCAGCAGGAGCAGGTTCCAACCGAGCACAGGGCCGAAGAGTGCGCTCAGCGGCCAGAACGGCAGGCCGAAGGGCCAGCCGCCGAAATTCGCGCGGGGCGGGCTCTCGGGCCGGAATGTGTACGGGTCGCGCCAAGGCGAGCGTCCGTGCTCGAGCTGGTGGCCGACGAGCCAGAGGTGGTACTCCGCCTGGAGGTGGTCGCCCGCACCGGCCTCGCCGGGCACCGGGGTCGCGTCGGCGAGGAAGTGCGACCCGGCGTGCTGCAGCGCGGGCCAGGTCGCGACGACGCCGGCGCCGAGGTAGAGCGCGCAGACGAGCGCTACAAGGCCTGGGCGGCCGAGAGCAGCACGTCGAAGTCCGGCACCTCGGCCGTCTCGTAGCGCCATGCGCCGCGGACCGTACCGCTCGTGTCGACGAGAAAGGCCGTGCGTTCGGCAACGTCCGTATAGCCCCGGAAATCGTGCGCCACGTCGAAGCCGCGCACGGCCTCGGCATTCCAGTCGGAGAGCAGCGGGAAGTTCAGGTCGAGCGCCTGCATCCAGGCGACGTGCGTCCAGGGCGAGTCGCGCGAGATGCCGAGCCGCTGAACGCCCGCCTCCTCGAACTCCGCGCTCCTGTCACGCAGGAGCTCCATCTCGTTCGTTCAGGTCGCGGACCAGTCGAAGAGGTAGAAGACGAGCAGGAGCGGCTTCTCGGCGGCGAGCTCGCGCAAGGAGACCCGCTCTTGCGGGCCCATCCAGACGCTCACATCCGGGATCCGATCTCCGACGGCCAGCACGGGTCGAGCTTACGGGAGGACGGCGACCGCGACGTCCCGAGCCGCGGGTGCGAGTCGTTTCCGCAGCAGGACACGCCCGTTCTCGTCCATTTCCGTCAGCGTCCCGTTCGTAAGCGAAGAGGTGAGGACCAGGCTTCCACCGGTGGAGACGTTGAAGGAACCTGGGGGGAT
>Ga0307278_10000648_pt1 | contig 17226 bp, 17 predicted proteins | sample ER_DNA_117_FD_194482 | JGI IMG/M metagenome (GOLD analysis project Ga0307278, IMG submission 194482) | Bulk soil microbial communities from the East River watershed near Crested Butte, Colorado, United States - ER_DNA_117 | ecosystem: Environmental > Terrestrial > Soil > Floodplain | place...
GCCTGCGCAGGTCGATCGCCAGGTTGTTCAGGCTTGCGGCCACGTCGAGATGGTCACCCCTGTGCAGCCGCTGCCGCATCGCCAGCGCCTGCTCGTTCAGCTCCAGCGCCCGCCCGTGCTCCCCCAGTTCGCGCACGTCGATGGCGAGGTTGGTCAGGCTGGCGGCCACATGGGGATGGTCACCCCTGTGCAGCCGCTGGTACATCGCCAGCGCCCGCTCGTTCAGCTCCAGCGCCCGCCCGTACTCCCCCAGCCTGCGCAGGTCGATGGCCAGGTTGTTGAGGCTGGCGGCCACGTCGAGATGGTCACTCTCGTACAGCCGCTGCCGCATCGCCAGCGCCTGCTCGTTCAGCTCCAGCGCCCGCCCGTGCTCCCCCAGTTCGCGCACGTCGATGGCGAGGTTGGTCAGGCTGGCGGCCACATACGGGTGGTCTCCCTCCTGCAGCCGCTGGTACATCGCCAGGGCCTGCCCGTCCAACTCCCTCGCCCGCCCGTACTCCCCGAGGATGCGCACGGCGTAGGCAAGGTTGGTCAGGCTGGCGGCCACGTGAGGATCGTCCCCGTCGGACAGGCGCTGCTCCATCGCCAGCGCCTGCTCGCTCAGGTCCCAGGCCCGCTCGTACTCCCCCAGCTCGGTCAGGTCGAAGGCGAGGTTGCCGAGACTGTCGGCCACGTCGGGGTGGTCACCCTCGTACAGCCGCTGGTACATCGCCAGCGCCTGCTCGTGCAGCTGTCCCGCGAGCCGCACGCTCAGCCCACGGTCACGAAGGTAGACGCCTGTTCTTGCCAGCAACCCGGCCAGTGCCGCGCTGGTGAGCTGCGGAGTCCTCGCGCGGCCGAGCACGGCTTGGGCGTGGGCGAGCAGCCGTGCGCACCGCGGCCACGAGGCCGGCTCGCTGCCCTGGTAGGGGAACAGCTCGGCGAGCAGGCCGACCGCCTCGGCGGTGCGTCCCTGACGGTCGGCGTCGCCCAGGCGGGCAAGGATGAGGTCCTGGACGAGCCGGTGCATCCGTGACGTGTCGGCCACGTCGCGGGTGAGCAGCCCTTGCTGGTAGAGCTCTCCGACGAGCTGCTCACGGCGCGGCGGGTCCACGACCGTGGCAGCGAGCTGCTCCGGCAGCAGCTCGGCGTCGCCGAGCAGCAGGTCCACGGGAATCTTGTCGGGGGCCAGCAGCGCGCATAGCTGCGCCAGCCACAGCGCCGCCGGGTTGGTCTCTCGCAACTGGTCCAGCACGAGGCTGACGGCGGCGTCGACGGTGCCCTGGTAGGCGAGCGGTTTCCCACCGGCCAGCAGCTCAGCGCGTCGCTGGTCGAACAGCTCCAGGTAGCGGGCCAGCTCCAGGTCCTGCCGGACCGCCTGGGCGGCGGCCTGGTCCAACGCCAGCGGCAGACGGCCAAGCGCCTCCGCCAGCCGCCCTGCCGCCTGCTCGTCCTGGTCGCCGGAGCGGCGCCCGAGCAGCCCGACCGCCTCGTCGAGTGGCAGCAGGTCGACGGGAACCGGCTCGGCCATCCCCCGCCAGGCCGAGTCGCGTGAGGTGACCAGCACATGCCCGCCACCTGTCTGCGGGAGGAACCCTCCAACCGCGTCCGGGTCGGTGGCGCTGTCGAAGACCAGCAGCCACCCCGACCGCTGCCCGAGCACATCCCGCGCCCGGGCGGCAAGCTCGGCCGATGGCAGCTCCGGCGACAACCCCAGTGCGACTCCAAGCTCCGCCAGCGCGGTCAGCATGGCGAGCTCGGTCTCCGAGGGCACCCACCAGCCAAGCTCGTAGTCGCCCCGGTAGCGCTGCGCGTAGGCCAGGGCCAGCTCGGTCTTGCCGAGCCCGCCCGTGCCGCTCAACGCCGGCGCCGGCACCAGCGCCGCGGCACCCTGGCCAGTCAGCTGGTCGCGCAATGCGGCCAGTTGCTCATCCCGGCCCGTGAACGAGGGCACCGGCGGCGGGATCGTCCACGCCCGGCCTGCCACGACCGCGGGCAGCCCCTCGACCAGCCGGTAGTCGTCCTGGCTGGCAGCGAGCCCGACGAGGGCGTTCCGGCTCCTCGGGGTCACCGTCGGTGGCGAAGACGCGGAATCTGAGGCCATGCCCTCCCCGAACAGGTAGCGCCCCGGAGTGGGCTACTGCGGCTCGGGGCCGTGGTTGGCGACTTTATCTGCTTAGAGGGCTTGATTCTACTCGCGATTTTCGACCGAATCCGAACCGCCAGCGCGGCGGCCCTGGACACGATCCCAGCAGCGGCTGCCAGCCCGGAAGTCGGGTGCCGGCGCCGGTTAGGAGTACCGGGTTGGCTAGGGCTCACCCCAGCAAGAGATAGGTAGGTCGGGCGCCCGAAATTAGGGGCCGCCCCACGGCGCAGCTTCCGGTGGCGGTTCCCGTCGCCCGAGCACCAGGCGGAGTTCTTCGCCACCTTCTACGGCCCCACCTTCAAGGCGCTGGAGGCGCTCGACCCCGACCGCTCCCAGGCCCTCCGGGCCGAGATGCTGGAGCTGGCCAAGCGCTTCAACGTGGCCGACGACGACACGCTCGTGCTCCGGATGGACTACCTGGAGGCCGTCATCCACAAGCCCGCGACGCCGTAGAGCGGGCAAGCAATCGGGTCAGGCACCCGACCGGGTGCCTGACCTGTGCTTCCGCGGCTCGCCTCCGCCATGCTTCGCTGCTCGAGTCGTCACCCTTCGCGTCCGGCATGGCGGCTGCGGCGCACGACCACCAGGAGATACTCGTCGACCCAGGAGACCTCGGGGCCGGGCAGGCTGGCGACGAACGCATCGGTGGCAGCGGCCAACTCCTCTGGTTGGTAGAGACAGAACGTCGAGTAGTGACGCCCCTCAGCCTGGGCTCGGAGCCGCTCACGGGTGCTCACGCGCTGATAGCTGAACGTGCGTGTGCCTTCAAACACCAGATCCCCGACCTGGCGGACGGCGTCCCGGAACGCCCGCTCGCTGTGCAGCCGCCGCTCCCGCTCGGCGAAGCCGGGGAAGTACCGGCCCCAGACCGTCCGCGCATTCTGCTCCGGACTGCGGGTGTAGACGAACAGTTGGCCGTCCGGCCGCAGCCCGCGAGCAACCTCGCCTAGGAAGCGACCCAGGTCGAAGTGGTGCACCGAGTTGAACGAGGTGACCAGGTCCAGGCTGCCGGTCCTGATCGGCAGGTCCTCGGCAGTCGATCGCAACGGCACCAGCGCGAGGCGCCCGTGGTTGCTGGCCTGTAGCTCGGCCAGCATGGCCGCCGAGACGTCGCTGGCGACCAGCAGCGAGCCTTCGGGCAGCAGAGCGCGCAGCAGCCTCGAGTACCGCCCGGTCCCGCAGCCGACGTCGACGCCGCTGACCGGACCGTCGGGCAGCAGTTGAGCGATCATCCGAACCGGCGCCTCATCGGTCGTGCGCAGCGACTCATAGACACCGGCAACCTGCGCGAAGTGGTCGCTTAGGGTCACGCCCGCCACCTCCAACGATGGTCCCGGGCGGCCCCGGGTCGACTATGATTATCATGCGCTCGCCTTGTTCCGTTCACACATCGTCGACCAAGGCGTCAGGGAGCGCAGTCCCAAGTACCGCGCCCTGATGGCCCCTGGCCGGCCACGCCGGCTGCGCTGGCGGGCAGTCACGCTCAACATCAAGGGCGTCGAGCAGGCGCCCACACGAGCAATGATCGACAGAGGATCAGAAGGGCAGGCAATCAGGCCAGGCACCCACATGAGGGGGGTGTCAGGACGCCTGCCCACGCCAGTCCAGGCAGACGACGGTGACGTCGTCAGCCAAGTCGCCCGCGCGGTGGGCGATGACCTCGCGGACGAGCAGCCGCGCCACTTCGTGGGGTGCCAACTCCTGGCTCGAGCGCAGCAGCCCTTCCAGTCGGGCGGTGCCGAATGCCGGTCCGCCCTCCGGCGCCGCGTCGAGCACCCCGTCGCTGAGCAGCACCAGCCGATCTCCCGGTTCCAGCGTGAGTTGCTGCACCTTGTAGACCGTGGCGCCGTCCAGGCCGAGCGGCAGGTCGGCGTCCAGGCCGACCGGCTCGACGCGGCCGTCGCGGACCCGCACTGGCGGCGGGTGGCCAGCGTTGACGATCGCTCCGGTGCCACTTGGTACGTCGACACGCAGCACCTGCCCGGTTACGAACCGCTCTCCACCGAACTGCTCGTGCAGCGCCTGGTTGGCGCGGTGGACCTGGTCGAGCAGCCCCGCGGGGCGTCGGCGGGCGTTGCGCAGCGCGGCAACGGCCAGCCCGGCGAGCAGCGCGGCCTGCAGTCCGTGGCCCATCGCGTCGGTGATCGACACCGTCAGCGCCTCGGGTTGCGCCGCGTGGTCGAAGGTGTCCCCGCCGACGTCGTAGGCGGGTTCGAGCGTACCCGCGACCACATACTCCGGTGCTTCGAGGGCCAACCGCGGCAGCAGTTCCCACTGGATCTCCGCCGGCAGGCTCAGTGGCCTGGTCCGCCGGGCCAGCTCGATCTCGTCGGTGGCCCGGCCGGTCGCGGCCAGCGAGAACGCCAGCGCCGTCGCGACCGTCTCCAGGTTGATGACCAGCTCCGCACCCGGCTCGGCGGACAGCTGCACGTCCAGCACCCCGAACCGTTCGCCCCCGAGGCTGACGGGCACGCACGTACGCCAGCCGAGCTGGAACCGGCTGACGCTGGCGCCTTGGGTCCGGTACGCCACGCCCGCCTGACCCTGGTCGACCTGCTCCTGGCCCAGCGACGGACCCTGGTAGGCGCCGAACGGGCGGAGCACCTCCTGTGCGTAGTCCACCAGCAGCAGGTTGACCGCGTCGGCCTCCCCGGCCGCGAGCAGATGACCACGTGCGACGTCCAGCAACCGGAACGGCTCGCTGGAGCCGAGCTGGCGGACCAACTCCCCCACATCAAGCGGCTTGCGACTGACCACGGCCGCACTGTACCGCCGCAACTCCCGCGGAGTGTTTAGGACGCCGGCCGCCGTCCAACCAGTACCGCCGGGCGGGCGAACGCGCCCGCCGCGAAAGGGCCCAGCCCTCGTCCTTTCGGATGCAAACGAGGTCCCCCTCATGAACCGGCGATCCGACGCTGCCCCGGGCAGCAGGCATCCCAGCCAGCTCCTCACATTCGCCATCGGGGCCATCTACGCTCTGGTCGGCGTCCTCGGCTTCCTCGTCACCGGCTTCGACAACTTCGCCGCCGAGACCGACAAGACGCTCCTGGGCTTCGAGCTCAACCCTCTGCACAACTTGGTTCACCTGGCGATCGGCCTTGGCGGCCTGGCCATGTGGCGTCACCTGGACACCGCCCGCATATACGGCTGGCTCCTGGCCGTCGGCTACGGCGCGGTGTTCGTCTACGGCCTGGTCGCTGCCGGCAACTCCGACATCAACTTCCTGTCCATCAACGGCGCCGACAACGGCTTGCACCTGGCGAGCTCGCTCGCCGGGTTCGCCATCGCCCTCTGGCCAACACGGCGGCCCGCGCGGGACTTCTCCGGCCGCGGCGCCTGATCGGCAGCGAGGACTTCATCGACGAAGGAGAGAGATCTGCATGCCATCCAAGGACAACACCATTGCCCGCACGCTGCACGATGTCGGCCTGGCCGCCTGGTTCGGCGGTTCGTTGATGGGCGCGACCGGCCTCAACGGCGCCGCGGCCGTGGTCGAGGACCCCGCCCAGCGCCTGCGGGTCGCCAACAGCGGCTGGGCACGCTGGACCCCGCTGAACCTGGCCGGCATCGCCGCCCACCTGGCGGGCGGGGCGACGCTCCTCGGGGCGAACAGGGGCCGGCTCGCCGGCCAGGAGGGCGTCGCCGCCGCGAGCACGGTCAAGACGGCGCTCACCCTGGCCGCGCTTGGCACCACCGCCTACGCGCGCCTGCTCGGCAAGCGGCTCGAGCGGGCCGGCGACACCCCTGTCGAGGGCGGCACCACGCCAGCCGCCAGGACCCCCGAGGAGGTGGCCCGCTCGCAACGGCAGCTGGCGGCGCTGCAGTGGGTGATCCCGGCGCTGACTGGCGCGGTGCTGGTCGTCAACGCCCGCATGGGAGAGCAGCAGCGTCCCGCGCAAGTGGCCCTCGGCATGGTCCGCCGCCTGCTTCCTGGCCGCCACTAGTGGGGGCGTCACTCCAGGAAGGAGACGTTCTCCGATGCGGGCACGTCCCGCACGGCTTCCCCGTCGCTCGGGCTGTTGCATCCGGGCGAAGCGACCAGAGACGAAGGGACTTCGAATGACTGACTACGCCACGAGCTCGACCTTCGGGGCGGGCGCGACCAACGAGGCATCGACCACCGAGCAGGTCAGGGACCAGGTGCGCGACAAGGCGCAGGTGGCTCAGGACAAGGCGAGGGGCGCGCTCGGCCAGGCGCGCGGTCAACTCCGCGACCAGGTCGACCAGCGCTCGACCCAGGCTGGCGAGCGGCTCACGGGCACCGCCGCCGATGCACGCAGCATCGCCGAGGAACTGCGCCAGCAGGGCAGGGACACCCCGGCCAGGATGGTCGACCAGGTCGCCGGTCAGGCCGAGCGACTCGGCGACTACCTCAAGGGCGCCGACGGCGACCGCATCCTGCGCGACGTCGAGGACTTCGCCCGGAGCAAGCCCTGGCTGGTCGCGGCCGGGGGCTTGGCGCTCGGCTTCGCCGGGTCGCGGTTCCTGAAGGCGTCCAGCAGCCGCCGCTACCGGTCGTACGACACCGACCGCTTCGCGACCTATGCCGAACCGGCCACCAGCGGATGGGTGGCTCCCACCGTCGACCCGGCCGACACCGGGCACACATCCGCGACCGAGCAGGCCCATCCCGAGCCGGCCTATCCGGCCACGACGACCAACGACCTGTTCGACGACTCCGTCGACGCCGAACCGGGCGCCAGCGACGGTCCACGCCGCGACCCGGACCCCCGGACCTGACCGTCCGCACCTGACGCTTCGCGGGAGGTGACCATGACATCGCAGCTTCCAGACGGCCCCGGCGACCTGCGCGAGCGCCCGCTCGGGGAACTGCTCAAGCAACTCTCCGAGGAGACCACCCGGCTGGTCCATCAGGAGCTCGAGCTGGCCAAGGCCGAGCTGACCCAGAAGGGCAAGCAAGCCGGCATCGGGGCTGGCCTGTTCGGCGCCGCCGGAGTCATCGGCCTGTTGGCCGCGGCCGCGCTGACCACCTGCTTCATCCTGCTGTTGGACATGGCCATGCCGGCTTGGCTGGCCGCCCTCATCGTCGCCGTGGTGTACGGGGGGATCGCGGCCGTGCTGGCCTTGCGGGGCCGGGCTCGGGTCAAGCAGGCGGTCCCGCCGGTGCCAGAGCAGACCATCGAGACCGTCAAGGAGGACGTGCAATGGGCCAAGAACCAGACGAGATCCGCCAAGAGATAGAGCAGACCAGAGCCGAGATGAGCGAGACCGTGGACGCCATCGGCTACAAGGCCGACGTGCCCAGCCGAGCCAAGGAGAAGGTGAGCGAGAAGGTGGACGACGTGAAGGCGACGGTGAGCGACACCACCATGCGCGCCAAGGAGGCCGTCACCGGGACGGCGTCCCGCGTCGGCGACGCCGTGCGCGGCACGGCCTCCCGGGTGGGCGACGCCGCCCCGAGCGGCGGCGACGCCAAGCGGTCAGCCAGGCGGGTGGTCGGGCTGGCTCAGGAGAACCCGCTCGGCCTGGCCGTCGGCGCCGCCGCCTTGGGGTTCCTGGTCGGCCTCGCAACGCCCTCGACCCGAGTCGAGGACGAGCGGCTCGGCCCCGTGGCCGACCAGGTCAAGGACAAGGCCAGGGAGACCGGCCAGGAGGCGCTGGAGCGGGGCAGGCAAGTCGCGCAGGAGGCGACGCAGGCCGCTGTCCAGACCGCCAAGGAGCGCGGCCAGGAGCACGGCCAGGACCTCGCCGAGAGCGCCAAGCAGAACGCCGAGCAGGTCGACGCCCGCGCTCAGACCAGGACCAGGTCGTAACGCGGCACATTGGCGGGCCGGGAAGGGCAGAGCCTTCCCGGCCTGCCAGCCTTCGGCGCTACGCTCCCGGCCCGCTGGGATCAGCCGCGGGGCGCCGACCGACGCGCCACGGCTACCAGGAAGGCCGCCGCCACCAGCATGCTCATCCGTTCTTCGCCTGCTCGGCCCGCGCCCTGGCCCGGTCGCGCGGGTCGGTCGGTAGAGGTGTGCCGTCGGTCACGTCGCGGGCCACGTCGGCCAGCCGACGGGTCGAGGACCGCGCCGCCCTCCGCAGCCGTTCGAACGCGGCCTGCGCGTCCAGCTGCTCGCGGCCCATGAGTACCCCTTTGGCCTGCTCGATCAGCCAGCGGTGCTCCAGAGCGGCCTGCAGCTGATCGGCCAGCCGACCCTTGACCTGGGCGGTGACCGCCGCGCTGAGCAGGCTGGCGACCAGCCCGGCATACGCCTGCAGGGCGGCGACCTCGCTGGGGTCCCAGTCCCGCGGTTTGGCGGTGTAGACGTCCAGGGTGCCGATCACACCGCCGTCCAGCTCGACCGGCACGCTCAGCGCGGCGCAGATCCCCTCGCTGATCAGCACCTGGGTGAACTCCCCCCAGCCCGGTTCGGTGCGAACGTTGCGGATGGCGGCCGGCAGCCGCTGGCTGAACGCCACCGCGCAAGGGCCTTGGGCCAGCCGCTCCTGGCCGTCCTCCACGGTCTGGGCACTCTGGTCGGACGCGCTCGCCCAGCGCAGCAGGCCTTCCTGGTCGATGAGCATCAGGCCGGCCCCGTCGGCACCGAACAGCTGCTTGGCCGCGTCCGCCACCTGTTGCAGCGTCGGGGCCAGGCCGCGTCGTGGGTCCAGGGTATCCAGGGCACCGATGCTCTTGGCGAGGCCGGAGGGGTCGATCGGCATGGCGCTACCAGCCTTTCCTGGTTGCCAAGGACTGGCGAAATGGCCGGCAGGCCGGCCGGCGAGCAAGCGCCTGGGATGCCGGGCAGGCCACAGCCGTCGCCAGATCAGGGTTCATGTCCGGGCGAGGTCTAGGCCCTTGATGCCACCGCCCCAGGTGGCCACTCGGCGAATAGAAACCTTCAATTTACTGTACGCCTTACCTGAATCGGGGTTTGCCTCCCAGATAGCTGGCTAGTCGGCACATGAACGGTTCGCCCTGATGGGGCAACTCTTCGCCCTCGCGAGGCCCCCAGCCCCCGGGCCACCGTCATCCGAGTCACCCAGTCGTGGTACGGCGCAGCCGCCAGGCAGCTGCGCCGCCTCGACGAGGAACCGCCCGTTCCGCATTGCGACGCCAGAGGTTGGCGTATCCGCCATGCGCCCTTCCCTTGTGTACCGCACCTCGAGCAGAAGGAGCTCGCCCGTGCCCCTTGCCGTCGACTTCCAGAGTGGTGTCTCCAGCGCCTGGTCCAACGTGATCACGTTCGTGCCCAAGCTGGCCGCCGCCCTGCTCATCATCGTTGCCGGCTACCTGATCGCCAAGGTCGTCGCCGGCGTCCTCAACAAGGTCCTGGAACGGGTCGGCTTCGACCGCGCCATCGAGCGTGGCGGCATCAAGCAGGCCCTGGCCAGGAGCAGGTACGACCCCTCCGATATCGTCGCCAAGCTGGCGTTCTGGCTCATCTTCCTGGTCGCCCTTCAGATCGCCTTCGGGGTGTTTGGTCCCAACCCGGTCAGCGACCTGCTCCAGGGCCTGATCGCCTACCTGCCCAACGTGCTGGTGGCCATCCTGATCGTGGTGATCGCCGCGGCGATCGCCAAGGCAGTCACCGACCTGCTGTCCAGCCTGCTCGCCAGCGTCTCCGGTGGGCAGCTGATGGCCAAGGGCGCCGGCATCGCGATCCTGGTGTTCGCGGCCTTCGCGGCGCTGGACCAGTTGAAGATCGCTCCTCGGATCGTGACCGGCCTGTGGTACGCGATCCTGGCGGTCGTGGTCGGCTCGGCCGTGGTCGCCATCGGCGGCGGCGGGATCAAGACCATGCAGCGCTACTGGGAGCGGGCCACTACCAAGGCCGAGCAGCGCGTGCCCGAGTTCACCCAGCAGGCCCAGCAGTCCGCTGGGGCATCAACCGGTGACAGGGCGGCTTACGCCGAGCCCGCCACCCGGGAGTTCGCGGCCGAACGGGTCAGCCGGCCGCGCCGCGACCGCTAGCCCGACCAGGCGGCGGGACGCTTCGGCCGGGCTCCGTCCAAGGCTTCCCGCGCCCATCCGTACTCCACCGTCCCAGAGGAGGACGCATGCAGATCGACAAGGACGTGATCCTGCAACTGCTCCGCCAGCGCGGCGACCACCAGACCGCCGACCAGGCCGACAAGGAGCTTCCCGCCCAGGTCGACACCGACCAGCACGCCAGCCTGCTGGAGCGGTTCGGCTTGGACCCCAACGAGCTGCTGGGCCGGTTCACCGGCGGCCTGCCCGGAAGCTAGCCCACCCGCTGAGCGGCCAGCTGCTGACACAAGCTCCAGGTCGGCGAGGAGGTCCGTAAGGAGCAGCTCGAGGTCGACGACCAGTCCGGGCGTGCCGACCCGCGTTGACATTCAAGGCCACTTCCCCGCGTCCACGCCCACCAGTGTGGGCGCGGGGAACCTCGGCTCGCTCTTCTTGCTGAACGCCTGCTCGCCGCCACCGACCATCGCTGCTGTTCAACCCTGAAGGTGCCCATGCCGCCACCACAGCCCCATGTCCCCCCAATCCGCACGATCGCAGCCACCATCGGGATGGTGGTGCTCACCGCCGCGGTCCTGCTGCTCGGCTGGGAGGTCCGACGCGTCCTGACCTGGATCGTCGTGGCTGCCCTGCTCGCCATCATCCTCGGACCTCTCGTCGATCTGACCGAGCGCCGCCTCCACCTACGGCGGGCGCTGGCCACCCTGCTCGTGTTCCTGGTCGCCATGGTCGCGCTGGCCGCGATCCTCACCGTGTTCATCCGGCCGCTGGCCAACGAAGGCTCGCAGTTCATCGACCGGGTCCCCGGCTACGTCGAGCAGGCCCGCACCGGGCGAGGCCCGGTCGGACACCTCGTCCAGCGCTACAACCTGGACGAGTACCTGCAGCGCAACCAGGCGCGCCTCCGCGAGAGCGCCAACCGCCTCACCACCCCCGCCCTGGGCGTGCTCCGGTCGATCTTCTCGACCGTGGTGGCACTGGTGACGATCCTCGTGCTCACCTTCCTCATGGTCCTGCAGGGACCAAAGCAGCTGGCGAGCTGGACCGCCGCGCTCCCGGAACGCCAGCAGGAACGGGTCCGGCGGGTGGCCGCCGACTGCGCCAAGGCGGTCACCGGCTACATGACCGGCAACCTCCTGATCAGCATCGTCGCCGGGGCGGTCACCTACGTCGTGCTGTGGATCATGGGCGTCCCCTACCGGGGTGTCGTCGCGCTGTTCGTCGGCTTCGCCGACCTGATCCCCCTCGTCGGTGCCACCATCGGCGCCGTGGCCGCCATCGCCGTTGCCGCGCTGCACTCGCTGCCCGCCGCGATCGTGGTGCTGGTGGTCTTCGTCGTCTACCAGCAGTTCGAGAACCACGTCCTGCAACCGGTCATCATGGCCCGGACCGTGGAGCTGTCCGCCCTCACCGTGCTGGTCAGCATCCTGATCGGCGTCGAGTTGTTCGGCTTCCTCGGCGCGCTGCTCGCGATCCCGGTGGCCGGGGTCCTCCACGTCATCGGCCGCGACCTCTACGACGGTTACCGCGGCCGCCTGAAGCCCGAACCGACCACCGGGACCGACGAGATCCCGGTATCGCAGCCCCGGCCGGCCGAACCCGGCGAGCAGCCACCCTCGACATCGCCGCCACCGCGCATCGACGACCGGATCGGGACGTGACCCGTGGCGCAGCTTCCTGTGGCGTCCCCGTCGGCCGAGCACCAAGAGGACTTCTTCGCACCTTCTACGGTCCCACCTGAGTCACAGGACCAGCTCGGGGCCGGCCACCCCCGGGCCGAGCCAGCGTTGCCTGGTCGGTGTCGTGGGATCGACCAAAGGATGATCAGGAGGACAAGCAAAGCAAGCGAATCAACGGCCCGACATAGGGTCTGACCTGCGCCTCTGTGGAGCCCGAGAGGGAGTCGGATCCCGACGGAGGCAGTTGGGTTGTCTGGATGATCATCGGGATGATCGAGGCGCACTCGATTCTGCGTCCGAGGCAGGCAGCATCACAGCGAGGACTACTGCGAACGCGAGGTCGATGAGGTGGAGTGGCGACCGGCGGACGTAGATGATGGGGCGGTGCGGCGCGAGCTCGACGACGAGGCCGAGCGCCTGGCGGCGTTCCACGCCGGCGCGGGCGGTGACGGCGTGCGCGGCCGGTAACGGCGTGCGCGGCCGGCCTATGCCTTGCCGTGCGCCCGCTCGGGCGCCGTGGCACGCGCCCGAGCGGGCGCGTGCGGGGGCCAGTCGTAGCGGCCGGGGGCGCGCAGGGAGGCCGGCAGTTGCGCCAGCGCGTCTCGCAGCGCCTCGAGGGTGGCGCGGTCGAGGGCCAGGAAGTCGTCGGGCGGCTCGTGGAGCCGCGTCAACAGCCCGCGCTTGGTGCTCGCCCCGAGGGGGGTGAGCACCACCGCCTTCACGCGCCGGTCGTGCGGCAGCGCCCGCCGCTCGACCAGGCCCCGCGTCTCCAGGCGGTCGACTATCCAGGTCGCGTTGGACGCGTCGCAGTCCCACGCCTGCGCCAGGGCGCGCATCGGGCGAGGGTGATCGCCGTCGAGGGCGAACAGCGCCCGCAGGTCCCCTGGGGTGAGGCCGAACTCCTGCAGGATGCGGAAGAAGCGGCTGCGCTGGCCCATGGTCAGGTCCAGCAGCGCGGCCCACGCCTCGGCCGCGACCGCCGCCTTGCTCCTGCCCCGCCTGCCGTCCATGCCCTCATCCTAGGCGGTCGCCGCGGGTGTTTCCAGTACCTCGATAATTGAAGTCTCTCGATCTTGACGTACTTCAAGTATCGTGGGACCATCTGCGGCCATGACCGACAACGCCATCGTCGTCCAGGGGCTGGCCAAGCGATTCGGTGAGGTCGTCGCCCTCGACGGCATCGACTTCCAGGTGCCGGCGGGCTCCGTGTTCGGGCTGCTCGGCCCCAACGGCGCCGGCAAGACCACCGCCATCCGCATCCTCACCACCATCCTGCGCCCCGACGGCGGCCACGCCGAGGTCCTCGGCCTGGACGTGGTCCGCCACGCCGACGAAGTCCGCTACCTCATCGGCCTCGCCGGCCAGTACGCCGCGATCGACCCCAACCTGACCGGCCGCGAGAACCTGCGACTGACCGGCCGCCTCGCGCAGATGCCGACCGCCGACGCCCGCACGCGCGCCGACGAGCTGCTCGAGCGCTTCCAGCTCAGCGACGCGGGCGACCGGCCCGCGCGTACCTACTCCGGCGGGATGCGCCGTCGCCTCGACGTCGCCGCCGCGCTGGTGCAGCGTCCCCCGGTGGTCTTCCTCGACGAGCCGACCACCGGGCTGGACATCTACAGCCGCAACGCGCTGTGGGAGATGATCCGCGAACTGGTCGCCGAGGGGACCACGGTGCTGCTGACCACCCAGTACCTGGAGGAGGCCGACCGGCTGGCGCACCGCATCGCGGTCGTGGACGGCGGGCGGGTGATCGCCAACGACACCCCGGCCGCGCTCAAGGCCCAGCTCGGCAGCACCGTGATCGAGCTAGGGATGAGCGAGGACGCCCGCGCCGCCCGCGCCGGCGAGCTGCTGGCCCAGCGCCTGGACGCGAACCCGGAGCGGGACGGCGCGACCGTCCGGCTGACCTCCGACGACGGCTCGCGCCTGCTCATGGACGTGCTGCGGCTGCTGGACGACCAGGACCTCGCGCCGGCCACGCTGGCCGTGCGCGAGCCGAGCATGGATGACGTGTTCCTCGCCCTGACCGGCCACCGCGCCGAGGCCGAGACCGCCGCCAACGGCGCCCGGCGCGGCCGCAGGGGCGCCCGCGCTCGAGGTGCAGCATGACCACCGCCACCACGACCACCGTCGCCCCCGGCACCCGCCGTGTCGCCAGGAGCCCGCTGCGGCCCGTGCGCGACGCGCTCGCCGTCGCCGGCCGCAACCTGATCGCCTACCGCCGCGTGCCGCAGCTGGTGGTGTTCTCCACCATCCAGCCGGTGATCTTCGTGGTGCTGTTCCGCTATGTCTTTGGCGGCGCCGTCCGGTCGATCCCCGGCGTGCCCTACGTCGACTACTTGATCCCGGGCATCTTCGTGCAGACCACCGTCTTCGGTGCCATCGGCAGCGCGGTGGGGCTGGCGACCGACATGAAGAGCGGCCTGCTCGAGCGGTTCCGGTCGCTGCCGATGGCACGCTCGGCCGTGCTGGCCGGCAGGACCCTCGCCGACCTCGCCCGCAACGTGTTCGTCGTAGCCCTCATGGCCGCGGTCGGCTTCGCGGTCGGCTTCCGGGTGCACACCGGCGCGCTGGCGTTCTTCGTCGCCATGGGCCTGGTGCTGCTGTTCGGCTACACCCTGTCCTGGGTCTTCGCCACCGTGGGGCTGGCGGTCGGCGACCCCGAGACGGCGCAGGCGGCCGCCTTCCCCGTGATGGCCCCGCTGGTGTTCGCCTCGTCCGCGTTCGTCCCGGTCGCTTCGATGCCGGGGTGGCTGCAGCCGTTCGCCGAGCACCAGCCGGTGTCGGTGACCGCCTCGGCGGTCCGGGCGCTGGTCATCGGTGGGCCCACCACCTCCTACCTGGTGCAGTCGGTGGCGTGGTGCGCGGCGATCCTGCTGGTGTTCGCGCCGATCGCGGTGCAGCGCTACCGCCGCACGGTGTGACCACCTGGCGGCAACCGCGCCTCGCGGGCCGACGTGGTACACGGCGACGCCAAACAGGAGGGACGCTATGAGCGTGTTCAGCGATGGCGAGGCCGGCGCGCAGTGCCGGACGCTAGTCGGTCTTGGACGCGGCGTGGCGCCCGGCGCCCTCCCGATGGCCACCCCAGACGTACCGCACGTCCGGTGCCCGCTCCTCGTTGGCGGACCCGTCCGTCCAGCCAACGGTGAAGAACCCGTGCCGCTCGTAGAACCGTCGCGCGGGAAGGTTGCTCAGGAAGGTCCACAGCGCCAGGCCGCCCGGACGATGCTGTTGCGCCAGCCGGACCAGTTCGGAGCCGATGCCGCGGCCTTGCCAGCCAGGGTCGACGTACAGTTGGTCGAGCTCGTCGCCATCCAGGACCAGCACCGCCACGGTCGCGCCGTCGACCTCGGCCAGCCAGGTCTCCCTGGTGGGCACCACCACGGTCTCGAACCAGTGGCGCACCTCGTCGTCGGGGTGCACCGGCTCCGGTATGGCGGGCACGGCGGCGCGGCGGGACCGCAGCCAGACGTCGGCGACCGCGCCCGCGTCGGCAGCCTCGGCCCTGCGCAAAGTGACTGGCATCGTGCCCTTGATCGTGCCCACCGCCGGGCCCTGATTACAAGACAGCCAGCAGCAGACCGCAGGGTGCCGTCAGATGTTGTCGTTGCAGGTCACGTCAGGTTGGTCGTCCAGCCAGTAGGCTCCTGAGGGGCTGAGCCTCGCCAGGTGGAATACCAAGCGGAACGACCTGCCTCGCGTCCCGGCGTCATTCACCTGTCGAGGTCGTCCAGGCCCGACACGAGGAGGATGCCCAGTAGTCCTGACTTCAGGTTGTATAGAGCGTCCGAGTACGTGGCAGGCATGAGGTTCTGACGCTGTACCGCATGGTCGATGCAGCGTTGATGAAGCGTCAGTAGTCAGTAGCGGGCGCCCTCCGGCGCGGGCAGGGCGTCGAGCTCGGCCAGGTCCGCCGCGCTCAGCTCCACGATGGCGGCGCCGGCGTTGTCCGCCAGGTACTTCGGGGTCTTGGTCCCGGGGATGGGCACGACGTAGCGGCCCTGGGCCAACAGCCACGCCAGTGCCACCTGCGCCGGGGTGGCCCCGGCCCGCTCGGCGATCTCCCGCACCCGGCCGACGATGGCCAGGTTGGCACGCAGCGTGTCCTGCTGGAAGCGCGGCAGCTGGCGTCGGAAGTCGTCCTTGGGCAGGTCGTCGAACGACGAGAACCGTCCGGTGAGGAAGCCGCGTCCCAGCGGGGAGAACGGCAGGAGGGCGATGCCCTCCTCCTCGCAGTAGGGCAGCACCTCGGCCAGCACGTCACGGGTCCACAGCGACAGCTCGGACTGCACTGAGACCACCGGGTGCACCGCCTGCGCCCGCTTGATCTCGTCCACCGAGCCCTCGGACAGGCCGATGTGCCGCGCCTTGCCCGCCGCCACGGTCTCGGCCATCGCGCCCCAGGTCTCCTCCAGTGGTACCTGCGGGTCCACCCGGTGCAGCTGGTAGAGGTCCACATGGTCGGTGCCGAGTCGGCGCAGGCTGTCGTCGATCGACCTGCGCACGTGCTCGGGCCGACCGTTCCTGCCGGCGCCAGGCGAGTTGGTGCCGGAGTTGGTAGCCGCGCTGGAGCCGGTGATCAGGCCGACCTTGGTGGCCAGCACCGCGCGCTCGCGGTGGCCGCCCGCCAGCGCCCGGCCGACCAGCTCCTCATTGGTGTAGGGCCCGTAGGCGTCGGCCGTGTCGATCAGCGTCATGCCCAGGTCGAGCGCCTGGTGGATCACCGCGATGGAGGTGGCATCGTCACGCGGGGTCTCCATGTCATAGGAGTAGGTCATGCCCATGCATCCCAGGCCGATGACGCCGACCTCGGGGCCCTTGCTTCCCAGCGTTGTGGTTCGCATGCTTGGACCCCCTACCTGCTGCTGTATTCCCCGTCGGTCACGAGGTCGCCCCACTCGGTTTCCGGCCCCTGACCCTCACCGGGGCCCTCCCATAAGGCGAGGTGGGACATGAAGTGGTCGAGGGCGGCGCCGTGCCAGGTCGTCCCCTGTTCCTTGCTATTGCCCAGCTAGCGGAAGCCAAGCGCCCACCAGACGCGGGGGTGGGCCAGGCCTTTCAGTCAGAAGGACAGAAGGGGAGTCTCGTGCGAGCAACTGTGATGTACGGCGCCGGTGACGTGCGGGTGGAGGACGTGCCCGACCCGACGGTGCAGGAACCCACCGATGCCGTGGTGCGGGTGCTGCGCTCGGGCATCTGCGGCAGCGACCTGTGGGCCTATGGTTCGATGCCGGCCTCCGAGCAGGGCCGGCGCATGGGGCACGAGTTCCTCGGGGTCGTGGAGGACATCGGCTCGGACGTGTCCAGGCTCAAGGCCGGTGACCTGGTAGTGGCGCCGTTCGTGTGGGCCGACAACACCTGCGACTTCTGCACCGAGGGCCTCCAGACGTCCTGCCGGCACGGTGGTCGATACGGTTTTGACGGTGTGGATGGCGGCCAGGGCGAGGTCGTGCGGGTGCCGCAGGCCCAAGGCACACTGC
>Ga0307278_10000649_pt1 | contig 17222 bp, 16 predicted proteins | sample ER_DNA_117_FD_194482 | JGI IMG/M metagenome (GOLD analysis project Ga0307278, IMG submission 194482) | Bulk soil microbial communities from the East River watershed near Crested Butte, Colorado, United States - ER_DNA_117 | ecosystem: Environmental > Terrestrial > Soil > Floodplain | place...
CCAGCTGGGCCGGCATCTGCCCCGGCAACAACGAATCCGCCGGCAAGCGCCGATCCGGCACCACCCGCCACGGCAACCGCTGGCTGCGCCACGCGCTCACCGAGGCCGCAACGGCCGCCGCCCGCAGCAACAACACCCACCTGGCATCGCACCACGCCCACATCCGCGGACGCCGCGGCGAGGCCAAAGCCACCGGCGCCACCCGCCACGACATCCTCCTCGCCTCCCACCACATCACCCGCGACCGCGTCCCCTACCGCCAACCGGGAGCAGACAGGCACGCCCGCCGCTACTCCGTCCAGCACCGCACCCGCCGCCTCCTCCACCAACTAGAGGCGCTCGCAATCACCGTCACCCTCGACACAACCGCCCGAGCTAACACCAACCCCCAACCCAGGCCCACCGCCCTCGGGCCTTCGACCCGACCGCTCACGCGCGGACCACCCCGCACCCCAACCACGCCGCCATTCACACCTCAGAAGGGGGCTAACGGGGGAAACCCGGTTTCCCCCGTTCTAGGTTTCCCCCGTTTTACTAGCCTGGTTCTCCATGTTCACGGGGATCGTGCTGGAGCGCGGGCGCGTCGCGTCCGCGAACGGTGGGGCGGACGGGGTTCGACTCGAGATCGAAGCCCCGACGACGGCCGGCGAGGCACGAACCGGGGACTCGGTCTCCGTGAACGGCTGCTGCCTCACGGTCGTTGCGGTCGTCGACGGTCGGCTCTCCTTCGACGCCGTACCGGAGACGGTCTCCCGCACGACGCTCGCCGGGGTCCGCGGGGGCGTTGCCGTCAACGTGGAGCCCGCGCTGCGAGCGGGTGAGCCGCTCGGCGGTCACTACGTCCAGGGTCACGTGGACGGCGTCGGCCGGGTGCGCTCCGTGCAGGGCGAGGGCGACGGCGCCCGCGTCTGGATCGAGGCGCCTCCGGACATACTCCGCTACTGCGTGGAGAAGGGATCGATCGCCGTCGACGGCGTCTCGCTCACGATTGCCGAGCTCAAGGACGATGCGTTTGCCGTCGCCCTCGTGCCGCACACTCTCCACGTGACGACGTTGGGAGCCTTGACGGAGGGTGACGTGGTGAACCTGGAGACGGACGTGCTCGCGAAGTACGTGGAAAGACTCGTCGCCGCGCGCGCGTGAGCGCGCAGCGCGATCAGGATACGATGGCCGCGATGAGCCGGGAAATCACGACCGCGTTCGCGACGGTGGAGGAGGCGATCGAGGCGATCAGAGCCGGGCGCTTCGTCGTCGTCGTCGACGCGGCAGACCGGGAGAACGAGGGCGACCTGACGATCGCAGCGCAGTTCGCGACCCCGGAGGCGATCAACTTCATGGCGACCCACGGGCGCGGCCTGATTTGTCTGTGCCTGACGGAGGAGCGATGCGACGAGCTCGGTCTGCAGCCGATGACAAACCAGAACGAGGCGCCGCTCGGGACGGCGTTCACCGTCTCCGTCGAGGCGCGTGACGGCGTGACGACCGGGATCTCGGCCGCCGACCGTTCACGGACGATTCAGGTGGCGATCGACCCCGGCCGGAGCCGGGACGACCTCGTCTCGCCGGGACACGTCTTCCCGCTGCGGGCGCGGGCCGGCGGCGTGCTGCACCGGACCGGCCAGACGGAGGCTGCGGTCGACCTGGCGCGGCTGGCCGGGCTGATCCCGGCCGGCGTCGTCTGCGAGATCATGAACGAGGACGGGACCATGGCCCGCGTCCCAGACCTGGTCCCCTACTGCGAGCGGCACGGCCTCGAGATGATCACGGTCGCCGACCTGATCGAGTACCGGCGGCGGCACGAGAAGCTCGTGGAGCGGATGACGTCGGTCCGGCTGCCGACGGTCTACGGTGAGTTCACGGCCGTCGCCTTCCGCGAGAAGCTCAGCGGCAAGCACCACGTCGCGCTGGTGAAAGGGGACGTTGAGGGGCGCGACGACGTGCTGGTGCGAGTCCATTCCGAGTGCCTGACCGGCGACGTCTTCCACTCGCTCCGCTGCGACTGCGGCGAGCAGCTCGAGCAGGCGCTCGCGCGGATCGGCGGCGAGGACCGCGGTGTTCTGCTCTACATGTCGCAGGAGGGGCGCAACATTGGCCTGCTCAACAAGCTGAAGGCGTACGAGCTCCAGGAGCGGCGCGGCCTCGACACCGTCGAGGCGAACCTCGAGCTGGGCTTCCCCGAGGATGCCCGCGAATGGGGCATCGGCTACCAGATTCTCGCCGATCTCGGCCTCTCGACGATTCGCATCCTCACGAACAACCCGCGCAAGATCGCCGGGCTCGAGGGCTACGGGCTGAAGGTGGTCGAGCAGCTGCCGATCGAGGTGTCGCCGAACGCCGAGAACCGCCGCTACCTCGTGACGAAGCGGGACAAGCTCGGGCACAGGCTCCACCACCAGGATCTGCGGTTCCAGGCCGACCTGGAGGCGGAGTGAGCTGTGCTCCGCCTATCGCCAGGACTGCCGCTGGATCGCGTGCCAGACTCCGGCCCAGGATGGACATGGCGCAATGAGCGAGCTGTTCGACCGTGAGCGGGTGACCGAGGTGGAGGTGCCCGCCGTCCCGCTACCCGATCGCCCGCGAGAGGAACCCCGGCCGGCGGCCCCCGAGCCTGCGCCGGAGCCGGAGGCTCCCGTGGAGCACGCTGCCGGAGACTTCAAGGTCCCGGAGGGGTACAGCGTGCTCGAGGGCGCGGTGCGCGGTGAGCAGCGCTCGGTGGCCATCGTCGTCAGTCGCTTCAACGCAGAGATCACGGGCGCGATGCTCGAGCAGGCGCTTGCCGAGCTCGACAACGTGGGCGTGCCGCGGGCGTCCGTGACGGTCATGCCCGTGCCCGGCGCTTTCGAGCTTCCGCTGGGGGCGATGGCGCTCGCGAAGACACGGCGATTCGCGTGCGTGGTCGCGCTCGGCTGCGTCATCCGCGGCGAGACGTCGCACTTCGACTACGTCGCGGGCGAGGCTGCGAGCGGGCTCCAGCTCGCGGGGATCGAGACGGGCGTACCGGTCGCCTTCGGCGTGCTGACCACCGAGACGCGCGAGCAGGCCGAGGCGCGGATCGACCGCGCAGTCGACGCCGTCCGCAGCGCGCTCGAGATGGCCGACCTGTTTGGCGCGCTGCGCGCGCGAACGGCGTCGGCGGCCTCGTAGCGCGAGCGGCACCGGCGAGCGCCCCTGCGTCAGTGGGGCGACGTGGTCGCTTGCCGGACCCACGGCAGACGCGTGGAGAGCGGCGTCCCGATCGACGTGGAAGCACCGTCCGGGGTCGGCAACAGCGGCGCCGGCGTGACGATCGTCTGGCTGACGGTCACGCGCCACCGTGACGGCTCGGTGATGAGATGTCCATGCCGGCCTTCTGCGCACGTTTCTCGGCTACACTCGTCGGCTGGTCATGGCGAAGGTATGCGCGATCTGCGGCAAGAAGCCCGGCTTCGGGAACAACCGGAGCCATTCGATGGTGGCGACGAGGCGGCGCTTCAACCCGAACCTGCAACGCGTCCGAGTCCTGCTGGAGGGCAAGCCGACGCGAGCCTACGTCTGCACGCGCTGCCTGAAGGGCGGCAAGGTCGAAAAGGCGGTCTGACCGTCCCCTGCGCCGCGTCAACTTAGGTTGGGCCGAGCGGAGCGCCGGAGGCGCGGAGCGACAGCCGAACGTACGCGCTGCCTGAAGGGCGGCAAGGTCGAGAAGGCGATCTAGCCTTCGCTCGGCTCCGGCTCGGGGCCGATTCCCTCGAAGAAGGCGGCAACCGGGTCTGCCGCGAACGGGCGCTGCAGGATGATCGCGAGATCGTCCGCCTCGTGATAGTCGGTCGACGACAAGCGCTCGACGAACGCGTCGACGTCGTAGTCGGTTCGCCGGAAGTCCGGCTCGGGGCCGAGTAGCAGCCAGAACGCGCCGCGGCTTCCCTGGTAGGGCATACCAACGCTCCCCGCATTGAGGATCCTGGTGTCGTCGACGAGCCGCTCGAACTGCATGTGAGTGTGGCCGCAGACCACGACGCGCTGCTCGGTCCCCGCGAGGAACTCGCGGAGGCGGTCCTCCGGCGTCAGGTGCGTGATGATCTCCTCGTCGCTGCGGGGCGAACCGTGGCAGAAGATCGTCTCGCCGAGCCCGTCGACGTCGAGTGCGACGGTATCTCGAAAGGCCGCCAGGAAGTCGCGCTGGTCCGCGCTGAGCTGCGGAGCGACCCACGAGGCGGCCTTGCGGGCTGGATGCGGCTCCGACTCGTCGAACTCGAGGGCGGCGTCGAACGCCCCCACGACCTCGCGGTCGCCGTTTCCGCGGACGAACGCGGCGCCTTCGACCGCCATCAGGAGCTCGAGCGTCTCGCGCGGGAACGGGCCGCTGACCAGATCGCCGCCGAAGACGATCGCCTCGGGCTGCTCCTGCGCGACGTCGAGCAGCACCGCCTCGAGTGCGGCCGGGTTCCCGTGGACGTCGTAGAGCGCCGCGACGCGCACTACGAGTCCAGCGCGGCTCGGATCTTGCCCTTCGCGTCCTCGGTCACCGCGCCACCGTGTGCCACGCAGAGGATGATGAAGGGGAGGTCGAGGAGCTTCTCCGCGCTGCGGCGGGCTCCCTCGACGTCGTGCGCGAACTCGGCCGGGACCACCGCGACCCGGCCGTCCGGCATGACGAGGAGCGGGTCCGGCACGAACGCGATTCCGCCGTCGCGGTCGAGGAGGAACGTGTGCTGGGTCGTGCCGGCGCCGGGTGTGAAGACGGTGCGGAGCCCACCCGGGAGCATGTCTCCCTCGGAGTAGCGCCCGTCGGGCTCCTCCTCGATCTCCTTCGACAGCGCCGGCGCGTGCACTTCGACGCCGAGCTTCCGGCGGAGCCGCCAGGAGGAGCGCTGGTGATTGCTGGTCGTCAGGCAAATCGCGGCGATCTCTCCGAGCTCGCCGAACGGCGCGTCGGCGAGCGGCAGGGGATCGATGAGCACCGTTCCCTCGTCTGAGGCGACCGCATACGAGGTGCTCGTGTACCCGCCGATCCGCTCGTCCTCCACCGACCACGTCCAGACGCCGGGAACAACCTCGTCGATCCGTTGCGCGATGGCCTTGGGCTCGGTCACGGCTGCATCATTCCACGCGGCGGCGGAAAGCAGTCCGCGGGGTCCCCGCCCGGTCGGCTCAGGACCCGATCCGAGGGTAGGCGCAGGCGGGCCCCCGCCGAAGCCAGGGCGCAGAAGCGCGACTACCTCGGAGAGGTTCACGGGGAAACACGGGTTCACCCGTGTCCATCGGCCGCGTCTGCTTGCATGCGGGCCATCGAGAGGGAGCGCAGGGATCGCGCCCACCCGGGCTTCGCCGACATCCGGGCGCCGGAGGCCTGGCCGGCGCTGCGGCTGCGAGCCCGTCCGGAGCGGCTCTCGCTGCCGTTGTCGTCGCTCGCGGGGGTCGGGCCGGCGCTCACGCGCAGGCTCTCCGGCCTCGGCCTGCGCACGGTTCGGGACGCGCTTCGGTACCGCCCCCGCCGGTACGAGGCCGCCGTGCCGAAGAAACCCATCGCCGACCTGTTCGCGGGCGAGGAGGTCGCGATCGCCGGCACAGTCCGCCGCGCGACGAAGCAGCAGCCCCGGCGCCGGCTCTCGCTCGTGAAGGCGCGCGTCGCGGACGACAGCGGTGAGGTCACGGCCGTCTGGTTCAACCAGCCCTGGCTGCTCGATCGGCTCCGGCCGGGGACGTACGTGCGCCTGCGCGGGGAGCTCAAGCGCGGTGAGTTCACCGTCAAGACCTACGACCTGAACGGCGTGGCCGACACCGCCGACTTCGCCCCGGTCTACCCGGCGAGCGAGGAGGTCAGCGTCAAGAAGGTGCGCGAGGTGGTCGCTGTGGTGCTTCCACACGCCCGAGACTGGCTCGATCCCGTCCCCGCGGACCTCAAGGCGCGCCACGGGCTCCCGCTCCTCCCGGACGCCCTGTGGGCGCTCCACCGCCCCCGCTCCGCCGAGGATGCGGAGCTCGGCCGTCGCCGCCTCGCCTTCGACGAGCTGCTCGTCCTCCAGGTCGGTCTGCTGCGCCGCGGCCGAGGCCGCGAGGAGCTCCGCGCGCCCGCACTCGGCGATCCGGGCCCGCTGGCCGAGCGTTATCGCGCCGCGCTCCCGTTCCGGCTCACGCCGCACCAGGAGCGCGCGATCGCGGAGATCGACGCCGATCTCCGGCTCGTGCGACCCATGCAGCGCCTCCTCCAGGGCGACGTCGGCTCCGGAAAGACGGTCGTCGCCCTCTCCGCGCTCCTGCGCGCGGTCGAGGCGGGGCGCCAGGGCGCGTTGATGGCGCCCACCGAGACTCTCGCCGAGCAGCACTTCCTCACCGTCGACGAGCTGCTCCGTGAGCTCGACGTCCGTTGCGAGCTGCTGACGAGTGCGCTGCCGGCCAGGGAGCACGCGGCCGTGCGCACGGCGATCGCATCCGGTGACGCGCAGATCGCCGTCGGCACGCACGCGCTGATCCAGGAGGAAGTCGAGTTCCGCGATCTCGCGGTCGCCGTCGTCGACGAGCAGCACCGCTTCGGCGTCGAACAGCGGCAGCGGCTCGCCGAGGGCAGGAGTCCGCATGTGCTGCACATGACGGCAACGCCGATCCCGCGCACGCTTGCGCTTACCGTCTACGGCGATCTGCAGGTGAGCGAGATCGCCAAGCCGCCTGCGGGCCGCAAGCCCGTCGTGACGGCCTGGGTGCCCGAGGAGCGCAGCGCCGACGCCTACACGAGGCTGCGGAAGCATCTCGAGGCCGGGCGCCAGGCGTACATCGTCTGTCCGCTCGTTTCCGAGTCCGAGACCCTCGAGGCGCGCGCGGCCGAGCAGGAGGCGGAGCGCCTGCAGCGCGCGGAGCTCCGCGGCCTCCGCGTCGGCTGCATCCACGGCCGGCTACGGCCGGCTGAGCGCCGCGACCTGATGGCCCGCTTCAAGGCGCGGAAACTCGACGTGCTCGTGGCGACCACCGTGATCGAGGTCGGCGTCGACGTGGCGAACGCGACGATCATGATCGTCCAGGAGGCCGACCGCTTCGGCCTGGCGCAGCTCCACCAGCTGCGTGGCCGTGTCGGTCGCGGTGCGGAGCAGTCGTACTGCCTGCTCGTCTCCCGTCCGAAGGAGGAGCTGACGGACGCCGCGCGGGCGCGGCTCGAGGCGCTCGTCGCGACCAGCGACGGCTTCGAGCTCGCAGAGATCGATCTCGAGATTCGCGGCGGCGGCGAGCTGCTCGGCAGGCGGCAGTCGGGTGCGACCGATCTCGCCTTCACGCGGCTCCGCGCCGACCGCCCGCTCCTCGAACGCGCGCGAGAGGAGGCGCAGGGACTCGTCGACTACGAGGGACCGCTGAACGACGAGGTGGACGCGCTCTTCGCCGACGAGCCGGTGGCCGCCTAGCGGCCGATCTGGACGTTCAGCCGTCGCACCAGCCGGCCGCCCGCGACGAGCTCGACCCGCCACCGTCCCGACAGCGCCGAACCGCCGATCCCCGTCTTGATCGTCGGCCGGTTCGGCTCCTCGATCGTGCCCAGCGGCCGCACGAGCAGCCGCGGCTGGGCGTCGTAGCTCGAGCCGGACGTTCGCCCGTGCGCTCACCGAGCCCTGGGCGAGGAGGGTTCCGCGTCCGACGCTGCTCTTCCAGCTGCCGCTGACTCGTGCGACCTTCAGGCTGAACCGGACGCGGCTCGACTTTCCCTTGGGCGCGAACGTCGCCCCGAGGTTCTGGGCCGCCGAGGCGGTAACGGTGCACGTCGGATTCTTGCCCGAGCAGGCGCCGGTCCAGCCGGAGAACGTGTAGCCGGCTTCGGGCCTGGCTCCCACGGTTACCTTCTGGCCCACGCCGGTTTTGGCGTAGCAGTTGAGCGCTCGCGTGCCGCAGTTGATCTGTGACAACTGAATGTCGTCCCGCTCGAGCTGCACGTCCTCGAGGGCTCGACCGGCGGTGCCGATCCAGGAAAGTCCGTCAGCTGCCAGGTGAGGTTCGCGCCGTACGCGTTGCCGGGGCCGTTGTTGTGGAACGACACGTGGTACGTGAGGACGTCCCCGACCGTGGTCGGCTCGGGGCTGTGGGACATCGTGAGCGTGAGGTCGGACTCGTTCTGAAGCTCAACCACAACTCCGGCGCCGCTCGGCTGTGGCGTTGCGCTTCCGCCTAGGATTGCGACCGCGGCGACGTCCAGCACGAGCGCGACCCTTCCCGCCATGAACCCGGATCGTACCCGTGACCGGAAGTGCGCAAGTCGCTACGGTCGAGCGATGCGCATCGTCGCTGGTACGCGCAAGGGGACGCGAATCTTCGCGCCGAAAGGGTGGGAGACGCGACCCACCTCGGATCGGGTCCGCGAGGCGGCGTTCAACCTGATCGGGCCGGTTGACGGCGCGACCGTGCTCGACCTCTTCGCCGGCTCCGGAGCGATGGGGCTCGAGGCGCTCTCCCGGGGTGCGAGCTCATGCGTGTTCGTCGAGTGCGATCGCGACGCGGTGCGGACGATCGAGCGGAATCTCGACAAGCTGCGACTGACCGGGGCCACGGTCCTGCGTGTCGACGCGCGCGCCGCGCTCGCCGCCGAGGCCGGAGCGGGCAGGCGGTACGATCTCGTCCTCGTCGACCCCCCCTACGGCATGCTCTCCCAGGTCGAGCCCTCGCTCTCCGGCTATCTGCCGGCAGTCCTCGCCGAGGACGGCCTCGCCGTCGTCGAGTCGAACGCCCTTGAGCAGCCGGAGCTGCCACTCGCCGTGCGGACAACGCGTCGCTACGGCTCGACCCGGCTGACGCTGTTCGAGCACGTCCCATCGAGTCCTTCGGGCGAGGGGTACGGCCCGTGAACACGGCCATCTACCCCGGCACCTACGACCCGGTGACGTTCGGGCACCTGGACGTCATCACGCGGGCGGCGGCGATCTTCGACCGCGTGGTGGTCGGGGTCGTTCGCGACCCACAGCACAAGGCGGCGATGTTCTCGGTCGAGGAGCGGGTCGGGTTCCTCCGCCAGGCGCTCCAGGGTGTGGACAATGTCGAGGTCGACGTCTTCGCGGAGCTCGTGGTCGAGTTCGCCAGACGCTGGGGCGCGACCGTGATGGTCAAGGGCCTGCGCGTCACCTCGGATTTCGAGTGGGAGTTCCAGATGAACCACCTGAACCGCCTGCTCGCTCCCGAGATCGAGACCGTGTACGTGATGGCACGGCCGCAGTACAGCTTTGTCTCGTCGAGTGGTGTCAAGGAGATCGCGAGCTTCGGCGGGCGCGTGGACGAGCTCGTCCCCGAGTCGGTCGCGCAGCGTTTCCGCGAGCTGTATGCGAGCGCGCGTCCGGGCGCTCCGCTCAATCCCCAGGAGTGACACGGCCGAGGCCCCGGCCTCCAGAGCATGGGCCGGCGTCGCGCCTCGAGGCTCCGAAGCGGCGAGGCGTGCAACTTCCGGGGGAGTCTCTACACTGCAGGGCCATGGATGTTCTCGTGTTGATCGACAAGCTCGACGACCTCGTGCACAACGCCAAGGCGGTGCCGCTCACCGACCAGGTGCGCATCGACCGGGAGGAGATCTACGAGATCCTCGACCAGATGCGCGCCACGATCCCGGAGGAGATCAAGCAGGCCCGCTGGATCGTCAAGGAGCGGCAGGAGATGCTCGCCGAGGCGAAGCGCGAGTGCGACCGGATCCTCGGCGAGGCCCGGGAGCAGGCGGCGCGTGAGGCCTCCCAGACGGAGATCGTGAAGCTCGCGGAGCGGCAGGCGCAGGAGATCATCGACGAGGCCCGCCGCGAGGCACGCGAAACCCGGCTCGAGATCGAGGACTGGGCTGACGGAATCCTGTCGACCCTGGAAACGAATCTCGACAAGTTCCTGACGGCCGTCAGGCGGGGTCGCGAGCGGCTGCACGAGCGCTCCCAGGAGACCGTCGTTGCCGGTGTCGGCCCACCGTCTGCGGACGGCGAGCTGGTCTCCCAGCAGTAGGGCCCTCAGCGGGATTCGCCGGCAGGGACCGCTGCTACGCTCGTCATGATGACGACGTTCAGCCTGCGTGCGCTGAAGCTGCGCTCGGGCGAGTCGTACCGGGACGAACGGGAGATCGCGCTCGAGCCGATCACGCTGGGAGGCCAGCGCTATCTGCCTGTGCCCGGAAAGGTTGGCGCCGACTTCACCGTCACGCGCGCCTCGACCGGCACGGTGTTCGAGCTTCGCTTCACGGTTCGGCTACACGGCCCCTGTTACCGCTGCACGGGGGACGCCGTCGTGGAGCGGACGATCTCCGCACGTGAGTACCAGGCCGCGAGCCCCGGCGAGGCAGAGGAGCTGCAGACGCCGTATGTCGTCGACCGCCGGCTCGATCTATCGGCGTGGGCGAGGGACGCGCTCGTGCTCGAGCTCCCCGACAAGATTCTCTGCCGGGCCGATTGCGCCGGGCTCTGCCCGGAGTGCGGCCTCGACCTGAACGTGCGGCCGCACGAGCACGACGACGTCGAGCCCGATCCGCGCTGGGCGGCGCTCGCCCAGCTCAGGGACCGCCTGTAAGATCACGGTCGGCCCTCGGGGCCGCCGTATGCGTGACTGACTGAGCCCAGAACTCCTGCGCCCTACGGCGCCTACCCTCAGCTCAGCCATGCTCACCCTCTCGAACGTCACCAAAACGCATGCCGCCGGCCCCGTCCTCGTGGACGTGACGCTCGCCCTCGCGCCGGGAGCCCGCATCGGCGTCGTCGGCTCCAACGGCGTCGGCAAGTCGACGCTGCTGCAGGTCATGGCCGGACTCGAGCACGTGGACGCCGGAACGGTCACCCGGACGCCGCCCTCGCTGCGCGTCGGCTACCTCCCGCAGGAGCCCGAGGCCGTGCCGGGCGAGACGCTCCTCGCGCGGCTCTCCCGGCTCACGGGGATCGCTGCCGCGGAGGCTGAGCTCGACCGACTGACGCAGGCGCTCGAGCACGACCCACGCCTCGCGGACGCGTACACCGAGGCGCTGGACCGCTTTCTCGCGCTCGGCGGTGACGATCTGCGTGCGCGGGCGCGGTCCGTCTGCGCCGAGGTCGGGCTGGGAGCCGCGAGACTGGAGCAGCCGCTCGAGACGCTCTCGGGCGGGGAGTCGGCGCGCGCGGCACTCGCCGCGATCCTGCTTGCCCGCTTCGACGTCTTCCTGCTCGACGAGCCGACGAACGACCTCGACTTCGAGGGCCTCGAGCGGCTCGAGCACTTTCTCGGCTCGCTTCGAGGGGCCGTCGCCGTCGTCTCCCACGATCGCGCGCTCCTCGATCGGACGGTCACGCGGATCGTCGAGCTGGAGGAGGGGACTCACCAAGCGCAGGAGTACGCCGGGGGCTGGAGCGAGTACGAGGCGGCTCGCGGGCGCGCGCGAACCGCGCAGTACCGTCGGTTCGAGGAGGTCGAGGACCGCAGGGGAGAGCTCGAGGCGCTCCTTCGCGCTCGGCGCGGCCAGGCGCGAGCGGGCGATTCCCTCGGCAGACGGACCGGCGGCGCCGACCGCCGCGGCACCCAGGCGCTGCGATCCAAGGTGCGCCAGGCAGAACGAGCGCTCGAGCGGCTCGACGACGTGAGGAAGCCGTTCGAGCCCTGGGTGCTTCGGCTCGAGCTCGCCCCCGAGCGCCGCGGCGCAGACGTCGTCGCCCGCCTGGAAGGGGCTGTGGTCGAGCGGGGCGCCTTCCGACTCGGTCCGGTCGATCTCGAGCTGGGTTGGCACGAGCGTGTCGCCCTCACCGGGCGAAACGGAAGCGGGAAGACGACGCTTCTCCGCGCCCTCCTGGGTGAGCTGCCGCTCAGCGCCGGCCGTCGCTACCTCGGTCCCGGCGTCGTCGTGGGCGAGCTCGACCAGGGGCGACGTAGGTTCCTGACCCCGGATCCAGTGCTCGCGGCGTTCCGCGATCTGCCGATTCCGGAGGCCCGGTCGCTGCTCGCGAAGTTCGGCCTGGGCGCCGACGACGTCGAGCGCCCGGCCTCGTCACTGTCACCGGGTGAGCGCACTCGCGCCGTGCTCGCGCTTCTGATCGCGCAGCGGGTCAACTGCCTCGTCCTCGACGAGCCGACGAACCATCTCGACCTGCCCGCGATCGAGGAGCTCGAAGGCGCGCTCACCCGTTTTCCGGGAACGGTCGTGCTCGTGACCCACGACCGGCGCTTCCTCGAGGCGTTCGAGCCCACACGCGTCCACTCGCTCGACGCGTAACCGCGAGCTGTGCACGGTTCCCGACCGTCACAGGGACCGCACCAGTTCGTGCCGGACCCTGCGCGCCGGGCCCAAGTAACAGACTGTTACTTGGGCTCTCGGCCCGGCGAGCGGCGCGTCGGGTCGCGCCGGGGCGGCCCCGCGCAGCGGCGTCGACCTGCGGACGAACCAAACGCCGGGCGCGGCGCGTCGGCGTGCTCGTGACCATGAGCACGAAGCCTGTGCCCGGAGGCCGAGGAGGGCCTCGCTATACTCGGCCGTCCGATGGCAGTTCCGAGGCAGAAGACATCGAAGGCGCGGCGGGACAAGCGGCGGGCGCAGCACGGGATCAAGGCGCCGCGAGTGAGCCTGTGCCCGAACTGCCACCAGCCGAAGCTGCCGCACCGCATGTGTCCGAACTGCAGGACGTACCACGGCCGCGACGTCGAACCGTTCCGCGCCGAGGCTCCGTAGCGCGCCGCGGAGACGCCGCCGGGCTGCGAGGCCGCCAGAGGGCCATGACACTCGACACGTCTGCGGGAAACGGCGCTCGCCAACCGCCGACGGTCCGCGTCGCCGTCGACGCCATGGGAGGAGACCGTGGCCCCGAGGAGGTCGTCCTGGGAGCGCTCGAGGCTGCCCGGGGCGGCGTAACGCCGATCCTCTTCGGTCCGCGCAGCCTCGAGACCGGCGGGCTGGAGCTGGTCGAGACCTCGCAGACGATCGGCATGCAGGAAAAGCCTGCCGAGGCCGTCCGGTCCAAGCCGGACAGCTCCCTCGTCCGGGCCTGCCACGCAGTCGCGGCGGGTGACGCGGACGTCGTCATCTCGGCGGGCAACACCGGCGCGATGCTGGCGGCCGGGCTTCTCGAGTTGCGCCGGCTGCCGGGGGTACAGCGCCCCGCGATCGCGGTCCCGCTGCCGGCCGACGGCGCACCCTCGGTCATGCTCGACTGCGGCGCGAACGCCGACGCGCGCGCCGAGCATCTGCTCCAGTTCGCGCATATGGGGTCGATCTTCGCCGAGGAGATCCTGGAGTTGGACGCGCCCAGCGTTCGCCTCCTGTCGATAGGTGAGGAGGCCGAGAAAGGGAACCAGCTCACGCTGGAGGCACATCGCGTCCTGGCCGGCGACCGAGCGCTGGGCTTCGCCGGCAACGTCGAGAGCCGACACCTGCTCGAGACCCCTGGACAGGTGGTCGTCTGCGACGGCTTCACCGGGAACGTGTGCCTGAAGGCGATCGAGGGAACGATCCTGACCGTCCTCGGCTCGCTGCGCGAGCAGCTTCGCGCCTCCAGGCGAGGCCGCGTCGCCGGCCTGCTGATGCGTCCTGCGGCGCGGTCGGTGCGCGCGCGTCTCGACCCGGACACCTACGGCGGCGCCTACCTGCTCGGGCTCCGCCACCTTGCCGTGATCGCCCACGGCAACTCCTCCAGCCACGCGATTGCGAACGCCGTCCGACTGGCCGCGCGCGGGGTCCACCACAGCGTGGTCGAACGCCTCGCAGAGCGCGTCGGAGAGCGCGTGGTAGCATCCGCCGGCCCTGAAACCGACCCCCCACAAGTGAGGTGAGATGGCAGCGTCGCGCGAGGAGGTCTTCGAGCGTGTGAAGGAGGTCCTGACCGAGCAGCTCGGGGTCGACCAGGACCAGATCAGGGACGAGGCCTCCTTCACGGAGGACCTCGACGCCGACTCACTCGACCTGGTCGAGCTGATCATGGAGCTCGAGGACCAGTTCGGGATCAAAATCTCGGACGAGGACGCCCAGCAGATCCAGACCGTCGGCCAGGCGGTCGACTACGTCACGTCGCACCAATAGGCGCAGGAAGCCGGCAGACCTCGCGCGGCTGATCGTGGAGCTTCCGCGGAAGCGTGCGGACCAGGTGTTCGCGCACCCGTCGGGCGCCCACGATCGGCTCTCGTCCTACGAGCGCCTGGAGTTCCTCGGCGACAGCGTGCTCGAGCTGGCCGTCGCGCGCGCGCTGTTCCAGGGCTACCCGGACTTCGAGGAGGGTCAGCTGGCGAAGATCCGCTCCCACGTCGTGTCCCGGCGGAGCTGTGCCGAGGTCGCGCGAGGGCTCGCGCTGGACGCCCTCCTCGTCGAGCGCGGCGTCGGCGTACCGAAGGAGGAGCTCGAGCGGCTCGCGCGCAACACGAACGTGCTCGCGGCGCTGCTCGAGGCAGCACTCGCCGCGCTCTTCCTCGAGCACGGCTTCGAGGCGATCGAGGACTCGATCGTCGCCGCGTTCCGCCCACGGATCGAGTACGCGATCACCGACCACGTCGACTTCAAGACCGAGCTGCAGGAGCTGCTGGCGCGCGACGGGCGGCACGTGACCTATACCGTCGTCGACACCGAAGGGCCGCCGCACGACCGCATCTTCACCGCGGCAGCGTCGATCGACGGCGCGCACGCCGGCACGGGCCGCGGGCGCTCGAAGAAGGACGCCGAGCAGGGAGCGGCGCGAGAGGCGCTCGAGCGGCTGGAGGTGCGTTAGCGAACCCAGAGCTGGTCGAGCATCAGGACCCAGAAGGGATGGAGCTGGTAGTTCCCGACGCGCTGTGAGAGCACGGTCAGCTGCCGAGGCGTGTAGAGGGGGACCCACGGCGCCTGACGGACGAGCTCTGCGTCAACCTGTGACCACAGCGCATACGCCTTGGTCGGGTCGCTTGCCTGGAGCGCCAGCGCCCGCCGCATCTGCCGATCCACCGCCGGACTGCAGAACTCCATCAGGTTCCAGTCCCCCCAGTCCCCCCATCCGTCCGTTGTGCGGCAGCCCAGGAAGATCGGAATGAAGTCGGCTGGTGCCGGGAAGTCCTGATACCACTGGAAGTAGCTGACCTCGGCACGGCGGCGGCGCGGAACGTCCAGGAACGGGTCGGTGGAGACGTCCAGCGAGACCTTGTACCCGAGCTGCCGGAGCATCGACGCGACGTACCGGCCGAGCGCGGGTTCCGGCGCCGAGAGCACTCTGACCCGCACTCCTCTCGTGCCCGATGCCTGGACAAGCTCCTGCGCGCGAGCGAGGTCGCGCGCGCCGCCCGGCGTGCGGTCGACGGTGTACGGGCAGTATGGGCGATAGGCGGGCAGGTTCGGCGGGAGGAGCTGGCACGTGGCCTGTGCCTTGCTCGGCCCGCCAGCAAGCTTCACGACCGTCCCGCGGTCGATGGCGAGGTTGAAGGCCCTTCGCGCCAGGAGACTGTCGAACGGGGGCCGCCGGGTGTTGAGCGTGAGGGCAACCACACCCGGCGCCGGATCGCTGTGCACGCTGTCGGCGTAGCGCGTGAGGAGCTCGTCCAGCCGATCGCGGGACGGCGGCGGATCCATGAGCACGTCCTGGCGGCCGTGCTCGATGGCGGTCACCTCCTGCTCCGGCGTGGGGATGAACGTCCAGACGATCCGATCCGGGTAGCCGGCGGGCTGTGCGTCCGCCGACCATCGCGGAAGCGCGGGTTCCGCACGACGACCATGCGTCGGTTCGGGACGTAGCTCGAGATCATGTACGGGCCTGTTGCCGGCATCGGCTGCGTACCGATGTCGTGATCGGGCGTCCCCGCCGGCACGGCTGACGCGAACGGCAACGCGAGCTTGTAGAGGAAGTCGGGATCGGGGCGGTTCAGGTGGAATGTCACCGTGCCGGCCGCTTCGTCGGCGACGATCCCCCGCTCGAGCGTGCAGCTCGGACGGTTTCGGGCACACGCCCCGGCGCCGACGATGCCCATGTACGTGACGGACGGCCCGAGCCCCGACTCGGGATACGGCCAGGGGACGCGGAACACACGCTCGATCGCGTGACGGAAGTCCGCCGGCCGTACGGGCGAACCGTCGGAGTAGCTGATGCCGCGCCGAACCTGGAACGTGTACGTCCTCCCGCCGTCGGACGGCGTCGGTAGCGCGGTCGCGAGGTCGGGGACGAGTTTCGCTCCGAGCGCACCCTCCACGTGCCTGTACGTCACGAGGCCGTCGTTGGTCACGCTGATCACCTGCCAGGGCGGCAAGATAAAGGCGACGGCCGGGTCGATCGAGTACACGTACTTGCGGTCTTTGCCGGTAAACCTCGCCGTGACGAGACGGAGCGTCCCGCCGCGATGCGTGCTGCGCGAGGGAAGGGCCGTGAACCAGACGCGACCATCCCCCGTTGCGAGTTTCCTCGGCTCGCTGCCGGCACGGATCGTCGTCGCGTGGCGGCTCGTCGGCTCGATTCGCGTGATCACGCCACTGTCGGTTCCGGCTGCCCAGACGTGGCCGTCGCCGTAGGCGACCCCGTCCGGCTTGCCGTCGACTGGGATCTTCCGCCTCTCGGCCGTTCGCGGGTCGAACCGGGTCACCGTCGCGTCTGGGCCGTTCGCGATCCAGACGGCCCCGGCTCCGACCGCGACGCCCGTCGGCCCGTTGCCGACGCCGTACCGCTGCGAGATGCGGGTTCCGTCGGGGTCGACGAGAAGGAGCTCGCCCGTCGACTCGCTCGTGACCCAGACGCTCCCAAGGCCGACCGCAATGCCGCTCGGCGACGAGCCGACGGGAAACGTCATCACCTTGCCGCTTCGCGGATCGATCCTCGAGACTGTGTTATCGGTCGCGTTCGCGACCCAGACCGAGCCGGCACCGACCGCGATCGCGACCGGACCGTTGCCGACGCGGATCGGGCGCACCTGCCTTCGCGCGCGGGGATTGACCTCCGAGACCGTTCGGTCGTTGTTGGCGACCCAGATCTCGCCCTCGCCTGCGGCGACGGCCACGGGGCTGTGACCGACCTGGATCCGGTCGATACGTCCGTCGCTCTCGATGCGCAGTACGGCGTCGCCTGCGGTGTCGGCGACCCAGGCGGCCCCGTCGCCGTAGGCGATGCCGCCGGGCGATGAGATGCCGCGGACAACGGACGTGACCCGACCGCTCGAGGCGTCGATGACTCCGACCGCGTCACCGGGGGCGCGAAGCGAGGGCGAGTCCTGCGAGGAGAGCTTCAGGCCCAGGCCGACCCCGGCCGCCGCGAGCAACGCAACGCCGGCGCCCAGGAGGAGGCGGCCGCGTCGGCCGGGTCGTGCTGTGCGACCGGCTGCCGTGCGGCGACCGTTCGGGGAGGACGGAAGCTCGAGTGCCG
>Ga0307278_10000650_pt1 | contig 17215 bp, 21 predicted proteins | sample ER_DNA_117_FD_194482 | JGI IMG/M metagenome (GOLD analysis project Ga0307278, IMG submission 194482) | Bulk soil microbial communities from the East River watershed near Crested Butte, Colorado, United States - ER_DNA_117 | ecosystem: Environmental > Terrestrial > Soil > Floodplain | place...
GCACGGCTTCCAGAAGAATCCAACGGACTGCACGGTGTGACTCGATGAGACCGAGTCTGTCTCTCGCCACGGTAGCGAGGTGCTACCGTGGGATTGGGGTCTGACCTGAGCTTACCTGGCCCGCCGGGCGGTGGCAGGGGGGACTATGTTGTTCAGGCGGAGATAGACGACGAGCTGTCCGTAGTGATCGCCAACCGCGTAGATTGGCCCCATCCAGAACCCGTAGCGCGTCACCATCCGGTCCCCGAAAGGAAACTTCACTGGCTCAAGCATCTGGGCATCGGTCAGCGACGCAAATATCTCTCGTCCATTCTGAAACGTCTGCTTCAAGAGACCGACGACTTCCGCCTTCGGCATGGTCTTGTGCGCCTCGCCCGCCTCGCTCTTGGCTCCTTTCGCGGTGTCGATGAAGCGTTGCACAACGCCGGCGACATGGACTAACTGATCGCGAAATGTCTGCACCTCCGGCGTCGGCTTGAAATCATAACGCTCCTCGGGCATCGCTTCGGCGACATCGATAATATCGCCAGCGGCCCGATCCCAGGTGGCCGAGAGTTCTTTGGCCAGGCCGGGCGAAGGGCTTTGCGCGAAGAGCGAAGACGCAGCGACTGCGGCCATGACGGCGCAGAAAAACATGCAACCATAAGTTAGGTTTTTCATGTTCGACTCCCGGCAGATTCATCCCCCTGAGGTGTACCCCCTAGTCTTGCACATACACCTCCTCATACTTCACGGTGCGCCACAACCGCTCGACAAACACGTTGTCCAGGGCCCGGCAGCGGCCATCCATGTTGATCTGCATCACTCCTTTCCTGAGCCGCTCCGTGAAGGCCCGACCGTCACCTTTTGACCGCTGAGACGATCCCCACTCCCCCCTGCCCTCACCCTAACCCTCTCCCAGAGGGCTGACAGTTGGACACAAATATTCATTTATGGGGGACCATGGCGCATAATGCAGTACATGGTTGTGAGATCACCGAGATGCTGAAAGCCCCGCCACAAGACTTCAGCCCCGGGCCGATCGCGGCGGCGGCGCCCCACAAACCCGCCGAGCTGCGCGATCCAGTTGACCGCCTGGCCAAGCGACGGCGGCTCAGGAGGCGGCTGGGGGACGCGATGAATGGCACAATAGAGCGCCTGCCATTCGTCCGGCTCCAACAGGACGCTACAGGGTGCCTCGGGCACCACGCGCGCCAACATGGTGGCGTAAAAAATTCGCCACGCCAGCACGCTGTAGAGCGCCAGACAGCGCTGAAGGCGCTGAGCTGTGGCGAATTGACGCGCGTCCAGGCGGCAGCCACTTTTCAAAATCCGCTGCCACACCTCGATACCCCAACGACAAGAATACCATTGGACACGTTCGATGGCGTCATCAATGGTGTCGACGGCGACCGTGGTCAACAGCAACCCCTCGATGGGCGCGACCTCGGCCGGGGCCTCGACCTCGCGCACCTGCACCGCCCAAAGCGCCACCGCCGGCAAGCCCTCAGCCTTGCGGTGCTGCGGTGGACACAAGGTCAAGGGCCCATAGCGCAGCGCCAGCGTCGCCTCACGAGCGGGCTGCAGGCCGCGACGCGGCACGTGCATGACGATCTTGGTGACGACGGGCTGGGCCTCGACGGCGGTCCACACAGAGCGCTGCGGCGCGCTGACACCGCGATCCCACGCGGCGCGAATCAGCAGATCGACGCCCGCAGGGCGTTGGGCAGCCAGCACGTCGTCGACATCGGCTTCACGGTCGCCCACACTGACAAAGCGGGTGTTGGGACACCCCTCCTGAGCGGTGAAGACGGCCTCCAAACTCCAGAGCCATTTCTGGCTTTCTTTCTGGCTGATGGGCAGCTGCTTGCGCCGGGCGCGTTTGCCCACGTCGTTGGGGTCGCGAGCCCAGACCTGTTGGGCCAACAGGCCCAAGGGGACCCGATCGGGTGTGATGGCCAATGTCGTATGGACCAGCAGGCCTTGACAGGCGGTATGCCCCAGCGGCCCCAAGCCCTCGGTGGCTCGCAAGCTTGTCCAGTCGGCTTCGGTCGTATCTTGCACGGCCAACACCAAGGGCACGGGGTTGAGACGACTGTAGGTGGCCTCGATATGGCTTTGGACGATATCGGGCGGCTCAATGTCATCGTTTGCAAAGAAGCGATAGGCAGCTTTCAGCATGGCGCTGCTGCCACAGGCTGCGGGCAGAGCGGCGCCGGGATTCTGCGCCAGGACGTGGGCCAGTTGGACCCAGCGCTGGGTCCGTCGCAGGTCGCCGAGGTCGGCGTCGGCAAACTCGGTGACGGCCCAGTTGGTGGCTTCGGGGACGTCGGTCATGACCGACTCCTTTGTCAACGGGTTGGGCTTGGGGGGGCTGTCGGGTGTGCAGGCCCTAGCATACCCCAAGTACCTCTAAAGTAAAAAATGTGTCCAACTGTCAGCCTCGAGGGAGAGGGACCACATCGCCCCCGCGCGCGGAGCCAGACGCGATGGTAGTGCCACAGACGATATTTCAGCGGTGTGGCACTACCATTCATCCCCACGCGCGCGGCGCCTCCCCTTCCCGCAGGAGAGTATGTCCTTCGCTGCTGTCACGCTGAATCTGCGGGAGTTAGAGGTGTGTCAGATTCACCGAGGGGGGGCAATCCTTTTGACAACCTATTGTTTATAGGGAGGTTGTTTCTTAATCACAACTTCATGCCTCTGGTCTTGCGTTATGGTGGGCCCTCCTCTGCCTGCGTTAGTAACTTCCCGATCGTGCCCTTCTGCCATCGCCCCTTCCCGCTGAGCGTCGGAACACCTCGGGCGTTCAATTCCGTGGCCATGTTCTGCAACGACATCCCGGCCGCCCGCAGCGTGTGCAACCATGTCATCAGTTCGGCTTTACTCGGTGAGGCACTCGCCGGCGTCGAACGTTTGTTACGTTCGGACGCGGCAGGTGTGTGCAGCTCCGGCGGGATCTGCACCGGCGAACGTTCGAGACGTTCGATCACCTGCTCGACGAGACGTTCGAGACGTTCCATCCCGGTAAACATCTGATCGAGCCGGTTCATCATGTCCGCGATCGCGGGGAGCTGCGTACGTTCGAGACGTTCGCTCGCCTCCACAGGCATCGCGAGCCCTTCGCTCACACACCAGGCCTGCAGGTCCTCGAGCTGAATGGTGGTCGGCTTCCCCGGACCGCCCCCGCGGACTGCGGGCAATCGACCGCTGCGAATCGCCTGGTTCAGTCGTTGCCGGGAGACGCCCGCCCGCTGTACGGCCTCTCCGAAGTTGAGCGTTTCCGCCATGGTGCGGTCTTTCTCTCCCCGGTAGACGTTCGATAGACGTTCATTAAAATCGAACGTTCGAGACGTTCAGACGTTCAAAACGTCTAGACGTTCAGACGTTCCGGGAGGGAATAACTCCAATTGTTCTCCCTTGGTCGCAACGGCGCCGTGCTGTGCGGCTCGAAAGCGGTCCTGCAGGGCTAAGTACAGCGCCACCTGGGGTAAGAGGCGATCCATCTGCTCAGCGGTCAGCCGCGGGTACGGCCGCGGGTCTAGGATGTACATACGTGAGTGCTCCGCCTCAATCTGCCCTGCTTGGGCATCTATTCGATTAGAGTTTCCCATGCTTGATTATCAGCGACGCGATGATAAGGGGGTTCGGCCAGGCCCAAAGCGGCCAGAAAAAAAGTGTCCCGCTTGTTGTGGTTGACACGAAGGACGTCCTTAAAGACCCAACGCCCATCTTGATATGCAAAGGTAAAACGCACAGGCCCGAGAGGGGTATTCGTGGGTTTGAGACAATCACGGACGCCGGCGATAGCTTTCTCCCGAGTCGAGTAGCCATATACATCACGCTGCACTTTTTCGCGGCCCACTTTGGAGTAGATAACTATGTCGCCACACTTATTGGTATTCTCTGCTACACAGGTTAAGGAAAGGTAACCAATAAACGGACTTACCAGGGAATTGGTATGCTGCACGTCGAATCCACTGTCTAGCAGTGTGAGCCGTACATGAGAGTATGATTTGCCGGTAGGCGACTGGGTGAAGTCTTGTTTGCTGAGGATCATAGGCTTCTGGGCAAAGAAATGCTGAAACTGCTCGGCCTTGGCTTTGAACAGCGCCAGCGCGCGCTCGGCCTCGTTGTCTAGCGCAGCCGCTCCGGTCCAAGTCGGATTCAAGACTTCAAACCACAACACCCAAGCACAGAGCAGGATCGTCGCCAGTCGTGCCATACATCCCTCCCCAATCCTTCCTTGCTCTCCTTGGGCCTTATTGGTCTATCGGTTCCCCTGTATGGCAATTCAACGACGATCGTTTCGTGTAAAACGTGTCAGGCGAGCCCTGCCTGCGCACGGGCACCATCGCGGAAGCGTTCTGGTAGATGGGCGTATAGGGATCGGCGCGGAACTCGGTGCCAACGGGCACGAAGATCACCACGCCACGCTCGACGAGCCCGTTCAAGGCGGCGGTGTCTTCCGCCAACAGACGATAGGCTTGCTCTGTAACGGACGCGGACACCCCCACCAATGCCCTGGACTTGACGGTGCAGGTCATATCTGCGGCACTGGCGTATGAGGTCAACACGACCAGCACCATCAGACCGCTGAGATATTTCATGGTCCCCTCCGATTTACCTACAAATTTGTAGGTATCTGACTTACAGCGACCTCTGTTCTATAACGGGGCATCATCCGCCCGCATACTCCATGGTATTTGCACTGAGGCGCTAGACTATTCTTCCGCCCGCCATCGCTCGAACAACCTATGAGGGTCTATGTGGCCGTGGATATCGCGGCCAATCTGCCACATGCTGTCGTCTGTCAGATCGGCCTTAACCCAACAATTACACCACCAAGGGCAAAGTAGGCGGTGAGATTTCGCAGAACAGCGTGATGATACGAAGTTATGCCTGTTTCGCGCATTTTTCTGTCGCTGAGGCGCGCATCTGGACCACTTTGTTTCGCCTTTCTGCTGTTCTGCGAAATATCTTGGTCAGCAGACATACACTCACAAGTCTCTGAAATTCATGGGGTTTAACCTAGTTTGCCCTTCGTGACACGAATGTTGGTATAGGGCCAAATTCTTGACGTCTAAGATCCGTATTTAGGCTATGATGCTGAAAAATTTCCATATAAGCCGCCCCCATGGAAGATTAGATCGACATCGCGCCTAGGGCTGTTGGGCAGGTTATGTGGAAATATTTCCATATACTCAAGAGTTGGACTAACCCGCAGGGGCGGGGGAGGCGGTGCAGGGCGTGGGATGGAGGCGATGGCACGGGTGACGGTGCAGCAGATCTTGCAGCAGGGCTATGCCGCGTTTGAACGGAGCCACACGCTGCCTGGCTACGTGCGGAAGGCAGTGTGGGCGCTCGTGGCCTGTCGCACGGCGGTGTTGGGTGGGCATGTGCAGCGTTGCCCCGACGGGCATTTTGAGCGGGTCTGGTACAACTCCTGTCGCCACCGGCTGTGTCCCCAATGTGCCTGGCTGCAGGTCGAGCGCTGGCTGGCGCAGCAGAAGGCGCGCCTGCTGGCCTGCGACCATTACCATATCATCTTCACCATGCCCGATGAGCTGCGAGGGCTGTGGCTGGGGAATGTGCGAGCGATGACCAACCTGTTGTTTGCCACGGTGCACGAGACACTGGACGAACTCCTCGGCGACGTGCGGTATCTGGGCGCCTGTCCTGGCATCATGGCTACGCTCCATACCTGGAGTCAAACCCTGGTGTTGCATCCGCATCTGCACTGTTTGGTGACCGGGGGTGGGCTCACGGACGGGGGGCAATGGCGCCCCGTGCGGAACGGGTTTCTGCTGCCCGTGCGCGTGGTCATGGCGCTGTTTCGGGGCAAACTGCTGGCGGCCCTCGACACGGCCGTCCGCGGGGGGCAGCTCAGCCTGCCGGCGAGCCTGACGCTCCGGCAGTGGGAGACGCTGCGCAACAAACTAGGGCGCCAGAAATGGAATGTCCATATCCGCGAGCGCTATCCGCATGGCACCGGCGTGCTGACCTATGTGGCCCGCTATATCCGCGGGGGTCCGATGGCCAATCAACGGTTGGTGTCTGGCGAACATGGGGAGGTGACCTTCCGGTACCGGGTCAACGGGGAGGCATCCGACCGTAAGGCGCAGGGCCTGCTGACCTTGCCCCTCGCGGAGTTCATCCGGCGTTATCTCTTGCACGTACCGGAACCTGGGACGAAGGTGGTCCGTTGCTATGGGCTGTACGCGCCGACCAAGCGCGAGGCGTTGGCGGTCTGCCGGGCGCACCTGGGACAAGGTTCGGTGGTCCAGCCGTCGGTGTTGGACTGGCAGACGGCGTGCCAGGACCGCGGGGGCAACCATCCCGAACGCTGTCCCGTCTGTGGTCGCCGGCTGGTGTGCCTCGGCGTGATCCTTCCTTCGAGGATTCCACCGCCGAGAGCCATCCCTTGGGAGGTGGTGGCGTGACCAGGGGTCCAGGCGTCTGCTCTCCCTGGCGAAGGGAGAAGTATGCCCTGACCGCGCGGAAAACGCTGCCGTGGCAGAAGCCCGCCTGCCATCACGCCATGGAGCCCACCGGGTGCTCGGCACCCCACCGGCTCTTTTGTGCGACTCACCGCCCTCGAAGGGTCCGTTCAGGGTTGATCGGCCTGTATAAATTCCATAGGCCCGTGGTGCCCGACTCGGTGCGCGGGTCGTCCAACAAAGCGTTGAAGCTGACAGCGGCCTGCTCTGGGGTGCACCTCCGTGTCCGTTGCGCTGCAGCTTAACGCTAATACGTTAGGCCCGAAACTTGGTTATTTGAAAGGAGAATGCAATGAAGATACGTTTACTTGTCGCAGCGGCAAATATCGGGTTCATGTTTCTGCTTGTGATCGGAAACGCGGCGGAGGCCGCTGAAATCAAAGTTCTGAGCGCCCTCGGGATGCAGGCGGTCATGGAAGACCTCGGGCCAAAGTTCGAGCGCGCGACCAAACACAAGCTCGCGATCACGTTCGTCACCATGGGCGAGGCCGTAAAGCTTGTGCAAGCTGGCGAAACCGCCGATGTCGTCGTCATTCCTCAGCAGGGAATCGACAGCATGGTGAAAGACGGCAAGGCTGCTGCGGGCAACGTGACTGTCGTCGCCCGATCCGGCCTCGGCGTGGCCGTTCGCAAGGGCGCCCCCAAGCCCGACATCTCGTCTCCCGAAGCCTTGAAGCGTACGCTGCTCGCCGCAAGGTCAATTAGCTATACCGATCCGGCGACCGGCGGCGCGAGCGGCATCCACTTCGCCAAGGTGCTCGATCGCTTGGGGATCGCCAACGAGATGAAACCGAAGACGGTCTTCCCTCCCAAAACCGGCCTGGATGGAGTTTTGGTTGCCAACGGCGAGGCCGAGATCGCCGTGAATCAATTCCAGGTGCTTAGGCAGGTCGCCGGCATCGAGATCGTCGGCCCGCTGCCGGGTGATCTGCAGGACACCATTGTCTTTTCGGCGGCCATCATGGGTGGCACCAAGAATGCCGAGGCATCGAAGGCGCTGGTCGATTTCCTGCGCACGCCGGAGGCGGCGGCGGTGATCAAGGCGAAGGGCATGGAGCCTGCCACTCCGTGATGGCGACTGCCGCTTTGCACCCGTGCGAGCTTGTCAAAGCTTAATCGCCACGCAGCATCGCACCAAGCGCAAAACCGGAAGCCGAAAGTGCGTTGCCTACCCCAACTGGGGCCTAACAATCGCTTGCAAGCGACTGCCTACAGCCTACGCTCCTGCGTCGCTGCGGCTTTCGGCGGCGCCTGAAGCGTGGCGTTATGTCGCAGGAGTCGCTCGACATTCCGACGGTATGGGGGCTAGACTGATCTGGGCTTCCGGATCGGCTCATATGGTACGATTTTGCCGCACGTTGACGCCGAATTGTCAGCCGAGCCAATGCCCTTCGACGGCGAGCGCATCGTTTTACTGCGGCTTCGGGCGGCTCATCACAATGGAGAAGTGACATGGTCAAGCAAGCAAAGAACACGATTTGTCTTTGGTACGATAAGGACGCCGAGGACGCGGCGCGGTTTTACGCCAAGACCTTTCCCGATTCATCCGTTGGCGCGGTGCACCGCGCACCGGGCGACTTTCCGTCGGGGAAGAAAGGGGACGTGTTGACCGTCGAGTTTACCGTGATGGGAATTCCCTGCCTCGGGCTCAATGGCGGACCCGAGGTCAAGCACAACTGGGCATTCTCGTTTCAGGTCGCAACCTCTGACCAAGCCGAAACCGATCGTTACTGGAACGCGATCGTCGGCAACGGCGGAGAAGAGAGTGCGTGTGGCTGGTGCAAGGACAAATGGGGATTGTTCTGGCAGATCACGCCGATCGCCCTGACCAAAGCGATAACCGGTCCCGATCCCGCCGCCGCCAAGCGCGCATTCGATGCGATGATGCAGATGAAAAAGATCGACATCGCTGCAATCGAGGCGGCGAGCCGCGCTTGAGGTTGCATCTTCGACGCGCGCATCTCGGAAGCACAAGGGGCACATGACGGGCGGAGCCGAGCCCGCTCGGTCCCGAGCCTGCGATTTTCGACCGATGGGAGAACATATTCGCGCCCGCGCGAGAGGCGAGATAACCAGCCGTTGCAGCGGACCGGGCGGGCGTCGCGGTCCTTGTAGATCGCAACTTGGTCGAGCGCCCGCCCGGCCGCTGAACGTCAATCCGTTAGGTGCTGCGTCTATGCGTGCGACGGAAGAAGAGTTCACGGGCCGGCGGTCTCGGTGTAGGACTGACCAGCATCTGGAAGGGAGGGTCCCATGAGTAGCCAACATGCTCGACGGTTCAGCCGGCGGAAATTCCTTGGTGGGCTGACGCTGGCGGGCATGGCAGGTCTTCGTGGAACGCGACTTGCTCTGGCAGCTGCCGAGCCACCGCCCGAGACAAGGAGGCTGAAGCTCGTCAAGGTGCCCGGTAACAGCTGCTTTGCCCCTCAATACGTTGCCGAGGAACTCTTGAGGACCGAGGGGTTCATCGATGTGCAGTACGCCACAGTAGCCCCAGGGGGGTCTGCGAAGGCCATGGCATCGGGTGAGGCAGACATCGCGCTGCAGTTCGCTGGACCGCTCATTATCCGGGTGGACACTGGCGATCCTATCGTCATGCTCGCGGGAGGCCACATCGGCTGCTTTGAACTGTTTGGCACTGACCGGATCAGCTCGATCCGCGACCTGCGGGGCAAGACGGTCGCCGTGCCTACGCTGGGCTCCCCCGCTCATGTCTTCGTTGCCAGCATCGCAGCATACGTGGGGCTGGATCCCCGCCAGGACATCAACTGGGTCACCTATCCTGCCGCCGAGTCGATGCAACTCCTTGGGGAAGGCAAGATCGACGCGTTCCTGGGATTCCCGCCGCAACCGCAGGAACTGCGAGCGCGAAAGATCGGGCATGTCGTCGTGAACAGTGCTATAGATCGGCCCTGGTCCCAGTACTTCTGCTGCATGATCGCTGGAAACCGAGAGTTTGTGCAGAAGCACCCTGTGGCAGCCAAGCGCGCGCTGCGAGCTATACTCAAGGCGGCAAACGTCTGTGCCCTCGAGCCGGACCGGGTCGCCCGTTTCCTCGTGGACAAGGGCTATACGACGGACCATGCATACACGTTCCAGGCCATGACGGAGATTCCCTACGGCCAGTGGCGCGAGTATGACCCGGAGGACACTGTCAGATTCTACGCCCTCCGCCTCCATGAGGTCGGCATGATCAAGTCAACCCCGCAGAAGATTATCGAGAAGGGCACGGACTGGCGCTTCTTTAATGCGCTGAAGAAGGAGTTGAAGGGCTAGAGGGGGTGGGGCCTGTGGAGCAGGGACAGGGGGCCACAAGCTCGCTGACCGATGACGTGCCTGACGTTCGAGGCCCAGGCAGGGTGAGACTTCAGGGTGGTGGAGCAGGCGGGTAAGCATCGTGTCCCTGCCGTCCCCTGCACCTAACGAAGGCATGGAGCCGACGCCCTCCAGCGTCCGCTCCGCTCCCGCTTCCGGACGCGGCTCATGCCCGGCGTTAGGTGTAACGGCCCGAGAATATACATCGTCCTGCCCGAGAACATCGCAGTTTCGTGCCCACAGTCAGTGAGAATATAACTCTGCCCAAACCCACATTATCTGAGAATGAGCCCACACTCTCTGAGAACAGCCCAAAAACATCCAACTGAGCCCACATTGACTGAGAATGAGCGGCGAGCGATGCGCCCCAACGGCCACTAGGGCGCGGTGCTGATTCGTGTAGGCCCGTGGCTTGCCTCTCCGTGGCCCTTGGGGGAAGCCGGTGGAGCACGCTTGGCCCGACGCGCGTCCACCCGAGCCCGATGGTTTATCCCTCGGGATACCGTGTGTAGATGTCCACGACCTGTTGGTAGGCGTCCTCCACAGCCTTCTCGGCCTCCCACTGGTCGACCAGCACCCGGTGCATCATGCGGGCGAGGAGGTTGGTCGACAGCACCTCCGCCGCCGCGGCGGTCATACGACCCGGCGCGGCGAACGGGCGTCCCCGGTCCACCATCACGCGCCAATGCGCCAACCCAGGCTGTTGCAGACATTCCCCTCATGATACGCACGTCCGTGGCGTTGGAGATTGGCCACTGCGATTTACCCAACCGCGTCGGTCGTGACGAGGGTTGTAGGGGTTGCATACCTACCCCTCTTCCGACTGTACCTCAGCCATCCATATCTGCCCATCGGGTAACGTCCACGTGGCCCCTAATTGGCTAGAGCCCTCGAGGGCCTCAATGGTCACGTTATGGACCTCCTGTACATGCATCCGGATCACCGTGTGCTCATCCAACGGCTCGTATCCCGCTGAGGCCAGCTCCGCCGCCGTGACCCGACAGAACCCACAGACCAACTGCGCGTGCTCCAATGGTGTCGCCATCTCATCGCTCCTCTGATCTCACAGGCTTCGCGTCTCAGTAGACAGCATCCCCAAAAATGATACGACTGGCGGAGGCCGTTTCGCAAGCACGTGTACGCTACCCCTGACCCCGATGGCGAGCACACATGGCCACGACCGACTCTGTTGGGTAAGTCAATGACGCGCGGAAAAGCGGCCTTGCGTAGAATGTTTGAAGGGCGGAGAGATCGCAGACATTCCTCTGGTGACCCTCACTAGCAAGACATTGGAAATTAACCACCGTGACTTAACCAACAGAGTCAGTCTGGGCTACGTTTGTTCAGCATATAAAATGATGAGAGTATTGTCTAAGTAATCATATCGAGTGTGAAGATCTCCGCGACGTTTCCATTGACCCGGAACCGGGCAAACAGTGCCATGGTGAGGTCCACCATGTCCTTGGCCTTGGAGACAATAATCGACTTCCGTTTGAAGCGGCCAAACCAATGCCGCTGGCGGCAGTGATTGCGCTCGATCCCATCAGTCCGAGCTTTGCTCATGACCAGTCGCTCGGGTGGGATCACTGCGGCATATACTGGCCAATGATCGGTGCAGTAGAATGTCACATCCCATGAGGCCAGGCGATCGACCAGCTTCTTCAGGGTTGCCGCATCACGACGCCCACACTCCCAGTCAAGGAGGCGGCCTGTATCACGATCCAGAGCCTTCCAGATCCAGAGTTTGCGCCGTTTTTTTTGAGGAAGTGCCACATCTCGTCGAGTTCGAGGACGATCGCCTTCCCGTTGGGTGCGGGCTTTTCAGCGTGGTCAGCAGCATAGCGGCGAATCCATGTCAGGATCGTGCTGGTCCACACCCCGAACATCTTCGCCAAGGCGTTCATCGAGACGCCGTGACAGTAGAGAAAGACGGCCAGCGACTGTTGCCACGGCGGTCTCCCGCGCGGCGTGGAGCGTGTAAACTGATAGCCACAACCCCGACATAACCAGCGCTGTTGGCCTCGGACCTTGCCGGCCTTGACCACGTGCGGATGCGTACATTTTGGACAGGCGTCCATGCTTCCCCTCCGATCGATCTGGTGACGACGAATACGATCGGGAAGAATATCAGAGGATCGTTACTTAGACAATACCCTCTGAACTGGATAAAGTTGCTCGCATACATGACTGGGACGGTGGATCAAGAACTGCTGCTACGCAACGAGTACTTGGTGACGGAAAATCGCATCCTGCGCAACCAGATCAGGGGACGTGTGCCACTCAGCGACGGGGAGCGCAAGACACTGGCCGAGATCGGCAAGCGGTTGGGCAAGCAGGCACTGGAGGAGGTGGCTACAATTGTCACGCCTGACACCCTTCTCGCCTGGTACCGCACGCTCGTCACCCAGAAGTTTGATGGCTCCCGGCAGCGGAAGACGCTCGGACGCCCCAGAATTGACGAGGAATTGGAGGCCTTGGTCGTGCGTTTAGCCCAGGAGAAGTGCACCTGGGGCTATGACCGGATCGTCGGGGCATTGGCCAACCTAGGATACACGGTCAGCGACCAGACGGTCGGCAACATCCTCAAGCGCCATGGCATTCCACTGGCCTCGGAGCGCAAGACTACCACGACATGGCACGAGTTTATCTGCACGCATATGGACGTGCTGGTCGCGACCGACTTTTTCACCACTGAGGTGTGGACGTGGTGTGGGCTGGTCACGTACTACGTGCTGTTCTTTCTCCATCTGGAAAGTCGTAGAGTCTATATCGCAGGGGTGACACCGCATCCCGATGAAGCCTGGATGGTGCAGATGGCGCGTAATGTCACCATGGACGAATGGGGCGTCCTTGCTCCGGGGCAGTATCTGATCCATGACCGAGACGGGAAATTCTGCCCCGCGTTTCAGCACACTGTTGATAGTGCAGGGGTCATGCGCGTGGTCTTGCCGCCTCGGTCGCCGAATCTCAACGCCTACGCGGAACGCTGGGTGAGATCGGTCAAAGAGGAGGTTCTCTCACGGCTGATTTTGTTTGGCGAGAGTACTCTTCGGCATGTGCTCAACGAGTACGTGGACCATTATCATCACGAGAGAAATCATCAGGGGAAGGGCAACGTGCTGCTCTTTCCTTTGTCAAGGAGCCAGGGTGAAGGCTCGATTCAGTGTCGCGAACGGCTTGGGGGGCTCCTCAAATACTACGAGCGCGAAGCCGCATGAGTTTTTTGACCACACGAGTTTGACGTGCTGCAGGTTCCTCACTTCTCCGTCTTCAACTCCTTCACGGGGCTTCAAGCATATGGTCTTTGGTTAGACCACATATTGTGCTCGAGCCTCCCCGCCTGAACTATGCGCGAGGAGGGAAATCAAATCGCGGCGTGTGGCATTTAGCGTCGCCTGGGACTGGCCGGCGACATCAGTGACGAGGTCGCGTGTGGCCAGCTGGGTGAGACGGGGTTTGGCGGGGTCGAGGAGGCCCGGAACGTTATGGGATAGATTAGAGTGTAGCATCAGGCCAGTTCGGGCATGGTTTCCTCCTGCGAAAGCCCCCGAATCTATCCCATAAGGGCTCTTCTGCCCTAGATTCATACTATTGCTTAGGGCGTGCAGAAGTCACAGTGCTGTTGCTAGCGGACGCTATGGTTTCTCGCCCCCTCACAATTCTGACCACCTTAAGAACCGCCGTTCATAACACTGAAGGCCGCGCCTCCGTTCCATGCCGGTGTTTTTGCGAGAACCGTAGTACTCGAAGCTGTGGGCCTTGTGGGCAACCCGTAGGGTTGTCCAAGCGGCTGTGGGCAACCCGGAGGGTTGTCCATCAGGCGCGGCAAGTCCACAGCTTTTACTGTCGTGGATCTTTCCGAGGGCGGTCGTTTGTGGGGGGGGTCAGGGGAAACTCCCCCTTCTCTGATCTTGGAGATTTTTATCAAATCGGCATCGGTCAACCCCACATGGTCACGGAGCCACGCGCCCTCACGCCAGCGGAAGCCGATCGTGACCAGCGCGAGTCGCCGTGTGTGGGATCGCCGCGGTGGCGGATCGGGAACACGATAACATGATCACACGCCATGAGGTCTCTCTCCCGTTCAGTCGGTGCCCGGTGTTTGCCGGCGACCCGTCGCGGCGTTAGGCCTCTTCGAACGCCCGCCACTCCAACCCGAGTTCGCGCACGGCGGCGCGTAGGGTGCCTACCTTTAGGTCGCACGACCCCCAGTCGGGCAGCGTGGTCCGCCCGCCGGTGGCGGGGTTGACCCAGCGGCGGTGCGAGCCGCGCCGGCGCACCTCCTCGCAACCCAGCCGCCGTAGCTTCGCGGCCGCCTCGCGGTAGGTCACGGCCGCACAACCGGATAGTCGATCTCGATGACCGTCACCTCTTGCCGCAGCACCTCGGGCAGGGGCGTGCCCTCCGCCTCGTAGTCCTCCAGGACCAGCTCCAAGGCCTCGGCGGCATGGGCCAGCGCCTCGGCCACTGTCTCCCCCTCGGTCACGAGCCCCCGGAGGGCCGGACTGGTCACAGTAAACCCACCCTCCGGCTGCGGCTCCAGCCGCAGCGGCACTTTATAGACCTTCATCGCGCACCTCCTCGCCCGTGATGCCCGCCGACGCCGGCCCAGGGCGCTCCGCGTTCGTGCTGGTGGATAGCCTCTCGATACTCCGCCCAGTAGTGCGCATAGTGGCGGCGCACCTCGCGTTTTATCTGCTTGAGCACATCGGCGGGCGTCCACCGGGTCCGCGTGCCACACGGACGACACTCATAGCCGATCGGCTGCCCTGCCACCCCGGCATCGCCGTACCATAGCTCCAGGGGCAGTGAGCAGCGCGGGCAATAGGGACTCAGGGGATCAGCGAGCATGCGCTCGAGGAACACAGCAAGTGGGGGTGGGGTAGGCTCGGTCGGGACCACCGCCGCCCGCATCGCGATCGCGAGACGCGGCCTCCGGAGCGTCCCGATGACGACCGCGTCGGGACGCTCCGGAGGCCGATGGGTGGTCCGCCACGCGCCGAGGCCCTGGCGGAGCGACCGGAGCACGCGGTGGACCATATGATTAAAGCCACGTGCGACGCCCCGTCTGTGCGCCGGTCGAGATCTGTTGAACGACATCGTACAGACTCTCACTTTCCATGCGTCCGCTCACAACGATCACTGACGCCTCGCCCGCATGGGAGCCCGTTGCCGCTCTCTTGAGAAACGGCTGATCGTCCTCGACGGCCATTTGGATCGATTCCTGATCGAGGAGCTCATCTACCTTGAGCTTGACCAGGACGTCGTACACGAGGCGCGTGCGTTCCACCCCTTCTGTGGCAAGTCCCTCCTTGGCGCGGTTCCTAAGGGCCTCGAGTGCCTTGTCGGACAGCAAAGCGCGGATCACGGATCAGCTCCAGAGCAACGGTGCTGCCAAGAGGCAGATCTTGCTTGGCGTCGAGTAGCGGCAGCACCGCGCTCTGAACAATCGGGCTGAGAACTCTCGCCAACCGACGCGACAGCGAGCACGGCGCCTACAGGGGTGTAACTCGCCAGGGCGTGCCCAACGCCTTCTCGCGGCGTACGGTCCCATTGCGGCGCATTTCCGCCTGCGGCGCCATCTCCTCTTTGCGCCAACGTACCGTCCAGAAATAAGTCAACGGTTCCGGATGTAGCATGAGGTAACGAGCTTGGCTCCCGGATTCAGTGTCAATTCAGGTGGAGCTGTGCACCTGCACAAACCTCGTCACGATTTGGTTTACATCAGCGCGGAATGAAACCGACTGTGTGGGATTGTCGTAAGTCCTCGAATCTTCATGCTCGGCCTCTCACGCGTTGAGGGGCTTATCAGGTCGCTACACAGCATGGTTGCTCGTCGAGCTGATGTATACGGGGTACAGTCGAGTTCATTCCGCACTGGCGTCAAGGAAATCGTGATGAGGTTTGCCTGCATACCTCGGGATGGCGTGGGAACACATGCATTTGACCATGCCAAGGACCTTCATCTCACAACGCCCTGGCGAGGTTTGTGCGCACAAATCATACCCCGGACAGTAGGTCTTTCAGCTTTGCGTAAATCTCGTCCCGCTTCTCGAGAGGAAGGCCACGAAGCGACATCTCCAGCCGGTCTTCTCCATATACTTTGACATACCCTACCCGTTGGGCGTCGTGTTTGACCTCGAAGCGTTGATTGTAGCGCGCTCGCCTGATCCTCTCCACACCGGGAGCCCCTTCCCCTTCACGAACCAAGGCTGAGACCGCGCGCATGGAGAGCCCCTCGATACGAACGCGCTCGACCAGTTTCAACGTCGCGGCGGCACCCTTTTCACGGCAATAACGCTGGATGTGGTACGACGTATTCAGCCCAAAATTTTCCGCATTTCTGACCATTTCGCGCAAGACCGCTTCGGGAAGCTGGGCAATGGACAGCGTCATCGAAACGGTGGTCTCATCAATCCCAAGAAAGGCCGACAATGCCTGCTGATTCTGCACCCGACCTTCCACAAGGAGTTGGCGCCAGGCCATGGCATTATCGAAGATCGTTTGGCTATCACGTTGTGTATTCAGATCAAATGCGAGCTTGTACAGGTCAAGAGCCTCGCTCTTATCGACGACGATCGCCTTCACCGTCCCCCGACCCAGCTTGCGAAGCGCTCGTACCCGGCGGTGGCCTTCGATGATCGTGAACCGCCCCGAAGCATCCTGCTGTAAGGCAACCTGAATGGGGGATTGCTGCCCAATGTTCGAAAGGTTGATCGCGAGCCGATCGATGCTCTCTTGAAGATAGAATCGGCGCGGATTACATGGATTGTCGTCGAGGAGGTCGAGGGGAAGCTCAAGAATCGAGCCTGGCTTGTACCCTGTGGCCTTCGCCCACGCCACAAAACCAGGGGTGCCTTCCAGAGCCTCGGGTACGAAGTCCGTAGCCTCGGAGGCGAGGACCAGGGGATCAGAACCCGGATGTTGGGCACCGTCGATCAACGAGCGCGCCGGGCGCGAAGTCGTCCCTTGCACGACAGGCGAGTCGAGGCGAGCGATGCGGTCGAGCACTGCGCTTCCCTCTTGATGAACACCAACTTTGACACCGGCTGATATTCGGTCAGCTAAGGACGGTGTTTTCCCTCTCGCATGTCCCATGGTCGCTCCTATTACAAAATATGGATGACTTCTTGCGCCAGCTCACGGATCTGCTTGGCTGCCGGAACAGCGCCCCGGATTCTCAGGCGTGTCAGCGGCGCAGTGTCTAGAACCGTCGTCCCTAGTCCCATCACTTGTTTGTAGCATTCGCGATCCGCAATCCATGTCTTGAACACGGGCCGATTGAATTCCGCCAGCAACTTCTTCGCCTCGCGCTGGAGGACCGTGCCCTCTGTGACCCGAGTGAGGAGGAGAAAGGTCTTCAGATCTCGATTAAAGGCCTCTGCCAACTCTATCAAGCGCAGCATGCCCTGGGTCGCCCA
>Ga0307278_10000651_pt1 | contig 17200 bp, 11 predicted proteins | sample ER_DNA_117_FD_194482 | JGI IMG/M metagenome (GOLD analysis project Ga0307278, IMG submission 194482) | Bulk soil microbial communities from the East River watershed near Crested Butte, Colorado, United States - ER_DNA_117 | ecosystem: Environmental > Terrestrial > Soil > Floodplain | place...
GGATGTGGAGGTCGGCGTAGAAGTTCATGGGCGAATCTTCCACGACGGGGGCGACAGGCCCAAACCGAGCCGTGGGCGCACTCAGCGCAGGGCGGTCGTGCCCGAACCCCTGCCACCTAGACCTGGAAACCGGCAACGGCTGCCTCAAGAGAGCCGGAATGGGTGATTTGTGCCCGACCCCAGGCGCTCTGACCCGCGGTTGGCTATCGATCGGCAGCGATGGCAGTCTGGAGCCGATCGAGAAATGGAACCTGCGCCGCCTTCAGCTTGCGACGCGCCTCGTTGAGCTTGAACCATGCGACGCGGTCGATCTCGGGGAAGGTCTCGATACGCCCCGACCGGGGCGGCCACTCCATCTCGTAGGTATTGCTGACCGCGGTCGCGGCGTCGAGGTCTCCGCGGGCCGCCCACGCGAGGACGAGCTTCCCCGACTTCTGCCGGATCTCACCGAGATCGATGAGAGGGGTATCGGGGAGCTCGTATCCGGTTTCCTCGGCGAACTCTCGGCGAGCGACGGCAACCAGTTCCTCTCCCTCCTCTACCTCGCCTTTCGGGATCGTCCAGTGGCCCAGGTCCTTGTTCACCCAGTACGGACCGCCCATGTGAGCGAGAAGAACCTCCAGACGATCGTCTCGGCGGCGCCAGAGCAGGATGCCGGCGCTCGTTCGCCCGGACTTGTCGGTCGTCACCCGCCACCTCCCGGCCGTTTGCGTCCGCGTGGCCGCGACGCGTAGAGACCCGAAGGTCAGATTACCGAGGCTGGCCTCGCTGGATGATTGCTTCCGATGGGCACGTTGTCTCGAGGCCCGCCCTTTGGGGAGGCCCGGTCACGGAGGTCATGTCCAGTCGGGTTGCTTGTCCGCGTACGCCAGGTCGTAGGCGAACCGTCCCGCCGCTGCGTCCCAATCGACGATCTTGTGGAAGGGCAACTCGCGGGGCAGCGGACACGACCTCCTGATGTGCCGGCGGAACTCGTCGCCGAATGCCTGGATCAGGCTCTGCATGAGCAGGCTCTCCCCAGTTGGCAGGGCGCACTTCTGCCCACCGGTGGAGCCCCTTGCCCGCACCAGGATCAGCTCGAGGTCCCGGTCGGACCCGCCGCCCGCCTCGATCCCCTGCAGTGCCTGGGTGACCTCGCCGGTCCCGAACTTGCACGCCGGGCACTGGCCACACGACTCCACGTACAGGAATCGCGAGTACCGGTATGCCGCCTGGACGATGCAGGCCGAGTCGTCGAACACCGCGAACCCGCCTGCTCCGAGGCCGGATCCGACCTGCCGCATCGAGTCGAAGTCCATCGACGCGTCGAGCTGCTCAGGAAGGATGACCGTGTTGGAGGCGCCCGGGAAGATCGCCTTCACCACCCGACTCTCCGGCGTGCCGCCGGCAAGTTCCTCCACCAGGGATCGCAGCGGCGTCCCGAGCGGGAGCTCGAACACGCCCTCCCGCCGCACGTCCCCGCAGATGGTGAACAGCATCGTGCCGGGAGCGCGGTCGGTTCCGGTCGCCCGCAGCCAGTCGGCGCCGTCGGCGAGGATGTGGGGCACGTTGGCCAGCGTCTCGACGTTGTTGACGAGCGTGGGATCGTCCTGCGGAGGCTTCGCGAACAGCCCCTGCATGAACGGGCGGGCCACCCGTGGGAGTGGCAGGCGGCCCTCGATCACCTCCTCAAGGCCGGTTTCCTCCCCGAACAGGTACAGGTCCGGACCCAGGACGATCTCCACGGGAATACCCCCGAGCGCGTCCGCTTCCTGCATCTCCCCGAGTGCCCGGCGCAGCGACTCGATCTCGGGGCTGAACACCTCCTTCACGCCGACGTAGGCGCGCTCCGCCCCGACCGCGTAGGCGGCGATGGCCAGGCCCTCCAGGACCTGATAGGGATTGGTCCGTAGCAGTAGCCGGTCCTTGAAGGTGGCGGGCTCACCTTCCGCGGCGTTGCACACCGCGAACCGGGGGCCGGCGCCGACCGCCCGGACCGCCCGCCACTTCTCACCGGTCGGGAACCCCGCGCCGCCTCGACCCCGGAGCCCGCTCTTCGCTACCTCCTGGATCACCGCCACCGGCCAAGTGGCGAGGGCGGTCTGGAGCCCGCGTCCTCCGCCTGCGGCCTCGTATTCGCCGAAGGATCGCGGGACAAGTTCGAGAAGGGGCACGGCGGGAGCTTACGTCCTCGCGCGCCAACGCTTCGCCACGGCGTGATCGAGGCGCCGGCCACTTCCCATGGAAGGACGTCTCCGACCGGTACTGGCCACTGCTCGTCGACTTCGTCATGACGTCGACGCGCCAGACGTGAGACGGACCGGCAACTTGGGGGCCGTAGACGTCCGCGACCGCGTAGGCGATGGCGCGCCAGTGGTTCGAGCGAGCCTCGAGGGACTCTCGATCTGGATGCCGTTGGCGCCGCCGGCCGTGAGCCGGTTCACGACGTTCCGTGGGTCGTCGCCGCCGAACTCCTCTCCCGGCTCGGCGATGCGCACCTGGATGCCCGAGCTGGCCGTGGCGCCTTCGATGGCGTAGCTGATCTCCTGCTTCAAGGTGAGTGGCGCGCGGCCGCCGAGAGGATCGCGGGTTCGTCGAACCCGTGGAAGGCGACGGCATGGGTGAAGCCCCGGGAGATCACCGAGCCCAGATGCGGGAAGCTCCCCTCACAGATGTCGCCGGAGGTGATGTGCCAGCGGCCGAAGGGATCTCCGTCGGGTGCCCAGCCCTTGCAGCGCCAGGAGCTGACCGCCTGGGTCGCCAGGCGTGTGGCGACGCGCTCGGCCTGCTGGTCGGTGTAGGGCTCGATGGCACCTCCGTGCGGTGCGATGGCGATGAGCCCCTGTTGCGTGCCGTCGTCCTTCAGCCGCTCGACGAACTCGCCCTCCGCTCTGGCCTGGGCCACGGTCAAGGTCGGATGTGGCACCTGCGCGTCGACCACACCGTCGAACTCGTCGCTGGCGCCGAGTCGTTGCCGGCCGCACAAGCCCCGCACTTGCCAAAGGCGCACCGTGTCCGCCACACGTGACTCGTGCGGGAATAACCAGAGCTCTGGGAGACCATTTGCGTCGGCAGCAGTGGAGTTGGCCCGCCCGATGGACAGGTCGCCCCTGGCCATGACGCCTCCCCTTGCTGCGCCGCACCACTCAGGCACCTCCATCACCGGTGACGAGGACCGGATCGAGGCGGACCACGGCCGGCTGAAGGCGCAGCTACGGCCGATGCGTGGCCTCAAGCAGGACCGTAACGCCAGGGTGTTCGTTGTCGGCCATGCCTTCGTCCAGAACGTTCGACGGGCCACTACGAGCTGGCCGCTAGGGAGCCGACGAACCGGCGGCTGGCCGTCGCGTTCGACGAACTGGTCTTGGCGATCTGATCGCGAGCGGACCAGGCCACCTCAATCTGCCCCGGGCCGGCACAACGCAACTGTGAGTATCGGGGGGGCGGTCCGGGAGGATCGCTGTCAGGATCCGACACCGGTACCGCGGTATGACTCCCAACGCAACCGGCGCCCTGATGGGCCGCCTTGGCGCTGAACTGTCTGCCGTGGTGCTGGTGCCGGCCTGGCCCACCGCTCGCTGGCCTGATAGCAGCCCGTCCGCCCCGAAAGGCGTGACTCGTCACAGTTGTGCCGCGCGTGACTTGCTCCCAGGCCGGCACCGACCACGGCCGCCTCCCAAAGGAGCAACCGCATGCCATCCTGGCAGACACCGTCGATGGCGTCATCGGTGTTGACACTCACCGTGACACCCTCGCTGCCGCCGCGCTCACCCCGGTCGGTGGGATCCTCGCCCAGACCACCACGCCCACCACCACTGACGGCTACCAGCAGCTCCTCGACGTCGCCCGCGCGCACGTGCCCGGGCGGCGCTGTTGGGCGGTGGAGGGCGCCGGCAGCGATGGCGCCGGGCTGACCGCGTTCCTGCACGCCCACGGCGAGCGGTCGTGGAGGCTGCCCGACCCAAGCGGCCCGCCAGCCGTACCGGCGCCAAGACCGACCCGATCGATGCGGTCCGTGCTGGGCGTGACGCCCTGGCTCAGGAGCACCTGGCGCTACCACGCTGCCGTGGCGACCGTGAGGCGCTGCGGGTGCTGCTGGCCACCAGACGCCACGCCACCGCCAGCCGTGTCGCCGCGATCAACCAGCCCCGAGGCACTCATCGTCGGCGCCCCCGAGGAACTACGCGGCGAGCTGCGCGGCACGACCACGTCCGTCCAGATCACTCGTTGCGCGGGCTTGCGGGACCGGCCAGCCAGGCCGTTGGAGCACCGCATGACGGTCCGGGTGCTGCGCACCACCGCGGGAGCGAATCCAGTACCTCCAAGCCGAGATCGACGAGCTCGGCGCCGAACTCGCCACGCTGGTGGACGCGGTCGCGCCATGGCTGGTCGATCTCGGCGGTGTTGGGCCGATCACCGCCGCGCAGGTCCTGGTGAGCTGGTCGTATGCCGGCCGGTTGCGCTTGCGAAGCAGCGTTTGCGTCCCTGGCCGGGACCAGCCCGATCCCGGCTTCGTCGGGGCAGGTCACCCGCCATCGGCTGAATCGATCCGGGGACCGGCAGCTCAATCGTGCCTTGCACACGATCGTCCTGGCGCGCCTCCGCGATGATCCACAGACTCGCGCCTATGCCGCCCGGCGCGTCGCTGAAGGCAAGACTCCCCGCGAGATCCGGCGGTGTCTGAAGCGGTTCATCGCCCGGCAGCTCTTCAAGCTCCTCGAACACTGCGAGCAGCCCGGCGTCGAGGTCCTACGAGCCGCTTGACAGGACATAGCAGCTTCAGCGCCCCGTCAGCGGTGCGTCGGCTGGAGGAAAAAGGGAGGGAAACCCGGCACCGCAGACTGGTATGACGGCGTGCGCGAGATCCGCGTTTCCGCACGTCAACGGGAGTGTGGCAGGGACAGGATTCGAACCTGTGTAGGCGAAGCCGGCGGTTTTACAGGTCGCCCCACCGGCTCCCACGGGTCCCTTCCCGTCCCTGCCTGGCCCCGCTCATCAGTTGTGACGTGCGCAAACGGCCTACCGACAGCTCCCGCCGTCACCCGGCGTCCCTGCCCGTTCCAGCCCGTCCCGCGCGGCCTGGCGTCGGGCGGAGGGAACGTGGAGGGAATCCCGGCCGCCGTCCGACCGGAGTTCCGCACCCATGCAGCGGGCGACGTAGGGATCCCGTCGGCGGGCCGACCGTAGCACCATGCCTGCCGGGACTCGCCACGGCGTCCACTCTAGCGCTGTAGCGGGCGGAGCGACTCCCGCACCGACTGCGGGACGCGACCACCCGCTGTCTCGACAGGGCCTGTCGCCATGTGCTACAACTAGCACATGGCGACGGTAGGAGTGCGTGAACTCAGGCAGCGGGCGAGCGAACTGCTGCGGCGGGTCGAGGCCGGCGAGACGATCGAGGTCACCGACCGAGGCCGCCCGGTCGCCGTGCTTGCCCCCCTGCCGGACCGCAGCCCGATCGAGCGCCTGGCTGCCGCCGGCGACCTCGTCCCCAGCCAGCACGACCTGGACGACCTGCCCGACCCGCTGCCCCTAGGACCGGGCCAGGAACCGCCCTCGAGCGTGCTCGCACGCCTCCGGCGCGATGAGCGCTGACAAAGCGACCTACCTGGACTCCTCCGCGCTGGTCAAGCTCGCGGTGCGCGAAGCGGAGTCCGCGGCCCTGCGCCGCTACCTCCGGCGCCGACGGCCCCTCATCGCCAGCGCCCTGGCGCGGACCGAGGTCGCGCGGGCGCTGCTGCCGCTCGGACCGCAAGCGGTCCGGCGCGGCCACGACGTGCTCGCCCGTGTCGACCTGGTCAGGATCAACGATCGCGTCCTGGACGGCGCCGGCGCGATGCTGCCCATCGAGCTCAGATCCCTCGACGCCATCCACCTCGCGACCGCGCAGCAACTTGGCGCTGACCTGGCCCGGATCGTCACCTACGACGACCGCATGGCCGCGGCAGCCAACCAGCTCGGCCTGACGATCGCGCGACCAACCTGACAGACCCTGTGGGTGCCGGTTATTCGGTGATCTCATGCGTGAAGGGTGCGCAAAGTCGGGACATCGCCTTCGCGCTGGGACTCGCAGCACCCTTGGCTCGGTATGGTGACGACCTGCTGCCCTGAGCCGGAAGCCTCCTGCATGCTGCTGAGAATTGCCTACCTCACGCTGTGCCGCTCCATCCAGCTCCTCGCCCTGCTCGCCCGCGCCGACGCCACCAAGGATCTAGAGCTTCTCGTGCTCCGTCACGAGCTCACCGTGCCCCGCCGCCAGACTCCACCACCCAAGCTGGAACCCGCATGAGCACCCCGAGCTACATGAATCCCTTTGCGCACCGTTCAGGGTCAAGATCACATGGCTAACCGCTGACCCTGCCTTGGGCTCTCATGCCAACTCCGGGAGCTTGACCCCCCCGCCCGCCGTCAGCCCCTCAGGAGTACCTCGGCTGGCGTTCGGGGGTGCCTCGGCAATTGTGCGCATCGCGGCAACTGAGGTTTCTGTGTTGTCGCGGGGTCCGGGTAGGCTCGCGCCCCATGCTGAGCGAACCAACTGCCCCAGCTGCCACCGATGAGTCGGCTGCTCCGGTCGTGGACGCACGGAGCGATGATGGGCACGCGCATGTCGGCACGGCCTCGGCTCCGGCTGCTCCTGTGGAGGCCGGCCGGGATCAGAACCGGGCTGCCGGATCTCTGCTACCCGCCTTCGAGGCGCGGGCGTTCCACGAGCGGCTGGTGGAGGCGGGCGAGCGGGACCGGCTGCGGGCGCTGCTGGTGGCGACGACCGAGCGGGCCGACCGGCATCTAGCGGTCCTCTCCGCAATGGTTTCGGCCCGGGCGGCGTACCAGCCGCAGCTGCGGACCGAGGAGTTGCTGGCGATGCTTCCCGCGGCCGAGCTCGAGCTCGACTTCGACCGGTTGGTCGAGGCGCTGGACACGCTCAAGGGGATGGGTTGCGTCGACTGGGCACCCGACACGCGGCACGTGACCCGCAAGGAGGACATGTACCGGCGACGGGCCCAGTGGTACCTGACGGCGGTCGGTGTGGCCGCCCACGACGCGGCGCAGGCGGTGCTCGCAGCGGTCGAGGCGGCGGGAGGATTGCGAGCACGGCTGTTCGAGGGGATGCGACGCAACCTCGAGCTGCTGCTCGCGGCGGTTCGGGCGGGGGATGCCGGCGACGTGTACGGCCTGCTACGGGCGCTGGACACCGATCTTCGCGACCTGACGCGGTCGGCACAGGACTTCTCGACCCGGCTGGCGGAGCTGACCCGCGGAGCCGACCTGGACGCGGCGGTGTTCCTGGACTGCAAGGAGCTGCTCCTCTCCTACCTTTCCAGCTTCTCCGACGACCTCTACCGCTACCGGCGGCGCATGGCGTCCACCGCCGAGGCAATCGCGGCTGAGGGCGTTGACCGGCTGGTCGGGTTGGCGGCGGACGGCGACGACGGGGCGGCGGCGGCGCTCGGGCTGGGCCGCGACCTGCGGGCGAGCTGGCACAGCCGCTGGACGGGGCTGGAGCGCTGGCTCACCGTGGCGGACAGGCGGCCGTCCGGGCTGGAGGAGCTGTTCGCCGCCACCACCCAGGCGGTGCGCGACGTGCTGGCACAGATCCGGCGCCTGTCAGAGGCGGACAGCCGTCCGGTCGACCGGACGTCGGAGCTGGTGGCGCTGGCCCGCTGGTTCCACCGCTGCGACCAGGACGCCGACGCGCACGCCCTGTTCGACGCGACCTTCGGGCTGGGCCGCACGCCTCGTGTGAGCGGCCTGCCGATCGACCCGACCGCGACTGGTCCGCGTGCCTCCTGGTGGAGCGCCGACCCGGTCGAGATCGCGGTGTCCCTACGCGAGCGCGGCAGGCACAGCAGCCCCGGCAAGCCGGCATGCGCAGCCGACTTCTCCGGGCAGCGCGAGGCGCTCGCGGCAGAGGCCAGGGTGGCTGCGCGGGCGCGGGCCGAAGCGGCGGCGGGCCTGGCCCGCGGGCCGCTCGCCGGGCGGCTCCTGTCCCGCGCGGAGCTGGAGCTGCTGCTCGGCTTGGTGGATGAGTGCCTGTTCACGCTGCCCACCGGGGGCGATGCTTCCTACGCGGCCGCGGAGGGGGTCACCGTCCTCGCGCGGCCCCACCCGGCCGGCTGCACGGTACGGAGCGTGGACGGCGACCTCGTCTTCGAAGGCCTGGTCGTGGAGGTGGTGCCGGCATGAGCCCGGCGCGCTTCGCCTCCATGCTCGACCCGCTGGAGCTGGAGGAGTTCCAGGAGGCAGCCCGCACGCTGCTGGCGCACCCGCTGGTCACTACCTCCTATCCGAACCCGGAGGCGCTGCCGCGGGTGCGCCGCTGGGAGCCAACGCTCCGCAACGAGTTCGAGCGCCTCGCCCGCTGGCGGCTCGAGGTGACGCCGACCTGCGCCCGACTGGTGCAGCGCCGGGTCCGGCCGTCCCCGCGGCGGCCGGCGATGGTGACCGCCGGCGGCGAGCGCGCGCCGAGGCCCTTCGGGCGCCTCGACTACGTGCTGCTGTGCCTGGTGCTCGCCGCGCTTCACGGCGAGGGTGGCCAGACCACCATCCGGCGCCTGGTCGAGGGGGTCGTGCGGGCCCGCGCCGGCGACGAGAGCATCCCGGTCGACTTCGGCCGCATCGAGTACCGCCGCGCGTTCGTCCACGCGGTTGGCCACCTGGAGCGACTGGGAGTGCTGCGGACCGCCCCCGACGGCGAGACGGTCGCCTTCATCGACGACGAGCAGGCCGACGCGCTGTACACCATCGACCACGACGCCGCGCGGCGCATGCTCGGCGCGACCCCGGGCTGGATCGACCCGCAGCGGGGGGTGGAGCAGTTCGGCGAGGAGCGCTACCCACCCGGCGCGGGAGACGCGCCCCTCCGCCACCGCCTGGCTCGCCGCCTGCTCGACGAGCCGGCGGTCTACTTCGACGAGCTGCCCGCCGACGAGCGCGACCACCTCGCCGAGCGCCGCGCCCGCCTGATCGGCGACCTGGAGCGCCTCAGCGGCTGCGAGGTCGAGGTCCGCGCCGAGGGGCTCGCCCTGATCGACTCCGCCGGCCAGCCGCGCCTAAACGACCAGCCGTTCCCGGGCACCGGGATCGTCAACAACGTCGCCCTGTTGCTCGCCGATGCGCTGGTCGCCCAGCCGGCCTCGCAGGGGCAGGTGGCGGGACAGCTCCCGGTCGGCCGGCGCGTCCCGCCCGAGGCGGTCGAAGCGGCGTGGGCCGGCGTCGTCGCCGAGCACGGCGACCGCTTCACCGTCGCCTACCAGGCCGACCCGGACGCGTTGCGAGGTGTCGCCCTGGCGTTGCTGGAACGGCTCGGGCTGACGGCCCAGCCCGGCCCGGAGGAGCCAGCGGGCACGGTCGTCCTACGCCCGCTCGCGGCCCGCTTCCGCCCTGGATCGGGCGGCGTGCCAGGCCGCCGCCGGCGCACGAGCCAACGGAGGCGGCCCTGATGTCCACCCTCTTCGACCACGGCGGCGACGGCGCCAGGTCCAACGGTCAGGCCCGGCCGCGGGCGGACGGCCGGGCTGGCCGGTTCCGCCCGGTCCGCGCCGGGTTGCGCAACGTCTGGGAGTACGACGACGTGGTCCTCCGCTTCGCCGGTGGCCGGGTGATCCTCCGAGGGCCCAACGGGTCCGGGAAGTCCAACGCGCTGGCGCTGCTGTTCCCGTTCGTGCTCGACGGCCGCGCCGGCGCGACCCACATGGATCCCCACGGCGGCGGCCGCAACCTCAAGTCCCTGCTGCTGTGCCAGCGCCGCGGCGACGGGCCGCGCCGCTACGAGTTCGAATCGCGGGTCGGCTACGTCTGGTTGGAGCTATACCGCGACACGCCGGGCGGGCCGCGCTTCGTGACCGTCGGGGTCGGCGCGCGGGCGACCAGCGCCCGCGACGCGGAGACGTGGTTCTTCGTCACCGACCGCCGTGTCGGCGTCGACCTCGACCTGGTCCCTGGCGGGATTCCCCGCACCCGCGGCGGCCTGATCGCGGCACTCGGCGACCGGCTGCCACCGCCGGTGGACGACGACGCGACGGCCGCGCCGGCGAGGTCGACGCCGGCGCCGCCGGCACCGGACGATGCGCTGGACGAGGACATCGCCGAAGCCGACGACGAGCCGCCAGACGACGAGCTGGAGGGCGACGTGGCAGCACCCGGCCACCCTGGCCGGCGCGGCCGGCGCCGGCTGGTCAGCCCCTGCGTGTTCGACACGATCGAGGAATACGAGGCGGCCGTCGACCGGGCGCTGTTCGGCATGGGGGTGGACCGCCTGCGCCAGCTGGTCAACCTGGTGCTGGTTCTGCGCCGCCCGCACCTGGCCAAGCAGCTCGACCTGGAGGGATTGTCGGCGTCGCTGTCGGAGGCCCTCAGTCCACTCGCCGACGAGGTGGTCGAGACGGTAGCCGCAGCGTTCGAGGACCTGGACCGCATCCGGGCACGGCTGAAGGAGCTGCGGGCGGCAGTCGCCGCAATCGACCAGGCGCTGCCGTGGTACCGCGACTACCTGCGCACCGAGGCGCGCGCCCGGGCGCTCGGCCTGGTCGCCGCCGAGCGGGCCGCGCTCGCCGCCAGGCGCCAGCACCAACAGGCCAAACGGGAACGCGCCGCCGCCGAGACGTTCGTGATGGAGCTGGAGCAGGCCCAGGAGGCGGCAAGGGTCGAGCAGCGCCACGCCGCCGGGCTCTTGCGCGGCCTGGAGCAGTCCGCCGAGTTCAAAGCGGTCCTCGCCCTCGACGATCTGGCTGCCCTGGTCGCCTCGCGCGAGGCGGCGGTGCAGGCAGCCGAGAATGGCCTCGCCGAGGCGGAACAGGACGCCGACCGCGCTGCCGGCGAGCACGAGCACGCCGTCGAGGTGGCGGAGGGGGCAACCAGGGTGCTCGCCGAGCGCGGTCGCGCCCTGGCCGCCGCGGCGATCGCCGCCGGAACGGGCGCGGGTGCCGTGCCGCACCTGACCGATCCCGACCGCATCGACCTGTCCGGCTTCGACCCGGACGACCTGCGCCGCCGCATCGACGCGGCAGGCCGCGAGCGGGCCGACGAGCTGCGCCGCGTGCAGCAGGCGATCGAACGGGCCCGCCGCGCCGAGGACACCCTCGCGGCAGCTCGCCGCCATGAGGCGGAGGCGGAGGAGCGCCTGCGCGAGGCGCAGGTCGTCCAAGTGGCTGCCGCAGAGGCGGTCGACGCGGCCCGGGTGGCGCTCGCCGCGGACGTCGCCGCATGGATCGATACGGCCAGCGCGGACCCGAGCACGCGGCACGTGCCCGCCGACGCCGACCTCTCCCCCGTCGTCGAGACGCTCGCCGCCGACTCCGCGCCGCTCGCGCGGGCCGCCGCCGGACTGCTCGGCGCCGACCGCGACGAGGCCACGGCGGAGCGGCGCGACGCCCGCCGCCGCCAGGACGACCTCGTCGGCGAGACCGCTGCGCTGCGTGCCGAGCGTGAGCGGGTCGCCACCGAGGCCGACCGCGACCGCGGCCCCCGGCGGGCCGATGCCCGACCCGCCGACCGCGCCGGCCGCGCGGGGGCCCCGCTGTTCGCGTGCTGCGACTTCGCCGCGCACCTCGACGCGGCCGATCAGGTGGGCCTCGAGGCGGCCCTGGAGGCGGCCGGGCTGCTGGACGCCTGGGTCCCGCCAGGCGGGCTCGCCGACCCGGAGGCGCTCGACGCGTTCGCCATTCCCGCCGGCACCGTGCCGGACGGGCCGCGCCTGTCCGCGGTGCTGGTCCCCGCCCCGGCGCCGGACAGCGGCCTGGACGCGGCCACGGTCGCGGGCGTCCTCGACCGGCTCGCGCTCGGCAGCCTCGATACGGGAGACGGGGTCGCCAGCGACGGCCGTTTCCGCCTCGGCGTGCTCGCGGGCCGCTATGCCAAGGAGCAGGCGGAGTACATCGGCGTGACGGCTCGCGCAGAGCGCCGCCGGCGCGAGCTGGCCCGCATCGACGGGGAACTGGAGCGTCTCGCCGGCGAGCGGCAGGCGGCCATCGCCGCCGAGGCGGCCGCGGCTCGGCGGCTCGCCGCCCTCGACCAGCTCGTCGAGGGCATCCCGCGCACCATGGCGCTCGTCGCGGGCCTGCGCGAGCTCGACCGTGAGACCGGCGCCTTCCAGGCCGCGGAGGACTCCCTGGAGCAGGCCCGCCGCGCCGCACGCGCCGACTCCGAGCGGCTGCGGCAGGCCGAGGGCGAGCGGGACGCAGCCGCCAGGGCGGCCGCCGTGGTCGCGGTCACTGAGCGGCTGGAAGCGGTCAGCGAGGCGTTGGAGGAGTTCGGCGCCCTGGGGCGCGACGCCGTCGACGCGGCCCGCGCCCGGCTTTCGGCGCATGGTGAGCGCGACCGGGCCGCCGCGCGGCTCGCCGAGCTGGAGCGCCGCCGCTGCTCGCGCGCCGAGGAGGCCCGCTCCGCGCGCGAGCAGCTCGCCGAGGACGCCGCGCGGCTGGAGGCGATCCGCGCCTCGCTCAGCGGCAGCCCGGAGGAGATCCACGCCCGCGTCGAGCAGGCTCGCCAACGCATCCAGGACATCGGCGGGCGGCTCGGCTCGCTCGACGGCACGCTCGCCGCCGCCCGCGAGGCCAAGGGCCGCGCCGAGGGGGCGGTCGAGACCGCCGCCGAGAGGCTCGCCACCGCCGAGCGGGACCGCGCGGCCAGCGCCGCCACCGCTGCGCCACTGAACTGGCGGACGGTGCGCGAAGCCGTCGGCGACGCGGCGGCCGGCTCGGTCGGCGACGCCCGCCGGCGCGGCGAGGCCAGCGCCGGATCCGACATCGACGCGGAGCTGGACGCCGACCTGGACTTGGCGGCGCTCGCCGGCGCGGTCATCGCCGCAACCGACGGCACGGCCACCGACGAGGCTGCGCTCGCAGCCGCACGGAAGGGCGTTCTCGACGCGGCCCGGCGGCTCCGCGACGAGCTGTCGGGCGGCTACGACCCCAGCCTGCGCCCCGAGCACGACCTGTACCTGCTCGAAGTCTCCACCGACGACGGGCTGCTCAGCCTGTTCGAGGCAGGCGCGCAGCTCGCCGAGGCCGAGCGGGTACAGAGCCTGCGGCTGTCCTCCTCCGAGGAGGACATGTTCGAGCGGCACCTGTTCACCTCGGTGGTGCAGGAGATCCAGACCCGCATGAACGAGACCGCCACCTTCGTCGCCGGCATCAACCACAGCCTCGCGGCCACGCGAACCTCCAGCGGCATGACGGTGCGGCTGCACTGGAACCGCGACAGCGACGACCCGGCCCTCCGCAACGCGGTCGAGCTACTGCGCCACGACCCGGAGCAGCTCGACGAGCGCCGCCGCGAGCGGCTGCGCCGCTTCTTCACGGGCAGCATCGAGCAGGCCCGCGCCGAGACCCCGGGCGCCACCTACGCCGTCATCCTGCCGCGCGTGCTCGACTACCGTGCCTGGCACCGCTTCCACCTGACGGTCGTGGACGCCTCAGGAGCCTCGACCCGCCTGACCCCGCAGGTGTTCAAGACGCTGTCTGGAGGGGAGGCGGCCGCCGCGATGCACCTGCCCCTGCTGGCCGCGGTCGACGCCTACCTCGCCAGCGCGGACCGGCACGCGCCCCGCCTGGTGGCGCTCGACGAGGCGTTCGCCGGGATCGACACGCACCTGCGCGGGCCGCTGCTGGGCCTGCTGGTCGACTTCGACCTCGACTGGGTGATCGCCAGCCACGAGCTGTGGGGCAACTACCCCGAGGTCCCCTCCTGCCAGATCTACACGATGCGGCGCCGTCCACCCGTCCTCGGGGTGCATACCCAGCCGACCCGCTGGAACGGCCGTGCCCTGGTCGCCGGCGCCGAGGGATGAGCGGGGCGACGGCAAGAGCCGGTGCCGAAGCGCTGCGGGCGCTGTGGGGCAGCGCCGAACTGGCGCCGCTATGGGCGGCGGCGCGCCAGCGCCTGGAGCGCAACGGGCGCGTGCTCGGTGGCCGGCCGGTGGTGCTGATCGACCCCCCGGTCGCCACCCGCGACCGGGTGGCCGCGCTACTCGGCGAGCTGCGCCGCCCCGCCGGCGACGTTCGGGTGAGCCTCGTGCGGCTGGACGCCACCCTGCGCGCCAGCCGCTTCGGACTCGGCCTGCTCGAGGTCCTGGAAGGGCTCGACGGCCGGCCGGTCAGGGATCGCCGTGCCGAGCGGGCGGCCGCCCGAGACGCGCTCCAGAGCGCCCGGCGCGAGCTTGCCCTGCATCCGGCGCTCGATGAACATCCGGAGCTGGCCGCCTGGGTCGACGGCCTGGACGCCCGCGGCCTGCTCGCGCCGGGGCCGGGCCTGCCGCCGCCCGCTCGGCTCGCCCTCGATGTCCTTGCCCTGCTCCCCGCTGACGGGGTCAACCGCGCCGAGCTCGCTCACAGAGCGGTCCGCGACGCCCACGCACTCAACGACGAGGCGCCGCTCGCGCGCTTGGTCCTCGCCGGGATCGCAAGCCTGCTCGGGATCGACGCTGCACCGGTCGGCGACGCCAGCGCCCGCCGGGAGCTGTGGGAAGCGGCCGGTGTGATCTCCAACCCGCTCACCTGCCACGCGCTGGTGCTGAACCTTCCCCTCGCAGGCGACGGCCGGATCGCCCGACGCCTGCGCGAGTCGGCCGCTCTGGGCACGGCCGAGCGTCTGCTTCTATCGCAGGTGCATGCCGAGCCGCTCGACGCGACGCCATTGGCTGGCCGCACCGTCCGGGTGTGCGAGAACCCGGTGGTGACCGAACGCGCCGAGGCAGCTCTCGGCAGCACCGCCGGGCCCCTCGTCTGCGTCGAAGGCTGGATGAACAGCGCCGTCGCCCGGCTCCTCAGCGCCCTCCGCGACGCTGGCGCACAACTCGCCTACCACGGCGACTTCGACTGGGCGGGCACGCGGATCGCGACAGGCGTCTTCGGCCGCTTCCCGGCCCGCCCTTGGCGCCTCCGCGCCGCGGACTACCTCGCCGCAATAGCGGCCCACCCGAACGGGCTTCCTCCGCTCGAAGGTCAACCCTCGCCAACCCCGTGGGACCCGGCCCTTGCCGAGGCGATGACCTCAGCAGGCCTGGTTGTCGAAGAGGAAGCCGTCCTCGCGGAACTCCTCACCGACCTCGCCTCCTGAGCTGTGGGTGCCAGAAAGTCGATCGTGGATGCTGAGCTGCGGATTCGTCGACGAGGCCATCGGACCAGATGATCGGCGCATGACCCTGCGACTGCTCTGTCTGCTGTTCTGCCAGATGGTGAGCGAGCAGCAGGTCAGATGTCAGAGCAGGTCGTAGGGTTCAGAAACCTCGACGTCATGCTGCGGCCGCGTAGTACTCGTGAACGAGACCGCCGAGACGGTCCCGGCGTCGGACCGCGTGGGGTGCGCAAATGCGTTCACGCAGCTCGCTGGTACTCGTGGAGCAGGCCGCCAAGTAGGTCGCGTGATCAAGGGGGCGCATGATCTTCCATCGGCCTGAGGGCGACGAGGTGTTCGAGGAGGGTGAGGCCTACTACGCGGGGCCCGGCCACACGGGCGAGGTGGGACTGCCCGGGACCCAGATCGTCGAGTTCAGCCCGGCCGATGAGTACGCCCAGACGATGGCCGTCGTGGCCGAGAACCTCGAAAGGATGGGCTCCTGACCCGAGAGGACGCGTCGGGTTGGCCGCGGGACACCGCTCCCTAGCCAGCATGAGGCCTCGGCAGTCACCCCCCGATCGGACCATGGTGGCCCGGATCAAGCGATGCGATGATCGTGGCCATGGCCGGCTCGGCAACCCCACAGACCTCATCGACTGGTTGGGATGCGCTGCGCGCGGCCGAGTGGGAAGCTGCTCGAGCCGCGTTCGAGGGTGAGCTTGCGCGCCAGGAGACGGCGGCGGCCCTTGACGGCCTGGCCCGGGCCCGGTGGTGGCTGTCCGAGATCCCCGGTGCGGTCGAGGCCTGGGAGTGCGCCTACACCGCCTACCGTCGAGCTGGTCTGGACGAACCTGCGGCCCATGTGGCCGTCCTCCTTTCCCGCGAGCACGCCGAAGGCTTGGGGAACGACGCGTTGGCGAACGGCTGGCTGGCCCGGGCCAGGGACCTATTGGGCGGCCACCCCGACTCGATCGAGTGGGGGTGGGTGGCCCTGGTCGAGTCGGAGCGGGCCGGCGACCCGACGCCCGCGCTTGAGCATGCCGAACAGGCGCTCGCCGTAGCCCGACGAATCCGGGACCCCGACCTGGAGCTGGCCGCGCTGGGCAGGGCCGGACTGGCCGAGATCGCCCTCGGCCGGATCGAAAAGGGGATGACCCGCTTCGACGAGGGCATGGCCGCCAGCGCAGCCGGCGAGGCAGCAGATCTCCGCACCATCGGCGACCTGTACTGCGCAGCCAACCTCGCCGCGGAGATCACCCTGGACGTGAGCCGGTTCGAGCAGTGGACCGGGGTGGTGATGGGGTTCATGGAGCGGACCGGCCATCCCGATCTGCTCACGTTCTGCGGCACCTGCTGCGCGGAGGTGCTTCGGGCAGCGGGCCAGTGGGAGGACGGGGAGGGATGGCTGACCAGAACCCTGAGCCAGCTGGAGCAGAGCGGGCAGAAGGCCCGGTGCGTCCATCCGGCCACCCGGCTGGCTTCGTTCCGGGTCGCCCAAGGCAGATTGGAGGAGGCCGAGCAGCTGCTTCGCGGCTACGAGGACCTCCCCGAGGCCGTCCAGGCCATGGTCGCCCTGTACCTGGCTCGCGGCCAGACCGCCCTGGCAGCGGCCCGTTTACACCGCCGCTTGAACGAGATCGGCCGGGACAACCTGGTCGCTGTCCCGCTCCTCGCGCAGCTGGTCGAGGTGCAACTGGCCCAGCTGGACCTGGGGGGCGCAGCCCAGACGGCCGAGGCGCTGGCCGCTATCGCCGCCCGGTCCGGGCAGGCGCGGGCCGAAGCGGAGGCGGAGCTGGCACTCGGATCGGTTCGGGCCGCGGCCGATGACGGATCGGCCCGCGAGCACCTGGACCGCAGTCTGGGACTGTTCGTGCGGCTCCGGATGCCGCACGCCGCGGGTCGGGTGCACCTCGCGGTGGCCCGGACCCTGGCCGAAACCGACCCGGACACGGCGGTCGAGGAAGCCCGCCAGGCCCTGCGCACCTTCGAGGACCTGGATGCGACCCATGACGCCGACCGGGCCGCGGCGTTTCTCCGTTCCCTGGGGGTGGCGGGGCGAACCGGCCCCAAGCTCGTGGGCGAGCTGAGTAAGCGGGAGATCGAGGTCCTTCGCCTCCTCGGGGAGGGCCTGACCAACGCCGAGATCGTGGCCCGCCTGTACATCAGC
>Ga0307278_10000652_pt1 | contig 17198 bp, 18 predicted proteins | sample ER_DNA_117_FD_194482 | JGI IMG/M metagenome (GOLD analysis project Ga0307278, IMG submission 194482) | Bulk soil microbial communities from the East River watershed near Crested Butte, Colorado, United States - ER_DNA_117 | ecosystem: Environmental > Terrestrial > Soil > Floodplain | place...
AACGTGCTGATCACGCGCGAGTCGGGCTGCTGGGCGCTGTTGCGCTCCGACCGGCAGACGATCCGCTTCCGTGCGCTTGCACCGCGGATCGATGCCGTCTCGGCGGTCGGCTCCGGCGACGTGCTGGTCGCGGCCTTCATCGCGGCACGGCTCGACGGCCGCACCGACGAGGAGGCGCTCCGCAGCGCGGTCGCCGCAGGGGCAGCTTCAACGTTGGAGCTCGGCGCCGGACGTTTCGAGCCCCGTGAGGCCGGACGGCTCCTCGCAGGGGTCGAAGTGGCGCAGCTCGAGCCGGTCGGCAGCGACTAAAGGGGTCGCCCGGGAGCGCCGATAGGGGGATGGCGATGAATCGCCAGCGCCTGCCTGTGGTGCTGTCTGCGGCGGCTCTCCTCATTGCCGTACTCGGCGCTACACCGAATGGATTCGCGGCCTTCAAAGGGGTGGCGAAGGTCGCCTTGTTCGCCAAGAACGCGGGCAAGGTCGGCGGCATCGCGGCCTCGAAGAAGCCGAAGGCGGGCAAGCTCCTGGCGCTCGGCTAAGAACGGCAAGTTTCCGGCCTCGGTGCTGCCCGCCACTACGCCCTCGATCGGCCCCGAGGGCGCGCGCGGCCCAGCCGGCCAGGCAGGGCCGCAGGGCCCGCAAGGCTTGCAGGGGCTGAGGGGCAACAAGGGCACGACCGGCCCGGCAGGGGCTGGACACGAGCAACGACGATCTCAGGATCGTGCACTGCAACGATCCGACCTGCTCGTCCTCGACCGCCACCACGCTCGTTCGACGCAACGTCGGCCGTTACCCGTCCGTCACCGTCGGCTCAGCCGGCTTCGGGCTGGCCAGCTACCTGGACACCACGCAACAACCTCGCCTGCACGAGCGCCGGCATCTCCGCGGTTGACCCCGGCGCCCAGGCACAGTACTCGGCGATCACCCTCGGAACCGACGGGCTCGGCGTGATCAGTTACTACGACGGCACGGGCGCGGCGCAGGACCTGAAGGTCGCACACTGCGGGAATGTCGCCTGCACCACCTCCTCGTACATTGCCGTCGACACTCCGGGCCAGGTTGGCTGGAACACGTCGATCACCATCGGCTCGGACGGTCTTCCATTCGTCAGTTACCGCGATGTGAGCGGCAACTCGGTCAAGGGCCTGCACTGTCCGAACGTCTTCTGCGTCGGGCACCTCCGGCGCCGCTGAGCCGTCCAGGGGCGGTGGTACCATCGCCTCCACTTGAGAGACGGCAGCGAGAACAATTTTTCGGCCCAGGCGATCGCGATCGCGCCTGGGCTTTTCGCTTTGAAAGGGGCTGCGTAGCGTGGAAATCGAGATCGGCCGGGGGAAGAAGGCGCGGCAGGCGTACGGGTTCGACGACATCGCGATAGTGCCCTCGCGGCGCACGCGCGACCCGCAGGACGTCGACATCGGCTGGAAGCTCGGCCCACACCTGCTCGAGCTGCCGCTGATCGCCTCGGCGATGGATGGGGTCGTCTCGCCGAAGACCGCGATCGAGCTCGGCAAGCTCGGCGGGCTCGGCGTCCTCAACCTCGAGGGCCTCTTCACGCGCTACGCGAACGCGGAGCCCGAGCTGGCGAAGATCGCGAAGCTGACGAAGGAGCTGGCGACGGGCGGGATGCAGAAGATCTACGAGAAGCCGGTCAAGCCCGAGCTGATCGCCAAGCGGATCGCCGAGATCAAGGAGTCCGGCGTGCTCGTCGCAGGTTCGCTGACCCCGCAGAGGGTGCGCGACCACTACGAGGCCGCGCTCGAGGCGGGGCTCGACATCCTGGTCATCCAGGGCACGGTCGTCTCGGCCGAGCACGTCTCCTCCAACGGACACGCACTCAACCTGAAGGAGTTCATCGCGAGCCTCCCCATCCCGGTGATCGTCGGCGGCTGCGCCTCGTACCAGACGGCGCTGCACCTGATGCGGACCGGGGCGGAGGGAGTCCTCGTCGGCGTCGGCCCCGGTCAGGCGTGCACCACGCGTGGAGTTTTGGGGGTCGGCGTGCCGCAGGCGACGGCGATCGCCGACGCCGCGGCTGCGCGGATCCAGCACTTGCTCGAGACCGGCAAGTACGTCAACGTGATCGCTGACGGCGGCATGCGCACCGGCGGCGACATCGCCAAGGCGGTCGCCTGCGGGGCGGACGCGGTCATGGTCGGCTCGCCGCTCGCTCGGGCCAAGGAGGCGCCGGGCCGCGGGTTCCACTGGGGCATGGCCACCTTCCATCCGACGCTGCCGCGCGGCGCGCGCGTCGCGGTCGAGCAGAACGCGACGCTCGAGGAGATCGTGATCGGCCCGGCGCGCGAGAACGACGGCACGCTCAACCTGATGGGCGCCCTGCGCACGTCGATGGCGACCTGCGGCTACGAGTCGATCCACGACTTCCAGAAGGCCGAGGTGATGCTCGCGCCGTCGATCAAGACCGAGGGCAAGTCGCTCCAGCAGGCGCAACGAATAGGCATGGGCTAGTGCCCGAGGTCGTCCCTCTTCCGGTAGCGGAGGCTGCGCCGGAGGAGCGGCCGGTGCTCGTGCTCGACTGCGGCGGCCAGTACGCGCAGCTGATCGCGCGGCGGGTTCGAGAGTGCCGCGTCTACTCCGAGCTCGTCTCGCACTCGATCACGGCGGCGGAGGCGCGGGCGCGCAACCCCCGGGCGCTCGTGCTCTCCGGTGGGCCGGCGTCGGTCTACGCGGAAGGGGCGCCGCAGGTCGATCCAGGGCTCTTCGAGCTCGGGGTTCCCTCCCTCGGCATCTGCTACGGGATGCAGCTGATGGCGCAGGACCTCGGCGGGCGCGTCGAGCGGACCGGCGTCTCGGAGTTCGGGAAGACAGAAATCAGAGCGGATGCCAGTGTCGAGAGCGAGCTCTTCAAGGGGCTACCGCCGGAACAGACCGGCTGGATGAGCCACCGCGACTCCGTGGCCGCCGCTCCGACCGGCGCGCGGGTCACGGCCGAGTCGCCCAACGCGCCGATCGCGGCCTTCGAGGATCCCGATCGCCTGCTCTACGGGGTGCAGTTCCACCCCGAGGTGGTGCATACGCCCCACGGGACGGAGTTGCTGAAGAACTTCCTCTACGCGGTCGCGGGCGCGCCGCCTACATGGACGGCGGCAGCGGTGATCGAGGAGCAGGTCGAGCGGATCCGAGCGCAGGTCGGCAATGACCGCGTGCTCTGCGCGCTCTCCGGCGGCGTCGACTCGGCGGTGGCCGCGCTGCTGGTGCACAAGGCCGTCGGCGACCAGCTCGTCTGCGTCTTCGTCGATCACGGGTTCCTGCGTAAGGACGAGGCGGCGCAGGTGGTCGAGACCTTCGAGGGGCACTTCCACGTGCCGCTCATCCACGTCCAAGCGCAGGACCGGTTCCTCGCGCGTCTCGAAGACGTCTCCGACCCCGAGGAGAAGCGGAAGGCGGTCGGCGAGGAGTTCATCCGGGTCTTCGAGGAAGAGTCGAACCGTCTCGGGAAGATCCGCCACCTCGTCCAGGGCACGCTCTACTCGGACGTGATCGAGTCCGGTGGCGACGCCTCGGTCGCGGCGAAGATCAAGTCCCACCACAACGTCGGTGGGCTGCCCGAGGAGATGGAGATGGAGCTCGTCGAGCCGCTGCGCCAGCTCTTCAAGGACGAGGTGCGGCGCGTGGGCGAGGAGCTCGGCCTGCCTGAGCAGATGGTCTGGCGCCAGCCGTTCCCGGGGCCCGGCCTGGCGATCCGGATCATCGGCGAGGTCACCCGCGAGCGGCTGGAGATCCTGCGCGAGGCCGACTCGATCCTGCAGGAAGAGATCCGCCGCGCGGGCCTCTACCGCGAGCTGTGGCAGTCGTTCGCCGTCCTGCCGGCGATCCGCTCGGTCGGGGTCCAGGGCGACGAGCGTACGTACGGCTATCCGGTGGTGATTCGCGCCGTGACCAGCGACGACGCGATGACCGCGGACTGGGCGCGCCTGCCCTACGACTTGCTGGAGACGATCTCGAGCCGAATCGTAAACGAGGTGCCCGCGGTGAACCGCGTGGTGCTCGACATCACCTCGAAGCCGCCGTCGACGATCGAGTGGGAGTGATCGCCGGGTAGCGAGCCCGGATCTCGTCGACATAGGAGGCAAGTCGCTCCGCTAGCTCCGCGTCACGGATCTCCAGCACGTTCTCGGCGTTCTTCTCGCCCGAGTGCGAGAGGTTGAACGAGCCGGTGAAGACGACGTCGTCGGCCACGACCAGCTTCGCGTGCATGAAGTTGTGCAGGCTGGTGGGCTCCCAGGGCTCAGAGAGCTTTCCCGAGAAGGGCCCCGCCACGATCTGCTGGAGCAACGGGAGCTTCCAGGCGACGTTCCCGTTTGCCTGCCACTGGCGGACGACATCGGCCACCTGCGTCGCGTCGACGCAGCCGGCGACATCTGCCTTGCCGTCGGCTATCACCTGCGCGAGCGTTGCGAGGACAGGCGCCGTCGTGATCACCGGCGAGCAGATCCGCACGCGCTTCGACTGGCCGATCTTCTTGGCGATCCGGTGCGAGAGCGCCTCGCCGTGACCCGGCGTGAACCATGGCTTGACCCGCGTGCCGTCCACATCCACGGGTCTCGGCTCGACGAAGCCGCTCTGCTCGACGACGCCTGTATCCCAGAGCTCCTCGAAGTCGAGCGTGAAGGCATGTGCAACTGTCGGCGAGTCGACTGTGACGATCAGGTTCTCCTGGCGGGCCCACGAGTCGTCGGTCCAGTTCGTGGAGCCGGTCCAAACCGACTCACCGTCCCGGATCACGTACTTGTGGTGCATCAGGTCGGGCACGCCGGCGATCGGCCGTGAGGGGAAGCCGAGCGAGGCGATCAGCTCGACGTCGGGCTCCGGCGGAGGCGGCACGGGGATCGGGTTCGCGCTGTCGACGTCGTAGATGATCCGCACCGCCACCCCGCGCCCGGCGGCCTCCTTGAGCGCACCACCGACGACGGCCGCCGTCTCGGGCCCGAGATGGAAGTCGTACTGCGCGAGGTCGAGCGAGCGTTGGGCAGGTGCAATGAACTCCGCAAGCTCGCGCGCGATGTCGAGCGGCTGCTGGCCACCGTCGGTCAGAGTTCGGATTCGGATGGATGAGCTCATCGAGCGAGTGGCCAGTGCCCGGATCGGCGAGACCTTCAACTTCTATCGTGACGGTCGCGGGGCCGCCACGCGCAGGGATCGCCTCCGCGCGTACCTGGAGTCGCGCCGCGAGGCTCCGCTGTTGCTCGTCGGCGAGGCCGCAGGCTACCGCGGCGCGCGGGTCTCCGGGATCCCGTTCACCTCCGAGCGGCAGCTGACCGGCCGTGGCCCGGCCGAGGCGACGGCGACGATCGTCCGCCGCGTGCTCGCCGAGCTCGGGCTCGAGGAGCAGACGCTCTGCTGGAACGTCGTGCCCACGCACCCGCATTTCCCGGGCCGTCCTGAGACGAACCGCCGGCCGACCGGCCGTGAGGTCAGCGCCGCGCGGCCGCTGCTGAACGAACTCGCTGTGGGCCGAAAGGTGATCGCTGTCGGACGGCTGGCGCAGACGGTCCTCGATGCGCCGTACGTGCGCCACCCGAGCCATGGCGGCGCGGCGGAATTCCGTAGCGGGCTGCTAGCATTCCGGCCCGGCGGACAAGAAGTCCGCCCCTTTTCTGAGACATGAAGACCTGGAACGCCAAGCCCGGCGAGATCGATCGCCTCTGGTACGTGGTGGACGCCGAGGGGAAGACCCTCGGGCGTCTCGCTACCCAGATCGCGGACACGCTCCGTGGCAAGGGAAAGCCCGAGTACACGCCGCACGTTGACACGGGCGATTTCGTCGTCGTCGTGAACGCGGAGAAGATCGCGGTCACCGGCAAGAAGCTGGACGACAAGATCTACTACCGCCACTCCGGCTATCCAGGCGGGCTCAGGGAGCGGCCCCTGCGCGAAGAGCTTGCGCGCCGGCCCACCGAGGTGCTGCGCAAGGCGGTCAAGGGCATGCTTCCGCGCAATCGCCTCGCGCGCGCCCAGATCACCAAGCTGAAGATCTACGCCGGCCCCGAGCATCCGCACGAGGCCCAGGCTCCCAGGCAGCTCGAGGTGAAGAGCTGATGGCCGAGCGCGCGCAGTACCAGGGCACCGGCAAGCGCAAGACCTCCGTGGCGCGGGTGATCCTTCGTCCCGGCGACGGGACGACCTGGTTCAACGGCCGGACGATCGAGGCGTACTTCCCGCGGGCCACGCACCGCGAGCTCGCGCTCGCGCCGCTGAAGGTCGCGGGTGTCGAGGGGACCTTCGACGTCCGGGTCAGGGTGCATGGCGGCGGGCCGAGCGGCCAGGCGGGTGCCGTCCGCCATGGCATCGCCCGGGCGCTCGTCGAGGCCGATCCGGAGCTGCGCTTGCCGCTCAAGCGCGCCGGCTTTCTCACGCGCGATGCGCGCATCGTCGAGCGCAAGAAGGCCGGCCTGCACAAGGCGCGTAAGGCGCCGCAGTTCTCCAAGCGCTAGTTGTCGCGCCGCTACTTCGGTACTGACGGGATCCGGGGGATCGTCGGGGAAGACCTGACGCCTGAGCTCGTCGAGCAGCTGGGCCACGCGGCAACGCTCTGGTCGCAGGGAGGGCGCGTCTTCGTGGGCCGAGACACGCGCGGGTCGGGCCCCGAGCTCGAAGAGGCATTCGCCCGCGGAGTCGTCTCCGCAGGGGGCAACGCCGTGCTCGCCGGGGTCCTGCCGACGCCGGCGGTCGCGCTGCTCGCGCTCGACCTCGGCGCCGTCATCTCGGCCTCCCACAACCCGCCTGAGTACAACGGCGTCAAGCTCTTCGACCGCGAGGGCCAGAAGCTGACCGATGCGGCCGAAGAGGAGATCGAGGCGCTCTTCGACACGTCGTTCGGCGGCCCGCCCGGGGAGACCGACCACGTTGGCGTCGCGACAGACAGCTACCTCGATCACATCGTCGAGCGCTTCGGGTCAGACCTCACCGGCCTGAGCATCGTCGTCGACTGCGCCAACGGGGCGTACTCCGGGATCGCGCCACCTGCCTTCGAGCGCCTCGGGGCGCAGGTGACGACGATCGGCTCGGATCCGGACGGCACGAACATCAACGTCGGCTGCGGAGCCACCGACCTCACGACTTTGCAACAGACTGTTACTACGTCAGGCGCCGACCTGGGCGTGGCCTTCGACGGCGACGGCGACCGCATGCTGGCCGTGGACGCGCGTGGCAACGCCGTGGACGGAGACCAGATCCTGGCGATCCTGATGCTTGACCTGGAGGTCGAGCTGATCGCCGTGACGGTGATGGCGAACCTCGGCCTCCACAGGCTGGCCGCCGAGCACGGGGTTCGTGTAGTCACGACCGACGTGGGCGACCGCTACGTGCTCGAGGCGCTCCGCAGGGAGGGCGGCCTCCTCGGCGGAGAGCAGTCCGGGCACATCATCTACCTGCGCGATCACGTCACCGGCGACGGGCTGGCCGCGGCGCTCCTCCTCTGCGGCGCGCTCCGCGGGCGGACCCTCGAAGAAGCCGCCGCCGTCATGCCGCGTTATCCACAGGCCAGAGCCAACATCCGCGTCTTGCGCAAGGAGCTTCCCCCGGCTATCGCTGCAGAGGTAGATCGACTGAATCAGCGGCTCGAGGGCCGCGGCCGTGTGCTGGTGCGGCCTTCCGGCACGGAGCCGGTGATCCGAGTGCTCGCGGAGGCGGAAACGGCTGCTGAGGCCGAAGAAACGTGTGGTACCATCAGCGCTCTCGTTACTCGAGAGCTCGGCTGATCCGACCCGACGCAGGGCTGGAAGAGCGGCCGGGCCTTTCGCGTTCTTAAGGGGGTTTCGGCGTGTGCGGGATCATCGGATACGTCGGGCAAAGAGCCTGTAAGGATCTGTTGCTGCAGGGCCTCGAGCGCCTCGAATACCGCGGCTACGACTCGGCCGGGCTCGCGCTGCTGGAAAACGGGGCGTTGGACTACGACCGCGCCGTAGGCAACCTCCAGGTGCTCAAGAAACAGGCCGGGCCGAACGGCTCCCAGGCGACGACGGGCCTCGGCCACACACGCTGGGCCACCCACGGTGCCGTGAACATGCAGAACGCGCACCCGCTCACCGGCTGCGACGAGGGCGAGCTCGCGATCGTCCTGAACGGAATCGTGGAGAACTACCGCGAGCTGAAGGGATCGCTCGAGTCCGAGGGGCACAGCTTCCACACGGAGACCGACGCCGAGGTGGTCGTGCACCTGATCGAGCGCCACTACAAGGGCGACCTGCTCGAGGCGACGCGCGAGGCGTACCGCGAGCTCGAAGGGCACTTCGCGTTCGTCGTCGTCCACCACGACCACCCCGAGGAGCTCGTTGGGGCGAGGCTCCAGTGTCCGCTGCTCGTGGGCGTCGGCAACGGCGAGATGTTCTTCGCTTCGATGGCCGCTGCGTTCATCGGCGAGACCCGTTCGATCCAGCTGATCGAGGACGGCGAGGTCGTCTCGATCACGCCTGACGGAGCCCGCTTCGTCTGCGTGGAGGACGGCGAGCTCGAGCGCGAGGTGATCGAGGTCGACTGGGACATGGAGGCCGCCGAGAAGAGCGGTTACGAGACGTTCATGCTCAAGGAGATCTACGAGCAACCGGAGGCCGTCGCGGAGACCCTCGGCGACCGCGTTCGCCACGGCACGCTCGTGCTCGAGAGCCTCGGCATGACCGAGGAGCAGCTGCGCAACCTGCGGCGGATCGTGATCGTCGCCGCCGGCACCTCGTACCACGCGGGCGTCGTCGGCCGCTACATGATCGAGGAATGGGCGCGGCTGCCGGTGGAGCCCGACATCGCGAGCGAATGGATCTATCGCAACCCGGTGCTCTCGAAGGACACGCTGGTGATCGGGATCTCTCAGTCGGGCGAGTCGCGAGACACGGTGAACGCGATCAAGCTCGCCCGCGACCTCGGCGCGCGGACGCTCGCGATCACGAACCTGATGGGCTCGCAGATCACGCGTGAGGCCGAGTCGGTGCTCTACACGCGCTGCGGCCTCGAGATCGGCGTAGCGGCCTCGAAGACGTTCACGGCTCAGGTCGCACTGCTCGCCTTGATCGGCCTCAAGCTGGCACAGGTGCGCAAGACGCTGCCGCCCGAGGAGGTCAAGACCATCCTCGACCAGCTGTACGAGCTGCCGCAGAAGATCAAGCAGTTCCTGGACGGCGCCCACCCGATCGACGAAATCGCCGAGCGGTTGTACGACAAGCAGTTCTTCCTCTACCTGGGCCGTCACATCGGGCTGCCGGTCGCGCTCGAGGGCGCGCTCAAGCTGAAGGAGATCTCCTACATCCCCACGGACGCCTACTCGGCCGGCGAGATGAAGCACGGGCCCATCGCGCTGCTCGAGGAGGGCACGCCGGTGGTCTGCGTGGCGACCGACCAGAAGGTGATCTACGACAAGGTCGTCTCGAACATCCAGGAGACCCGCGCGCGAGGCGCGCACGTGATCGCGATCGCCACCGACGGCAACGAGGACATCCAGCACCACGCGGACGACGTCATCTACGTGCCGCGCTCACCTGCGTTCCTGCAGTCCGTGCTCGCGGTCGTTCCGCTGCAGCTGCTGGCGTACCGGATTGCGCGCTTGCGCGGCCTGAACGTCGACCAGCCGCGCAACCTGGCGAAGACCGTCACCGTCGAGTAGTGGGCGCGGGCCAGGGAGCGGCGTTTCTCGGCGTTTCGCTCCTGGTCATCGTCACTCCCGGTCAGGACACGGCGCTGACGATCCGGAACACGCTCGCCGGCGGCCGGCGCGGGGGAGTCTTCACGGCACTCGGGGTCGTCAGCGGCCAGGTCACGTGGGCCCTGGCGACGAGCGCAGGGCTCGCAGCGGTGCTCGTTGCCTCGCAGCCCGCGTTCACCGCGCTGCGCCTCGCGGGGGCCGCGTATCTCGTCGTGCTCGGCGTTCAGGCGCTCGTGGCCGCCGTTCGCGCTCGGGGCCGGGAGGCGCCTGCGGGACCGAGGACGCGGCCCGCCGCGCGCACGGCGTACCGCCAGGGGCTTCTGAGCAACCTCGGGAATGCCAAGGTCGCGGTCTTCTTCACGAGCCTCCTGCCGCAGTTCACGCCGGGTGGTGACCCGACGTTCTGGACCATGCTTCCACTCGGGCTCTGTTTTGCCGCGCTGACCCTTGCCTGGCTGTGCGCGTATACGGTTGCCGTTGCGAGGGCCGCGGTCGTTCTCAACCGGCCCACGGTTCGACGAGCGCTGGACGCGGTCACGGGTTGTGCGCTCGTCCTCTTCGGGCTGCGCATTGGAACCTCGGACTCCGGTGCGGTGTAATGCAGGTGCGATGAGAGCCCGCCTGGCCGCCGTCGTGCTGGTGGCGGCCTTCTGCGCAGGGATGGCCGTGGCGGCCGGAGGGCCCGCGGGGTCGGGGAGGCCGCTGGTCCTGCGGGGCTCGGCAGCGACGTCGACCTTGCTCGGCCTTCGCTTCGGCCGGCTCGACAACTGGCTCGTCCGCCTGGAGCCGCGGACGCTGAACACGCTTCCGGGCCGCAAGCTGCCGCTCGGGCCCTACCGGATCGGCTGGAGCTTCTCGCCGGACCGCAGCAGGCTGGCGTTCGGCAGCGAGGGCGCGAGCCTGAACGACAGCCCTGCCGCGCTGCGGATCGTCGATCCTGCGAAACTCACGACGGTTCGCGACGTGAGCCTGGGCATGGACGGGTTCGTGGCGGCGACGCACTGGGTCGCTCTCGACCGCGTCCTGGCCGTCGTCCACAGCTCGACGCCCGAGGGTGAGTTCGCGGTTCTCGTCGACGCCGCCGAGGGCCGCGTCCTGCAGCGGCAGCGTCTGGACGGTTCGGTGACGGCAATCGGCCGCATGCAGGGAGCGCTCGTTCTGCTCCTCGTGCCCGCCACCTTGGGTCCGGTCGACCTGGCCGTCGCGGGCAGTGACGGCTCGTACCGCTCCGTCGAGCTCAGCCGCATCGAGGCCGGCCTGAGCACCACGGAGCCGCCGAACAGCTACCACCAGCGCGACGACGCAGGGCTCGCGGTGGACAGAGCGGGCGGCCGCGCCTACGTGGTCGCCGCGGGGGATCCCGTCGCCGACGTGGATCTGGCGAGTCTCGCCGTCACGTACCACGTCCCTGCGCAGCCGATCTCGCTGCTCGGCCGGCTCCACGATTGGGTCGAGCCGCAGGCGCAGGCGAAGGAGCTTTTGACCCGGTCGACTCGCGCGGCGATCTGGCTCGGCGACGGGCGATTCGCGGTCGTGGGCATGAACGGCACCGGGCACTGGACGACGCGCCGCCTCGAGGTGAAGATGGTTCCGAGCGGCCTGCAGGTGGTCGACACCCGCGACTGGAGCGCGCGCACGGTCGATCCGCGGTCCTCTGACCTCGAGGTCGCAAGGAACGCGCTGCTCACCTGGGGCCTGAGCTGGGACGCCGAAACTCAGAAGGGAACCGGCCTCACCGTCTACGGCCCGCGCGGGCAGAAACGCTTCCATCTCTTCGGCGTCCAGCCTTTGTGGGGCGCCCAGGTCGTGAACGGCCGCGCGTTCGTCTGGAAGCAGAACCTCGAGCACGGGTACGCGATCGTGAGCCTTCGTATGGGGAAGCTCGTGCGCACGATCCACGGTCGTGACGCGCCTGTCCTGCTGAAGGGTTCGGGCGCTCCCTTCTACGGCTAGCGCCGCCGCTACCCTCCTCGCGTGGAGGCGTTCGACCAGATCGGGCAGGGCCTGTGGAACGCCTTTCAGATGGCGTGGGAGGTCTGGTGGGCGCTCGTGCTCGGGTTCCTCTTGTCGGGGATTGTGCAGGCGTGGGTGCCACGGTCGCGGATCGAGGAGGCGCTCGGCGGTCGTGGCCTGAAGCCCGTGCTGCTGTCGACCGGGCTCGGCGCGGCCTCGTCCTCGTGCAGTTACGCCGCGGTGGCGATCGCGAAGTCGATGTTCCAGAAGGGCGCGAGCCTCATCTCCGCGATGGTCTTCCAGTTCGCCTCGACGAACCTGGTCTTCGAGATCGGGATCGTGATCTGGATCTTCCTCGGCTGGCAGTTCACGCTGGCGGAGTTCGTCGGCGGCGTGATCCTGATCGTGCTGATGTGGATCGGCATCCGGCTGCTCGTCTCGCGGCGAGCGGAGGAGGAAGGTCGCGAGCATGCGCAGGCTGCCGATACCGGGCATGTGCACCATTCGGCGGGCGGCTCGCGGCTGCTGTCGCTCGACGCCTGGTCCGACGTCGCGCACAACTTCCGCGGCGACTGGGAGATGCTCTGGAAGGAGATCACCGCAGGCTTCCTGATCGCCGGGTTCGTCGCGCTCCTGCCGATGGGCGTCTTCAACGACCTCTTCCTGACGGATCAGGGAGGTGCGCTCCAGTTGATCGAGAACGTGATCGTCGGGCCGCTGGTGGCCGTGCTCTCGTTCGTGTGCTCGGTGGGGAACGTGCCGCTCGCGGCCGTGCTCTGGGGCGGAGGCATCTCGTTCTCCGGCGTGATCGCGTTCATCTACGCCGACCTGATCATCATCCCGATCGTGCTCATCTACGGCCGCTACTACGGATGGCGGCTGGCGGCGTTGCTCGTCGGGATCATGTTCGGCGTCATGGTGGCGGCGGCGCTGATCGTGGACGGGATCTTCAGTGGGCTCGGGCTGATTCCCGATACGCGCCCCTCGATCGAGTCGATCACCGAGCGCGGGATCTCATGGAATTACACCACCGCTCTGAACATCGTCTTCACGCTCGTGGCGGCCGCGCTGATCGGGCTGACGATGCGCCGCGGCGCGCGCGACCCGGTCTGCGGCATGACCGTCGACCACCGCAACGCCGAATCGAGCGAGCACCGCGGCAGGCGGTACTCCTTTTGCGGGCCGAGGTGCCGGGCGAAGTTCGAGGCCGACCCGGAGCGCTACACGGCTAGGGAAGTTTCGGCAGATCCGGCGCCGGCGGAACACTAGGCAGGTCCGGAACCGACACCGGCGGAACCGGTGGCAGCGGCGGAACCTCCACCGGGAGCGGAGGCACGGGTGGCACCGGCGGAACCTCGACGTTCACGGGGAGCGGGGGCGCCGGAGGTAGCGTCACGGGGACAGTCCCGGGGACGTCCACGACGACAGGTGCAGGGACAGTCCCGGAGACAGGCACGGGGACAGCCCCAGGGTGTGTCCCCGGAGATGACGCCGCGGGCGTCGGGCCGTGCGCCTCGGCAGTCGGGCCGGCCGGCCCGACTGCGCGCTCGCGCGGCTCGATACTGGCGGGCGCAGCTTCGAAGCGGTTGCTCGACGGCGTGACGGCGCCGGCCGAGAACGGAGACTGTAAGAACGCGGGCGCGGGAGCAGAGGCAGGCACCGATCCCTGCGATCCACCGCCGGCAACCTGGTGGCGAACCGACGGAATCGCCGCGGTCACGCCTGCTGCGACGACGAGCGTCGCCGCTGCGATCTTAAGCGCTGCGCCGCCCAGGAGCGACTTGCCCCACGCGACCACTGAGCCCAGGTTGAGCCCGCTCAGGACGCGGCCGCGCGAGCGATCGAGCTTCCGAGCCAGCGAGCCGCGCGCCCGGAAGAGCAGGGTCTCGACCGCGGACTCTGTCGTCTCGAGCTCCGCCGCGATCTCGCGGTACGTGAGCCCCTGCCATTCGCGCAGAAGGAGCGCGCGCCGCTGGTTCGGCGTCAGCTCGGCGAGCGCGTCGGCCAGTCCCTCCAGCTCATCGTGCTCGTGCACAGGCGCCGCGGCGTCGCGCATCTCGCCATCGTCCGAGACGAGCTCGATGCGGCTGCGCCGCCAGGCCGAGCGTCGGCGCTCATGGCAGACGTTCTCGGCGATCTTGTAGAGCCACGCCGCCTCGGCGTGCGGCACGACTCCGGTGCGCAGGCTTCGGTACGCATTCAAGAACGTGTGCTGAACCGCGTCCTCGGCCTCCTCGCGCGACGACAGGCGCCGGCGGCAGTAGCCGAGGATCTTGCCCGAGTAGCGCTCGTAGAGCAGGCCGGCCTGCGCGGCCTCGAGGGTCGCAGTCGACTCGGGGATTGAGGGTGCGGCACTCATGGCTGGGCGACCTGGTGCGTGGAAACGGCCTCAACACTCAGTGTGTTGAAGGCGCGCGCGATTGCAAGAGGGGCTGCGGACGCCCCGCCGCCCGAGGCGCCCGCAATCCGCGCACGCAAGCCGTTTTCCTCCTTTCGCGGGTGGGATGACAAAACAACCTCCAGGAGCGCGTCGATCACGTCGCGCATGATGCAGCCCTTGGTCAGATACGCAGCCGCGCCTGCGCTGCGGGCGCGATGGGCGTCCTCGACCGCGAGCGAGGCGGTCAGGACGACGACCTGACAATCGGGGAATGAGCGTCTGAGCTGACGCGTCGCCTCGATCCCGTCCATGACCGGCATGTCTAGGTCCATCAGGACGACGTTCGGCCTCAGCTCCTCCACCATTCGGACGGCCTCTTTACCGTTCCGGGCGGTACCGACGTGCTCCAGGCGGTCGTCGACGTCGAGGGTCAGGCCGAGCGACTCGGCGAAGAGCAGGTGATCATCGGCGATCAAGACTCGAACGGGCGACGCGTTCGTCATTTTTGGGGCTCCTTTTGGGTTTGACAATCGGAAAGAAGGCGCGGAGATCGCAAAACCTGCGCCCGTCGTGGCAAGATCACCCTTCAGGGTGACGGCGCTTCGTGGAAGGAAGCCAGATGCGCGTCTGTGCCGATTGCAAAGGTGAGTTGGAGGCGGCCTATCGCTTCTGTCCCTGGTGCGCGGCCCCGCAGAGGCGCAAGCTGGTCGAGTTCTTCCGCGCCCACCCGCGTGACGAGGGCCAGGCGCTCCGGGTCTCGCGCTACCTCACCGAGGACCCGCACGTCCGCTTCAGCGTCTGGAGCGCGGACGGCGTCGCGGAGGCCGCGGTCTCGCTGGAGGAGGAGGAAGCGGCGCGCCTGGACGCGTTCCTCGCCGCTCCCGTCCCGCGCCCGCGCGCGCTCGACCGGCTGCTTGCGCTCCTGCCCCGGGGCTAGCCCTAGCGGCGGCCGCGGACCTTGCGCTGGGCCTTCGCGGCCCGGTCCAGCGTCTCCAGCTCGTCCAGGCTTCGGCCGGCACCTTCGGCGACACAGGTCAGCGGCGACTCGACCAGCTGCACCGGCAGGCCGACCTCGCTGCGGAGGCGCTCGTCGATCCCGCACAGGAGCGAGCCGCCGCCGGCCATCACGATCCCGCGCACGCCCAGGTCCGCAGCCAGCTCAGGCGGCGTTCGCTCCAACGTGTCCTTGACCGCGCTGATGATCCGCCCGACCGGCGCCTCGAGTGCGCGCCGCACGTCGCCGCCCGTGAGGGTGACCCGCCGCAGGAGCCCCGTCACCAGGTCGCGCCCGGCGACGGTCGTTTCTTCCGAGTCGTCGGCAGCCCAGGCGGAGCCGACCTCGATCTTCGCGACCTCGGCGGTCTCCTGGCCGATCAGCAGCTTGTGGACGTTCTTCACATAGTCGACGATTGCGTCGTCCATCTCGTAGCCGCCGACACGGATCGACTCCCAGACCACCATTCCGCCGAGTGAGATGACGGCCACCTCGGTCGTGCCGCCGCCGATGTCGATCACCATGCTCGCGACCGCATCGCCGACGGGCAGGTTCGCCCCGATCGCAGCAGCCATCGGCTCCTCGATCAGGTAGACGGAACGCGCTCCCGCGGCGCGCGTCGCCTCGTCCACCGCGCGGCGTTCGACATCCGTGATCCCGCTCGGCACGCAGAGCACGACGCGCGAGTAGGCGAAGCGGCTGCCGCCGGCCTTCGAGATGAAGTGGCGCAGCATCTCCTCGGTGATCTCGAAGTCGGCGATCACGCCGTGCCGCAGGGGTCGGATCGCTCGGATCGAAGCAGGCGTCCGGCCGATCATCCGCTTGGCCTCGGCGCCGACAGCGTGCACGCGGCCGGTCTCTTCCGAGATCGCGACCACGGACGGCTCGAACAGCACGATCCCGCGCCCGCGAATGAACACGAGCGTATTCGCCGTGCCGAGATCGACCGCCATGTCGCGGCCGCTGCCGATTGACCCCCAAAGACGCATGCCCCGCTGGACCCTAGCCACGCCGAGGTATAAACGTGGCCGTGGCCGTAACCGAAGGCCGGATTCCCTTCCACGGGGCCGAGACCTGGTATCGCTCGGTCGAGCCAGACGGCGTCGCCGACGCGATCCCGCTCCTGTGTCTGCACGGCGGCCCGGGAGCCAACTGGCTCCACCTCAAGCCCTACGAGGAGCTGTCCGACGAGCGCCGCGTCGTCTTCTACGACCAGCTCGGCTCGGGCAACTCGGCGCTGTCGGGCCTGCACGACTCGGCGATGTGGGTGCCGGAGCTCTTCGTCGAAGAGGTGGACGCCGTGCGGGAGGCGCTCGGCCTCGATCGCGTGCACATCCTCGGTCACTCCTGGGGCGGGATGCTCGGCATGCAGTACGCGACCGGAAGGCCCAACGGCGTGGTCTCGCTGATCGTGGAGAGCTCGCCCGCCAGCGTCCCCGCCTGGATGCCCGAGGTGCAGCGGCTGCGGTCGGAGCTGCCACCAGAGGTCGAGGCGACGCTCCGCGAGCACGAGGAGGCAGGCGCCACCGACGACCCAGGGTACGAGGAGGCGGTGATGGTCTTCTACCAGCGCCATCTCTGCCGCCTCGATCCGTGGCCCGACTGGCTCGTCGAGTGCTTCGCGATCCTCGAGGCCAACCCGGAGGTCTACCGCTCGATGAACGGCCCGAGCGAGTTCCACGTGATCGGCACGATCAAGGACTGGGACATCACCGACCGCCTCGGGCAGATCGAGGCGCCGACGCTCGTCTTCTCCGGTCGCTACGACGAGGTGACCCCGGCGACGACGGAAGCAGTTCACCGCGGCATCCCGGGCTCGGAGTACGTGGTGCTCGAGGAGAGCTCCCACATGGCGCAGGCCGAGGAGCCCGAGCGGACGCTCGAGTTGGTGCGCGACTTCCTTGCGCGCAGCGAGCGTCGACTCCAAAGCTAGTTCGATTCGACACTAGGCACGCCGCAAGAGATACTCCGCAGGGGCGTCAACTTCTCCGAGAACATCGAAAAAGGGGAGAGACATGCGAAGGATCTCTGCGGCGGTTGCTGTGACGGCGTTGGGCGCAGCTGCCATTCTCGTCGGCCTTGCCCCGGCGTCTACATCTGGACCTGACTACCTCAGCGTCGTCTCATCCAGCGCGAAGGCGAAGCAAAAGAACCAGGCACGGCTCTCGGTGACCACCAAGGCGGCGATTCCGCGCCATCCGGACGCATTCATCAAGTCG
>Ga0307278_10000653_pt1 | contig 17157 bp, 17 predicted proteins | sample ER_DNA_117_FD_194482 | JGI IMG/M metagenome (GOLD analysis project Ga0307278, IMG submission 194482) | Bulk soil microbial communities from the East River watershed near Crested Butte, Colorado, United States - ER_DNA_117 | ecosystem: Environmental > Terrestrial > Soil > Floodplain | place...
CCCCGATCGACCGGGGGACCACCCCGGCGGTCCCCCGGACCCCCCCGGTCCGGCCCGCCAGATGGAGAACGGCCGCCGCAGCGGGAACGAGCGGTCGTCGCCGGCCAGCAGGTGGACGAACTGGCCGGGCCGGGCCGCCTCGGCGATCCGGGGCGCGGCCAGGGTGAGCGCCTGGTACTCCCCCACCCGCCGCCGCTCCACCACCTCGCACAGCTCCCGGACCGCGCTCACGCCAGCTCTCCGGGCCCCAGTGGCCGCCGAGCCTCCGACCCGCTCCCGGCTGGACCTTCGTGCCAGTCCTGGAGGGGGCGGACGGCCAGGTCGCCGGCCAGGCGGGCCTCGATGCCCTGGACCACGGCGGTGAGGCCGGAGAGGGTGGTGATGCAGGGGATGTCGGCGGCCACGGCGGCGATGCGGATGTCGTAGCCGTCCTCGCGGGCGCCGGGGCCGGCGGGGGTGTTGACGACCAGGTCGATCTCGCCGGCCCGGATCTTGTCGACCACGTTGTCGGGCCCCTCGTGGCCCTTGCGCACGACCTGGGCCTCGACCCCGTTGCGGCGCAGCACCCCGGCCGTGCCGGTGGTCGCAACCAGGGTGAAGCCGAGGTCGGCGAGCCGCTTGGCCGGCAGCACGATGGCCCGCTTGTCGGCGTTGCGGACCGACAGGAACGCGACCCCCTTGGTGGGCAGGGCCCCGTAGGCGGCCTCCTGGCTCTTGGCGAACGCGGCCCCGAAGCGGCTGTCCAGGCCCAGGACCTCGCCGGTGGAGCGCATCTCCGGCCCCAGCAGCGAGTCGGCCCCGGGGAAGCGGGCGAACGGCAGCACCGCCTCCTTGACCCCGACATGGGCCGGGTCGGCCGCCCGCAGCCCCAGGCCGGCCAGGGTGGCGCCGGTCATCAGCAGGGCCGCCGCCCTGGCCACGGGCAGGCCGGTGACCTTCTCCACGAACGGGACCGAGCGGCTGGCCCGCGGGTTGGCTTCCAGCACGTACAGCCGCTGGCCCTTGAAGGCGAACTGGACGTTGAGGATCCCGACGACCCCGAGGGCGCGGCCGAGGCGGGCGGTGGCCTCCTCGATGGCGGCGACCTGGTCGGGCCCCAGGGTGATGGGCGGGAGCACGCAGGCCGAGTCGCCGGAGTGGATGCCGGCCTCCTCGATGTGCTCCATGACCCCGCAGACCAGCACCTGGCCTTCGGTGTCGCAGAGGGCGTCGACGTCGACCTCGACCGCGTCCTCCAGGAACCGGTCCACCAGCACCGGCCGGCTGCCGTTCCCCACGGCCCCGAGGGCGCCGGAGCGGGCCAGGCCGGCGTCGTCGTAGCAGACCTCCATGGAGCGGCCGCCGAGCACATAGGAGGGGCGGACCAGGACCGGGTAGCCGACCCGGGCGGCCACGGCCAGGGCCTCGGCGACGCTGGCCGCCTGCCCCCAGGGTGGGGCGTCCAGGCCGCAGCGCTCCAGCACCGCCCCGAACCGGCCCCGGTCCTCGGCCAGGTCGATGGCCTCGGGCGGGGTGCCGAGCAGCGGCACCCCGGCCGCGGCCAGGCCGGAGGCCAGCTGCAGCGGGGTCTGGCCGCCCATGGTCACGATCACCCCGACAAGCTCCCCGCCGGCGGCCTCGGCGCGGCACACCTCCAGGACGTCCTCGCAGGTCAGCGGCTCGACATAGAGGCGGTCGGCGACGTCGTAGTCGGTCGAGACGGTCTCGGGGTTGCAGTTGACCATCACCGTCTCGTAGCCGGCGTCGCGCAGGGCCTGGACGGCGTGGACGCAGGCGGTGTCGAACTCGACCCCCTGGCCGATCCGGTTGGGGCCCGACCCGAGCACCACCACCCGGCGCCGGCCGGTGGCCGGGACCTCGCTCTCCTCCTCGTAGGTCGAGTAGTGGTAGGGGGTGGTGGCCTCGAACTCGCCGGCGCAGGTGTCGACCGAGCGGTAGACGGGCTCGACCCCCAGCGCCCGGCGGCGGGTCCGGACCTCGCCCTCGGTGGCCCCGACCATGGCGGCCAGCTGGGCGTCGGAGAAGCCGTGGCGCTTGGCCCGCCACAGCAGGCCCCGGCTCAGGTCGTCGATGGAGCCGGCGGCGGCGGCCTCGGCCCCGACCTCGACGATGCGGGCCACGCCGTCCACGAACCAGGGGTCGATGTCCGAGGCGGCCGCGACCTCGTCGACACTTCGGCCGAGGCGCAGGGCCCGCTCGACCGCTTCCAGCCGCTCGGCGGTGGGCCGGGCGCAGGCGGCCAGCAGCGCCTTCGGGGCCGCCTCGGGGCTGCCCGGGGCCGGGTCGCCGGCCGGGTCGCCGAGCCCGCTGCGGCCGTTCTCCAGCGACCGGCAGGCCTTCTGGAGGGCCTCGGGGAAGGTCCGGCCGATGGCCATGACCTCCCCCACCGACTTCATCCGGGTGGTCAGCTCGGGGTCGGCGCCGGGGAACTTCTCGAAGTTGAACCGGGGGACCTTGACGACCACATAGTCGAGGGTGGGCTCGAAGGCGGCGGCGGTCTTGCCGGTGACCTCGTTGCGGATCTCGTCGAGGGTGAAGCCGACGGCCAGCTGGGCGGCCACCTTGGCGATCGGGAACCCGGTGGCCTTGGAGGCCAGGGCCGAGGAGCGCGACACCCGCGGGTTCATCTCGATCACGACCCGGCGGCCGGTGGCCGGGTCGACGGCGAACTGGACGTTGGCCCCGCCGGTCTCGACCCCGACGGCCCGGAGCACCGTGAGGGCGTCGTCGCGCATCGCCTGGTACTCGCGGTCGGACAGGGTCATCTGGGGGGCGACGGTGACCGAGTCGCCGGTGTGGACGCCCATCGGGTCGAGGTTCTCGATCGAGCAGACGACCACGGCGTTGTCGGCCCGGTCGCGCATCACCTCGAGCTCGTACTCCTTCCAGCCGAGCACCGACTCCTCGATCAGGACCCGCCCGACCGGGCTGGCCACCAGGCCCTCGCCCAGCAGCCGCTCCAGCTCGGCGGGGGTGCGGGCGATGCCGCCGCCCCAGCCGCCGAGGGTGAACGAGGGCCGGATCACCACCGGCAGGCCGAGGTCGCCGGCGGCGGCCAGCCCGTGGGCGACCGAGCCGACCTCGACCCCGCGGGGCAGGTCGAGCCCGGCCGCCCGGCAGGTGCGGGTGAACTCGACCCGCGACTCGGCCCGGCGGACGGCGTCGACGGTGGCCCCGATCAGCTCGACCCCGAGCCGTTCCAGGGTGCCGTTCTCGTGCAGGGCCACGGCCAGGTTGAGGGCGGTCTGGCCGCCAAGGGTGGGCAGCAGGGCGTCGGGCCGCTCGGCCTCGAGCACGGCCGCGACCGGCCCGGGGGTGAGTGGCTCCAGGTAGGTGGCGTCGGCCACCTCGGGGTCGGTCATGATCGTGGCCGGGTTGGAGTTGACCAGCACGACCCGCAGCCCCAGGCCCCGCAGGGCCCGGCAGGCCTGGGTGCCGGAGTAGTCGAACTCGGCCGCCTGGCCGATCACGATCGGCCCCGACCCCACCACCAGGATGGTGCCCAGGTCGTCGCGCAGCGGCACTAGGCGTCACCCCGCCGGACCTCGGGCGGGGCGCCGCTGGTGCTCGTGGGCGCGTCCCCCACCTCGCGCTCCGCGGCCTGGTCGTAGGCGCTCTGGCCGGCGTCCCAGCCGTCGTACAGGCCCCTGTCCATCGCCTCGGCCCAGAGGGCGCGGACCTGGGCGGGGTCGAGCAGGCCGAGGCGGATGGCGAACCGGCTGGCCCCCTCGACGCTGGCCACCAGGGTGCGGAGCTTGGCCTCGTCCTGGGCGGTGGTGCGCCGGCCGGTGGGCGAGACGCCGGCCTCGGCCTCGCCGCGCAGGCTCGCCTTGAGGGTGAAGACCCGCTCGAGCTCGGCCCGGAGGGCGTCGGCGGCCGCCCCGGCCGGTGGTGGGGCGCCCTGGTCGACGCCGCCCAGGGCGCGGAAGGTGCGCTGTTCAGCCATGGCGGGCTCCTTGCATCAGTTCGGCGAACCGCTCGAACAGGGGATGGGCGTCGTGGGGGCCGGGGGCGGCCTCGGGGTGGTACTGGACCGAGAACGCGGGCGCGTCCAGGCATTCCAGGCCCTCGACGACGCCGTCGTTGGCGTTGGCGTGGGTGACCCGCACGCCGCCGGGGAGGCTGTCGCCGTCGACCGCGAAGCCGTGGTTGTGGCTGGTGACCGCCACCTTGCCGGTGGCCAGCTCGACCACCGGCTGGTTGACGCCGCGGTGGCCGAACTTGAGCCGCACGGTGCGGCCGCCGGCGGCCTGGCCGAGCAGCTGGTGGCCCAGGCAGATGCCGAACAGCGGCACCTTGCCGAGCAGCTCGCGGGTCGCCTGGACGCCGTGGCCGACGGTAGAGGGGTCGCCGGGGCCGTTGGACAGCATCACCCCGTCGGGCCCCCAGGCCAGGGCGTCGGCGGCCGGGGTGGCCGCCGGCACCACCAGCACCCTGGCCCCGAGCCGGCGCAGCCGCCGGGCGATGTTGGCCTTGGCCCCGAAGTCGTACAGCACCACCCGGTGGCGCTCGGGGCCGTCGGCGGGCAGCTCGACCGGCGCGGCCCGGGTCACCCGGTCGACCATGGCCAGGCCTTCCGGGTCGGGGGCGGCAAGGGCGAGCGAGCGCAGCGCGGCCGGGTCGAGGGTCTCGGTGGAGAGGGCGCCGCGCATGGCGCCGCGCTGGCGCAGGTGGCGGACCAGCCGGCGGGTGTCGAGGCCCTCGACCCCGGGCACGCCGGCCCCCTCCAGCTCCTCGGCCAGGGTCCGCTCGGCCCGCCAGCTGGAGGGCCGCCTGGCCGCCTGGCGGACCAGGAACGCGGCCACCTGGACCCGGTCGGACTCGGCGTCGTCGGTCGTGGTGCCGTAGTTGCCGACCTCGGGGGCGGCCATGGCGACCAGCTGCCCGGCATAGGAGGGGTCGGTCAGGACCTCCTGGTAGCCGCCCATGGCGGTGTTGAACACCACCTCCCCGGTGACCGTCGCCGGCCGGGCGGTGAACGCCTCGCCGGCGAAGGCGGTGCCGTCCTCCAGCACCAGCAGCGCCTCCCGGGTCACCCGATTCATCGGGGCACCAGCGGCGACAGCCGCGCCGCCCAGGTGGGGGCGGTCGCCTCCTCGAGCACGAACCCGGAGCGCAAGGTGGCCGGGCCGAGCTGCCAGTCGACCACCAGCACCTTGTCGGCGTAGACCTCCTTGCCGGCGTGGTGGGAGGTGAGCTCGACCCCGCGCAGGTCGCCGGCGGGGATGCACCAGGGGTCGCCGTCGCGGTCGACCCGCAGCCCGCCCTCGTCCAGGGCGAGGCCGACCAGGCGGCGGCCGAGCAGGCCGTAGCCGTTGAAGCGGCGGAGGGTCGAGGGGGCGAAGGTGGTGCCCAGGTAGCGGGCCCGGCCGGCGAGCAGCGGCGTCCCCGGCGGCGGGCAGGCGGGCAACGGCGGCAGCCCGGCCTCCTGGCGGGTCACGGTCCGCCGCACCGCCGACAGCACCACCGCGGCCGCCAGCACGCCCACCGCCAGCACGGCCACCACGCCCAGCAGCCAGCTCACCTGGTGGCCCGCCCGTCGCGGACGGCGAAGGCGCCCCGCAGCAGGGTGTGGACGACCCGCCCGCGCAGCTCGCGGCCGTGGAAGGGGGTGTTGCGGGCCCGGCTGGCCAGCCTGGCCCGGTCGACCGTCCAGGCGGCGGCGGGGTCGAACACGGCCAGGTTGGCCGCCGCCCCCGGCGCCACCGGGCCCCCGTGCCCCGGCAGCCGCCGGCACCGCGCCGGCCCCGCGGTCAGCCGCTCGACCGCGGTGACCAGGTCGAGGTAGCCGGGCTCGACCAGCTCGGTCAGGGTGACGGCCAGGGCGGTCTCCAGGCCGAGCATGCCCGGGGGGGCGGCGGCCCACTCGACCTCCTTGTCCTCGCGGGCGTGGGGGGCGTGGTCGGTGGCGATGGCGTCCAGGGTGCCGTCGGCCAGCCCCTGGCGGACGGCCTCGACGTCGGCCTTCTCGCGCAGCGGCGGGTTGACCTTGAACACCGGGTCGTAGCTGCGGGCGGCCTCGTCGGTCAGGGCGAAGTGGTGGGGGGCGGCCTCGGCGGTGACCCGGACCCCGCGGGCCTTGGCCGCCCGGACCAGCTCGACCGCCCCGCCGGTGGAGACGTGGCACAGGTGCAGCCGGCCCCCGGTCAGCTCGGCCAGCAGCAGGTCGCGGGCGACCACCATCTCCTCGGCGGCGGCCGGCCAGCCGGCCAGGCCGAGCATGGCCGACACCTCACCCTCGTGCATCTGGGCGCCGTCGGTGAGCGAGGCGTCCTGGGCGTGGTCGGCGATCACGGCGTCGAAGGCCCGGGTGTACTCCAGGGCCAGGCGCAGCAGCCGGGCCTCGCGGATGGGCAGGCCGTCGTCGGAGAAGCAGTCGACCCGGGCCGCCGAGCGGGCCATGGCCCCGAGCTCGGCCAGCTCGGCGCCGCGCTGGCCGAGGGTGACGGCCCCCACCGGGAACACGTCGACCAGGCCGACCTCGCGGCCCCGGGCCGCGACCATCTCGACCACCCCGGCGTTGTCGGCCACCGGGTCGGTGTTGGGCATCGGGCAGACCGCGGTGTAGCCGCCGAGGGCGGCCGCCCGCGACCCGGTCTCGATGGTCTCGGCGTCCTCGCGGCCCGGCTCGCGCAGGTGCACGTGCAGGTCGACCAGCCCCGGGCAGACGACCAGCCCGCCGCAGTCCACCACCTCGGCCCCGGTGCCGTCCAGGCCCGGGCCGACCTCGGCCACCCGCCCATCGTCGACCAGCACGTCCGCGACCCCGTCGTGGCGCGACGCCGGGTCGACCAGCCGCCCACCTTGCAGCAGCAGCCTGGTCACGCCACCACCTCCGGCCCGCCGAGCAGCAGATAGAGCAGGGCCATGCGGACGCTGATGCCGTTGGCGACCTGGTCGGCGATGACCGACCGCTCGATCGAGTCGGCGACCTCGGCGGCGATCTCCACCCCCCGGTTCATCGGCCCCGGGTGCATCACGATGGCGTGGTCGGCCATGGCGTCCAGGCGGCGGGCGTCGAGCCCGTACAGCCGCGCGTACTCGCGTAGCGAGGGGAAGAACCCGGCCCGCTGCCGCTCCAGCTGGACCCGCAGCAGCATCACCACGTCCTGCTTGGGCAGGACCGCGTCCAGGTCGTAGGAGACGGCCGCCCCCCAGGTCTCGACCCGGGCCGGGAGCAGGGTCGGCGGGGCGACCAAGGTGACCTCGGCGCCCATGGTGGTGAGGGCGAGCACGTTCGAGCGGGCGACCCGGCTGTGGAGCACGTCGCCGACGATGGCCACCTTGAGCCCGTCGAAGCCGGGGAACCGCTGGCGCATGGTGTAGAGATCCAGCAGGGCCTGGGTGGGGTGCTCGTGGGTGCCGTCGCCGGCGTTGACCACCACCGCCTCGACCCACTCGGCCAGCCGCCAGGGCGCCCCCGAGGCGCCGTGGCGGATCACGATGGCGTCCACCCCCATCGCCTCAAGCGTGATGGCGGTGTCCTTCAGGCTCTCGCCCTTGGAGACGCTGGAGCCCTTGGCCGAGAAGTTGATGACGTCGGCCGACAGCCGCTTGGCGGCCAGCTCGAAGGAGATCCGGGTCCGGGTCGAGTCCTCGAAGAACAGGTTGCAGACGGTCCGCCCGCGCAGGGTCGGGACCTTCTTGATGGCCCGGTCGGTGACCTTGGCCAGGTGGGCGGCGGTGTCCAGGACCCGGGTGATGTCGGCCGCGGTCAGGTCGGCCGCCGACAGCAGGTGCTTCTGCACCTAGACCACCGCCTTCCGGGGGGCGTCCTCGACGAGCACGCCGTCTTCGCCGTCGGTCTCGGCCAGCAGGACCCGGACCGCCTGGCCGGGGGCGGTGGGCAGGTTCTTGCCGACGTAGTCGGCCCGCAGGGGCAGCTCGCGGTGGCCGCGGTCGACCAGCACGGCCAGCTGGATGGCCCGCGGCCGCCCGAAGTCGGTCAGGGCGTCAAGGGCGGCCCGCACCGTCCGCCCGGTGTAGAGCACGTCGTCGACCAGCACCACCACCTTGCCGGCCAGGTCGAACGGCAGCTCGGTGTCGTGGGTGGCCTGGGGCGGCCGCATGCCGATGTCGTCGCGGTACATGGCCACGTCCAGGGCCCCGGCCGGGACCTCGCGGCCCTCGATCTCGCCCAGCTTGGCGGCCAGCCGCCGGGCCAGCGGCACCCCGCGCGTGTGGATGCCCACCACCAGCAGCCCGTCGGTGCCCTTGTTGCGCTCCACGATCTCGTGCGCGATCCGGACCAGCGCCCGGTGCACGTCGGCAGCGTCCAGCACCATGAACCCTCGCTCCCTTCCCGGCCTCACGGGACCGGCCCTTAAAGGTCGCTCGTTCGCCGGGCATCCTAGCCGCGGGTGCCTCCTGCGGCAAGCATGCGAGGGGCGGAGCCGGGTGGGCTCGGCTCCGCCCCTCGGGCCGCGGCGGGGTGGCTGCGCTATTCGACCTCCACCTCGGTCGTCCAGGGCTGGAGGAGCTCGCCCGCACCCGTGTCGACGTCCACGTCCCCCTCCACGTACTCGCCCGCGCCCGCGGCGCTGTTGACCCAGTAGCCCGAGACGTCAATCGTCTGCCCGGGCCGCTCGGCCCCGACGAGCCGGCAGACGTCCTGCACGCCGGTCACCTGCTCACCGTTGATGCTGGTGACCACGTTCCCGCGGCCGATATTGACCGCCTTGGCCGGCGAGCCCGGCTCGGCGGCGCGCACGTACATCCCGTCGATGCCCTGGCGGCCGAGCTCGTCGGCCACCCGCTGGCCGAGCTCGGCGCCGCCCCTGGACGTGAACGCCGAGTCCTGGGCGAAGATCGCCGGGAGGTCGGCCGTGGCCAGCGAGACCAGGTCCCAGCCCAGGTAGGCCTGGCTGCGGCCCGCCTTGAGGTCGGGGAGCAGCTCGCGGATCTGCTCGACGCTGATCGAGTAGTTCTGTCCCTCGGTGTCGGCGCGCCGGAGGGTGTTGATGCCCACCAGCCGGCCTCGCTGGTCGACCAGGGGTCCGCCGGAGTTGCCGGGGTTGATGGTCGCCTGGTGCTGGATCACCGACACCAGCCGCGGGTAGTCCGGGCTGGCCGCGGTCGTCAGGTGGACCACCGACACGGGCCCGAAGGTCGGGACCAGCTGCTGGGCCTGGCCGCTGCCCTCGCCGGCCCGCCCCTCCTCGAGCGAGCCCGGGTAGCCGAGGGCGATCACCTGGTCGCCCGGGCGCAACCCGGAGGAGTCGCCCAACCGGATCGCCCGCAGGTTGGCCGGCCTGCTGACCAGCCGGACCACGGCCAGGTCGTCACAGGGCGCGGCCGCGACCAGCTGGGCGGCGGTCCCGGTGGCCGGGTCGTCGCCGACCCGGGCCTGCATGCCGCGCATCCCCAAGGTCACGTGGGCGTTGGTGAGCACCAGGCCGCGCCGGGCGTCGACGACCACGCCGGAGCCGCCGCCGGTCAAGCCGACCAGCCGCACCACCGACGGCTTGACCATCGCGACCACGTCGGCCTGGCTCATCGGCCGGTCGGTGGCCTTGCCGGCCGTCGTGCCGGCGTGCTTGCCGGCGGTCCCGGCGTCGGGCTCGCCGGCCGCCCTCGTGGTTGTGCTGGTGGGCTCGCCGCCGCCGTCGCCGCCGGGCCCGACCCTGACGAGGTCCGCGCAGCCCGCGGTGGTCATCGCCACGACCCCGACCAGCAGGGTCGCGAGCAGGTGCTTGAGCTTCATGGCCGGCTCCTCTCCACCGGACGGTCCTCCGTCGACCGTCATGGGCTCGTGGCCGGAGTATCGGGGCCACGGCCGCGGGGAGCTGACGGCCAGCCGACAGCCGCGCTGTACAGTCCCCGACAGATCCCGGGAGCTCAGCCGAAGGGGTTCTCGACCCGCACGCCGCCGAGCGTGCGCCCCGCCTGCAGGTCCTCGGTCACCAGACGGGCCGCGCCCGCCCGCCGCGCCGCCTCGACGATGAGGCCGTCCCAGAACGAGAGGGTGTGCCGTTCCTCCAGCTCGGAGGCGGCGAGAACGAGGGCAAGGTCGACCTGCACGACCGGCCAGCTGGCGTAGAGCACCACCAGCTCGCGGGCGGTCCCGCGTGGCATCGGCGGGTCGAACTTGCGGGTGACCACGACATAGAGCTCCTGGAGCACCTGGGTGCTGATGACGCCGGCCCGGTCCCGCCACAGCCGGTCGAGCAGCGCCGCGGCGACCGGCTGCTTGGCGGTCTCCGAGCGGTCGTGGGCGTAGGCCAGGACGTTGGTGTCGACGAAGGTCAGCGGAGCGTCGACCACGGGCCCTCGCCGTCGTAGAGGTCCTCGCGCCGCCAGCTCCGGCCGCCCGCCTCCACCGATTGGCCCATGAGCTCGACGGCCCGGCGCATGGCCTCCTCGTAGCGGGCATTCCGGCCGACGAGCCGCTCCAGCTCCCGCGCCACCAGCCCGCTGACGGAGGTGCCGCGCTCGGCGGCCAGGATCTTGGCCTGCCGGATGATCTCCTCATCCAGCTGCACGGTCAGGTTGCGTCTCGCCATGCCGCTCTCCCCGGCCCACAGTCACGTACGTGGGCCACAGCGTAGCACGTGGATCAGGCGGGCGAGGAGCGGGTCAGAGCCCCGGGTCAGCCGGACGGCCGGGCAGGAGGCCCTGGAGGTGGTCGGTGATCAGGCGGTCGACCAACTCGTCGGGCTCCTGGGGCCAGGGGAAGGCGGGGGCGGCCAGCAGCAGCGAGGTGATGCCGTGGACCAGGACCCACAGGCCGATGGCGATCTGGAAGGGGTCGCCGGGCCGGAAGGCGCCGGCGTCCAGGCAGCGCTGGACGGCCTCGACCAGGTGGTTGAAGGTGTCGGAGCGGTAGAGGTAGCGCTCGTCGACGTTGTCGGGCACGCGGTCCTTGTACATGAACAGGACCCGGTAGGCCTCGGCGTTGCCGAGGCCGAAGCGGACATAGGCCTGGCCGCGGCGGCGCAGCCCCTCCAGCGGGTCGGCGACCCCGGCCTCGGCCATGGCCATCTCGGCGTCCAGCTGGCGGAACTGCTCCTCGCAGACGGCGAAGATCAGCTCGGTCTTGTCGGCGAAGTGCAGGTAGATCGAGGGCGGGGTGACGCCGACGGCCTCGGCCACGGCCCGGATGGAGACGGCCTCCTCGTCGCCGGTCTCGGCCAGCAGGCGGGTGGCCGCGGCCAGGATCTCCTGGCGCAGGCGCTGGCCCTCCCCCCGCCGGGCCCGGGCCCGGCGGGAGGAGGCGGACCGCGCCGTCGCCATCAGGCCCGGCCGCCCTCCGGGGCCTCGCGCAGCCCGACCCGGGCGTGGAGGCGGCGCAGCGGCGCCGGGGCCCACCAGTTGGCCCGACCGGCCAGGCGCATGAACGCCGGCACCAGCAGGGTCCGGATCAGGGTGGCGTCGACCAGGATGGCCAGGGCGGTGCCGACCCCGAACAGCTTGAGGAAGCTGACCTCCGAGGTGGCGAAGGCGATGAACACGATCGCCAGCAGGGCGGCCGCGGTGGTGACGATGCGGCCGGTCCGCTCCAGGCCGGCCGCGACCGCGGCGACGGTGTCGCCGGTGGCGTCGTGCTCCTCCTTGATCCTCGACAGCAGGAACACCTCGTAGTCCATGGAGAGCCCGAAGGCGATGCAGAACAGCAGGACCGGCATGGAGGTGTCGATCGTACCGGTTGCGGTGAAGCCGAGGAGGCCGGCGCCGTGGCCGTCCTGGAACACGTACACCATGGCCCCGTACACGGCGGTCAGCGAGAGCAGGTTCAGCACCAGCGCCTTGGCCGGGATGACCACGCTGCCGGTCATCAGGAACAGCAGCGCGAAGGTGACCAGGGCGATCCCCGCCGCGGCGGCCGGCAGGTTGCCGAACAGCGACGCCTTGGTGTCGACCAGCCGGGCCGAGGGGCCGGTGACCTGGGCGCCCAGCGGCGCAGGGAGGGCGCGGACGGCGGCCACCAGGTCCTCGCCGGCGGCCGAGTACGGCTCGACCGAGGGGACCACCGACAGCCAGGTGCCGTCGGCGGCGGCGAAGCGCCCGGCCTGCGGGGGGACGGCGGCCGGGCCGCCGGCGGCCAGCGGGCCCTGGAGGCGGCGCCCGGCGGCGTAGCTGCCGGTGAGGGCGTCGACCCGCTGGACCCCGTCCAGCCGCGACAGGGCGGCGGCGTAGCCGTCGATGTCGGCCAGGTGGGCGCGGGGGTCGCCGATCCCGGGGGCGACCACCGACAGGGCGCCGGCCTCGTCGCTGGCGAAGTCGCTCCTGACGGCCTCGGCCACCTGGCGGCCCTGGGCCGAGGCGGGCAGGACCCGGTCGTCGGGCAGGCCGAAGCGGACGCCAAGGAACGGGCTGCCCAGCAGGACCAGGAACGCGACCACGGCCAGGGCGACCGGGACCGGCCGCCGCATCACCCAGGTGGCCACCCGGTGCCAGAACCCGCTCCCGGGCTGGGGGGCGGGGCGGCGGCGGATGGGCAGGCGGAACCGGTCGACCCGGCGGCCGAGCACGGCCAGCAGGGCCGGCAGCACGACCAGGGCGCCGACCGCGGCCAGGGCGACCACGGCGATGCCGGCGTAGCCGAACGAGCGCAGGAAGTACAGGGGGAACACCAGCAGGGCGAGCAGGGCGACGGCCACGGTGGCGGCGCTGAACAGCACCGTGCGGCCGGCGGTGCGCATGGTCGCGACCAGGGCGTCGGCCTCGCCGCGGCCGGCCCGCAGCTCCTCGCGGTAGCGCGAGACGATGAACAGGCTGTAGTCGATGGCCAGGCCGAGGCCGAGCGCGGTGGTCAGGTTGAGGGCGTAGACCGACACGTCGGTGAGCTGGGCCAGGACCCGCAGCACCAGCAGGGTGCCGACGATTGCGAAGCCGCCGACGGCCAGGGGCAGGGCGCCGGCGACGGCGCTGGCGAACACCAGCACCAGCAGCACCAGGGTGACCGGGACGGCGATGGCCTCGGCCCTGGCCAGGTCGGCCTCGACCTGCTCGCCGACCTCGCGGAACACCTGGGCCTGGCCGCCGACCTGGACCCGGACGGCCTGGTCGTCGGCGGCGAAGGCCGCGGTGAGGGCGGCCGCGCGGGCGTCCAGGTCCTGCTCGTCGGCGGTGATGCGGCCCAGCACCAGGGCCTGGCGGCCGTCGCGGCTCTTGAGGGCCGGGGCGCCCGAGGCCCAGTAGGAGACCACCTGGGCCAGGTCGGGCTCGGCGGCCAGCCGGCGGGTGGCGGCCTCCCCGGCCGCGGCCACCGCCGGGTCGTCGACCGTGCCGTCCTTGGCCGTGACCAGCAGGATCAGGTTGGGGTCGCCGGCGCCGAACTGCTCGCGCAGGACCGTGGCGGCCCGGGTCGACTCGGCCCCCGGGTCGTCGAACCCGCCGGACTTGAGCCTGGTCACGGCGCTCCCGCCGAAGGCCCCGGCCACCACCACCGCGACCAGCGTCGCCGCCAGCACCGCCCACCGCCGCCGGAGCAGGAACCGGCCGAGTCGTTCGAGCATCACAACCTCCTATCGCTGATAGCTTAGCGTTGTAAACTTAACAGCGATAGCTGAGATGTCAAGGGCGACGGGGCCGGACGGCAAGCCGGGGCGGCGGGTCGAGGGCGTGGGCATGGCAGCGGCGGCCGAGGCGTGGGCATGGCGGCGGCGGTCGAGGGCCGCTGGAACGGCTAGCATGGCCGCCGTCCCTCGCCGACCTCCGGAGCCTGCGTATGTGCACCGCCGTCCGCATCGTCGTCGCCGCCGCCGAACGGGAGCGGCGCCTGGAGCTGCGCCGGGCCGCGGTGACGGCGGAGTGGGAGGTGGTGGGCGAGGCCGACGGTCCCGAGGCCGCCTACCGCGAGGCGGTGGAGCGGCGGGCCCGCTTCCTGGTCCTCGACGCCAGCGCCGCCGGCCCCCGCCCCGAGGTGCTGGTCCGCCGGCTGCGGTCGACCACCCCCAACGCCTTCGTGGTCGGGGTCGGGGAGGTCCCGGGGGTCGACGCCAGCCTCGCCCCCGAGGCCCTCGACGGCCTGCGCGAGGTCATGCGCGACCTGCTGCACGAGAGCGGCGACCACCAGCACGCCTGAGCGGCCGGCCGGACCCCGCGTCAGCGCAGGCGGTAGGGGGCGGCCAGGTGGCGGCCGGCGGGGCCGGCGTGGCGGCCCGGGTAGGCGAAGGCGATCAGCACCAGCACCCCGAGGGTGAGGGAGCTGAGGCCGACCCCGACCAGGGGCAGGGTCCGGTTGGGGCCGGTGCTGGCCAGCGGGCAGCCCCGGGCCAGCGAGTGCTCGACCCAGGCCAGCGGCGTGGCCTGGCCGGGGCGGCGGACCTCGGCCCGGACCTCGCGCATGCCGCTGAGCGAGATCGTGGCCCGCCACTCGAAGCTGCCCGAGGCGCCGGTGCTGACCCGGCCGCGCGACAGGGTGCGGTCGCTGGCGGGGTCGACCAGGGCCACCTGGAGGCTGGTGTTCCTGGGCATGCCGGTGCCCTCGGTGGTGGCGCCCGCGCAGGTCAGGTCGTGGAGGCCGACGTAGGTCATGGCCCCGGCGGGTCGGGCCACCGCCAGCAGGGCGAACGCGGTCAGGGCGATCGTGGCTGCTCGCCGCCACCGCATCAGGACCCGCTCCTCTCCAACTCGGCGTCTTCGCCGCACGCCCGTGCCGCGCGGCTCCTCCTGGAAGCCTGCGCTCCCTGGACGATACGGAAACCTATCCAGACGGGCGCATCGGCAAGAGTACGCATCCAACGGGACGGATCGGCCGGATCGGCCGGGTCACTCGGTCTCGGCCTGGAGGTCGACGGCGTCGACCAGCAGGCGGCCGTCGCCGGCCAGGTCGCGGCCGGTGACCTCCAGGGCCAGGCTGGAGCCTGGCGCTCGGGTGAGGTGCTCGACCGCCAGCTGCTGCCAGCCGTCGCCGGTCACGGTGTAGCCGGCCTGGTCGGCGCTGATCTCGCGGCCGCCGGCCAGCTCGCGCAGGGCCAGCACCACCTGGCCGGCGCCGCCGGGGGCCCGGACCCAGACGGCGGCCTCGTAGGTGACGCCTTCCCGGGTGGTGGTGGCCGCCCACCGGACCATGGCCGCCGGGCCGCCGGCGGGGCCGGGCCTGACGGCGGCCGCCCAGCGCCCCGACACGCCGCCCTCGACCCGCCGGGCCTGGGCGCCGGCCAGCGGGGCCCAGCCGGCCAGGTCGCGCTCGAAGTCGCCGTCGGCGAGCAGGTTGCCCGGGGTGGGCCGGATCGGCCGGGCCGCCGGCGCCGTGGTCGCCGTGGTCGCCGGCCCGGTGGTGGTGGCGGCGCCGGTGGTGGTGGCGGCCCGGGCGCGGGTGGTGGCCGGCCCGGCGGCCTGCCGCCCGCCGTCGGCGTCGGAGGTCAGCAGGGCGATCAGGGCCGTGACCGCGGCCAGGGCGAGCAGCGCCGCCAGGAACAGCTGCTGCAGCGGCGACAGCCCGAACCGCCTCGGCGGGTCGGCCAGGTGCCTCGGGGTGCTGTCGGCCATGGGCGAATACTGGGCTGGCCGGCCCCGAACCGGCAACAACCGGACGCCGGGCCGGCTCAGGCGCCGCCGCGGACCTCGTTGGCGATGGAGGCCAGGACGCCGTTGACGAACCGGCCCGAGTCGGCGGTCGACAGCAGCTTGGCCAACTCGATGGCCTCGTCGAGGACTACCGCGGTGGGCACCTCGGGCCGGGCGGCCAGCTCGAAGGCGGCCAGGCGCAGCAGGTTGCGGTCGACCAGCGGCATGCGCTCGATCGTCCAGTGCTCGGCGGCCCCGGCGATGCGGGCGTCCAGCTCACCCAGGCGCCCGGCCACGCCGTCGACCAGCTCGACGGTGTAGGCGTCGGGGGCGCCGGCCTCGGGGTCGTCGCGGTGGCGGGCCAGCACCGCGGCCACCGGCCGGTCCAGCAGGTCGGCCTCGAACAGGATGTCGAGGGCGCGCCGCCGGGCGGCCGAGCGGGTGCCTGGCGCGGCCACCGGTTTGCTCACTGCACCCGGGTCAGGTACGCCCCGGAGCGGGTGTCGACCTTGATGCGGTCGCCGGTCTCCACGAACAGCGGCACCTGGACCACGGCGCCGGTCTCGACGGTGGCCGGCTTGGTCGCCCCCGAGACCCTGTCGCCCTTGACGCCGGGCTCGGTCTCGGCCACCGCCAGCTCGACCGCCGCCGGCAGCTCGACCCCGATGGCGGTGCCCTCGTAGAAGGTGACGTACGGGGTGGCGTTGTCGGTCAGCCAGCTGGCCGCCCCGCCGACCGCGTCGGCGTCGACCACCGACTGGTCGTAGGTCTGGGTGTCCATGAAGACGAAGCCGGTCTCGTCGCGGTACAGGTACTGCATCTCCCGCTTCTCCAGGATGGCCACCTCGACCGGCTCGTCGGCCCGGAAGGTCTTGTCCAGGGTGCGCCCGGTGCGGACGTTCTTGAGCCTGGTGCGCACGAAGGCGCCGCCCTTGCCCGGCTTGACGTGCTGGAACTCGACGACGTTCATGAGGTTGCCGTCGAGGTTGAGGGTCATGCCGTTCTTGAGGTCGTTGGTGGTCGCCATGGCATCACCCTATCTGTTCCTCGACCACCTCGGCCAGGACCGACAGCGGCACCCCGCCGGTGCCGAGCACCAGGTCGTGGAAGGCCCGCAGGTCGAAGCGGCCGCCCAGGCGGGCGGCGGCCAGCTCCCGGAGCCGGACCAGCTCCATGCGCCCCACCATGTAGGCCAGCGCCTGGCCGGGCATGGCCACGTACCGGTCGACCTCGTTCTCGATGTTGGTCCGGGTGAGGGCCGAGTTGGCCAGCAGGTAGTCGATCGCCCGGTCGCGGCTCCAGCCGTAGAGGTGCATGCCGGTGTCGACCACCAGCCGGCAGGCCCGCCAGCTGTCGAAGGACAGCATCCCGAAGCGTTCCAGGTCGCCCGAGTAGAGGCCGAGCTCGTCGGCCAGCCGCTCGGTATAGAGGGCCCAGCCTTCGCAGAAGGCGGTCACGTACCCGAAGCGCCGGAACCGGGGCAGCTCGTCGCGCTCCTGGGCCAGGGCGAACTGGAGGTGGTGGCCGGGGACGCTCTCGTGGAAGGCCAGGGCCTCGTACTCGTACCGGGTCCGGGTCTCGGGGGCCGAGGTGTTGAGCCAGTGAACGCCGGGGTGGCTGCCGTCGGCGGCCGGCGGCTGGTAGTAGCCGAGCACGGCGTCCTTGGCCTCATACGCGCTCATCTCGTCGACCACGCAGGGGGCA
>Ga0307278_10000654_pt1 | contig 17134 bp, 17 predicted proteins | sample ER_DNA_117_FD_194482 | JGI IMG/M metagenome (GOLD analysis project Ga0307278, IMG submission 194482) | Bulk soil microbial communities from the East River watershed near Crested Butte, Colorado, United States - ER_DNA_117 | ecosystem: Environmental > Terrestrial > Soil > Floodplain | place...
GCCCGAAAATCGCTGACCCATGTTGCCAAGCTAGGCACTGGTGCTCAAAATCCACTCAATGAGCTCTCGGGGGGGCCGTGATTCTCCGGAATGGCAAGCTCGATCCCGAACGTGATCGGCCTTGCGCCGCTCCCGTCAGCGTTCATGACGAAGATCCGCCGACTGCAGAACGACGGTCCGCACACAAAGCGGGCGAAGGCAATCCTCGAGCTGTCAGGCGACCACATCGGCTGGTAGTCACCAACGGTGTTGGTCGTCAGCCGCTGTTCATCCGTCCCGTCTGGGTTGATTCGGAAGAGCTCCTCGGTGCTGTTGGGCTCGAAGAGGGTCCGTTGAAAGACGATCGCCCCGTTCCTGCCGGGGAACGGCGCTCCCGCCGCGGTCGCGGACGCCGACTCGGCGGTGGCCGGGAGGAGCACGAGAACGGCGGCCGCGACAAGACCCCGTACCAGGACTCTCAGCTTCCCAGGCCTCATCTCTGAGCCTCCTTGTCCGTATGAACTGTTGCGAGGCTAGGGAGCGGCGCTCAAAATCGGCTCAACATGCCCGCTTGGCCGCAACGGATCGCCGAGATGCGCGTCGCCCCGGGGAGGCCGCCCCAGCGCCGGGGACCGGCCACGTTCCCGCCGCTCGAATTCCGCCTCCTTGGTCCGCTCGAGGTCCATCGAGGAGGCGAGCTAGTCATGCTTGGCGTGCGCGCCAGCGCGCGCTGCTCGCCCTGCTCTGCCTTCGCCGTAGGACGGTCGTGGCCGTTGATCGGATCGTCGACGAGCTCTGGGGCGATTCGTCACCGGCGACCGCGCGGCAGATGGTCGAGGTGTACGTGCGCACCCGCGAGTGTCCTCCGAAGCCCCTGTTGGAGGCCGAGGCCCGCTCGAACTGTCGGTACTCGGACCAATTGAGGCACGTATGCCGGAGAGGCGGTTGTGCTGGGAGGCACCCGGGGCGCGGGCGCTGCGTGCGCTCCTGCAGGGCCGGATTGGGAAGGCTTCGAAGGCTCTATCGTGGACCGCCACGAGATCGATCTAGTGGCAGACACGCTGAGGCCCGCCCCCGCGCGGAGTTGACCGGTTCGTGCCTGCGCGCGACGATTGTTCTCGTGGGGGCGAGCGCGACCTTCAGCTTCGACGGCCGCCGCATCCTAACGTCGAGTCTCGACGCAACGGTCCCCGTCTTCGCGTGCGACATCCGCCGCAGCTTTGAGGACCTCGTCGCCCGTTCCGAGGCGCGGCTTGCCGGGGTGGCGCGGGCGCTCATGCCCGCCGAATGGTGCCGCTATCTGGAGCCAGGCGGCTGATGTCAGCAGGCTCGGACCCGAGCGTCCTCGAGTTGAGGCTTCTGGGCGCCCTCGAGGCTCGTCGAGGAGGCGAGCTCGTGATGCTCGGTGGCGCGAAGCCGCGCGCGCTCCTCGCCGACCTCCTCGTTCATCTCGGCACGCCTGTCTCGGTCGATCGCCTGGTCGACGATCTCTGGGGCGACCGGCCGCCCGCGAGCGCCGGGCACGCGATCGAGGTGTACGTCTCGCAGCTCCGCAAGGCGCTCGACCCCGAACGCGTCGGGCTGCTCGCGAGGAGCCCGGGAGGCTACTCGCTCGAGGTCGATCCGGACTCGGTGGACGCGCGCCGCTTCGAGCGCCTGTTCGGCGAGGGTCGCGCCGCGCTGGCGGTCGGGGAGCCCAGCCGTGCGGACGCGCTGCTCGTGGAGGGGCTTCGGCTCTGGTGTGGCCCTCCTCTAGCCGATCTCGCCTACGAGCCGTTTGTTCAGACAGAGATCGCTCGCCTCGAGGAGTTGCGTGCGGCGGCGGTCGAAGCGCGCATCGAGGCAGAGCTCGCGCTCGGCCAAGCGGCAGAGCTCGCGGGAGAGCTCGAGACGCTCGTGGCCGCGCAGCCCTTCCGCGAGCGGCTGCGTGCCCAGTTGATGCTGGCGCTCTATCGCTCGGGCCGCCAGGCCGACGCGCTCGGCGCCTTTCGCTCCGCCCGTCAGACGCTCGTGGACGAGCTCGGCGTCGAGCCCGGCCCGGAGCTCCGCGCGCTCGAGTCGGCGATCCTGCGCCAGGACGACTCGCTCCTGTTGTCGGCTCCGCAGGCCGAGCCCGTCGCGCCGCGTCGCGAGCAGCGCAGGCTCGCCACGATTCTCCTCGTGGAGACCGAGTGGAGCGGTGTGGACCACGCCGCCGACCCGGAGACCCTGGGACGTGCGATGGAGCGCGAATTCGCCCTTGCTTCGGCCGTGTTGACCGAGCACGGCGGGACGCTTGAACGGCTCGCGGGCGGAGGCGCAATGGCTGCCTTCGGGATCCCAGCCGCACACGAGGACGATGCACTGCGAGCGGCACGAGCTGCCCTCGAGCTCCGCGCCGGGGTCGCCGCGCTGAACGAGGAGCTCACGCGAGATCTCGGTCTGCGGCTCGAGGTCCGCATCGGGCTCTCGACCGGCGAAGTCGTCGAGGGCCAGGGGTTCGTGGCCGGCGAGGCAGTTGCCGTCGCGATCGCGCTTCAACGGGCCGCGACTGGGGGGGAGATCGTCGTCGGGCCGCTCACTCAGCGGCTTCTCGCACACGCCGCCCGGCTCGAGCCGCTCGGAGAGCTTGAGCTCCCGGGCGGGCCCGCACCGGCATTCCGCCTGGTCGACGTCGCCGTCGGGTCTCAAGCGGTCCCGCGGCGGCTCGACGCACCGCTCGTCGGCCGCGAACGCGAGCTCGCACGGCTGGGAGACACGTTCGACCTGGCGGTTCGTGGGCGCTGCGTTCGGGCGGTCACGGTGATCGGGCCGGCCGGCATTGGCAAGTCGCGGCTGACGGGCGAGTTCGGCGCCTCCCGCGGCGACCGGGCGATCGTCCTCACGGGCCGGTGCCTTCCCTACGGCGCCGGGATCACCCTCTGGCCCTTGCGCATGATCGTGGGGCAGGCCGCAGGCGACGAGAGCCGCGAGGCGATCGTCGACGTTCTCGCCGGTGAGAGCGAGGCGGAGGCGGCTGCCGGCGTCCTGGCCGCGGCGTTCGCCTCAAGAGCTTCGGCCCCCGCGGAGGCGGTTGCCTGGGCGTTCCGACTCTTCTGCGAAGCGCTTGCGCGCCGGCGCCCGCTCCTCCTGGTTCTCGACGACCTGCACTGGGCGGAGGCGGCGTTCCTCGATCTCGTCGAGAGCCTCGTCGACCGTAGCCGCGACGCACCGATCGTGCTGCTCTGCGTGGCCCGCGAAGAGCTACTCGAGCGACGGCCCGGCTTTCTGGGCGGGCGGGAGCGCGCCGAGATGCTCGGACTCGAGCGGCTTGCCGAGGAGGAGAGCGACGCGCTGAGCGAAGCGCTCTGCAGCGAGGCAGGTCTGTCGGCCGAGACCCGCCGCCGCATCGCGGAAGGAGCAGAAGGTAATCCCTTGTTCCTCGAGCAGCTCGTGGCCTTGGCGGCTGAGGAGGGCGGGCTCGAGGTCGGGCAGCCGCTGCCCGCCACTATCCAGGCGCTCCTGCTTGCGCGCCTCGATCGCCTCGGCCCTGCCGAGCGCGCTGTGCTCGAGTGCGCCGCCGTCGTCGGCAAGGAGTTTCCCGAACGGGCGGTCGCCGACCTGGTCGAGCCGGCGGCGGCAAGCCTCGGCCGCCACCTGGGCACCCTCGTCCGTCGTGGCTTCGTCCGGCCGGTCGCGGCGAGGGTGCCTTTCGAGGAGACGTTCCGGTTCCGACACGCTCTGATCCAGGCTGCGGCCTACCGGGCGATGCCCAAGGCCAAGCGAGCGGTGCTGCACGAGCGCCTTGCCGGCTGGCTCGAGAGCCGGCCCAGAACGCAGGTTCCAGAGCTCGACGCGCTGCTTGGCTATCACCTCGAGCAGGCCTACCGCTACACAGCCGAGCTCGGCCCTGCCGATGCGCACGCGCTCAAGCTCGCCAAGTCAGCGGGCGCACGATTGGGAGTAGCGGGCACCGGGGCGTGGAAGCGCGGCGACGCCCGCGCGGCGACGAACCTGCTCGGGCGGGCGACCGCGCTTCTGCCAGAGGGCGACCCCGTGCGGCGCGAGCTTCTGTGCGAGCTCGGCGTCGCCCTCGGAGTGGCCGGCGAGTCCGCGCGCGCCCAGGACGTGCTGCAGGAGGCTGTCGAGCTCTCGGCTGCCCAGGGCGACCGAAGAATCGAGCTCCGCGCCCGGGTCGAGCTCTCGTATCTGCGCCTGCTCGACAGGCCGCGTGAAGGCGCCGACGAGCTACTGGAGGCCGCGTCGGAGGCGATCCCTCTGTTAGGGGAGCTCGGCGACCACCGCGGGCTCGGGCGTGCCTGGCTTCTCTCCGGCTTCGTCCAGGGAGGCGTGGGGGGTCAGCACACGGCCTGGCTCGAGCGAGCGGAGCAAGCGCTCGTCCACCACGACCGCGCCGGCTGGCCGGTCGCGCCCTGCGTCGGTCAGATCGCGGCCGCTCTCTACTACGGCCCGACCCCGGTCGGTGAGGCGATCGCCCGCTGCCGGCAGCTCGAACGCGGGGCCGCCGACGATCGTGGCGCGGAGGCGAACGTCCGGGCCTTCCTCGGCGGCCTCGAGGCCCAGCGGGGCAACTTCGAGCTGGGCCGTGAGCTCGTTCTCGCCGCGAGCGCGGTCTTCGACGACCTGGGCTACGCGAGGCTCAGCGCGAGCCATTGCGGCGCCGTGGCGGGCGAGATCGCGCTCCTCGCCGGGGATCCGACCGTCGCCGAGACCGTGCTTCGCTCCACCTGCGAGGTTTTGCAGGAGATGCACGAGCTGTCGAACCTCGCGACGCGCGCCGCCGACCTCGCCGAAGCGCTCTATGCCCAGGGCCGATATGAAGAGGCAGAGGTATGGGCGCGCACATCTGAGACGAATGCCGGGGAGGACGATCTGACCGCCCAGCCCGCCTGGCGCTCCGTGCGAGCGAAGGTCCTCGCCCGCAGAAGCGCATTCGAGGAAGCCGAGCGGCTCGCGCGAGAGGCCGTGCGCGTCGCCGAGGGAACCGACGCGCTCAACCAGCGGGCGAAGGTGGAGGCCGATCTAGGCGAGGTCCTGCGTCTCGCGGGCCGGTCCGACGAAGCTGCGAGGCACCTCGCCGAAGCGCTGCGGCTCTACGAGCTCAAGGGCAACACTCCCGGCCTGCAGAAGGTCAGAGCGTTGCTTGACGAGGCTCCGGTCGCCTGAGAGCTCGTTGCAGGATGATTGCTCGTCGCCGGGCCCGTCCAGCGCCGCCGGCGGCACAGCCGGTCATTTCTGCAGCGAGCTCTGAAGCACGAGAGGCCCGATGGGGCCTCTCGTGACGATCGACTACGAGTGTGGCCTACGGCCCGGCGTTGCTCGCTGTAGCGACGATCGGCATGGCCGCCGCCAGCAAGACCGCCCCGAGCACCGTCGCGAGCGCGACGAGCCTGCGGCTCCTGTCGGTGAACCGGCGCATCGTTTCCCTCCTTCCGTCGGTCGACTGCGCCGGTAAAGGTCGAGTAGCGCCCAAACGGGAAGATCACGGCCGGCTAATCGCCCGCTAACGCCAGGCGCGCCGAGCGAGTGGCGACCCTCACGAGCGGAACGACGCCGCCCCGCTCTCCGCGGCGGCCGATCTACGAGGGCGAGCGCCTCGGGCAATGACAGGTCGCGTTAGCGACCCGTTGACCAGGGATGACTGCGCGATTTGAGCTCCGCCGGACGGTGGCCGCCTCCGAGCCCTTACGCGCATGCATCGAAGCCGACGAGCACGAGGAAGAGGAGCTCGAGGGAAGGGCGCCGACGCTCGTGGAGCTCGAGCCCGCCGTCGAGGCCGTCTTCCGTTGAGACAGGCCGGACGCGAACTGTCCGGCTGCTCGCTCCGCTGGCCGCAGATCTGAACGAATGGCGTCTCGCGCAGGGCAGACTCGACGATAGCGCGCCCGTCTTCCCCAAACAGAGAAGGCTCGACGTGGAGCGACGTGACGTGGCGAAACTGGCGCCGGCGCGTCTTCGCGCCCGCGGCGTCCAAAGCTGAGCTGGGACCGACAGCGCGCCCCTACCACCTACGCCACTCATTCGTGTCGCTCTTGCTCCTCGAGGGCGCCACGGTCGTCGAGGTCGCACGGCAGGCGAGGCACTCGCCGACGATGACCCTCTCGACCTATGCCCATCTCTTCGAGGAGCTCGAAGGTGTGGAGACGCGCTCGGCAGAGGACGAGATCAGGCGCGCGAGGGAGGCGTTGCGAAGCTCCCGTACCCGTTTTGTACCCGAAACCGCGTCGAAGGCTCCTCGGCGCGGAGGCAAAACCCCTGCAAATCAGGCAAAGCCGACGCCCGGACTCGAACCGGGGACCCCTTCATTACGAGGGAAGTCCAAGCGCGGAAAGCGCGTAACGAAGCGTACGTCCGAGTGACCCTTTTCCCTGCTAATCGCGGCATGCCGCGCACGGCTACGCGAACGCCGGAGCACGCAACATAACCCCTTTTGCTCACATATTGATCACACAGAACTCACCCTAAGCGCGAGCCTGCTCCGGTGCGCCTCCCCTAAACGACCGCCGGCGTGACAGGCCGGTCATGGCGCTTCCGGGCTGAGCCGGCATACGCGGGGATTTGCGGCGTAAGCAGGGCTTTCCGACCCTGGCGTTGCGGGGATAGGCGGGGATGGACGGGAGTTTCCGGCGGTCTCGTGCGGGATGTGCGCGGTACGCGCCGTTGTCTGGGCAGCCAACAAAGCGGGATCTATGCGCGATGCCGTCGTTGTCTTCGTCACGAACCGGCGATCCGGAGCCGGGGCCTCGGGGCCGTCAAGCCAATATGAGGGTTAACCGCCGCCGAGCTCGAGGTGCGCCCGGTCCGGATGAGCGAGTTCAGCCCTTGGAGCTACAGACGGAGGAGAAGTACTACGCCGCCGGGGTTGGCGAGATCCTGGAGCGCCTGGTCAAGGGGCACCACTAGGAGCTCGAGCTCGTGCGCGTCACGCACCGAGAGGTCGCGGACGACGGGGCCGCGACCGGCCTGCGTGTTCCGCAAGCTCGGCGCAGACCTCACGCGCGACGTCCTGAAAGGCCCGCGTCGCCGGAGAGGTGTACCGGTCGCGGTGGCTGACAAGCACGATCGTGCGCGGGGGGACGAGGCTACCCACGTCGAGGGCGACCACGCGCGGGTCGTCGAGGTTCACCGTCAGGCGAGGGACGATCGCCGACGCGAATCCCGAGGCGACGAGGCCCTGGACGGTCGCGCTCTCGTCGGAGCGGAAGACGAACCGGGGCGTGATCCCGCGCGCGTGCAGGTGCGCCTCGGCGCTGTAGGCCAGCGGGTGCCGAAAGCCGATCAGCGGAAGCTCGTCCAGCTCGCGGAGTGTGAGCCGCCCGTTCCTCGACGCGAGTGGAGAACCGCGGGCGACGAGCAGCACATGCGAATCGAGCATCAGCTCCAGGACCTCGAACGGGCCGTCGCCGATCGGGAGCGACCAGAAGGTGAGGTCGAGCTCGCCGCGCTCGACTCCTCCCAGCAGCTCCGACGGCAAACCGGATTCGAGCAACGTCACCTCGACCTCCGGCCACGCGGAGCGATAACGGCTCAAGAGCGGCGGGAGAATGGTCATCCCGACGCTCTGGAATGTCCCGACCCGGAGCGAGCCGACCGTGCCGTCCGCCAGCGCGCGGAGGTCCGCCTCGGCGGCCCGCAGCGAGGCGACGATTCGTGCGGCGTGCCGTAGGAGTACCGTCCCGGCCTCGGTGGGCTCGACGATGCCGCGGCCGCGCGGGCGCTCGAGGAGGCGCGCACCGGCCGCTCGCTCGAGCGCGGCAATCTGCTGGCTGACTGCGGACTGCGTGTAGCCGAGGCGCGACGCCGCGCGTGCGAACGACCGCTCGCGAGCGACGGTCTCGAGCGCGACCAGATGACGCAGGTCGACTCCGAGTAGGAGATTAGCCTCCATGATTCATTTCTTTAGGGACTTTACTTGCGCTTACTCAGTTGGGCGAGGCAAACTCGGCTTATGGAGAAGGTGTACCTACAGTCCCACGCGGGGGCTCGGGCGCGAATGGCGGGGAAGCGCGAGGAGGCCACCCCAGCGCGTGCGGGCATCGTCCTTAAGGCTGCACGGCTCGTTCACTGGCTCGGACAGGCCCTAGCGGACCCTGTCGGCGAGCGCCTGGAGCAGCAGCGAGTGCTCGACGAGCAGCTGATTCGTCGGCACCGGTAGTCAGGTTGCGCAGAGGCGGCTCTCGCTACCCACTCCCGCTCGCGGAGTGGCTCGTGCTCGACCGCGTCCGGACACTTTCTAACCTGCCAGCAGTACGACCTCCGGCTATGTTGGCCGGTCGTCCTCTTGCGGGGATTACCGGCTAGGGCCGCCTCCCGGCGGGGATTCCCGGCCGATTCTCGTGCGGGATATTGCGGGATGCGGAGAAGCCGGCGGTCGTTATGTCAAATCATCTCCTGATTTGCAGGGATTTTACGGGAGCGACGGGACTCGAACCCGCGACCTCCGGCGTGACAGGCCGGTCTTGGTGCTTCCGGGCTGAGCGGGGATAGGCGGGGATTGCCGCCGTGAGCAGGGCTTTGCGCCCTTGTCGGTACGGGGATTCGCGGGTGCGGACGGGGGCTTCCGGGAGCCTCGTGCGGGATCAGCGCGGGATGAGTAGCTGCCTGCGTGGCAAACGGCTCCGGATTTGTGCTGGATGCCGGGACCTTGCCCATGAATGACAGCTGCGCGCCTAAACCGCCTCGAGGACGACAACCGGAATCACACGGATCCCCTCGAGCTTCTCCTCGTATTCGGCAAACCCGTCCCAGTCGGCTTTCTGCTTCTCGAAGATGCGGTCCCGCTCGTCGCCTTCTGCCACGCGGGCGCGCACCGGGAAGCGATCGGTGCCGATCTCGACTTCGGCGTCAGGGTTCGCCACAAGGTTGTAATACCAATCAGGGTTCTTCGGATCGCCGCCCTTCGAGGCAAACACGGCGACGGAGTCGTCGTTGAGCCGCTGGTAGGCGAGCGGGTTCACCCGCTCGACGCCAGTCTTTGCTCCGCGGTGGTGGAGCAGCAAGAGAGTCCGTCCCTCGAAGTAGCCGCCGACGCGGCCAGTGTTGGCGCGGAACTCGTCGATGATCGCTTGGTTCCAGTCACTCATGTTGTGTGCAACGCCGGGCGACTGCGACTCCTTCCCTCAGCATTTGTTAGGGCGCTATGGCAGGAGTAGTGTCGGCGAGGTCCCGTACAGGGAAGGAGGTGAACTCCGAAGGCTCCCGTCCCTAGGCCGAAAGGAGAATCATGGGTGATGACTCAACAACAGGGACCGTCGTTCTCGTTCACGGCGGTTTCGTGGACGGTTCCGGCTGGCGGGGTGTCTACGACCAGTTGAAGAAGGGCGACTACAACGTCGCGGTCGTGCAGAACCCGACGCTTTCGCTCGCAGACGACGTAGCCGTGACCAGGCGGGCCATCGATGCGCAGAGCGAGCCGGTCACTCTTGTCGGCCATTCCTATGGTGGGGCGGTGATCACCGAGGCCGGCACCCATCCCAACGTTGCGGCTCTGGTCTACATCGCGGCCTTCATGCCGGACAAGGGCGAGTCGGTGAACACCCTCCTCGGAGGTTTTCCGACCGACGGGCCCCAGCCGCCAATTCTGCCGCCGCAGGACGGCTTTCTCTTCCTCGACCGGGAGAAGTTCCACTCGTCATTCGCGGGTGACGTGAGCGACGAAGAGGCAGCATTCATGGCCGACTCGCAGGTCCCGTGGGGAGTTGACGCCCTGGGCGGCACGATCAGCGAGCCTGCCTGGCGGAGCAAGCGAAGCTGGTACCTCGTCACGACCGAAGACCGGATGATCCCTCCCTCGGCCCAGCGCGAAATGTCTGCGCGGGCGGGTTCGACCGTCGTCGAGGCCGCGGGAAGCCATGCGATTTACGTCTCGCAGCCCGAAGCCGTAGCTGAGCTCATCGAGAAGGCTGCGTCCGAAGTGCGATCGCCTGCCACGGCCTAAAGTCGAACGAGCAAAGCGGCCCGCCGTTGACGAGGCCAAGGGCGGCGGGCCGTTGTTCTGGCCAAACCCTCCCCTGCAAATGCGCGGGTTACGTACGCCCGGGCCTAGCCTCACGGGCCGCCTACGACAAGACGGTGTGCGAGCTGTGTGCGTGACTTCACTTCGAGCTTTCGGAATACCTTGCGCAGGTGGTACTCGACCGTGCTCGGGCTGATGAATAGCTGAGCGGCGATCTCCCGGTTGGTGTGTCCTTCCGCCGCGAGACGTGAGATCTGGTCCTCCTGCGGCGTGAGTTGATCGAGCGTGTCGACGGTGCGCCTCCGAGCGTGCTCCCCGGTCGCTTCCAGTTCGACGCGTGCGCGCTCGGCGAACGCCTCCATACCGAACTCGTCGAAGAGGTCATGCGCTGCCCGCAGTTGCTTGCGTGCATCGAGTCGGCGGCGTTGACGCCTCAGCCATTCGCCGTAGAGGAGGTGCGCGCGCGCGAGGTCGACAGCCATCCGTCCTCGACCGAGCCGGTCGACCGCCTCGGTGTAGAGGGCTTCTGCGCGCTCATCCTCCGCGATGACCGCTTCGGAGCGCGCGGCGATCCCGAATGCCCAGTCCGTCCCGCTCACGGTGGCTCGAGCCGACGACGTACTCGGCCGTCTCTCTCGCCGAACTGTACGCGCAGACGGGTCGCTGGAACGACGTGCTCGAGCTGACCGAAGGGCTCAAGAACGAGGCCGACGCCTCCGCGCTGCTCCTCGTCTATCGCGGCCAGGCGTTACGCGAGCAAGGGTTCCACGATGCGGCTCACGAGGCGCTTAAGGAGGGCCTGCGCTCGCGCTCCCGCGCGGCTCCGATCCGCCACCTTGCCTTAGCTGAGCGGGCCCAAAACTACCTGGCGCAAGGCAAGAAGGGCATGGCGCGCAAGGACCTCGAACGCATCCTCGCCGAGGACTCCGATTACGAAGGGGTGCGAGCGCAACTCGCCGAGCTGAGCTCCTAGATTTCGCGTTCGCCCAGGCCGCGCAAGGCGCGGCGTCGGCAACGTAAGGCGGTCTTCGGGAGCAACCGGGCCGGCGGCTAGCCTGGGCGGGTGGCTGGCAAACGCCATCACTACCTCCCGGGATTGCTACTCCGGCGTTTCGCGGAGTCTTCCGGCAAGCGAGAAGGCCTCGTATGGCGGCTCGACAAGGTCAGCGGCCACCCCCGGCCCGTTGCGCCCAAATACGAAGCGGCGCTGCCGCACTACTACCGTCTTGAGCACCCAGACGGTACGAGCGATTCGCGGCCCGAGGACCTTCTGGCGAGCATCGAGAACGCCACCGCGCCGATCTTGCAGCGGCTCGAGCGCGGAGAGAAGCCCACCGACGCCGACCGCGCCTGGCTCGCCCTGTTCATCGTGCTTCAGCATCGGCGAACGCCGGTGGCGCGTGGGTGGCTCAACTTCCTCGACGAGTTCGCCTCCACTCTTATGACCGAAGTGAGTCTGGCGAACAAGGAGAGCTTCCATCGCCGCGCGAGGTCAGCCGAGCCGAACATGACCTTCGAAGAGGTTGAAGAGATGCGACTCGAGCTGCTGGCCGACTTGCAATCTGGGCACGCCAGGATCGAGTCGACGCCGAGCCGAGAGGTGGCAGCGATGTTCGTCGCCGCCGACAAGGTCGCTGAGGTCCTGGTGATGGACTTCGCCTGGGGGGTTATCCGCGCCCCCGCGAGCAAGCAGTTCGTCCTGCCCGACATGGGGATCACGCTCTATGACCCCACGCCGCGGATGCCAGCGAGCGGGCTCGGCTTCGGTTCTTCGCCAAACACTGAGACCGTGCTGCCGGTAGACCCCGCGTTCGCGATCGCCCTCACGCCGGGACCTCCGGTCTGGAAGGACGCCAGCGTGGACGAGGCGGCCGTCGAGGAGGTGAACCTGCGGGCCTACGCTTGGTCGGATGCTGCCGTTTATGGCCAATCGCAGAAGGCCGTGACTGATATCCGCCGGCTGGCGCGCCAGAAGCGCGAACTGGTCGGCCGGTTCAAGCCTCGGCCGGGTCGGCTCTGGATTGCGGACGTCGACGAAGAGAAGAAGGTGGGCGAAGTCGAATTTGTCGGGCACAGTCCCGAGGGCACGACGCGCCAGCGTTTTTTGGTCGACCCTCGCGCCTATGACGAGGGCGAATCATTCGAGGGCTGACCGCCGACAACGGAACAGCTCGACACCCGCGGTCCTGACGAACTACGCGCTGCCGGGGTCGACTGCGTCTGCGTACCCGACCGCCATCCGCGCTTGCGGGTCGACGGTGCCGCTTACCGTCTTGATGGCCAGCTCAGCCAGGGCGTCGAAGGTGCGGCGCCGCGCGGCGTAGGCGACGGCAGCCATGTTCTTCGCCCGCTGCTCGCCGCCGCTGGTGGCGGCGATAGCACGGTCGCACTCGGCGATCAGCTCGGCGACCTCGGCGCGCTCGTCGCCTTCGGCGCGCTCCCCGTGCCAAAGCAGCTCCGAGCGGAGGGCGGCGACGACGTAGGGCTCGCCCAGGGTGGAGGCGCGCTCGAGGACCTCGGCGGGCGCGACGCCACGGGCGAGCAGATGGCGGACCCGCTCGCGGTCCTCGCGGGTGCCCCTCTCCGAGACGCGCATCGCCTGGATCGCCCGCTCGGCGTCCTCCCGCGCGGCGCGCGCCTCGGCGAGCAGCCGCTCGATCTGGCCGCTTGCGTCGTCGCGGGCGCGCTGCACGCGGTAGGCCTTGCGCTGGTCGTCGTCGCCCCAATTGGCCTCGATCGCGTCCACCTCGCGCTCGTGCGCCCTGAGCAGGGCACGGAGGTCCTTCTGCGCGGCCTCGAGGCGGCCAAGCGCCTCGCCAGCCGGAGTCGCGTAGAGGCGGCTGGTGAGCCTGATGCGCCGCCGCGGCATCGGTCAGTCCCTCCTTGCGGCCGCGAGCAGCTCGCCTTCGAGGAAGCGGTCGAGCGCGTCGACGGGGATGCGGAGTGGTCCGCTCTCCCGGCCGACGCGCACGGCAGGGAGCACGCCGTCGGCGATGCGGCGGTAGATCGTCGTCGGCGAGACGCGCAGGAAGCGCGTGGCCTCCTCGACGGTCAGGAAGGCGACGTCGGCCGGGCGCCCCGGCGGCGACATGCGGAGATTCCTCACGTCTACAGCAGTCATCAGCGGTCGCCACGCCTATCGGCGTCGAGGCGAAACGCGGCGGAAGCCTCGGCCCGCCGGGCGACTGACCGTCGTCTCTCCGCTCGAAGCCGTGCTCTCCCAAGAAACTCGTCGAGGCCCAGGCGGAACGGCTGGGTCGTGGCGGTCATGCTCCCGACGATTCCGGGCGAGAAGGAGATGTGGGCATCTGGGTCCCGCGTGACCGGGTCCTGGTGCGTTCAGATTCTGACAAGTCTCGGGGCTCCTCCGACGGCTCCACGTCCCAGCCGCGACGAGTAGGGTTCGTCAGTAGGCGCATGGCACGAGACGACGATGCTCGAGTCAAAGACCTGGTCGAGGGCGCGGTGGCCGCCCTCGAGAACGATCAATGGGAGCAAGCACTCATCGGGGCATCAGACGCCTTGGCCTTGGACGACACCAACAAGGCAGCTTTGGAGGTCGTGTCTGCAGCCCTCGCCGTCACGGTGTCCGGTGTCGGCGCTGGCGATGAGCCTGGACGATCTGTCGCTCTCGGGAGTCCACTAGCCGCCGCGGTTGCTGCGCCGGCCGGTGTCGCTGCGCCGGCCGGTGTCGCTGTTTACGACACGACGCCGCCGATGCCCGATCCGCCACCGGGCGCCTTGTACTACTCGGTCGGAGCCGCAGACCTGCACCCGACCACCTCCTACGACACCGACTGGTTCGCCGATGGCGTCGTGAGCTCCACAAGACAGATGGCCGCGGGCGTCCATCTCCCTCACGGGGCAACCATCTGGGGATGGCGTGCCTACATCGGGCGGCCCGCTTGGGGCTTCAGGACGTCGGTGAGTGTGAGCCTCGCAGCGAACTCTCTCGAGCTGAACTATGGGTTTTTCCTGAGTGCGCCGGCCGAAGCGGCGTACCCACCCGGTGCGTCGGGACCGCGAGTACTTTCCCGTGGTTCAGGCGCCGCCGGCGATGTCGTCAATAATCGGCTTTGGTCCTACGACCTCAAATTGACATTCGATGTGAGCGCCGTCCCTACTGACGACCAACAACGCTTCACCCCAGGGCAACTTGCCCCATACTTCAGAGGCGCGACGGTCGTCTACCTTCCTTGACCCAGCTCCTCTCGCGCGGCCCTCGAATGGCTCGGTGCGGGTGAGAGCCCCTCGGCCGTTTGCGGAGCGCAGCCAAGGCTCCTAGGCGCTCAGAGCTCGACGACCTCCTCGCCGGTCTGCTCCTGCCACCACTCGGCGAAGACGCGGCGATGGCACCACTCGCCCTCTACTTCGAGGTCCTCGTAGCAGAGGAGAACTACGCCCTCCGCGCCCGCGTTCCCCGCAAGTCTGGCAAGGAGAAGGTGGATCCCCTCGACGTCGACCCGCTCGAGACGGCTGCGGTAGGCGAGCTCGAACTCGGCGGGGTCCTCGACGTGCAGGAGGCCGCGAGGGGCGAGCGCGGCGGCCGTGCCGGCGAGCTCATAGCCGAGCTTGAAGCGCGGGCGGCCGACCGTCGTGCCAACCGGCGCGAGGCCGGAGGCCGCGATCTTCTCGCGGGCCTGGTAGCGCGACGTGGCGATGGTCAGCGGCGGCGCGTCGAGCACAGGACAGTGTAGTCGACCGACCCAGGAAATGCCTGCAAAACAACTCTTTTCCGGCCGCAAATTTGATCACGGGGCGCGGCGCGGGTTAGGTGAGCAAGTTGTGGGGAATTTCCCCACGTCGACAAGCGGAAATCCCGCAGGTCAACACGCGATTCTGCCCGAATCGCCGTGCCCCATTCATGCCCCAAACGTGCTAGACGGGCCTCACGCAGCTATGCGGGTTTCGCCTTGCCGACGGCCCGCAACCCGTGGCGATAAGCGGCTTTGCGCGTCGATCGTCGTCGAGCGTCGCCTCCGTCGGCGCGGCCTGTCACGCCGGAGGTCGCGGGTTCGAGTCCCGTCGCTCCCGTCCGAAAACCCGCTGCTGTTAGCGGGTTTTCGTGCTCCTGGTAGTTGCTGACTTTGTTCCAAACTGTTCCTTTGGCAAGCCTTTTGGTAAGTCGTCGCTGGGCGACCTAGCGACCCTGAGCCCGACCTCTTCCCGCGCGCTCCTTGCGCCTGCTGTGATATCGGCACGGCCCTCGCAGGCGCGTCTCGCGCCTTCCGGGAGTGGGCTCAGAGCCGGCGGGGACTTCCGCTGCTCGTCCGCAGCGGGCGTCTCAGGCTCCCCGCCGGATACGCTCGCATCCGTATGTATACGGAACCCTAGACCAGGAGGAGTGGGCCGAATACAGCGACCATGCTCCGATCATCGCGACCTTCGAGGCGGACTCGCCCGGGAGTGAGGGATGACGATTCACCAACGTCGCGATGATTACCCGAACCCGTGGCGAATTCAGGTGCGTGGACACCCAGCGCGCCGCGAGTCCATCAGCTGGAGGGAGGCCATACGCGACGCCGTGACGGACACCTATCCGCAGGCCCCATTCACTTCGCCGCCGTTGGGAACCAAGTTCACCGTCGAGGTGATCTTCCGATTGACTCCAGAGGATCTGGCTAGACCGGCCTTCGACCTCGACAACTTCGCCAAGCCTGTCCTCGACACACTCTTCACCTCGCAGAACGTCTCGAGACTCACCGGCGTGCTTCTCCCCGGAGTGAACGACACGCGGGTGTTCCGGCTCCTCCTTGAGAAGGTCGAAGTGAAGACTCCGCAGGAGCAGGGTGCGGACATCACGGTCACTTGGCACCCATCGGTCACCCCGGATCTCAGCACTTCCTGATGCTCCTTCGCGCGTAGTTCACCTCTGAGGGCCAAGACAACGACGCCGATGCGCGCGCGAACTTCTGAGAGAGACCACTAGGCCGTCGAGGTTGGCCATTCGACCCAGGATTCAAGCGGGATCGCGCGGTCGCTAATCGGTCCATATCGTGCCCTGCACCTGAACCCCTGGCTCATGACGCTTCGATGATGGAGAGCGGAGCCGCGATGGGCCTGAGCTCCCGGGACCGAGAGGAGTCGATCCCGGTCTTTACACCTCACGAGATCAAGATTCGATGACCTAAGCGCCGCTGATCACTACCACGAACCTGCGCCGATGCAGGGCTGCAGGCGATTCATGGGGTGCGGAAACCTGAAGCTCCGAGAAGCCGCGCGCCGGCGGTGCGGACGGCCAAGAGGAGCGTTCGAGCACCAGTTTCGTGCGATTGAATCTGCGGCCACGGCAGTGGCGACAGACGACCGAGGAGGGGCGATGAGTGAGCGCACCAAGGCTCAGCTACTGGCGGAGAACACGCGGCTTCGCGCGGAGGTCGAACGGCTCGATCGGATCGTCAATCCGCCGCCGCCAGAGCCACCGGAGGAGCCGGCGCCGAAGCCGCGGCTGTACGTTCTCGCCCTCGGTGAGCTCGAGAAGCGCATCGTGCCGAACGCGTTCCAGATTCCCGAGGCGATCAAGAGCATTGCACCCGACGCCGAATGGGTACCCGTCTACCGCCTGAACGACCTGCCTCGCGACGGCTACGCGGTGAGGGTGGTCGACTACGTCACCGCCGGCTCCGGCCGGGGGCGGCGTGAAATCAAGTGGTACCGACGCAAGGGGCGCCAGCTCACGTTCGCGCCGACGCAGAAGCAGGTCGAACGCTTCCGCGAGGCGAGCGAACCCCTGATCGCAGCGATGGCCGAGGCACTCGACGATGCGACGGAATACGGCAACGCGCGCCGCGGGTACGCAGCGTGCGCGCTGACCGACGTACTGCATGCGCAGTTCGAGCTTGCACTAGCACGCTTCAAGGCCGGCGAGCTTGACTACGCCGACGAGGTGGAGGACGTTCTCCGTAAGGTGCCCGAGCAGCGCAGACAGATCTCCGAGCTAGAGGACCGTTAGCACGCAACGCGTTCGAAGCTGACGAAGTGACGACAGAGGTTCGAACGAGACTGATCTCGCGTGGGCCAGTTGGGGAATGACGCCTGAGCGCGTGTCGGGCGTCAGCCGATTTGCTCGGCCAGCCCGATGAGAATGCCCTCGGGGCCTCGGACGTAGCAGGGCCGATACACGTCTTCGTACTGGACCACTTCGTCGACGAGCTGCGCGCCGTGTCTGCGGAGCCGGGCGAGCGTATCGTCGAGGTCGTCCACGGCGAACATGACGCGCAG
>Ga0307278_10000655_pt1 | contig 17120 bp, 21 predicted proteins | sample ER_DNA_117_FD_194482 | JGI IMG/M metagenome (GOLD analysis project Ga0307278, IMG submission 194482) | Bulk soil microbial communities from the East River watershed near Crested Butte, Colorado, United States - ER_DNA_117 | ecosystem: Environmental > Terrestrial > Soil > Floodplain | place...
GGCAGGTCGATGTCGTAGACCCGCGCGAGCCTGCCCGGACGGGCCGTCATCACGACGACGCGATCGGCGAGAAAGATGGCCTCGCCGATGTTGTGCGTCACGAAGACGACGGTCTTCCCGGTCTCGCTCCACAACCTGAGCAGGAGGAGGTTCATCTCGTCCCGCGTGAATGCGTCCAGCGCGCCGAACGGCTCGTCCATGAGTAGAACAGCCGGATCCTGCGCGAGGGCACGCACGATCGATGCACGCTGCTGCATGCCGCCCGAGAGCTCTCGCGGCATCGCCCCCTCGAAGCCCGCGAGCCCGGTGACCTCAACGAGGCCGGCGATTCGCTCCCGATCCTTCGTCTCGCGTTTGATCTCGAAGGGGAACTCGATGTTCTGACGCAGGTTCCGCCACGGCAACAGGTTCGCGTCCTGGAAGATCATCCCGATTTCTCGCGGTCGCGGGCCTGCGATCGGCTGGTCGTCGAGGAGAACCTGACCGCGCGTGAGCGCGTGCAGCCCTGACATCGCCCACAGGAGGGTCGTCTTGCCGCACCCGCTTGGCCCGAGGATGCAGATCAGCTCGCCGTCGCGGATGTCGACGGAGAAGCCCTCGAGCGCGTTCACGGGGCCCGACTTCGTCTCGTAGACCTTTGTCGCGTCGACCACGCGGATCTTCGCGCTCGCGGCGTTCACGTCTTCCTGCACGCTCGCAGGCGCAGTGGCAGCACGCGGGTCTAGAACCATCCTTCCTCGTCCGGATTCGCGTACTGCATGAACTCGACGATGGCCCCCTCGATCTCGACGAAGCCGACGTTCAGGAAGCCGTCGCCGACGTCGAACGGCTCGGCGACGACGACGTGCCCCTTCATTGCCGCGTGGACGTCGTCCACCCGATAGGCGACGTGTGGCTCGGTGCGCAGAGCTCCGGTGACTGGGCTGTCCGGCTCATAGCGCAGCCACTCGACGTGGTAGGGATGGGCGCGGGGGCTGGTCACCCAGACACGTGTCGCCTCGACCCAGCTCTCACCCTCCTTCTTCTCCTCCGTGGGGATGCCGACGTGGTCGAACCTCGACCGGTCGCACTGCACCAGCGCCTCCTTGATCTTCCCGACGCTAATTGGTAGGAAGGCTTCCTAACACAGCCGTAGGGATCGGTCAAGCTTGGAGAAGCTGCTCACCAGCGGATCACCGCAGCTCATGCGCCGGCTGAACGCGGCGCTCGTGCTGCGCGCCATTCGGGACGACGGCCCGGCCACGCGCGCGACGCTCCAGCGGACGACCGGGCTCTCGAAGCCAACTGTCCGTGAGGTCGTCGAATTCCTCATCAAGACGGGGTACGTGAGCGAGTCGCTCGCGGATGGCACAACCAGGGGACCCGGCCCGCGCGCCCGAGTCCTCTCCTTCCGTGCCGACTTCGGCTACGTCCTCGGCGTCGACATCGGCGCGAACAAGATCCTCGCGCTCGTCGCGGATCTGAACGGCCGCATCGTCGGCTCCGACCGCCGCGCGACCGACGGGAGCAAGGGAGCGGAGGTCGTTCTCGCGGAGTCGCGGACGGCGGCGCGGAGGGCGCTCGACGAGGCCGGAGTCGCCCGCTCGAGCCTGAAGGCCGTGGCGGTCGGGACTCCGGGCATCGTCGATCCGGGAAGCGGTCGGGTCACGCTCGCGCCTCAGCTCGCCGGCTGGGAAGGGATCCGGCTCGCGGCCGTCCTCGGACGCTCGTTTCCATGTCGCGTGCTCGTCGACAACGAGGTGCACCTGTCCGTCCTTGCCGAGCGCTGGCTCGGCGCTGCCCGCGGCATCGACGACGTCGTCTACATGCAGATCGGCGTCGGGATCGGCGCAGGCATCCTCATCGGTGGCGAGGTCTACCGCGGCGCGCGCGGCGCGGCGGGGGAGATTGGTTACTTGCCGATTCCCGACGGCGACGACCCGCCGGCGGCAGGGCTCGGCCACTTCGAGCACGCCGCCGGCGGCAGTGCCTTCGCGCGGCTCGGGCGTGAGGCGGCCCGCGGTCCGGACGGCGCGGTTCTGAGAGAGCTCGCGGGAGGCGATCCCGACGCGGTCGACGCCGAGATCGTCTTCGCGGCCGCAGCCCGTGGCGACGAGCCGGCGCGGCGGGTACTGGATGAGCTCCTCGACCGGCTCGCGCGCGGCCTCGCCTCGGCGGCGGCCCTGCTGAATCCCGCCACGGTGATCATCGGCGGCGGGCTCTCGCGGGCCGGGGACGCCCTGCTCGAGCCGCTCGAGCGACGTGTCGGCGAGCTCGTCGCTCTTCCGCCCCGGCTCGTGCTGTCGGCACTCGGCGACGAGGCGGTCGCCCTGGGTGCCGTGCGCCTCGCCACGCAGTCGGTCGACGAGCGCCTCTTCGCCTTCGAGGAGGCCGCGACCTGATGCGCGTTCTCGCCGTGGGCGCCCATCCGGACGACCTCGAGATCCTCTGCGGCGGGACGCTGGTGCGCTACGTGGAGGAAGGACACGAGGTCGTCATGTGCCACGCGACGAAAGGCGATCGCGGGAGCTTCGAGTACTCGTCGGAGGAGATCGCGCGCATCCGGGACGAGGAGGCACGGCGGGCGAGCGAGATCGCCGGCGCCGAGCACATCTCTCTCGGGCTCTCCGACGGCGAGGTGAACGCAGCGGATCCGGCGCAGCGGCTTCTCGTCGTCGACCTCGTCCGCGAGACGCGCCCGGACGTCATCATCACGCACTCGCCGGGCGACTACATGGCCGACCACAACGAGATCTCAAGACTCGTCTTCGACGGGAGCTTTCTCTCCAGCCTGCCCCTGCTCGAGACGAAAAGCGCGGCCCACCTCGTCGTCGCCCCCATCTACTTCATGGAGACTGTGACGGGCCTCGGCTTCACCCCCACGGAGTTCGTGGACGTCACCGGGGCGATCGAGACGAAGGTACGGATGCTCGAGGCGCACGAGAGCCAGCTCCGCTGGCTCCGGGAGCACGACGGCGTCGACATGGTCGAGACCATGCGCACCGCCGGGGCATACCGCGGCTTCCAGTGCGGCGTCCGCTATGCAGAGGGCTTCACGCCCTGCCTGACGTGGCTCCGCGGGACGACGAAGCGACTCTTGCCCTGAAAGGAGACCAATGGCCGTCGATGTGAAGTTCGACTACGCGCTCCCCGACTTCATCTCTTTCCGAGACAGGGAAGAGTGCGAGCGTGTACGGCGCATCCGACGCGCCGAGCTGACCGTACACCCGAACTCCGACTTCAGGATCCGAGTCGTCGACGACCCGGCTGCGTTCTACCGGGAGTTTGCAGAGGACATCGTCGCTCGCATTCGAACGGCCGGCGAAGAGGGCCGGAGGTTCGTGGGCATCTTTCCCGTCGGCCCGATGCCGCAGTACGGGCTCGCCGCCCGGCTCATCAACGAGGAGCGCCTTTCCTGCCGGCACGTCCACTCGTTCAACATGGACGAGTACGCGAACGAGAACGGCGAGACGGCGCCCACGTCATGGGCGGGCTCGTTCCAGCGCGCGATGATGGAGCACTTCTTCGGCGCGATCGACCCGGATCTGCGGCCGCGGGAAGAGAACATCTACTTTCCCACGCGCGAGCGAATCGGCGACTACTCGGCGATGATCGAGGAGCTCGGCGGCGCGGACGTCTGCTACGGGGGGATCGGCTGGTGTGGGCACATCGCCTTCTGGGAGTCGCACCTCGGAGCCGAGTTCGCGGGCGACCTCGAGGCGTACAAGCAGGCGGGGGCCCGCCTCGTCGAGCTCCATCCGATGACGATCATGCAGAACGCACTCCACTCGTTCGGGGGCGACTGGTCGCTGGTTCCGCCGAAGGCGAACACGATCGGCCCTCGCGAGATACTCGGCGCCCGGCATCGGAGCTTCTGGCTCGACGGCGACCTCGGCGGGGGCGTCTCGTGGCAGCGGTTCATCGCACGGCTGGCGGCGCACGGCCCCGTCTCCGAGTTCGTGCCGGGTTCGATCCTCCAGACCGTGCCGACCGACTACGTGATCCTCGGCGGAGTGGCGAACGACGTTGAAATCCACATGTCCTAGCTTGCGCGATCCGTTCTTTCAGGCGGGTGTGGGGTGCGCGAATCCGGTTCAGTAGAGGCGGTCTCGGCCGCCCCGCGCGGCGGGACTACGCCAATCAGTGGCAAATACCCGAAGCCTCGGATGTGCGCGGCGTCTAGTGCGGATGAGAGGACTTGAACCTCCACGGGCTTTCGCCCACACGGACCTGAACCGTGCGCGTCTACCAATTCCGCCACATCCGCGCGGTGAAGCCGATTGTAGCCGCGTCGCTAGCGCCGCGAACGGTCGTCGGGCTCTCCGAGAACCGGCAAGTTCTCGAGATCGCGCGCGACGCTGCGTTCGAACTCGCCGGCGTCGCCCGCCTCGCCCTCGACGAGAGTGAGATCGCCCTTCCCCCGCCGACGCTTCCGTCGAACGGGTCTGTGCCGCTCGGCGCGCGCGACCCGCCCGGCTAGCCGCGGCCATTCCGCGCCGACGACGAGGCCGACGGCGCAGGCGATCAGCACGAGCGCGACGACGCTCACGGACTCATTGTAATCCGGGGCTAAGGGCTCGCGGGACGGCGGCCGATAGGAAATCCGAAAATGCCTCGGGACAACTTTCCGCTCGCAGTGATGCTCTTCGTGCTCGGCTGGGCGACAGTCGCGCGGGCCGTCCTTGTCTTCGCGCAGAAGCTTCCCCCCACCTGCGGGCGCTGCGGCCGTCGCTTCGAGCGAAAGCACATGGGCGAGCCCGTCTGCCGCTGCGGGCACTGACGCGCTGGACGGCAGCCGCTCCCAGCGGCTTCTAGCCCGCGACTGAGAAGAGGCTGCGGCCGAGCCGGTCGCCGCCACGGACGAGCTTGCGCGCATAGAGGCGCTCGTCGGCGGCGCGATAGAGCGAGAGCGCATTCTCGCCCTCGCCCGGGAAGAGCGCCCAGCCGAACGTGATGCGAACCCCCTGATTCTCGAGCGTTGCTTCCAGGCGGGCCGCAGCCGCGGCCGCCTCCTCGCCGCCGGCGAGGGACGTGATCACCGCGAACTCGTCCCCGCCCACACGCGCGACCTCGTCATTGGGACGCAGGACGCTGCCGAGCATCTCGGCGAGACGGCGAAGAGCGTCGTTGCCCTCCGCATGGCCCTTGATGTCGTTGATCTGCTTGAGGCCATCCATGTCGCCGAGCAAGAGGCTGAACGGACGCCCCTGTACGAGCCGGCGGGCGATGGCGGCCTCGAACGCGCGGGTGTTGGGCAGCCCGGTCAGAAAGTCACGCTCCGCGAGAAGTTGGAGACTTGTGACGAGTTCCCGGTCGTGGGCCGCGAACCAGCCGATGAGAGCGCCGATGGACGTGTAGGTGAGGACGCGGATCGGCGTCGTGAGCGACAGGATCTGAGTCGCTGTCGGAATGGCAGGATTGAGCGCCACGCCGGCCGTGAAGAGGACGCTGGCGAGGATGCCGGCGCAGATGCCGCGACGCACGCCGCCGGTCATCGCGAGGGCCGCGACAGGAAGGTAGAAGAAGTGCGGAATTCCCAGGCCGGGAACCTCGAAGAGGATCAGAGCAGCGAAGATGATCGCGAAGGCCGCCAGGGACGAGCCGACAACGAGCTCCCGGTGACGATACGCCGCAGTCACGTCTCCTCAGCGTAGGCGGGTGGCGAAGTGGCGAACCTCACTCGTTCGAGTGATTCGCTGTCTACGCGGCGACGAGAGCGCGGACAGCCCGGGCGAGGACGCGCGCGCCGAGCTCGCATTGCTCCGGCGACGTGTACTCGTCGGGCGAGTGGCTGATCCCCGCTCGGCTCGGCACGAACAGCATCGCGGCAGGAACGTGCTTGGCGAGGACCATCGCATCGTGACCGGCGCCGCTCGGCATGCTCCGAGCGGTGGCGCCCTCGGCCGCGGCTCCTTGCGCAAGGAGGTCCTGGAGCCCGGGATCCAGGGGCGTCGGTGGCTTGCGGTGCGTCTTGGTGACTTCGAGCTCGAGCTGCTCCTCGGCCGCGACGCGTTCGAGCGTGTCTCTGACGAACTTCTCCGCCCGCGCGAATGTGTCGGCGTCGCCGGCGCGCGCGTCGATCGTGAACTCCGCAGTCCCGGGGATGACGTTGAAGCCGCCCGGAGCCACCGTGAGAATTCCCACATTCGCGGTCATGTCGCCCCGCGAACGCGCCTCGTCACGCAGCTCGAGCACGATTCTCGAGGCGCCCGCGAGCGCATCGCGACGGGAGGCCATCGGCGTCGTCCCGGCGTGATTGGCCTCCCCGGAGAGCCGGACGCGGAAGCCGAGCAGCCCGGCGATGCCGCTTACGATCCCCAGATCCAGGCCCTCCTGCTCGAGCACGGGGCCCTGCTCTATGTGGAGCTCGAGGTAGGCACCCACGCGGTCAACGGCCTTGGCCTCTCCAAGCCGCTCGAAGTCGAACCCGCCGGCGGCCATGGCGTCCGCAACCCCGCGACGCCGCCAGTCTTCGGGATCGAGGTCACCGATGAAGGCTCGGCTCCCCAGCATCCCGGTCTGATAGCGGCTCCCCTCCTCATCGTTGAAGGACACGATCCAGAGAGGACGCCGCAGCGAAATGCCTTCGTGCTTGAGCGTGCGGACGACCTCGAGCGCGGCGAGGACACCCAGCGCGCCGTCGTATCGCCCTCCGCGCGGCACGGTGTCGAGGTGGGAGCCGACCAGGACGGCCGTGCCCTCCCCTTCCTCCCACCGGCCGAGTACGTTGCCGGCGGCATCGATCTCGGTCTCCAGCCCGAGCTCCTGGAGGCGGCCGACGAGCCACTCGTTCGCCTGCGCCAACTCGGGCGTCCAGGCGAAGCGGGAAACGCCGCCGTCGTCCGCGCCGATCCGCGCGGCTTCCTCGAGATCAGCCGCTAGCGAAGACACCGCGCTTCCTCAGCCAACGGTAGAGCTCGATGGCTCCGGTGATGCCGAGGGCGACCACGAAGGCAACCACGAATCCTTTCCATGGCTGCTCCTCGAAGGCCTTGCCGCCGAAGTAGCCGAGGAGCGCGGCGTAAGACGCCCACATGAGCCCGGCCGCGACGTCGAAGGAGATGAAGCGACGCCAGCGCATCTCGAGCAGGCCGCATGCGAGCGTGACCGCGGTTCTGCCCCCGGGTATGAAGCGCCCGACAAGTATCAGGTAGCCACCTCGCTCCTCGATCTGTTGCTCGGCCCAGTCGATGCGCTTTCTCCGCTCTCCCGAGAAGAAGCGGTTCACGAGCCTGTGGCCGACCGTGCGGCCGATTACGTACGCCGTGTTGTCGCCCAGGATCGCGCCGCCGGCGGCGACGAGGATGACGGCGAAGAGGACGAGGTCCCCTGTCGAGGCGATGACGCCCGCGAGGATGACCGACGTCTCGCTCGGGACGAGCGGAAACACGACGTCCAGTGCCGCAACGCCGAAGAGGAATGCATACGTCCACGGCGAGCCCGAGACGTAGTCGGTCAGAGACTGGAACAACTAGTGCGAGTGCTCCGCGGGGAGGCCGAGGCGGCGGGTCGTGCCTTCCTCCCAGTCGAACTGGATGAGGACGGCCGGCTCGTCGCCGACGACCCAGGCGTCGTGGCCGGGCTCGATCGTGACCACCTGCGGTGCCACGTAGTCGAACTGGCAGCCGTCTGCGTACTCGCCGCCGATGTGGCCGCGGGCGAGGAAGCCCACGTGAGCGTGCATGCAGAGGTCGGTCTCGACGTTCTGGGCCATGTGGGTCGACCAGCGAAAGCCGGGCGGATAGATGGCGCGCTTGACACGTCCGTTCGCCGCTCTGACCGTGTCGACCTGGGCGCCCCCGATCTCACGGTGGTCGGCGCCTTCGATCGGGTCGATAAGAGGATCCATGCGGCTAGCTTAGATCCTCGCGGACGAAATGAGTCTCTTTGAGGACCGGGCGGTACCCCAGACTTTCGTTCAATCCGAGCATCGCCGCGTTCGTCTCGGCGTTTCCCGTCAGCATCGTTCGGAAACCCTGCTCGGCCGCCCAGCGAATCGTCGCGAGCTTCGCCAGCCTGGCCAGCCCCCGCCGTCTGAACTCGTGAAGCGTCCCGGTCATCTCGTTGGCGACTATGCTCGCGGGCTCGTCGACTTCGAGGAACGCGAGCGCCACGGGCTGCTCGCCCGAGAGCACGATGAAGCTTCCCTCGCCGCTCAGTTGCGGATGATCGAGCGTCTCCCTCCGCCACTCTTCGAGCCGGATGTCGTCTTCCCTGAAGTACTCCGGAACGTCGGCGGACGCGGCCGCGTAGACGCGGTGGAGCTCCTCCACACGGTCGCGGACCTCAGCGAGCGGCACGACACGGAAGCCCTCCGCTGCGCTCTTGGCCTCGAGGTCCGCGAGCATCGACGTGTCCGTGCGGGCCGGGTCCAGCCGTGAGACGCGTTCCTGGCCCGTTGCTCTGAAACCGCGCAACGCAAGCAGTCGCTCGCCTCCCCGCGTGTACGTCCAAGACTCCAGGACCAGCGCGCCTACCGCGCGGAGGTGACGCTCGGTCTCTTCGTAGAGGCCCTGACCGATCTCCCGGCCGCGGGCGGCCGGTACGACGTATGCCCAGAGGTCCCCGATTCCGGCGGCCTTGGTGGTCCACCTGAGGCGCGCCTCGGCCCAGCCGACCATGCGGCCCTCATCTTCCGCAACCCACATGCGCGCCCGCGCCCGCTCAGGCTGAGCGTCTCGCCAGTGGAGGACGCCGGGGGGAGTCACGGGATGCGGCAGCTCCTCCTCGTGCAGCGCGGCCGAGACTGCTGCGGCGTCAGCGGTCTCGAAGTCTCGGATCATGCGAACCGGGCGGGGTCGAATGCCTCGGCGCCCCCGTGCACCAGCCGCCGGCAGGCTGCGGGGATGGTCACCATCCCGATCGAGGAGAAGCCGCCCGCAACCTCGAGCCCGTCCACGCCGGGAACCGGGCCGACGAGCGGCAGCCCGTCGGGGCTGACCGCGCGGCGCCCGGACCAGGCGGCTACGACCGGCACGTCGCGAAGCACGGGCGAGACCCGCACGGCCCGCTCGGCGAGCCGCCGCACCGTCTCGGGAGTCTCGGGCTCCTCCAGGATCGACCGGCGAAGCGACGTGCCAATCAGGCAGTGGCCGGCCGGCCGCGCGCCGAGGAGGAGCGAGACGAGGCCTGGCTTCTCCGCCGCTCCTTCCGCCACCTCGCCGAGCGTGGGCGCTCCCACCAGGGAGGCCATCTCGTCCTGGAGGGGCCAGGCCGCCTGTTCGACCGCGTAGGTGGGTGGCGGATCGACTTTCGTTGTCTCGAGCAGCCAGCCGCGCGAGGCGACGACGGGCACGTCGACTCCGACCGTGCGCGGGAGGAAGCGCAGGCGCGGGCCGGTCGTGACGACGACGCGTTCCGTCGGCACGACGCCCTCGTCTGTCGCAACGCCGCGAACCCGGCCGCTTGCAGTGAGGATTCGCTTCGCTTCGCAGCCGAGCCGGAAGTCGACCCCAGCGCGCCGCCCGGCCTCGGCCATCGCCGTCGTGGCTCCCATCGCATCGAGCGAGTAGCCGCCCTCGATGACGAAACCGCCCGCGAGGTCGTCCGCAAACCAGGGATCGTCACGGAGATCGACCTCCTCGCCCCCGAGCGCCTCGGCGTAGGCCCGCGCAGGCTCCAGCTCGCGCTCCTCCACCGCGAGGAGGAGCATGGGCCACGCTTGCAGATCGAACGGGACAGCGCCGTCCTCCTCGAGGCTACGGTAGAGCTGCAGCGACTCCGAGAGCAGCCCGTTGATCCAGGCCACAGGCTGGCGAAAGAGAAAGCCACCGTTACGGCCGGACGCGCCTGCTCCGATCCCACGGGAGTCGACGAGCATGACGCGAGCGCCCGTCTCGGCGAGAAACCGGGCCGTGGAGCAGCCCGCGAGTCCCGCGCCGACGACGACTACGTCAGGTGTCGACCAGTTCAGGAGCTCTGCGACTCGCCCTGCTGCCCGCGGCGTTTGCGCCAGAACATGAGCCCGCCGACGGCGGCTCCGACGCCGGCGAGGGCGGCAGCCAGAGCGCCCCCGCGCTTGCCGCTGACGGCCTGGCGCGCCTTCCGCTTGGCGATGGGCTTACCGAACGTGAGCACGAGCCAGCCGACGAATGCGTTGCGTTTGCTGAACATCTCCCTCCTTTCTAGCTGGACATCTGGGCCTGGGAGACGGCCCGCTTCTTGTTGGGAAGGTGGATTGCGCGGCCGAGCGCGACCAGACCCGCTTCCTTGATCGCCTCCGAAAGAGTCGGGTGCGCGGCCATGCCGTCGGCCACGGTCTCCACCGTCGCCTCGGCGTCCAGCGCCACGACGCCCGCCTCGATCAGGTCGGTGACGTGCGGGCCGACCATGACGATTCCGAGCAGCTCGCCGTAGCGAGACTCGTGAATCGACTTCACCCAGCCGACGGTCTCGTTCTGCATCAGGGCGCGTCCGTTGGCGGCAAACGGAAAGCTTCCGGTCTCCACGTCGTCGCCGTACTGCTCTCGCGCCTCGCCCTCGGTGAGTCCAACGGCGGCGATCTCCGGATCGGTGTAGATCGGCCTGGGCACGCCTCGATTGTCGACGACGGCTTCGTGGCCAAGCGCGTTCTCAGCGGCCACCTCGCCCTCCCGAAAGGCCGTGTGCGCGAGTTGCCAGTAGCCGGCGCAGTCGCCGACCGCGTAGATGTGGGAGACGGTCGTGCGGCGATGCTCGTCGGCGGCGATCCCCTTCTTCTTGTCGAAGTCGACGCCGATCTCCTCGAGGCCGAGCCCTTCGACGAGCGGCCCCCGACCCGTCGCCACCAGCATGAGGTCGCAGTCCTTCGTCTGACCTCCGAAATAGACGCGGAGGCCCCCGTCCACCTCCTCGATCTTGTCGCACTGCGTCTCGAGATTGACCTCGATGCCCCGCTTCCTGAACTGCTTGGCGAGCTCATTCGAAGCCTCCTCGTCCTCCTGTGGGATGAGCGCCGGAAGCATCTCGACGATGGTCACCTCGCTGCCGAAGCGCTGCAGGATCGAGGCGAACTCGCAGCCGATGATCCCGCCGCCGAGCACCACGATTCGCCTGGGCACCTCGGTCTGCGCGAGGAGGCCGGTCGAGTCGACGCATTTGTCGGAGTCGATGCCGTCGATCGGCGGCCTCAGGGGAAACGAGCCCGTGGCGATGATCGCCTGCTTGAAGGTCACGTCCTCCCCACCCTCGACCGCGATTGTGTTCGGGTCCTTGAACTTGCCGGACCCCTTGACCCATTCGACGCCGTTTGCCTTGAACAGCCCGGCGACGCCCTGGGTGAGCTGTTTCACCACGGCAGCCTTCCACTCGTTCGCGGTCGCAAAGTCGAGCTCGGGCTGACCGACCTTGACGCCGAGCTTCGCGAACGTCTCTCCCGCCTCCTTGATCGCGTAGGCGGTCTGCACCCACGCCTTCGTCGGGATGCAGCCGATGCGAAGGCATGTTCCCCCGAGCTCCGGTTCGCGCTCGATGCAGACGGTCTTCGCGCCGAGCTGAGCGGTGCGGATAGCCGCGGTGTAGCCGCCCGGCCCCCCGCCGAGGACGGCGACGTCACATTCCATTTCCCAGCCTTTCGTTCTCGGTTCGCTGTCACAGCGATCCTATCCGGCCGGTTAAAACCGGGAGGGCGGCTCCTGGCCGCCCTTCCCGTGACCCGGGGTTAATCCGGTCAGGCGGGAACAACGGCAATTCAGGGCCTGGGGCCGATCCCTGGAAAGAGGGAGAATTCGCTCATGCCGGAGGCGGATCGCAACAGCCGCGACGAGCAAGGGCTCTCGCCCGCGCTGCACGCGCTCTACCGCGGCGAGACGGCGGAAGCGAAGAGCCTCCTGCCTGACGAGCCGAACGTCTTCGAGGCGGCCGCCTTCGGTCGCGAGGAGCGGCTCGAGGAGCTGCTCGGGAGCGATCCCGGACTCGCCCGCGCGTTCTCCGGAGACGGCTTCACCGCGCTCCACCTGGCCGCGTTCTTCGGGCACGAAGAGGCGGTACGGCTGCTCCTCGACGGCGGCGCAGACCCGAACGCTGTCGCGACGAGCGCGCAGATCGGGCCCGTTCAACCGCTGCACAGCGCCGCGGCGACCGGCCGGCTCGAATGCGTCCGGCTCCTGCTCGCGCACGGCGCCGACGTGAACGCCCGCCAGGGCGGCGGCTTCACGGCGCTGCATGCCGCGGCGGCAAGCGGCTACACGGAGCTAGCCCGGCTCCTGCTGGCCGCCGGCGCGGACGCGACCGCGAGGGCGGACGACGGGCTCGAGCCGGACCTAGATTTCCTGCGTTAGCTGAAGCCGATTCCCGTCCGGGTCGAAGACGTCGAGCAGGCGGATCGTCCCCGGGATCTCGAGCACCACGCCGATCCGCACGCCGGCTTCCCGAAGGCGTTCGGCCTCGGCTTTCACGTCCTCGACGTCCACCGCAGCCACTGCTTCCTCCCCGGCGGGCTCGGCGTCGCCCTGGAACTCGCCGTCGGAGATGGCGATCTCCACGCCGTTTCGCTCGAGCCGGATCCAGCGATCCTCCTCGTCGAAGTACACCTCCTGGAAGCCCAGTGGCCCCGTGTAGAACGCTCGCGCCGCCTCGAGATCACTGACGCAGTACCAGATGTTCACAGGGCGAGTCCGGGCTCTTCGAGGAATGACTTCACGGTGCGCAGGAACTCGGACGCGGTCGCGCCGTCCACAGAGCGGTGGTCGACGGTGAGCGTGAGGTCCATCCTGGGCTGGATCTCCAGCTCGCCGTCCTCGACGACCGCCCGCTCCTCGATCGCGCCGACCGCGAGAATGCCGGCCTGCGGCGGGTTGAGCACCGCCGTGAAGCGCTCGACGCCGTACATGCCGAGGTTGGAGATCGTGAAGGTCCCGTTCTCGAGGTCCTCGACTTTGAGCTTTCCGCCTCGCGTTCGCTCGACGATGTCGGCCCGGGCGACCGCAATCTCCTCGATCGTCTTCGCCTCGCAGGACTGGATGACGGGGACGACGAGCCCGTGCGGGACGGCGACGGCGATGCCGATGTTGGCGGTCGGAAAGAGCAGCACCTCGTCGCCGCCGAAGTGCGCGTTCATGTCCCTGTGGCGCATGAGCGCGAGCGCCACGACCTTCGTGAGGATGTCCGAGTAGGTGGGGCGAACGCCCGCCTCCTCGACGCGCTCGAGGAGCGCCTCGCGAAGGCGGATCGAAGCCGTCATGTCGGCCGACATGGCGATCTGAAAAGCCGGGGCCTCCCACGCCTCCGTCATGCGGCGCGCGATCGTCTTGCGCATCTGGTTGAGCTTCACGGTCTCAACGCGTCCGCGTTCAGTTAGACGCGCAGCAGGTTCGGGGGCGACCTGAGCGCGCTCGACGTCCTCGGCGACGATGCGGCCATCGGGCCCCGTCCCGCTCAGTTGCGCAAGGTCGATGCCACGCTCCTTGGCGATCCGCCGCGCCAGCGGCGAGGCTTTCACGCGGCCACCGTTGACGCGCTGCTCGGGCTCGCTCGGACCCTCGGGCCCCTCTTCGCGGCCACGCTCGCGCTCGTCCTCGCGCTCGGGGGCGGGCTCGCCCTCCTCGGCGGGCTCTTCCTCTGTCACCTCCGTCGGCTCTTCCGTCTCGGCCTTCGGCTCGCTCGTCTCGGCGGGCACGTCCTCGCCTTGCTCGCCGATCACGGCGATCGCCTTCCCGACCTCGATCTCCTCGCCTTCCTGCGCGAGGATCTTGAGGAGGACGCCGCCGGCCTCGGCCTCGACCTCCTGGGTCACCTTCTCGGTGTCGAGCTCGTAGAGCGGATCGCCCTTCTCAACCTTGTCCCCCTCCGACTTCAGCCAGCGGACGATCGTGCCCGACTCCATGCCCTGGCCGAGACGCGGGAGCGTGACCTGGCTGCTCATTCTTTGCCGACGGTGCGCTTGATCGCCGCGAGGACGTCGTGCGCGTGGGGGATCACGAATTCCTCCATGACCGGGGCGAAGGGCAGCGGCGTGAACTTCGCCCCCACGCGCTCGACGGGCGCGTCGAGGTAGTCGAAAGCCTTCTCCTGGACAAGGGCGGCCACCTCGGCGCCCCACCCCATTCGCGTCACGGCCTCGTGGGCGACGACGCAGCGGTTCGTCTTCTTTACGGAGGCGATCAGAGCCTCCTCGTCGAGCGGCTGCAGCGTCCGCGGGTCGTAGATCTCGACGGAGATTCCGTCCTTCTCGGCTTCTGCGGCCGCATCGACAGCCTCGTGGACGAGGCGCCCGGTCGCGACCACGGTGACGTCGTCGCCCTCGCGGTGAATGCGAGCCTTGCCGAGCTCGATCGGCTCGATCTCATTCGGAACATCGCCCTTGAGCCCGTACAGCGTCCGGTGCTCGAAGAAGAGGACCGGGTTGTCGTCGTAGATCGAGCTCCACAGTAGTCCGCGCACGTCCTCCGGAGTGGACGGGAAGACCACCTTCAGCCCGGGGACGTGCACGAACCACCCCTCGAGCTGCTGCGCGTGCTGGGCGCCCGGAGACCAGCCCGCCCCGCCCTGCGTGCGGATGGTCAACGGCACCTTGATCTGGCCGCCCGACATGTAGCGGTGCTTCGCGGCCTGGTTGACGATCTGCTCCATCGCCAGGGTCGTGAAGTCTTGGTACATGATCTCGACGATCGGGCGCATGCCCGCGACGGCGGCGCCGATGCCCGCGCCCACGATCGCCATCTCCGAGATGGGCGAGTTCCGCACCCGCTCCGGGCCGAACTCGTCCAGCATCCCCTGCGTGACGCCCATCGAGCCGCCCATCTCGGCGATGTCCTCGCCCATGATGAAGACGTCCTCGTCGCGGCGCATGGCCTCGCTCATGGCGTCGCGCACAGCCTCCCTGTAACTGATCTCAGGCATCAGGCGTAGACGTTTTTCAGAGCGTCTTCGGGCTTCGGATCGGTGCCCTTCTTCGCGAACTCGACGGACTCCTGGGCGATCCTCGTCGCCTCGGCGTCCATTTCGTTCCACTCCTCCTCTGAGAGCTCGAGCTGCTCGCGGAGCTTGGTGATCGGGTCGTGCTGCTGCCGGGCCTCCCGGATCTCTTCCTTGGGGCGGTAGACCTGCGGATCGCCGACGTAGTGGCCGGTCAAGCGGTAGGTCTCGGCGAGGAGGAAGATCGGGCCCTCCCCGTCGCGAGCGTGCTTGAGGGCCTTGTGCATCGTCTTGTAGACGGCCTCGACGTCCTGGCCGTCGACCTTCATCGAGGTCATTCCGTACGCCTCGGCGCGCTTCGTCAGGTCCTCGATCGGCAGCTGCTGCTTGGACGGCGTCGACTCGGCGTAGTGGTTGTTCTCGCAGACGAACACGGCCGGCACCTTCCACAGCTGGGCAAGGTTGAGCGCCTCGTGGAACGTGCCGATGTTCGTGGCGCCGTCGCCGAAGAACGCGACGGCGACGCGGGGTTCCTTCCGCATCTTGAAGGCGAGGGCGGCGCCGACGATGGCCGGGAGCCCTCCTCCCACGACAGCATTAGCACCGAGGTTGCCGCGCTCGAGGTCGTAGAGATGCATCGAGCCGCCGTAGCCGTGACTGCAGCCCTCGACCTTGCCGTAGAGCTCCGCCATGACCTCGTTGGGGTGCGTCCCCTTCGCGATCGTGTGCCCGTGCGCGCGATGCGTGGACGCGATCACGTCGCCGTCCTCGAGCGCCCGGCAGACGCCGACGGCCACGCCCTCCTGACCGATGGCGACGTGGAGGAAGCCGGGGAGCTCGCCCGCGCGAAAACGCTCCTCCACCTTCTCCTCGAAACGGCGGATGAGCAGCATCTCGCGCAGAAAGTCCTTCAAGCGCTCGCTGCCTTGTACCTGCTCCCTTTCCTCCAGCCTGGCCACGCGAAGACAGCGTATCCATAGGCCTCTACACTTGCGCCCGTGACGCTAGCCGAGCAATGGCGGGAGATCGAAGCCGCTCTCCCCGAGGACTGGGGCTCCGCGCGGCTCGCGTTGACGGTGGCCGAAGACGAACGCGCGGACGAGGCGGCGCTCATGCTCGCCCCGTTCACACCCGGACGGACCGGCAGCACCCTCCGTCTGACCGCACAGCGTGCTGCCCACCCGGAACGCGTGCTGCGACGGCTTGATGCGGCGGGGGTTCGCGGGCGGCTCGACCTCCTCGGCGCCGAGGAGCCGACGCCCCGGCCCCAGCCGCGTGAGCGGTCGCGCCCCCTGGCCGAGCAGTGGGACGAGCTCGCAAGCCGCCTTCCTCCGGACTGGTCGGATGTTTACGCAGAGGTCGAGCTCGACTCGTCGGACTTCCTCCAGCGCGGCGCCCTGCTCCTCTCCCCCGTCAATCCGGCTCGCTACGGAGGGCCGACGACGCTGCGCTTCCGCGTCGCCCGTTCGGTCGGCTACGGCACGGCTCCGTCAATGGCCAGGCGCTCGCTCGAGCGGCTCGACGCCGAACGCATCACCGGCCGACTGCGGTTCCTCCGAGTTCTCTCGGCAACGAGCCATGTCGCCACGCAGGGCCCGGTCTGGCGTGTCGCCGGGAGGTCCGTGTGAACGAGTCCGAGGTTTCCTGGAAGGCGATCGAAAAGGGTGCGCGCGTGGATGCTTCGGACGGCCAGGAGCTGGGAAAGGTCGTCGAGATCGCAGGCGATTCGGAGGCGGATATCTTTTCGGGGCTGGTCGTCTCGCTGAGTCGGCTGCGTTCCAACAGATTCCTGCCCTCCGAGCGTGTGACCCGCATCTGGCCGGACCGGGTGTCCACGAGCATCGCCAGCGACCAGGTTGAGAGCCTGCCGGAGTACAAGGAACCGGTCGCGGAGCGGTGGCAGCCCCCGGCACCCGGCTTTCTGAGCCGCCTCTTCGGCCGCCGCTGAATCCACCAAAGTCGGGGTCAGACCCCGGCGTGGCCCAAAACGACAATGGCATCTGGTCCCTTTCAGCCTTGGCCGGAGCGGCCGTGACCTCGCGAATGCCGCTTCGCAAGCGGCGTCGCTACCCGCGTCGACCGCGACGCACGCGCTTCTACATTGAGCAGATTCGGCACGAAGTACATGGCCGCAAGAGTCACGATGGGGTCAGACCCCGGTGGCTGTTTAGGCCGAGCCCCAGTGGCTGTTTAGGCCCGCAGCTCGGCGCCGAAGCGCTCGGCGAGCGCCGCGACGATCCGCTCGCGCAACTCGCGGGCGTCCTCGTCCGAGAGTGTTCGCTCCGGAGACTGGAAGGCCACTGAGAATG
>Ga0307278_10000656_pt1 | contig 17082 bp, 16 predicted proteins | sample ER_DNA_117_FD_194482 | JGI IMG/M metagenome (GOLD analysis project Ga0307278, IMG submission 194482) | Bulk soil microbial communities from the East River watershed near Crested Butte, Colorado, United States - ER_DNA_117 | ecosystem: Environmental > Terrestrial > Soil > Floodplain | place...
GCCTCTCGTGCGTCGATAGGAAGATCGCGCTGGCGCGATGTCTTCGTAGAGAGGCTCAGCGCAGAGAGGCTCAGCCGGCTGCTCCGAGGCTGAACGCTCGCACGATCCGCCATCCGCCGAGCACCCGCTCTCCCTGGAAGACACCGCGGACTGACCGGGCGTGACGGCGCGCTGCGCGCCGTGGAGGGCCAGCCGCACTGTCGATCAGTGTGAACTCCTTGAAGCGCTGCCGGTAGCGCCGCGCCAGATCCGCGGTACCGTCGGTGGACCGTTGTCGACAATCACCAGCTCCCAGTCGCCGTCGAACCGCTGGGCGGCGAGCGCCTCGAGCTGCTCGGCGAGCGTCGCGGCGGCGTTGTAGGCGGTACGATCACGCTGACTGAGCTAGGCCGGGGTCGCTCGCGCCGGTCCCGTTCTGGCGCATGCCAAACTTCCACGGAAATCCGAGCAGGAGGATGCTAGTCCCGGTCCCACCCCGGCGCTGTGGCTGGGTCTGGGCGCCCGAAGGCAAGCGACGCCAGCCGCCACCTCGCGCCAGCGGCCTCGACATTGACCCATCCAAGGAGGCCAGCGATGCTCAGTAACACCTCCAGGTGGTCCTCCCATGCTCGTGGCAACAAGGTGATCCCATCACGCTGGTAGCGACAACGGGCAGGCGGCCGACTGGATCGTGCTGGACGCCGGTGATCCCGTTGTAGTTGCCGGACAGGCGTTGCCGTAGACCTCGACGTTGAAGCTGGCGTTCACCGTGATGCCGGCGTCCCAGTACCAGCCAGCGGCCCGAGCGCCGTTGCGGTACAGCCGGTTGTAGCGGATTACCGCGTCCTGGCTGATCTCGCAGAACACCCCCTCCGCCTGGTTGTCCTCGATCAGGTTGTGCTCGATGAGGGCGTCGTGGGCGTTGATGGGCCCACAGTCCCCGGCAGTCGTTGTCGTGCACGTGGCCGTTGCGGATGGTGACCTGACCGACGTCCCACTTCATGCCACCGGCCTCGTACTGGCAACTGGCGTGCAAGGTGTGGTTACGGGCCAGCTCGGGCCCGTCCATGGTGGTCGGGTCCCCGTCCAGGCCGTCGAGGAGCACCCCGGTGGCTGCGTTGCCCCCCGATGCCCAGCTGGTCGTTGTCGTTCTAATGGCCGCCGAGGATCTTCATGTTGTCGGCGGCCATCAGGCCGGCCCAGTAGTTGCGCAGGGCAGAGACGTTGCGGACCATCCAGCCGCTGGCCGACGTGTCGGGATGGATGGCGCCGGCCTGGCGGCTGGTGGCGTACTGCTGCACGGTGATCGAATCGAGGGTCACGTTTGTGGCTCCTCCGGAGACGAGCCGCCGCTGGAGGCGGTATCGGCTGCGGAACACCGTGCCGGGAAGCGCCTTCAGCGGGTCGAGCTCCTGGGCCTGGTCGGGCTCCGCGACCGCGCGCTCGACCTCGGCCAGCTTGTCGAGGAACGCGCCGATGGACGCAAGCCGGTCACCGACGGCGGGCCGGGTGCATCGAGGACCAGCGTGCGCAGCGACGAGAGCACCTGCGACAGGTCGGCGGCGAGATCGAGCCCCTTGTCGCGCTGCAACCGCTCCCGCAGCGCATTGCCATCGGCTGCGAATGGTCGGCGTGTCAGCAGGTAGTACCCCACCGCACTGAGAGCGAACACGTCGATCTTGATGCGGTCCACCTCGCGCAGCCACACACCCTCCGGTGCCTGGTAGACCCCACGGGTCGCGGCGTCGGCACCGTGCACGAGGTTGAGGACCGAGGTCCCCAGGGCGGTTACCAGCCGCGCTCCTGGGCCGGTCGTGGTCCCGCCGGCACTGCCGGCGGTCTGCCAGTCGGTCACCACGACCTGGACCGAACCGTCGGCGCGGTCCAGGACGAGCACCGCCGCCGGGGTCAGGTCGCGGTGTACGACACGATGGCGGTGGGCGTAGCCGATTGCTTCGCCGACCTGGCGCAGCAGGTCGAGCTGGGTGGCGAGTGGGACGCCCTCCGGATGGTCTGCGAGCCAGAGGTCGAGGCGGCGGAACTCGGTGCTCAGCGGGTCGACCAGGCCGACGCCGAGCTCGGTCTCGACCAGATCTCGCGGCCGCAGGATGCCGTCGTGGTTGAGGGCCTGGACAGCGCGGAACTCGTGCTCGCCGATCTGCCGGCGTCGGCGCTGGTCATCGACCGAGGTGCCGGGCGGGCTCACCAGGAACCTGATCCGCGCGTGCTCCTCCCGGGTCACCCGGTGGTAGGCGGGCCAGTCCTGCCAGCCGTCGCCCTCGTCAAGGGGCTGGTCGTCGATGATCCACGAACCGGCCTCGCCGCGCCGATGCGCTCCATCAGCCGCGCGATGATCTCGGATCGGTTGGTGCTGATGAAGTACCGCGCGTCGGTCTCCCGGGCTCCAGCAGGCGTGAGCTGACGGCCGGGAGGCCGGTGTCCGCCTCGAGGCCGTCCGGGCAGAACAGGTCCTACCGGGAGGCCATTGGCAGCGCGCAGCGCAACTGCAGGTGGTGCAGGAAAACCGCTTCCTGCACGTACGGAGCAACCAGCCTGAGATCGGGAACCTGTGCGTGGCGTTCCTGCGCGAGCCGCTGAAGTTCGTCGCGGAGGCGGCTGGCGAGACGCTGCGCCTTGCGCCGGGCGAGCTTGAGCGGCGAGTCTTCGGCCGGATGCCCGTCAGCCACTGGTGATCGTTGCCGCGCAGCGTCCCGAAGTAGTACTTGAGCTCAAGAAGGTGCATCCGGCGCTGGCCGAGCACGATCGCATCGACCTCATGCCACTTGCCCTGTTCATCACGGAATTCGAAGTTTGTCCAGACCGGAACAGCGGCTAGTCCGGAAGCAGGCCGCGGATCAGGGCCAATCCTTCGGCCTCATGAGGGAACTGGCTGGACGTGACCTCGACCCACCGCTCATCGCCCAGCACGCAGCCCACCTCCTCCCGGGGTTCACGGGTCCACTGGCCGGCTCGGTTTCGTCGGTATCGGCGCTGAGATCAGCGGCGCGGCTTCGCTGATCTCAGCGTGCATGCCGTCGGCAACCTGTCGTGCGTATCCACTATCGGTGACCTGCTGGACGAGGGCGGCGTGCGGGTCGATGCGAGCTGCTGCGGCTCTGGCTTCGTAGGCGGCGAGCCCGCCGGGTTGTTGGAGTTCGATGGTTACCGGCATGGATTGATCGAGGTCGACTGCCACCGCTGCCGCGAGCTCGCCGGCGACCTGCAGACGCTGCACCACCGTCATGACGTCGAATCGGTCGGCGACGACCGGCTGCCGGTTTAGGAACTCCGCGGTGCGGTACTCCCGGAAAGGCAGCTTGGAGGCCAGCGTGGAGTTCGCCGTGGTCGGCCATCTGCTCGATCGACGCGGCCAGCTGATCGGCGAGATCCGGGATCTCGTTCACCATTGCTTGTAGGTGCATGACCGCGGGCGCCTTCCAGCCGAGTCGCTGCTCGTCGGTGAGCCGCGGCTGCTCGGGACAGCCGAAGCTTCCTCATGGTCAGCCGCGGCCGCCGGAGAGCTTACCGGAGAAGGAGACGTTTCTCCGATCGAGCAGTCGGTAGCGGCCGGCGCCGCTGAACCTTCCGAGGTATTCAGCGGCGACCGAGATCCACTGCCCGCGGTGGCGCCGTGAGCCGGCGAGGTAGGGGAGCCGGGTCGCCAGCCAGGCGGCGCGCCCGAGCGCGCGGCCCGACGCGCTTCCGCCGCCGTCGCCGTGGCGGTCGCCGTCGCGCAGGAACACAAAGTCGCGGAGGATCCGCTCGCAGTTGACGCCGATCTTGTACGCCTGGCGCGCCGTCTGCCAGATCCCGGAGCGGTAGCGGTAGTGGACGACGGCGTCGCGGGCGAAGCCGAGCCGGTAGCCGGCCAGCTGCGCGCGCCACGAGAGCTCGGTGTCCTCCCCACCCGCCTCGTAGTCGCTCGACCAGCCGCCGAGATCACTAAGGACGTCGGCCCAGATGGCGAGGTTGGCGCTCACCGCATACGGCAGCAGCCACGACCGCAGCCGGTCCCTCGGCCATGGCTGGTGCCAGGAGCGGGTCGCCTCGTCGTTCAGCGGTCGCACATCGAGCCACCCACCGATCAAGTCGTAGTGGCTGGCCGCCTCGGCCATCGCCGCCAGCCAGCCGGGGGCGACGATGTCGTCGGCGTCGCAGTAGGCCAGCAGCTCGCCCCGGGCGGCCTGCGCCCCGGCGTTGCGCGGCACGGAGTGCCCGCGCCGCGGCCCGCCGTCGACGACGCTGAAGGCCGGGAAACGCCCGGCGTAGCGGCGGGCGAGGTCCGCGGTGCCGTCGGTGGAGCCGTTGTCAACGACCACCACCTCCCAATCGCCGTCGTAACGCTGGGTGGCGAGCGCCTCCAGCTGCTCGGCGATCGTCCCGGCTGCGTTGTAGGCCGGGACCACTACACTGACGGACCGCGGCCGCGGCCGCTCGCCCCGGTGACGCGTAGGTCGCATGCCGGCGATCACCGTCTGCCGTTCCCGGTCTGCGCGAGCGCGCGGTCCGCGGTTGCCGGCACCGGCCTCGCCGCCAGGCGCCGACGCGAAACCTCCGCGGCGGCCACGGCTGCGGCGAGACCGGTGACGATGCCCTGCTCGCTGCCGGGCGGCCAGGTCAGGTACCAGACGATCTGCATGGCCAGCAAGGCGGGCAGCATCCCCGGCCCGAGCAGTCCGGCGTCGCGGGCCGGCGCGCGCCATAGCGCCCGCAGCAGCCCGGCGGTGAGCGCGACGAGGGCCACCAAGCCGACGAATCCGGTTCGGACCAAGATCTCGATGTAGAAGTTGTGCAGACCATATTGAGTGTTGGTCACGATCCCTTCGACCTGGCGGGTGAAGCCGCTGCCGACCGGCTGGCCGATGGCCCAGTCGGCGGGGCTGCGCGACCAGGCCGTGACCACATCCGACCAGCCCTGGACGCGCCAGCTGAGGTTCCCCGAGCCCGACCGGACCACCGGCTCGCTGCCCTCCTGGAGCCCCCCCAGCCAGACGAAGGCCACCGCCGTCATCACGCCGCCGAGGGCGACCAGCACCAGCGCACGGCGGCCGAGTCGCCGGTCGCGCAGCATGAGGACGGCGACCCCGACCACGATGGCCAGCCAGACCGTCCGGCGGTTGAGCACCAGGCAGAACAGCAGCAGCAGGACGCTGACCCACCGGATCCAGCGGTCCCGCTCACGCCGCATCCAGGTCCAGGCGGGGATCGTCAGCACGAAGGCGTGGGCCAGGAAGAAGGTGAAGGGTCCGTCGATCACCCGGATGGCGGCGTCCGCGCCGTACTTCGAGGCCGGCACCCCCAGGTTGACCCCGGCGAAGACCGCCAGCCAGCGGAGGCAGACGAGGACCATCATCGGGATCGTCATGGCCAGCCAGATCCGGCCGATCCGGTCGTAGAGCCTGATGGATACGGGGAAGCTCGCGAAGTAGAGGGCAACTCCGCCGAAGAACAGGTACTCCCGGAAGTCGGCGACGCTCGCCTGCATACCGAACGCCGCCGCTCCCCGGACCAGCGAGACAAGCAGCAGGATGCCGAGGACCAGCAGCCAGCGCTGGAACCGGTCGAAGCGGGGCGTCCGCAGCAGCCGGAGCACCGCAGCCCCCAGGAGCAGCCCGGACACCATGTCGGTGAGGTACACCTGGACGCCGCCCGGCAGCGCCAGGGCCGGCACCCTGTCGATGAAGTAGGCCTGCACCACCACCGAGCCGAACACCAGGGCGGCGGCGACGTCCGCCCGCCTGAGCAGCAGCTCGAGCAGGGCCACGCCCAGTGCGGCGGCGACGACCAGGGCGAGCCCGAGCAGGAGCACGCCGATCACGGGCTCGCCTCCGGCGCCGCCGCCGGTTCGGGGCGACCCAGGACCAGCGAGGCCAGCCGCCGCCGGGGACCAGCGGCCTCCCCGAGCACGCCGGCCGCGGTCAGGCGCATCCAGAGCTCGTCGCGGACGGCCGGCAGGGGGCTGAATCGGACGCACAGCGCCAGCGCCAGCGCCCCGGCCGCGACCTCGGTCACCAGCACCACCAGGGTCGGGGTGTGGCCGGCAACCGCCCACCGGGCCGCGGCGATGGCGAGTGCCACGCCGGCGCTGGCGAACGCCGCCGGAAGGTGCGCCTGCCACACCCGCTGCCACGGCAGCGCCAGCACGCGCCGGGCGAGCGCGAGGTAGCCGAGGTACCGGAGCACCTCTGCGACGGCGACGGCCGCAGCGATCACCCACACCCCGTGCGATCGGAATCGGAGCGCTAGCAGGATGAGCAGGGCCAGCCCCAGGATGTAGCCGGTCTGGACGGCCAGCGACCGGTTTAACTCCGCGCGCGCGTCCGCCAGCAGCTGGGTGAGCTGGGAGGCGACGTGACAGCCGCCCGCGAGGGCGAACCATGGGACCAGCCCGACCGCCAGGTTCCACTGGGGGCCGAGCACGACCCGGACCAGCTCTTGTGCTGCCACCGCGATCCCGGCGCAGGCCGGGAACAGCATCAGGTTCCCCAGCGACAAGACGCTGTGGTACGCACGGCGTAGGCGGCCCAGGTCGTGCTGGATGCGGCTGAGGGTGGAGAACAGCACGTTCGTCAGCGCCTGGGCCAAGTAGTTGCTGAGCGGCTGGAAGACCAGGTAGTACGCCCGGGTGTATTGGCCGAGCACCGCGACGCTGGCGATCCGGGTGATGGTGAAGGTGTCGACGTTGCCGCCGACGTAGTCCAGCAGGTAGGCGCCGGACAGGCGCGCCCCGTAGCTGCACACCTCCCGGTACGGTTCCCAGCGCAGCACCGGTCGGAGCGGGTGCCGGACGAAGGCATACCGACAAACCGCCTGGGTCGCAGTGGACGTCACCGACGCCGCCACCAGGCTCCACACGCCAGCGCCGAGCAGGGCGAGGCCGACGCCCACGACGAGGTAGGCGAACACGTAGGTGCCTACCGAGATCAGTGAGAGGGTGCGGAAGCGGAGCTCGCGGCGCATCAGGCCCAGTCCCGTCATGGACCAGCCCGTGAACACGAACGACACGCCGAGCGCACGCAGGACCGGCACGACCGCCGGTTGCCGGAACAAGGTCGCGATGGCCGGGGCCAGGATCCAGACCACCGCCAGGCAGGCCAGGCCGATGGCGATGCCGGCAGTGGAAGAGGCCCGGATCTCGTCCCTGGACAGGTCCGGCTTCTGTACCAGTGCCGGCGCCAGTCCCATGCCGGCGAAGAACTGGGTAAGCAGCACGACCAGGTTGGCCATCGCCATGAGCCCGAAGGCGGACGGTCCCAGCAGGCGTGAGACGGTCGCGGTGTAGGCGAGGTTGGCAACCATGAGCGTCATCGTGGACAGGTAGAACCACCGGAGCCCCGAGGCGGTCTGTGCGGTCAGGCTCGGCTGCTCGCGACTCGGACCGGCCGAGCCGGCGCCCCCCGCCTGGCTCACGCCCCGTGCCCCCGCTCGGGGCCGGCCATCCGGGACTCTGGTCCGCGACCCGGGCCTCGCAGTTGTGCCCAGAGCGCGCGGACGCCGAGGCCGCGCGGCCGGACGTAGATGTAGCCGATCAGCGGCGTCTTGACGAAGGCGAGACGCTCGCGGACGTCGCGCAGGTGGCCGAGGGAGACCCGATGGGAGACGACCAGCACGACGCCATCGGCCTGGCCGGCGACGCCGAGGGCGTTGGAGGACACCAACACCGCCGGCGTGTCGATCAGCACCAGGTCGAACAGCTCCCCGATGGACCGCACCGCGTGGCGCACGTCCACGGCGTGGTAGGAGCCCACCGGGCGCAGGGGGTCGGCGCGGTTGGGCGCGACCGGCAGCACCATGCCGCTGTCGGTCGACACCAGCCGGCGGACGTACTCCTTGGCGTCGACGGGCTGGCCGTTCGGCCCCGGCGGGATCTGCCCGTTGCCCTCGCGAGCGACCTCCGCGAAGCCGAAGAGCTCCGAGAGGTGCCGCATGCGCACGTCGGCGTCGATCAGCAGGATCTTGCGGTTCTCTTGCGAGGCGGCGTTCGCGATCTGCAGGGCGGTCGAGGTCCGACCGTCGCCGGGTCCCACGCTCGTCATCGCGACCGACTTTCCGCCGACCGCGGCCAGCTCGTGCTCCAGCGAGGCGACGACGAAGTGGAAGGCGTCCGCAATGGCCGGGTCGAGTCCCGGCGGGGAGGCGACCGGCCTGCCCTCCACCAGCTGCGGGGCGCGCAGCCGCGGCACCTCGCCGAGCAGCGGCGCCCCCAGGATGCGGGCGGGGTCGCCCCGGCCCTCGGCGCGCTGGTTGCGTGCTGCCGACCGCCACGCCCACGCCCCCGCCGTCAGCAGGCCAAGCAACCCGCCCAGGGCCGCAGCCAGCTTCGGCTTGGGCTGGATGGGGGCAGCGGGCCGTTCGGCCCGCTCGAACAGCTCCACCCCGGAGGCGTAGACCTCGGCCTGGACGGCGATCTCCCGCACGCGCCCTTGGAGGTCGGTGATCTGGAAGGCAAGCTGCTGCTGTCCCGAGGTCAGCCGACCGTCCGGGGTCTTGGGGCTGGCGTCGAGCCTGGCCTGCAGGCGCCGCATGACCTTCTCGAGGCTGGCGATGGCCCGGCTTGCCTCCCCGGCCGCGCGTTCCTCGGTGACCTGCTCGTAGCCGGTGCCGACGGCGTTCGCCAGGGCGGCCGCCGACCGTGGATCCGACCCGGTGGCGACGATCGAGATGCTGGCCAGGTCGGCTGAGGACTGCACCGCCAACTCGTCCCTGATCTCGGGGACCGACGGACCGTCGTCGAGGAGCTGCAGGGCCCGCTCGAGCACGACCCTGGAGGTCATGATGTTCACCTGCTTGGCCAGGTAGACCTGACGGTCGCTGCTCGACAGAGAGGTGCCACCGCCAAGGACGCTCGGGCCCCCCGGGTCCGCGACGACCAGCTTGGCCTCGGTCTGGTAGCGGACGGGCAGCAGTTGGGCGACCCCGTAGCCGACCACGGCCCCGAGCAGCGCCGCCGCCACCAGCACGAAGCGGTAGCGCAGCAGGGACGCCACGATCCCGGGGCGCTCGACCCCCGGCTCGTCCGCCTCCGGCTGCCAGCGGTCGTTGGATGCGGCCTCGGTCGGTGGATCGGTCACCGAGTTCCCCCTGTCGCGGACCGGAATGAAGCAGGCGACAAGACTTCCAAGACTTCATTGTCGCACCATGCCGGGATCGCCAGCATGACGGACATCGTAAGCTTGCGCCAGGACCGATCGTCGACAGGAGAGTGAGCGGCGAGTGCTGTCGGACGCGAGCGAGCTCGCCAATGACCAGGAGATCGAGACCGACGTCTGCATCGTCGGGGCGGGACCGGCGGGGATCAGCATCGCCCGGGACCTGATCGGCAACGGGGCCAGCGTCTTGGTTCTGGAGAGTGGCGGCAGGGGCGTGGAGCGCCGCGCCCAGCGGCTGAACAGGGGCCAGAGCGCGGGCTACCCGATCCACCGGCTGCACCAGTCGCGGGTGCGGGCGTTCGGCGGGACGAGCAGGCACTGGTTGCGGCCGGGCGACGAGACCTGGGCGGCCCGTCCCCTGGACCCGGTCGATTTCGAGGTCCGTCCCGGGATCCGCTACTCAGGCTGGCCGTTCGACCGCTCTGACCTCGACCCCTACTACGTCCATGCCCAGGCGCTGTGCCGGCTCGGACCGTTCGACTACGACCCCATCCGCTGGGCCGACCCGGCCCGGACGCCGCCCTTGCCGCTGCCCCCGGGCCCGGTCGAGACCACCGTGTTCCACCACGGCACCACCGACTTCGACGGCTACTACCAGGAGCTGGTCCGCGCCCCCAACGTGACCCTGCTGCTGCACGCCTCGGCCGTCGAGCTGGCGACCGGTGAGGACCCCGGCCGGGTGGACCGGGTGGAGGTGCGGCGCGAGGACGGCTCGCGGTCCTTCGTGCGGGCACGGCTGGTGGTGCTGGCCGCCGGCGGCATCGAGAACCCACGCCTGCTGCTGCTCAGCCGCCTGGTCCACCGCCGTGGGCTCGGCAACGACCACGACCTGGTCGGGCGGTTCTTCGCCGAGCGGCTGTCGGCCCGGACCGGGTACATCGTCCCGGCGACCCCGGACTTGATCGGCCGCACCGGTTTCTACCCCGTCCACGCGGCCGCGCCCGGTGTCCACGTGCAGGGGGCCCTGCGGGTCGGCGATGCGGCCCAGCGGGAGCGCCAGCTCCTCAACTGCGCCTTCTTCCTCGTCACGCGAGACCTGTCCTTCACCGCCGAGGCGGTCCGGTCGGTCGCCACCATGGTCAAGGCCCGCCGACGCCGACCGCTGCCGGCCGAGCTGCTCGGGCACCTCGGCAACGTCGTCACCGGCCTCGGCCCGCTCGGCGCCCTGGCTCGTGCCCGCCTGCGGGGGGCCGACCCCGCCCGCAGCGTCCTGGCCATGCGCGTCCAGGCGGAGCAGGCGCCCAACCCGGACTCCCGGGTGACGCTGGGCACCCGGCGGGACCGGTTCGGCCTGCCCGTCGCCCAGGTCGACTGGCGCCCGGCCGCCTCGGACCGGGCCTCGATCCGCGCATCGCAGGAGGCAGTCGACGCGGCCCTGCGCGCCGCCGGGCTCGGCCACGTCGAGTTCATGCTGGGCGACGAGCACCCCCCGGCGCTGCTGGAGGGCAACTTCCACCATCTCGGGGCCACCCGGATGCACCCCGACCCGGCCATGGGGGTGGTGGACGCCGACTGCCGGGTCCATGGTGTCCGGAATCTCTATGTGGCGGGCAGCTCGGTGTTCCCGACCTACGGGTGCTCCAACCCAACCCTCACCGTGGTGGCGCTGGCGCTGCGGTTGGCCGACCACCTCAAGAAGCAGCTCGCCGGCTGAGCGGCACGTAGACTCCCTGCATGGGGACCAGGCGCATCGGGATCGTGGGGGGCGGGATCGTCGGGGTCGCCCTGGCTCACCGCATCGCCGGGATGGGCCGCGACGTGGCCGTGACCGTGCTCGAGAAGGAGCCGGGCCTGGCCCGCCACCAGACCGGCCGCAACAGCGGGGTCGTCCACGCCGGCCTCTACTACGTGCCCGGGTCCCTCAAGGCGCGGCTGTGCCGCCGCGGGGTCAAGCTGCTGTCGGCGTTCTGCGCCGAGCACGGGCTGGCCTACGACCGCTGCGGCAAGGTGGTGGTCGCCCTCGACCAGGCCGAGCTGGGCCGGCTGGCCGCGATCCACGAGCGGGCGCTGGCCAACGGCGTCCCGGGGGTGCGGATGGTCGGCCGCGACGAGCTGCGCGAGCTGGAGCCGCACGTCGCGGGGGTCGCCGCCCTGCACTCGCCCAACACCGCGATCGTCGACTTCGGCGCGGTCACCCGGCGGCTGGCCGCCGACGCGGCCGCCCTCGGCGCCGACATCCGCACCGGCGTCCCGGTCCGGGCCATCAGCCAGGACGCGGCCGGCGTGACGGTGCGGGCCGACGGCGACCGGCTGGCCTTCGACGAGCTGGTGATCTGCGGCGGGCTGCACACCGACCGGCTGGCCCGCCTGGCCGGCCACGACGGCGACCCCCGGGTGGTGCCGTTCCGGGGCGAGTACTACGAGCTCGCCCCGGGCCGCCGCGACCTGGTCAACGGCCTGGTCTACCCGGTGCCCGACCCCCGCTACCCGTTCCTCGGGGTGCACCTGACCCGGCGGGTCGACGGCGGGGTGCTGGTCGGCCCCAACGCCGTCCTCGCCCTGGCCCGGGAGGGCTACCGCTGGCGCGACCTGCGCCCCGGCGACCTGGCCGAGACCCTGGCCTGGCCGGGGTTCCGGCGCATGGCCGCCCGCCACTGGCGCACCGGCGTCCGCGAGGTGATCGGGTCGCTCAGCCGCCGCGCCTTCTGCGACGCCGCCCGCCGCTATGTCCCCGAGCTGCGCCCGGCCGACCTGCTGCGGGCCCGCAGCGGCGTCCGCGCCCAGGCGGTGGCCCGCGACGGCACCCTGGTCGACGACTTCCGCATCAGCCGCCAGGGCCGGGTGGTGGCCATCCGCAACGCCCCCTCCCCGGCCGCCACCTCCTCCATGGCCATCGCCGAGCACCTCACCGCGCTGCTGTTCGAGGGCGACCGGGGCCCGGCCGCCCGCTGAGGCTGAGCTAGCTCGGCGGGCCGGGGGGCCGGCCACTCCAGGGGTCGTAGTCGACCTCGAGCGCCTCCTGGGGTGGCCGGCTGTCCTCGGGCACGTTGCGGAGGTTGAGGCGGATCCGGTACCAGACCGTGCTGCGGCCCCGCATCGAGTCGACCAGCACGTCGGTGGGGCCGAGCAGCGGCCAGACGTCGCCGTGGCGGGCCTTCCAGCGCTCCAGGCCGTCGCGGGCCTCGGCCTCGGTGGCCGCCCTGGCCACCTCGATCAGGGGCATGGTGGTGCGGCGGCGGCCGGTCGGCCCGGCGGTCTTGCCCGGCGCCGGTGGGGGGACGAACCCCTGCCGCACGGCCGGGCCGGGCTGGCGCCGCTTGGACGGCTGGGCTCGGGACGGCTCGCCCTCGGCCTTGACGAAGTGGGGCGGCCAGGGGGCGTCGGCGAACCCGGCCGCCTCGTGCTGGTCGGCCAGCTCCAGTAGCGGCTCCAGCGACCCGGCGTCGCCGTCGATGCCGTCGGAGGCGTCTCCGGCCGCCTCGACCAGGGCGGGCACGGTGTCGAGGGTGAACGCCGCCGGGTCGCAGCCCGGCACCTGGTCCCAGGTCAGCGGCATCGACACCCGCAGGTCGGGGGTGGGGCGGACCGAGTAGGCGGAGGCGACCGTCCGGTCCTTGGCATTCTGGTTGTAGTCGAGGAACACCCCGTGGCGCTCCTCCTTCCACCACTTGCTGGTGGCGATGTCGGGGGCGCGCCGCTCGACCTCCCTGGCCAGGGCGACCGCGGCCCGCCGGACCTCCGGGAAGCTCCAGCGGCGCTGGATGCGGCAGTAGACGTGGAAGCCCCGCGACCCCGACGTCTTGGGCCAGCCGGCCAGCCCGAAGTCCTCCAGCACCTCCCGGGTCTGGAGGGCCACCTGGAGCACCTCGGGCCACGGAACCCCCGGCATCGGGTCCAGGTCGACCCGCAGCTCGTCGGGATGGTCCAGGTCGCCGGCCCGGACCGGGTGGGGGTTGAGGTCGATGCAGCCCAGGTTGACCACCCAGGCCAGCTGGGCGGCGTCGCGGACCACGATCTCGTGGGCGCTGCGCCCCGACGGGAACTTCAGCTCGACCGTCTCCACCCATTCGGGACGGTTCTCCGGGGCCCGCTTCTGGAAGAAGAACTCGCCCTCGGCCCCGTTCACGAACCGCTTGAGAGCCATCGGCCGCTCGGCCACCCCCCGCAGCGCCCCCTCGGCCACCGCCAGGTAGTAGCGCACCAGGTCGAGCTTGGTATGCCCGGTCCGGGGGAAATACACCTTGTCCGGGTTGCTGACGGTCACCTCTCGCCCAGCGACGTCCAGGACCAGCTTCCGGGTGGCCATGGGACAAGGGTACAACGGCCCGGCCGGCGAGCCGGGGCTCCTGCCAGGGCGGACTGGCCGGGGGCGGCCGCGTCAGGGGTCGATGGGGTCGACCCGGAAGCTGCCCTCGTCGGCGGTGACCAGGACGCCGGCGCCCTTGGCCAGGGGGGCGACCAGCTGCCCGGTGAGACCGAGCACGGCCGCCTCGTTGGTCGGGCTGTGGCCGACGGCCAGGGCCCGGTCGCCGTCGCCGAGCCGCTCCAGCACGCGTCCGAGGGCCGCCCCGAGGGTGGCCACCTCCCCATCGACGAAGCCGGGGTCGACCGACCGCATCGCCGCCAGGTCGCCGCCGCCGGCCTCCTTGGCCACGGCCCGCCAGCGGTCCTCGTGCTCCGACCGCAGCCCGGCCTCGACCACCACCCCATCAGGCACATGCTGGCCGAGGGCGGCCAGCAGGCACCCGACGGTCTGGGTGGCCCGCTGGGCCCCGGTCGACACCGCCACCCGGTACCCGCCGCCCAGGGCCGTCCCCAGCCGCAGCGCCGCCGCCACCCCCTCGCCGGTCAGGACGTCGCCGTCGTTGTCGGTGTGCCGCCGCAGCTCCACGAACCGTGCCATCGTCCCTCCCGCTATAGCTGGATCAGGCCGGCGTTGGTCAGGGTGAACCCGCAGGCGTTGAAGTAGAAGCCGCGCAGGTGGTCTCGAAGTCGACGTGCAGGCACTCGCATCCGGCCGCGCTGGTGAACTGGCCGCGCCATTCGTAAGCGATGATCATGGCCGCATCATATGATCACCTCGTGGAAGCAGATTCCGGACGAGCCGGCATGGACGACGACGTCGTTCGAGTCGAAGATGGTGACTTCTCTGACGGCTGATGCCGCCAGCTTCTTCTCACGCGGCCGGGGTGGCTGCGAGACGGGCCAGTCCAGCCCGGAGGATGTTGTGTGCCGCGTGTTCGTCGGCGTTGAGGGTGTGCCCGCACCGTCGACAGGAGAACACGGCTTGGCTGGCGCGGTTCTCCTTGGCGGTGTGCCCGCAGGCTCCGCAGCGGTCGGAGGTGTGCCGGGCGTCGACGTCGATCACCACACGGCCAGCCTCTTCCGCTTTGGCGCGCAGGATCGACACGAACCTAGCCCAGCCCGCGTCGTGAATGCTCTGGTGCAGACCGGCCTTGGCGGCGGCCCTGTTAGGGAGGAATCCGCCTTTACAGTCTGGATCGAGTCGGCGTGCCGGTCGCCGCACCATGTTACGGATCTTCAAGTCCTCCACGACCAGTAGGCCGTAGCGGGCGACAAGCGCCCGTGCCGCATGATGGTGGAAGTTGCGCCGCTGGTTGGCGAGCTTGCGATGGCGTGCCGCCAGCGTCGCTCTGGCTCTGCGACGGTTGTTGGAACCCCGCTGCTTGCGGGCCAGGACCTGCTGGGCGGCGCCCAACCTGGCGGCGGCGACCCGCCCGTAGCGGGGGTTGGGCACCTGCTGGCCGTCGGAGGTGGTGGCGAAGCGGGCGATCCCAACGTCGATGCCGACCGCGGCTCGGGTTGGTTCGAGGGGCCGGGTGGGCACCTCGTCGCAGGACAGGATCAGCATCCAGCAGCGCCCCTCGTGGCGAAGCTGGATTGTCTTGACCCTGCCGATGACCTGGCGGTGGACGGTGACCTTCACCTGTCCCACCCCTTGCAGGTACACCTTGCGGGTGTCGGGCTGCCAGCGGCAGCCGTCACCGTCCTCGGGCCACTCCACGCTGTCGAACCGGTACGCGGACTTGAACCGCGGATAGCCAGGCGTCTGCCCGGCCTTTGCCCGGCGGAAGAACCGGGTGAACGCCCGGTTCAGGCGGCGCAGGGTGGCCTGCTGGGACGAGAACGACCACACCGCCACATCTGGCCGGACCGCTCGGATCTCTTTGAGCTGCGCCGACTGGTCCCCATAGGACACAGTCGTCCTTCTCAGCCGCCAGGCGTCCCGTCGTTCCTGCAGGGCGGCGTTATACAGCTCGCGATGCGATGCCAGGCATTGGCCCAGGGCGACATGCTGGCGGGCGGTAGGCCGCAACCGGAACTTGTAGGCCCGCCTCACGCCGCCTCCACCTGGTATCCGACCACAAGACAAGAGCAACGAGCGTCGATATGACCCGACGAACCTATCCAGCCAGTGTGACAGGGACGGCAACATTCTCGGGCCCATGGCTCGAGCCAATTGCCCGTGGCAGCTACCGCCGCCAGTCCCATTGGAGCGATGTGATGGGGAGACCCTGCGGCGGTTCGGCGACCAGATCGCGGCGGCGGCGCCGCTGGGCCGCATCGGGCGGCCCGACGACATGGCCGGGGCGGCCCGGTACCTGGCCAGCCGGGCCGGGGCCTACGTCACCGGGGCGGTGCTGCCGGTCGACGGCGGCCTCACCCTGTAGCCCCCCCGGCGTCAGACGGCCGGGCCGAGGCCGCGGACCGTCCCGCGCAGGTCGCCGCCGGCCGGGAGCAGGGCCAGGATCGGGGTGTGGACCCCCGCCTCGACGTACTGGCCGACCCGTTCCCGGCACGCCTCCGGGGGGCCGTGCACGACCAGCTCGTCGACCAGGTCGTCGTCGAGCGCGGCCAGGGCGTCGCGGCGGTCGCCGGCCGCCCACGCCGCCCACATCGGGGCCAGGCGGTCGCCCCGGCCCAGCCACTGGTGGAAGGCCCGGTAGACGGGCACGTTCAGGTAGGCGGCCAGGGCGCGGCGGCCGATCGCCCGGGCCGCCTCGGGGTCGGCGGTGGCGGCGACGAAGATGCGGGCCGCGATCTCCTTGCCCGGGCCGGCCTGGTGCACGTACGGGGTGACGGTGGCGACGTCGCCGGGGGCGAGCCAGTTGAGGATGGCGCCGTCGCTCTCGCGGCCGGCCAGGCGCAGCATGCCCGGGCGCAGGGCGGCCACCAGCAGCCGCGGCGGCTCCTCGGGGACCAGGCCGAGGCGGAAGCCGTCGACCGCGAACGTCTCGTAGCGCTCGGTCACCCTCTCCCCGGCCAGGGCGGCCCGCAGGAACCGGGCGGTGTCGCGGACCCGCTGCAGGGGCCGGTCGAACGGGATCCCGTTCCAGCGCTCCACGATCACGTCGGAGGAGGCGCCGATCCCGATCGCGACCCGGCCGGGGGCGGCCGCGGCCAGGGCGGCCGCGCTCTGGGCCAGGGTCGCCGGGCCGCGGGTGAACACCGGGGCGATGGCGGTGCCGAGCCGCAGCGCCGGCGCCCACACGCTCGCCAGGACCAAGGGCGTGAAGGCGTCGGTGCCGTCGACCTCCGAGGACCACACGTCGGTGTAGCCGAGGTCGGGCAGCTCGGCGAACAGCTCCCGCTGGGCGGCCAGGGGCACGCCGTCGAAGGGGACGGTGATGCCGTAGCGTTGCATGCAATGAACCTACAGGGAGCGGTCGCGGTCGTCACCGGCGGGGCGCGGGGGATCGGCCGGGCCCTGGCCGAGCGGTTCGCGGCCGAGGGGGCCGCCGGCGTGGCAGTGGCCGACCTGGACGGGCCGGGGGCGGCGCGGGTGGCGGCCGGGCTCGGCCGCCCGTCGCTCGGCGTCGGGCTGGACGTGACCGACCCGGCGGCGGTGGCCGCGCTGGTGGACCGGGTCGAGCGGGAGCTGGGGCCGGTCGACCTGTGGTGCTCGAACGCCGGGGTGGCGCTCGGCCGCGACCTGGGCGAGGCGGCCGACTGGGAGCGGTCGTTCGCCGTGCACGTGCTCGCCCACGTGCAC
>Ga0307278_10000657_pt1 | contig 17072 bp, 16 predicted proteins | sample ER_DNA_117_FD_194482 | JGI IMG/M metagenome (GOLD analysis project Ga0307278, IMG submission 194482) | Bulk soil microbial communities from the East River watershed near Crested Butte, Colorado, United States - ER_DNA_117 | ecosystem: Environmental > Terrestrial > Soil > Floodplain | place...
GAGGACGAGCGACGCCGTCCCCCCGCCGGCGTCGATCACCACCTTGAAGCGCCGGTGGCGCACGACCGCGTCGTCGAGGCTGTGGACCAGGGCGACGGCGTAGTGCTCGACCGCCCGGGGCGGGTAGCGCAGCTCCCCCATCTCCTGGCCGAACGCCCGGCGGAACTCCTCCCGGTAGTAGGTGCGCTCGATCCGGCGCCTGGTCGCCTCGTCGATGTCGGCGCCGTCGCCGCCGAACACCGCCAGCTCGACCGACTGGCTGTCCTGGGGCGAGGTGCGCACGTACATGCCCCCGGAGGCGCCCATCCGGGCGGCCGAGAACCGCACCGCAGGGGCCGGCGCCAGCTCCAGGTCCTCGCAGGTCACGCCGGTCGAGTTCAGCCCGGCGATGATGGCCCGCTTGAGCGCCCGCGACACCCGGCTGGCATCCCGGCCCAGGGTGACCGTCGACCCCTTCTTGAGGGTCGAGCCGAAGGCGGTGGCCACCCGCAGGACCATCTCGGGGGTCAGGTCGACGTTGCCGATGCCGGCCACGCCGTGCTCGCCGAACAGCCCGCGGGCGCCGCGGCCCTCCCAGATGATGGACTTGGTGACGATCGCTCCGGGTTCGACCGTCTTATAGGGATAGATCTTGACATTAGGTTGAAGGATGGCTCCGTGGCCGATGTCGGCGTTGTCGCCCACCACCACCCCGTCCTCGACCCGGCCGCCCCGCTTGATGTCGGCGCTGCGCCCGACCACGCAGCCGCGCAGGCTCGCCCCGGGACCGATGTAGGCGTTGTCGTGCACGATCGCCCGGTGCAGGAAGGCATCATGCTTCACGATCACGCCCGAGCCGACCACGGTGTACTCGCGCAGGCGGGCACCCGCCTCGACCTTGGTGAAGTCGCCGATCAGGACCGGGGCGGTCAGGACGGCGTCGGGGTCGAGCTCGGCCCCCTCTCCCAGCCAGATCCCGGGCCGCACCTGGAAGCCGCGCACGTCGACCTTGACCTTGCCGTCGAGTATGTCCTGGTGGGCGCGCTGGTAGGCCTCGAGGCTGCCGACGTCCTCCCAGTAGCCGTCGGCCACGAACCCGAACAGCGGCACACCGCCCTCGAGCAGCTTGGGGAAGACGTCACCGGCGAAGTCGGACGGCTGGCCGTCGGGGATGTGCTCGAAGATCTCCGGCTCGAGCACGTAGATGCCGGTGTTGATGGTGTCGGAGAACACCTGGCCCCACTGGGGCTTCTCGAGGAAGCGCTCGATGCGGCCGTCGTCCTGGGTGATGACGATGCCGAACTCGAGCGGGTTGGGCATGCGCTTGAGGACCACGGTGGCCAGGGCGCCGCGGCGGCGGTGGAAGGCGACGACCTCGTCGAGGTCGATGTCGGTGAGGGCGTCCCCGGAGACGACCACGAAGGTCTCGCCGAGCATCTCGGCGGCGTTGCGGACGCTGCCGGCGGTGCCGAGCGGGGTCGGCTCGGTGGCGTAGGTGAGGTCCACCTCCATGTCGGAGCCGTCGCCGAAGTAGTTGCGGACCTGGCTGGCCAGGAACTGGACGGTGACCACGATGTCCTTGAACCCGTGGTCGCGGACGTGCCTGACGATGTGCTCCATGATGGGGCGGTTGCCCACCGGGAGCATCGGCTTCGGCTGGTTGGCGGTGAGGGGGCGCAGACGGGTGCCTTCCCCGCCGGCCATGATCACCGCCTTCACCGGCGGCCCCGCCAGGGTCCGGGGAGCGCGGACCGGTCGTTTGTCGCCATGGGGATTTGGTTCCTTGTCTCTTTGGCGCCCTGCCTGGGACGCGTGCGGGTGGCGCCTGGCCGGGGTGGGTTCCCCGACGTCCGAGAGCCCGGACCGGGTGGGGCTCGGCCGGCTCGGCCGGCGGCCCGGCTCCTGCCGTGGCTAGGAGCCGGGCCCCGCGACGTGCCCGAGCCGTTCCAGCACCATTCTGACGTAGACCGCCCCGGCGAGGTAGTACATCGCCACCCCCGCCCACAGCAGGACCAGCCCGAGCAGGTGGGCGGCCCCGGCCACGGCCAGCCCGGTCGCCCCCAGGGTGAGCACGGGCAGCGCGATCAGCAGCACCAGCGTGGCCGCCTTGCCGAGCAGGATCACCTCGGGCGGCTCGATCCCCCGCCGCTTCAGCAGCGGCCAGCCGGCCAGCAGGAACAGGTCCCTGGCGACCAGCAGCAGCGCCGCCGGCCACGGCAGCACGCCCCGCGCCACCAACGCGATCGCCACCGAGGCGATCAGCAGCCGGTCGGCCAGCGGGTCCAGCAGCTGGCCCAGCCGGCTCACCTGCCCGAACCGCCGGGCCAGCCAGCCGTCCACCCAGTCGGTCGACCCGACCACCGCCGTCAGCACCAGCCCCCACCCGTACCGCCCGCTGGCCAGCAGGTAGGCGCACACCGGCATCAGCAGCAGCCTGGCCAGCGTGACCGCGTTGGGCGCGGTCCGGATCGCCGTCGACACCCGCCGGCTTGGCCCCAGCGGCCCGGGCGCCAGGTCCGGGCCGCCCGGCGCCGGGGGCCGGGGCTCCGGCGCGGCCGGGTCCTGGTCCGGATGCTGGTGGGACCGGTCGGGGTCGTCCATGCCTGGAGCGTAGACCACCGCCCCGGCTGGCGGGCCGCGGGGCGGGGTGATTGGTCGGGACGGCCGGATTTGAACCGGCGACCCCCAGTCCCCCAGACTGGTGCGCTAACCAAGCTGCGCCACGTCCCGAACGTGGGCCCGCAGGCCCGAAACGGCCGTCAGGATATCACGGCCACCGGCAGCTTCCGCCCGATCGGACCCGACGGCTGCCGTCAGCTCCGCGGGGCCCGCTCCCTGGTCCGGACCCGGACCACCAGCCGCACCGGCGTGCCCTCGAACCCAAACGTCCGGCGCAGGTCCCCCTCCAGGTAGCGGCGGTAGCTGGGGGTGAGCTGGCCGCTGGCGAACACGACCACCTCGGGTGGGTCGACCCTGGCCTGGGTGGCGTAGCGGACCTTGACCGAGCGGCCCCGCACCGGCGGTGGCGGGGTGCGCTCGGTGGCCTGTCCCAGCCACTGGTTGAGGGCGGCGGTGGGGATGCGCCGCGACCGCTCGGCCAGCACCCCGTCGACCAGCCCCCAGATCTTCTCGACCCCGCGGCCGGTGCGGGCCGAGACGCGCAGCATCGGCGCCCAGTCGACGAAGTACAGCTTGCGCTCGAGGTCGACCCCGAACTGGCGCCGGGCCTCGTCGTCCATCAGATCCCATTTGTTGGCCAGCAGGACCAGGCCGCAACCGGCCTCGACGGCGCGGACGGCGACCTTCTGGTCCTGCTCGGCCACGCCGAGCGGCGCCTCCAGCACCAGCAGGGCGACGTCGGCCCGGTCGACCGCCTCGAGGCTGCGCACGAAGGCGAAGTAGTCGGCCCCCTCCGCCTGCTGGAACGAGCGCCGCATGCCGGCGGTGTCGACCAGCCGGTAGCCGCGGCCGGCCCGCTCGACGATCGAGTCGACGGTGTCCCTGGTCGTGCCCGGGGTGGGGTCGACGATGGCCACGTCCGTCCCGGCCAGCCGGTTGAGCAGGCTGGACTTGCCGACGTTGGGCCGGCCGACGATCGCCAGCGCCGGCACCTGCGGCTCGTCGTCCGCCGCCGCCTGGGCGCCGAGCCGCTCGATGACCGCGTCGAGCAGGTCGCCCGACCCCCGGCCGTGGAGGCTGGACACGGCCAGCGGCTCGCCCAGCCCGAGCGACCACAGGTCGGAGATCTGCGGTTCGGCGGCGGCGCTGTCGACCTTGTTGGCGACCAGCAGGACCGGGACCTGGCCGCGGCGCAGGCGGGCGGCCACGGCGGCGTCCTCCTCGGTGATGCCGACGGTGGCGTCGACCACCAACAGGAGCAGGTCCGCGTCGGCCATGGCCCGCTCGGCCTGGGCGACCACGCTGGCCTGGAGCCCGGTCGCCTTCGGCTCCCAGCCGCCGGTGTCGACCAGCTCGAAGCGCCGTCCTGACCACTCGGCCGGGTAGGCGACCCGGTCCCGGGTCACGCCGGGCAGCTCCTGGGTGATCGCCGCGCGCCGGCCCAGGATCCGGTTGACCAGCGTCGACTTGCCGACGTTGGGCCGGCCGACGACGGCCACCCTCGGCAGGCGGCCGGCCGGCTCGTCGTCCCGTTGATCCATCGACATATCGCTTTGTCTATTCATCAATTTGGCGGCGTACCGTCGACCGTTCGGATGGGCTCGGCGGCCACGGCGGCCCGGAACGCCTGCAAGCGCTGGCGCAGGACCTCGCTGGCCGCCCGGCGGCCGGCGCGGTCGCTGGCCGACCGGGGCAGGTCGATCGGCGGGCCGATCACGATCCTGACCGGCGAGGCGAACGGCAGCCAGCCGAAGCGGCGCCGGACCCGCTCGGTGCCGAAGATCACCACCGGCAGCACCGGGCAGCGCTGGCGCACCACGATGTAGGCGAGGCCGGGGTGCACCGCCGAGAAGGTCCCCTCCCCCCTGGTCCCCTCGGGGAACAGCCCCAGCATCGACCCGCGGGCCAGCACCGCGCCCGTCTGGCGCAGCGCCTCCCGGTCGATACCACCCCGCCGCACCGGGAACTGGCCGATCCAGCGCAGGATCCAGGCCAGCGGCCCGACGAACAGCTCGGCCTTGGCCATGAACGCCACCGGCCGCTCCACCGCCGCGGCCAGCAGCACCGGGTCCATGTTGCTGCGGTGGTTCGACGCCAGGATGACCGGCCCCGCCTCGGGCACGTGCTCGTGGCCCTCCAGCCGGATCCGGAACCAGGTCCGCATCAGCGGCTTCACCACCACCGCCGCGATCCGGAACCCCCGCTCCGGGTCGTTCCCCGGTGGGGCCGGCGGCGCCGGACCGGCAGGGGCGCGGGGCGCCTCGCGGCTGGATCCGCCGGTCATCGCGGGCGCGAGGCTCTGGCGGCGTCGATGAGCTGGAGGAGCTGGTCCACCACCTGGTCGACGCTCCGGGTGGTGGAGTCGATGACCAGGGCGTCGGCGGCGGCCCGGGTCGGGGAGGCGGCCCGCCCGCTGTCGATGGCATCCCGGCGGGCCAGCGTCTCGGCGGTCTCGCCGCCGCCCTCGCTGTCGCCGCCGCGGCGCCGCACCCGCTCGTGCTCCGAGGCGGTCAGGAACACCTTGACGTCGGCGTCGGGCCACACGACGGTGCCGATGTCGCGGCCCTCGACCACGATCCCCCCGACGCCGACCAGCGAGCGCTGGAGCCCGACGAGCAGCTCGCGGACCGCCGGCACGGCCGCCACGACCGAGACCGTCGCGTTCACCTCGGGCGAGCGCAGCGCGGGTCCCGGCTCCACCCCAGCCAGCAGCACCCTGGCCGCGCCGGCCGGGCCGGGCGGGAGCTCGAGGGTGAGGTCGACGGCCTTAGCCGCGTCGGCGACCGCCTCGGCGTCCTCGACCGGGATCCCCCGCCACAGCAGGGCGAGGGTGAGGGCCCGATAGGTCGCCCCGGTGTCGAGGTAGCGGAGGCCCGCCCGTTCGGCGACCCGGCGGGCGACCGTGCTCTTGCCCGACCCGGCCGGGCCGTCGATGGCGACGACCACGTCGGCGCTCCCCTCGACGGGCTCGTCCCCGCCCAACCCGACCACCCTCACCTGGCCTCCCACTCGCCCGACGCCCACACCAACGGCGCAGCCAGCAGTCTACCCGCTGGCCGTCGCCGTCCCGCGTTCCCGCTCGATGGGCGAAGTGCTGAATCGATAAGTTGATCTATCACTGAATCGACCTATCGACGGGACGCGGGTCGATCAGGGGGCGCCGGACCCTTCGTGGGCCGACCAGCCGGCCACCTCGAGGGCGGCGATGGCGGCCCCGAGGGCGTCGCGGCCCGCGACCCAGATGCGCAGGGCCCCGCTGCCCCCCTGCAGCTCGTGGTCGATGGCGAGGTCCTCCACGTTGACGCCGGCCGCGCCAAGGGCATGGAACACCGCGGCCAGGCTGCCCGGGCGGTCCGCGATGTGGACCACCACCTCGCGCAGGCCCCGCGGGGACGACCCCGGCTTGGTCGGGATGCGCAGCCGCGCCGCCCGGGCCGCGGCCAGCTCCTCGCGCAGCCCGGTCCGGTCGCCCTCGGCGATCAGCTTCCGCAGCACCTCCAGCCGGCTGGTCAGCACGTCGAGCGCGGCCACGATGCTGGGCCCGTTGGTGGCGCAGATGTCGACCCACAGGTCGGGGTCGCTGGCCGCCACCCGGGTGGTGTCCCGGAAGCCGCTCGCCACCAGCCGGCGCAGCGCCGCCGGCGATTCCACCTGGGCGACCGCGCCCATGAGGGCGGTCGCGGCCAGCTGCGGCAGATGGCTCGCGAACGCGGCCACCTGGTCGTGCAGCTCCGGGTCGAGCATCAGGGGCCGCCCGCCCAGGTCGCGCACGAACGAGGTCAGCCGCCGCAGCGCCTGGTGGTCGACGTTCGGTGCCGGGGTGAGCACCCAGGCCGCGCCATGGAACAGGTCCACCCGGGCGGCTCGCGCCCCCCGCTCCTCGGACCCGGCCATGGGGTGGCCGGGGATGACCCGGCGCAGGTTCGTCGAAGAACGTTGAAGCTCAGCTAGAAGGTGAAGCTTGGTGCTGCCGACGTCGGTGAGGACGGCTTCGGGGTTGGCGGCATGGGCGCGGGCGAGCACCCCGGCAAGCGAGCGGACGGGGGTGGCGGCGACGATCAGGTCGGCGCCCTCGGCCGCCTCCTCGACGGAGCGGGCCCGGCTGGTGATCGCCTCCCGGTCGAGGGCGTCACGCAGCTCCCGTCGGTCGTTGTCGGCTCCCACCACCTCGGCGACCCCGGCGGCGCGGGCGGCCAGCCCGACCGAGGCCCCGAGCAGCCCGGTGCCGACGATGGCGAGCCGCCGCGGCCATTCGAGGGTCGAGGTCATCAGCTCACTCCGGGAGGTCGTCGCGCAGGTGCTTGGCGCGGTGCAGGTAGACATGGCGCAGGCTGGCCCGCGTCAGGGTCGAGTAGCAGTGGAGCAGCACCCGGATCGTGTTCGGGTTGCCACCGACGACGTCGAGCTCACCGGCGCACAGCAGCGGGACGTCGCCGAGCCCGAGCTCGCGGGCCGCCAGCGCCGGGAACGCGCTGCGCAGGTCCCGGGTCGAGGTGAAGATGATCGACACCAGCTGGTCGTGCTCGACGCCGTTGCGTTGCAGCAGGGCGGACAGCAGCTCGCTGGTCCTCGCCATGACGGCGTCGGCGCTGTCGGTGTCCACCGTGGTCGCCCCTCGGAGCGCCACCAGCCGCTCCTCGCTCATCGGCGGCCACCGCGCGCTCGAGCCACGCGTCGCCATAGCGATAAGTCGATAGATTGATTCATAGTCCTGCTGCCTTGTAGATGTTCCTGAGCTCCTCGGGCCGGAGGGGCCGGAACTCCCCGGGAGCGAGGCCGGTCAGGCGGATCGGCCCGACCGCGGTACGCACCAGCCGGCGCACCGGTGCCCCGACCGCCTCCAGCAACCGCCGCACCTCCCGGTTGCGCCCCTCGACCAGGACGACCTCGATCATCCGGCGCCTGCCGGAGCCGGCCACCACCCTGACCCGGACCGGCCTGGCGAAGCCGTCGTCGAGCTCGACGCCCTGGCGCAGGCGTCCGGGAGCGTCGGCGGGCAGCCGCTCGACCTCGGCGAGGTAGCGCTTCTCGATCCCGTACCGGGCGTGGGTGAGACGGTAGGCCAGCGGACCGTCGTTGGTCAGCAGCAGCAGGCCCTCGGTGTCCCGGTCGAGGCGCCCGACCGGGAACACTCTCGGCTGCTCCGGCACCATCCCCACCACCGTCGGCCGGCCCTCGGGGTCCGCCGCGGTGCTCACCACCCCGGCCGGCTTGTTCAGCAGCCAGTAGCGTCGCCGCTCGTCCAGCACCACCCGCGACCCGTCCACCTCGACGCGGTCGTGCACCGGGTCGACGCGCCGCCCCAGGTCCTGCACCACCTCGCCCGCCACCGACACCCGCCCGGCCCGGACGAGCTCCTCCACCGCCCGCCGCGACCCCAGACCCGCCCCGCTCAAGGCCTTGTTGAGCCGCAGGGGCTCGCGTCCGTCGCCGCCCCCGTCCCCGCCGGCCTCGGCCGGCTGCGGCACCGGGTCGCGGTGTTCCTTGCGCCCTCGCGGGGCGGCCCGAACGGCTCGCCCTCCGCCGGACCGGCCCTTGTGGTCGGCCCGCCGCCGGGAGGCGCGGGTCGACCGATCCTCGGCCGTCCGGGGGGAGGAAGGCCGCGCCCCGGTGCGGTCGCCGCGATCCGCCCCCGTCGGCCCCTGCCGCGACTCCCCCGCCGCTGCCTGACGGCGGGACGTCCGGCGATCGGCTCGGCCCTCGCCGGCCGTCCGCGCAGCGCGCCCGCTCGCCCGGCCCGCCGCCTGCTCGTGCTCGGGCCGGCCGCGCTTCCGCCCCGCGGCGGTCCCGGGGCGGGGATGGCCACCGGCCTGGCCGGACGGGTCGGTTCGGGAGGAGCGCGGGCTGCGGGACCGGTCCCCCTCGGCGGGGCGGGACCGATCCCGCTCGGTGCGGCGGTCCCGGTCGGTGGACCGGGTCCGATCTCGGTCCGCGGGACGCGACCGGTCCCGGCCCGACCAGCGGGACCGGTCGCCGCCGGAGGACCGGCGGGCGGGGGTCATGGCTGCTCCTGGAGGTCGAGCAGGTCGACGCCCTCGGGGAGGTAGTCCTTGATCGGGGGGAGCTGGTCGAGGTCGTTGAGGCCCAGCTGCTCGAGGAAGGCGGCGGTGGTGCCGTAGAGGGTGGCCTGGCCCGGACCGGGGTCGGTTCCCACCTCCTGGATGAGGCCGCGGGCGGCGAGGGTCCGGAACACCCCGTCCACGTTGACGCCCCGGACGGCCGCGACCTGGAAGCGGGTCACGGGCTGCCGGTAGGCGATCACGGCGAGCGTCTCCAGGGCCGCGCGGGTGAGCCGGCTCTGCTGGCCGGCCCGCAGGAACGCCTCGACGGCGTTCCGCGCCCCCGGGCTGGTGTACAGGCGCCAGCCGCCGGCGATCGCCCGGAGCACGAACCCGCGGCCGTCGCGGGCGTACTCGCCGGCCAGCTCGACCAGCAGCTCCTCGACCTCCGACAGCCGCGACCCGACGGCCTCGGCCAGCACGGCCGCCGGCACCGGCTCGTCGGCAACCAGCAGGATCGCCTCCAGGTCGCGCCTGGTCCAGCCGCGGTCGTCCAGCTCGACCGCATCGAACGCCTCGTCGGGCGGCCACGCGGTCGGGTCACCCTCGAGCCCCGCAGCCGCCGACCCGCCCCCGGTGGGGGGCCCGGGCCGCGCCGGGTCGGGAACCGGTGGCTGCTCGGATGGGGCTGGCGGGGTCGGTGCGGTCATGCGGGCTCCTCGACCGTCATGTCGATGGGGTCGACCAGGTCGCCGCCGGTCCAGCGCACGGCGATGTCGCCGAAGGTGGACGTCTGGTCCAGCTCGACCAACGATCGCTTGTACAGCTCCAGGACCGCAAGCAGGCCGACGACGACCTCGATCGGCACGGCCTGGCGGCCGACCAGCTCCTCGAAGCTGCTGGACCCGCGGTCGTGGAGGCGCTGGGCGAGGGAGGTGACCGCTTCGGCGACCGACAGCCGCGGCGGCGCGATGTGGCCGGTGGTGACCTGGGGCGGCACCGACGGGGTGAAGCTGGCGGCGGCCAGCCGGGCCAGCTCGGCCGGGGCGACCCCGACCAGCAGCTCCGGGACGATATGGCGGAGGAGGTCCTCGGCACCGACCCGCCGCGGGAGGTAGGCCGCCTGCTCGGCCAGGCGTGCCCCGAACAGGCCGGCGACCTGCTTGTAGGCCCGGTACTGGAGCACCCGGGCGAAGAGCAGGTCCCGCTCCTCGAGCACGGCCTCGACCTCGTCGGGGTCGGCGTCCGGGGCCGGGAGCAGCCGGGCCGCCTTCAGCTCGAGCAGCGTGGCCGCGACGACCAGGAACTCGGTCGCGACCTCCAGGTTCAGCTCCCGCATGCGGCGGACCTCGGCCAGGTAGTCTTCGGTGATGCGGGACAGCGACACCTGCCAGAGGTCCACCCGCTGGCGCGCGATCAGGTGCAGGAGCAGGTCGAACGGCCCCTCGAACACCTCGGTCCTGACCACATAGTCCATGTATCTACTTATCTATTCATCATCTGGTCGACTCGTGGACGCGCTCTGCGGGCGGAACGGCCGCACCAGGGAGTTCGGCGCAGCCGGCCGATGGTAGCCAGCGGGCGGCGTGGACGACAACGACGGGCAACTCGGGCCAGAGGATCAGACGGCGGCAAGGCCAACCAGGCTGAACAGCGCCTGCCTGATCACGGCGATGATCGGGGTGAGGAAGTTGGGCGCCAGGATCAGCAGGCCGAGCAACACGAAGATCCCGTACTGGTTCAGGAACTGGACGATGTTCTGGCGCGATGGTGGCAGCAGCGCCGAGAGCAGGGTCGACCCGTCCAGCGGGGGGATCGGCAGGAGGTTGAGCACGCCGAGCCCGATGTTCACGAGGACCAGGAAGTAGAGAAGTGTCACGCTGAAGTCGACATCGAAGCCGGTTCCGGCGGTGGGGTCGGCGATGCGGAGGGCGATCACCGACACGAGCGCGAGCACGAAGTTGGAGGCCGGCCCGGCCAGGCCCACCAGCACGGCCCCGAAGCGACGGTTGCGCATGCGCGTCGGGGTGATGGGGACCGGCCGGCCCCAGCCGAAGCCGGCGACCAGCAGGGCGATGGAGCCGAGGGGGTCGAGGTGGGCGACCGGGTTGAGGGTGAGGCGGCCCTGGGAGCGGGCCGTCTGGTCGCCCTGGAGGGTGGCCACCGCGGCGTGGCTGAACTCGTGGAAGGTGATGCCGACGATCACCGCGATCACGAACGCCACGAACAGCTGTGGTTCGTCGCGGAGCAGGAACAGCGGTGAGCCCATGCTTCAGCCTCGTTCGAATGGGGGGTTCGGCGCCGGACAACGCCGTTCGCCAGCCACCCTAGCACGGCCGAACCGGGCGGCCCCGGCCGACCTCCCCGCCCCCGTCCCGCCCGGTCAGGCGCCGACGACCTCGTGCACCAGGGGCGGGGCGGCGACGGGCTGGTCGCTCCAGCGCAGCGCGGCCAGCAGCCCGCCGGTGGCCGCCCGGGCGGCCGCCTCGTCGCGGGCCAGGATGCGGCCGATGGGCTGCCCGGACTCGACCCGGTCGCCGAGCTTGGCCGACAGCTCCACCGCCACCGCCGGGTCGATGTCGTCGTCCTTGCGTTGCCGGCCGGCGCCGAGGGCGGCCGCGACCCGGCCGACGGCCTCGGCGTCGACCCCCGCCAGCCAGCCGTCCCGCGGTGCCGGCACCTCGGTGGTGAGCGGGGCCTGGGGAAGGAGCGACAGGTCGTCGGCGACCCGGGGGTCGCCGCCCTGGGCGGCCACGAACGCCCGGAAGCGCTCCAGGCCGTCGCCGCGCTCCAGCGCCCGCTCGGCGTCGCGGCGGCCAGCCTCCGGGTCGGCCGCGGTGCCGGCGATGGCGGCCATGTGGCCGGTGAGGGTCAGGCAGAGGTCGAGGAACCGGCCGGGACGCTCCCCGCGCAGGGCCTCGACCGCCTCGCGGACCTCGACCGCGTTGCCGACCAGCTCTCCCAGCGGCTGGTCCATGTCGGTGACGAGGGCGGCAGTGCCGCGGCCGGCGGCCGTGCCGAGGTCGACGCAGATCCTGGCCAGCTCGACCGCCTCGGCGGTCGCGTGCATGAAGGCGCCCGAGCCAGTCTTGACGTCGAGCAGGATGCTGGCGGCGCCGCCGGCGAGCTTCTTGCTCATCACGCTGGAGGCGATCAGGGCGACGTTGCCGACGGTGGCCGTCACGTCGCGAAGGGCATAGATCAACTTGTCGGCGGGGACCAGGTCGGCCGTCTGGGCGGCCACGGCCAGGCCGATCCGCTCCACCTGGTCGAGCAGCTCATCGGCCCCGAGGCCGACCCGGAAGCCGGGGATCGACTCCAGCTTGTCCAGGGTCCCGCCGGTGTGGCCGAGGCCGCGTCCCGACAGCTTGATCACCTGCATGCCAAGGGCGGCGGCGAGCGGCCCGACGACCAGGGTGGTGCCGTCGGCGACGCCGCCGGTGGAGTGCTTGTCGACCGTGGGGCCGCTGAGCCGGCCCAGGTCGAGCCGGTCGCCGGAGTCGACCATGGCCTCGGTCAGGGCCTCGGTCTCACCCCGGGTGAAGCCGCGCAGGTACCCGGCCATCAGGAACGCGGCCATCTGGTAGTCGGGCAGCTGCTCGCGGGCGTAGGCGAGCACGAAGTCGCGCAGCTGGCCGCCGGGGATCTCCCCCCCATCGCGCTTGCGGGCGATCAGGTCGACCGCCCGCACCCCCGGGGTCATCGGGCGAGGCGTTTGACCAGCGGGGCGTCGGCGCCGTCGCGTTCCAGCTCGGAGAGGACCAGGGCGAGGGCCTCGCGGACGATGCGGCCGCGGTCGACGGCGACACCGTGCTCGCGGCGCAGCAGCAGGCGGGCGTTCTCGAGGTCCATCAGCTCGTCCGCGGTGCAGTAGAAGGTGACCTTCTCCTCGTGCCGCTGGCGCCCGCTCGGGACCCGCCCGGCCGGTTCCCGGTCCTCGCCCTCGGCCTCGGCCTCGGCGGCCGGCTGCCTGGCGCCCCGGCCCCGGCCCTTCTCGATCGAGGTGACGCGGAACAGCTCGTCGGCCCCGGGCAGGCTCGCCCGACCCTTCATGACGCCAGTACCTCCTTGGCCAGCTCGCGGTACGCGACCGCCCCCGACGACGAGCCGGCATAGGTCAGGATGCTCTCGCCGGCCACCGGCGCCTCGGCGAACCGGATGGTCTTGGCGATGACGGTCCGGAAGACGTGACCCCCGAAGGCGTCTTCGACCCTGCCGAGCACCTCGCGCCCATGGACCGTCCGGGAATCGTACATGGTGGCGAGGATCCCGACGATCTCCAGCTCGGGGTTGAGGCGCTCGCGCACCTTCTCGATGGTGTCCATCAGCAGGGCCATGCCGCGCAGGGCGAAGTACTCGCATTCGAGCGGGACGAGCACGCCGTCGGCGGCGGTGAGGGCGTTGACGGTGAGCAGCCCCAGGCTCGGCGGGCAGTCGATCAGGACGTAGTCGTAGCGCTTGCGCAGCACCCGCAGGACCCGCGAGAGCGCCTGCTCGCGGGCCACCTCGCCCACCAGCAGGACCTCGGCGGCGGCCAGGTCGATGTTGGAGGGGAGCAGGTCGAGCCCTTCCTGCTTGGTGCGCTCGATGCTCCCGCCGGCGTCGGCCTTGGGGTCCATCAGCAGGTTGTAGACGGTCCGCTCCAGGGCCAGGGGGTTCAGGCCGAGGCCGACCGAGAGCGCTCCCTGCGGGTCCATGTCGACCAGGAGCACCTGGCGGCCCTGCTCGGCCAGGGCGGCCCCGAGGTTGATGGCGGTGGTGGTCTTGCCCACCCCGCCCTTCTGGTTCGCCAGGGCGATGACCTTGCCCATCTCCGGCACCTCCGGAACGCCCGCGGCACGCGTTGTCGTCACATTGATTTGTCTATTGGGCGATGTAGCGCGAAGTCGCTCTGTCGCCTCGTCGACGGTTGGGGGCGGGCGCATCTTACCCATCCGGGGGCGGCGGAGAAAGAACCGGGGCAGAAGGTGGGGACGCGCGCATCCGGACCTGACCACGCCACGTGGTCGACCACTCTCCGTGTTCGAACAGGGGCGCGGGCGTACTCACGCTCCGTGGTCAGCGGACGGCGGTACAAGTCATCGACGGATGAGATGTGGATAACTCCTCGACCACCGGGTGGGCCCGGACAGGGGCCAGGGCCGGCCAGGGCCGCGGGAGGGCCCGAGGCCGAGCCCGCTGGGGGCCCGGAGGCGGGTTAGCGGAGGTCGGCGGCGAAGCTGTGGCCGGGGCCGACCGGGGGGAGGCCGAAGAGGTCGGCGATGGTGGCGCCGAGGTCGGCGAAGGTGGCGCGGTCGGCCAGCCGCCGGCCGGCGGTGCCGCCGGGGCTGAAGGCGACCATCGGCGTGAACTCGCGGGTGTGGTCGGTGCCGGGGGCGGTGGGGTCGCAGCCGTGGTCGGCGGTGAGGAACAGCCAGTCGTCCTCGCCGAGGGCGGCGACGACCTCGGGGAGGCGGGCGTCGAGGCGCTCCAGGCAGCGGGCGTAGCCCTCGGCGTCGCGGCGGTGGCCGTAGACCATGTCGAAGTCGACCAGGTTGGTGAACACGAAGGTCGGCCCCTCGGCCCCGCCCAGGAAGCGGACGGTGGCGTCCAGCGAGGTCTCGTTGTCGCCGGTGTGGTCGGAGCCGGCCAGGCCGCGGCGGGAGAAGATGTCCTCGATCTTGCCCACGCCCAGGGTGCGGACCCCGGCCCCCTCCAGGGCCTCGAGCACGGTCGGGCCGGCGGGCGGGAGGGCGTAGTCGCGGCGCTCCTTGGTGCGGCTGAACGACCCCGGGTCGCCGTCGAAGGGGCGGGCGATCACCCGGCCGACGGCGTGCTCGCCCTGGAGCAGGGCGCGGGCCTGCCGGCACCAGCTGTAGAGCTGCTCCAGGGGGACCACCCGCTTGTGGGTGGCGATCTGGAACACCGAGTCGGCCGAGGTGTAGACGATCGGCTCGCCGGTCTCCAGGTGCTTGGCGCCGAGCTCCTCGATGATCTCGGTGCCCGAGGCCGGCTTGTTGCCGAGCACGCCGCGGCCGATGGCCGCCGAGAAGGCGTCGATCACCTCGGGCGGGAACCCGTCGGGGTAGGTCGGGAACGGCTGGTCGAGGACGACCCCCATCATCTCCCAGTGGCCGGTGGTGGTGTCCTTGCCGGCCGACCGCTCGGCCATGCGCCCGACCACGGCGGCGGCCGGGTCGACCGGGTCGACGCCGGCGATCCGGGTGAGCCGCCCGAACCCCCACGACCGCAGCGTCGGCAGCTCCAGCCCGCCGACGGCGGCGGCGGCGTGCCCGACGGTGTCGGCGCCCCGGTCGCCGTAGTCGTCGGCGTCGGGCGCCTCCCCGACCCCGAGCGAGTCGCAGACGATCAGCGCCACCTTGCCGGGCCGCCGGTCCGGGGCGCCCGGCCCTGGCGCCGGGGCGCCTCCCTGCGCCTCGTCGGTCACCGCGACCCTCGCTGGCGCTTGCAGGTCATGCAGAGGCGGGCGGCCGGGAGGGCTTCGAGGCGCTCGTCGCCGATCGGCTGGCCGCAGCGCTCGCAGAGCCCGTAGGTGCCGGCCTCCATCCGGACAAGGGCCTGCTCGACGTCGCGCAGGGTGTCGCGCAGGCTGCGGACCAGGGTGAGGAGGTTGGCCCGCTCGGCGGCGGCCTGGCCGGCGTCGGCGAAGCCCTCGTCCAGCTCGGGGTCCTCGATGCCCTCGGCGTCGCGGCGGGCGCCGAGGTCGTCGAGCTGCCGGCGGACCTCGCCGCGCTCGGTCTCGAGCCGTTCCCGCAGGCGGTCAACGGTCTGGTGGTCCATCCCGGTCCTCCGTCGCGCTCGCCCGCCGCGGCCACCGAGCTCCCACGACGGTCGACTTCCGAGAGCAGGGGTTGCAGGCTACAGGATCGAGGTGCCGCTGGGTGGGGTGCTTGTCGGAGATGACCGGCTCAATCGGCGGGGCTGGCGTGGCGGGCTCGGGGATGCGCGCGCAGGTAGACCTCGCGCAGACGGTCCTGGGTGATGCGGGTGTAGACCTGGGTGGTGGCCAGGCTGGCGTGCCCGAGCAGCTCCTGGACGCTGCGGATGTCGGCCCCGCCGGCCAGCAGGTGGGTGGCGAACGAGTGGCGCAGGACGTGCGGCGACACCTCGGCCTCCAGCCCGGCGTGCCTGGCGTGGCGGCGCAGGATCTTCCAGCAGCCCTGGCGGGTCAGCCGGCTCCCCTGGGCGTTCAGGAACAGCGCCGGGCCCGAGCGCGGCCTGGCCAGTACCGGGCGGGCCCTGACCAGGTAGTCCTCGAGGGCCCGGCGGGCCGAGCGCCCGATCGGGACCAGCCGCTCCTTGGCCCCCTTGCCGAACGCGCGCACCGTCCCGTCCTCCAGGTCGAGGTCGTCGACGTCGAGGGCGGTGGCCTCGCTGACCCGCAGGCCGGCCGCGTACAGGGTCTCGAGCAGGGCCCGGTCCCGCAGGGCCAGCCGGTCGTGACCGGCGACGGCCCCCAGCAGCGCCTCCACCTGCTCCACCGACAGCGCCTTGGGCAGGCTGGCCGGGACCTTGGGGGTGCCGAGGTCGCGGGAGGGGTCGGCGCCGGCCAGCCGCTCGCGGACCAGGAACCGGTGGAAGCCGCGCACCGCGGCCAGGGCCCGGGCCACGCTGGAGGCCCGGTAGCGGGTGCCGACCGGCGTGCTGCCGGCCCGCAGGGCGCCGAGGAAGGCGACCAGGTCGGGCTCGCCGGCCCTGGCCGGGTCGTCGATCCCGGCGGCGGCCAGCCAGCCGGCGTAGCGGTGCAGGTCGCGGCGGTAGGCGCTGAGGGTGTTGGAGGCCAGCCCGCGCTCGACGGCCAGGTAGTCGAGGTAGCGGCGCACCGCCGCGCCGGCCACCGGCCCCACCGGCGCGCTCGGCACCCCGGCGGCCGCGACCGCGACCGGCGGGGCGGGGTCGGGCGGCGCCGGGGCGGGCATCGGAGGTCAGCCGGCGATGCCGTCGGCCAGGCCGGGGATGACCTCGGGGAGGGGGCGCCAGTCGAGCTCGTGGGCCTCGGCGACCTGCTGGTAGGTGAGCTCGCCGCGGTAGACGTTGATGCCCTTGGCCAGGGGGGCCTCGGCCCGGACGGCCTCCTCGAGACCGGCTTCGGCGATCTGGACCGCATACGGGATGGTGACGTTGGTGAGGGCGTAGGTCGAGGTGTGGGGCACCGCCCCCGGCATGTTGCCGACGCAGTAGTGGACCACCCCGTCGACCACGTAGGTGGGGTCGGAGTGGGTGGTGACGTGCGAGGTCTCGAAGCAGCCGCCCTGGTCGATGGAGATGTCGACCAGCACCGCGCCCCGCTTCATGGCCCGGACGTGCTCGGCGGTGATCAGCCGGGGGGCCTTGGCCCCCGGGATCAGCACCGAGCCGATGATCAGGTCGGCGGCCAGGGCCAGGTCGTCGATCGTCTGCCGGTTCGACATCAAGGTGACGATGCGGCCCTTGTGGATCTGGTCGACGTAGCGGAGCTTGTCGACGTTCTTGTCG
>Ga0307278_10000658_pt1 | contig 17052 bp, 18 predicted proteins | sample ER_DNA_117_FD_194482 | JGI IMG/M metagenome (GOLD analysis project Ga0307278, IMG submission 194482) | Bulk soil microbial communities from the East River watershed near Crested Butte, Colorado, United States - ER_DNA_117 | ecosystem: Environmental > Terrestrial > Soil > Floodplain | place...
TGGCCCGCAAGACTTTCACTTCCCCTCATGGATTGCACGCGGTCAGCGCGATGAACGACATTTCGGTCCGCGCGCAGCCGATTGTCTCCTTCGGTGGAATCGGCAGCGCCGCAGCGCTGGCAAAATTCTACTGCATGCTCGCCAATGGCGGAAAATTCGATGATCGCGTCTTTTTCTCAGAAAAAACGATCGAATGGATGACGACGACGCTAGTGGATGGCATTGACCGCGTCTTTCAAATACCGACAGCATTTTCTGCGGGATTTATGAAACATGCACGGGCCGCGAAGCGAAGAATCTTCGGCAGCTCGCAGAACGCCTTTGGACATCCCGGTGCTGGCGGCAGCCATGCCTTTGCCGACCCGAAAAACAAGATCACGTTTGCGTATGTGATGAATCAAATGGAGCAATCGCTGCTGCCTAACGAGAAATCGTTGCGGCTTGTGGACGCCATTTACCATCTTCTGTAGCGGCGCTCTGTGAGCGCCGAAAAGCGTAGCGCAAGCGTCTCGCTTGCGATTCTTCCGTACGCCTCGGAGGTTTACCTTCGGCGGTCATAGACCGCCGCTACAGCTATTCACCGATTATCGTGATCCAAACTTTTCGTCGATGCGGCGCGCGCCGGTGCTCGAACAGAAAAACGCCCTGCCAGGTCCCGAGATGCATTTTTCCATCTATAATCGGCACTGACTCGCTTGTGTGCGTCAAGGCCATGCGGATGTGCGATGGCATGTCATCGCTGCCCTCTGAGCCGTGAGTGAAGTAATCAGCATCTTCCGGCACCAGGCGATCGAAAAATTCCTGGAGGTCATGTCGCGCGGTTGGATCGGCGTTCTCCATGATGATCACGCTGCAACTGGTATGTTGAACAAAGACGGTCACTGTTCCATTGCGCAGACCGCAGTTGTCGATCTTCGCCTCGATGTCGTCGGTGATTTCGTACATCCCCTTGCCACTGGTACGAACTTCAAGTTGTTCTTGTTCAATGTGCATCGGATTTGCGGGACGAAAATAACATCGGCAGGAACAATAGTCGCGCGTTGACTCCGAAAGCTTTCGCGAGTTGTCGCGCCCCTACGAAATCGCCTCGATTTGTTTGTGGGATGAATTCTAATAAAATGTAGGGGGATGAAAGTGCGAGTGCAGTTTTACGCGCAATTGCGCGATCTGGCTGGAATCCGCGAACAGGATTTCGATCTTGCGGAGGGATTGACCACTGGTGAGTTGCTTGACCAAATTTATGTGCAACACCCTGCGCTTCGCGCGCATGACAAGAGCATTTTGATTGGTGTCGGCGTGGAATTTGTGGATCGCAATTACAGACTGAAGCCGGGCGAGGAGATTTCCATAATGCCGCCGGTGCAGGGGGGATGAATTAGAGGTCTGAAGTCAGAAGTCGGCAATCAGACGGGCCTTCGTTTGCTCTGTTTCCTTCTGCAAACGCACCGGCTTATTCGCGTCGATTCGTGGTTTTCGATCAATCTCTGAAATTCTTGAAATTGGTGGCGACCCCAAAGTCGCGGCTTTTCACGAATTGAATAACCGCTTGCAGGTCATCTTTCTTTTTTCCGGTGACGCGAATTTGTCGATCTTGCAACTGGCTTTGCACTTTGAAACCCTGCGACTTGATCGCCTGAATGATTTCCTTGGCTTTGTTGCCTTCGAGTCCCTGCTGAATTTTCAATTCCTGCCGGGCATGACCGACGGATGAGATTTCTGGATCGGCTTGCTCGATGTTCCGAAGATCGACGCTGCGCTTCGAAAGTTTGCCGATTACAATTTCACGCAATCCTCGCAGCCGCGCGGCATCTTCGGCGGTGAGCGTAATTTTCTCTTTCTCGGCGAGAATTTCAGCAGTTGTGCCCTTGAAATCGAATCGGGTGGCAAGCTCTTTGCGCGCCTGATTGATCGCATTATCAAGTTCTTGCTTGTCTACTTCAGAGACGATGTCGAACGAAGGCATCTGCGACTGGGATTTTAGATTGCGAATTTGCGATTGAGCAAACGATTTCGCCTCACGGATTAGCTTCCACGATTTTAATGTTGCCTTCCGTTACGTGCATTTTGATTGCGGCCTCGCCCCCGTTGCCCACGAGCATGTCCACCTTCGATATTCCTTCGGCACCGCGCTCGTCTTGTTCGGCGAAATCGTTCGCAATTTTTCCATGGCCCGTTTCAGCAATTAAATGGAACGTGGCGTCGCTGGGGAGGAAGGCCAACGCATTTGCATGTTCCAGGTCTGCCTGGACGGAAAATTTGCCCTGCTCCCACCATTCGTAGGTCAACGTGAGCGTGCCGTGGCCCAGCGAAAAGGCCGCATCACTGAAGCAGTTGTGCTCGAAGATTTGGCCGCTTCCCAGACGGGCGTGAATGGTCTGGCCATGCATTCCATCCACGAGCACTTCGCCGTTGTCTAATTCCAGCCGCGATATGTTAACGGTTTGCGGCACGACGATGGTATAATCGACCGTGCCGGAGCGATCAAACAGGCCCCAGGTCTGCTTTTGGGAAAAATTTGTTTCGATGGAGACCGAGCCTGGCTGCGCAGAAACATTGATCACAATCTGTTTCAGGCGCTTGTAGGCATAGGCTTTTTTGATTGCTTGCACTCGTATTTCGTTCGCGGCCGAACCGTAAACGCAAATTGCGCCATCTCGATTTTTGATTGTGACATTTGCGGTGGGTTCAATCGGATAGGATTGCTCGAAAACCTCTTCCAACGTGCGGTCTGTCGCAGAGCCGCAACTCATAAGCGAAAAGAATAATGCGGTGAGTATCAGGCGAAAGCTCTGCCGACTAATAGTTGCTGATCGCACGAACAAATTCCATCAACGCATGTGCGTTGCTGATCAAGGGAAGAAGTGCGGTGACGGCCAGGACCGCAAAAAGTGAGGCTTCACCCCAAAACGCGTGGCGCGCTTCGTTTTTGAGATAGTCGCCCGTGATATTCCAAAACGATCGCGCTGAGCCGCGCACATAATTCGTGTTAAAACTGTCCAGAGCAACAGGACGATAATTGTAATCCGTCAAGGGCAAGCAGCGATTTCCGCGAGGGCTTAATGGTGTTGGTTTCATAATTTCAATTGGTTTGTTGTTTCCTATGAGATGCGCCGCGCATCCCGAATGGATTCAAATTTTATCGCCGTGTGAGAACTGTGCCCGGCCAACGCGGGCCAGGTTCAGAAACTCGTATCACCGGGCGCCATGCACGCCTGCTTCGTAATAGCGACCGAGATATTGCTGAAATTTCGCGCCCAAGCGGCGTTCCAACATTTTCCGGATCGCTGCTTGCTGCGCGGCGTTCAACGTCGGCCGCAGCGTGTCGCTAATCAGTCCGTGCATGTTCCGGTACCATGCGCGCGATGATTCGATCAGGGCTTCGAAATTGCAGGGCTGAGGCGGTGGTTCGACGCCCAGAAAGCGAAGGAACGCAAACGTGCCTTGTTCCTGATTGACGAAATCCTCGAAGTAGAACACTGCTTTTTCTGCCTGCCGTAGGCGGTCGAACTCGACGATGTTCGTGGCGAACACCTCAAACGCGGCGAGGCCTTTCCGAAACGAAGAGCCACGGCGTCCGAGATAATGTGAAATAAAGCAGGCCCGCGGATCGCGTAGCAGCAACGCGACTTTTTGGTAAATCTCTGTGCCATCGCGTGTGTGTAAACTGACGAAAGCCCGGCTCTTGTTTGGTCGCGTCACGTCGTGCACGCGATCGAAGATTGTTGCGCCTTCCGCGACGATCTGCCTGCGGCCTGGCGTTCGCTGTCCGCTGAAGTGCTCTGTGCAATGACGGAGCCAATTCAGTCCGCTGCGTGGAAAGGAAATGACGAGCGTGCGAGCCTTCGGTGATGTCCCGCGTTTATCGCCAATCGAGAAATCGCCGCCAGGTTTCGCTTCGGCGCTCACACCCATAACGTGCGATCAAATGTGCGATATTGAATCGCCTCGCTGACGTGTTCGGGTGAGATGTCGATCTTGTCATCGAGATCGGCGATGGTGCGCGAAACCTTTAGAATGCGATCGTAAGCGCGTGCGCTGAGATTTAGTTCATTCATTGCCACACGAATTAGGTCCTGCGAATCTTGTTCGAGTTTGCAATTTTGTTTGAGATGTCGCGTGGCCATCCGCGCGTTGCAGGTTACTTTCGGGTCATTGCGAAAACGCTCTTGCTGGCGTTCACGCGCCGGCATGACCCGGCCGCGAATCGCGGTCGAGCTTTCTTCGGCGCGCTCGCTGGCTACGTCGCGATATTCGACTGCCGGCACTTCAATGTGCAGGTCAATGCGATCGAGCAATGGCCCGGAGATTCGCTGACGATAGCGCTGTACTTGAACAGGGCCGCAACGGCATTCGCGTTTTAAATCGCCAAAATATCCGCATGGGCAGGGGTTCATCGCCGCCACCAGCATGAACTCGGCTGGAAACGTGAGGCTACCGGCAGCGCGCGAAATTGTCACTCTGCCGTCTTCGATCGGCTGGCGCATTACTTCCAGCGCCGATCGTTTGAACTCGGGCAGTTCATCGAGAAAGAGGACACCGTTGTGCGCGAGACTGACTTCGCCCGGATTTGGAAATGTGCCACCGCCGAGCAAACCAATGTCGCTGATGGTGTGATGCGGCGAGCGGAACGGCCTCGTGGAAACGAAAGAGCGCTTGCCATTCAGCAAGCCGGCGATGCTATGGATCTTCGTCGTCTCAATCGCTTCCTCAAGCGCCATGGGCGGAATGATGGTGGGAATGCGTTTTGCAAGCATCGATTTGCCTGAACCAGGGGGGCCTATCATCAAGACGTTGTGACCGCCCGCCACCGCCACTTCGATAGCGCGTTTGACGTGGCCCTGACCTTTTACGTCGCTGAAATCGACATCGTAATCTTGGTGCGTAGCGAAAAAGCCCGTTAGATCAGCGCGCGTAGGCAGAAGCGCAGTTTCACCGCGCAAGAAAGCAAATGTCTGCCGTAAATTTTGCACGCCGTAGATGTCGATCTTATCGACCATGGCGGCTTCAAGCGCATTGGCTTCCGGGACGAAGAGTGCGCGCCTGCCCCGGCGTCGCGCTTCCAACGCGACTGGCAGCACGCCTTTCACGGCGCGGACTGTGCCATCTAGAGCGAGTTCACCCACGAAGCTGAAGTTTTCGAACGGCGAACTGTCCAATCCTTCGGTCACCGCGATCATGCCAAGCGCAATCGGTAAGTCGAAGCTCGGGCCCTCCTTTTTGATATCCGCCGGGGCGAGATTGATCGTGGTGCGCCCGCGCGGCCAATAATAGCCGCTATTTGCGATCGCCGTCGTGACCCGGTCCCGGCTCTCTTTCACGGCGGCGTCCGGCAATCCGACGATGACAATATTTGGATCGCCGCCAGCGCCATTAACCTCTATCTCCACTTCATACGCGTCCACGCCGTAAACCGCCGCAGAATAAATTTTCGCCAGCATCGCTGTGCCAGAGTCGCAGAAAATCGTAACGCGGAAAAGCGTCAAATATCCCTCTAAAGTGGGATACCACTCATGCCCGCACCTGTGGTCAGATATCTATGGGACTTTGCTCAGACAGCCTTGGAAAAGGGAGCCAGTAGGAGCCTTCGAAAAAGATTGAACAAGAGGCATCCGGGGACTGTCACAAATTCGAATATTTAACCTTGTTAAATACTTTTTAGAATGGTACAACGCGTGATCGGCAAGGCCCCAGCGAATTCAATTTGGGGTGAATTGTCGACACAAACCCCCCAAGTAATTGATGAAAAAGAGTTATATGGCTGCCGAGGATAGCGATACCGGAATTAAGATTTACCTGCGCGAGATCGGGCAAATCCCGCTTTTGACGCCGGATCAGGAAATCGAACTGGCCGCGAAGATCAAGAAGGGCGATCGCGAGGCACGAGCGCTCATGATTCGTTCGAATTTGCGTCTGGTCGTCAAGATCGCGCACGATTACGCGAATCTGGGCTTGCCGCTTCTCGACCTGATTTCAGAAGGAAACATCGGCCTGATGAAGGCGGTCGAACGTTTTGATCCAGCGAAAGGCGGGAAGCTCAGCACATATGCCGCGTGGTGGATCAAACAGTCTATCAAGCGTGCGCTGGCGAATCAGAGCAAGACGATCCGTCTGCCAGTTCATCTGGTGGACAAGATTTCCAAGATGCGCCGGGTTTCGCTGCAAATGAGCGAGGAACTTGGCCGTGAACCCACCGATGAAGAGCTTGGCGATGAGATCGGGATTGCGAGCGGGAAAGTGTCGCAGTTGAAGACCGTGTCGATTCGGCCGGCTTCGCTCGATGCGCCGATCAGCGACGACGATTCCACTGAGTTCGGCGAAATCGTCGGGGATGAAGAGGCTCAGACGCCCTTCGAACTTTTGCGTGACAAGAATCTGCGCAACGAAGTTGGCGGGTTGCTTGACGTGCTAGACGACCGCGAGAAGAAAATCATTTTCCAACGCTTCGGGCTGGATGGCGGCAAACCGAAAACGCTCGAGGAAGTTGGGAAGAAATTCGGCGTGACCCGGGAGCGCATTCGGCAGTTGCAGAACATCGCGCTGTCGAAACTCCGCCGCGCGCTGAGCAAGAAGGAACGTCCAGTCGAGGTTGAATTGCCGGTCGAAGCGTAAGCGCTGGAACATCGACTTACAGTCTGTGCGGCAAAACGGGCATGTTGCCTGTTTCGTCCCGGAAACAACGGGCTGCAAGCCGCGTTGGGCGCACAGGCAGAATGCCTGTGTTCCCCTTATTTTGCCGTTCGAAGTTGCACCGAATCGATGCGTTCCTCGCCCGCGCGTACATCGCTGATGATCACTAATTGATCGCCCGGCGCGGTCAGCTTGGTTCGGCGCAAAAAGCGTTCTGCAGCCTCGATGGTCGCGTTCGGATCGTCGGTGAACTCGATTTTCACTGGATAAACGCCCCAGTAAATTGACAATTGGCGACACACTTCTTCGCTCAAGGTAAAAGCAAATATCGGCGCGTTTTCCGGACGAAGTTTTGAAACGTTGCGCGCCATCGCGCCGTGCCGGGTGAACACAATAATCTTTGAATTCGCAAGCGAATTGGCCAGGAGCACAGCGGCAGCAACTGTTTTTTGCCGCCTGTCCCCGAGAATTGCGGATTCCGCGTAACCGGCCCCTCCGCTACGCTCAATGCGCACTGCCACCCGGTTTAGTACTCGGACGCATTCGACCGGATAACGCCCCAGACTTGTTTCAGCGCTGAGCATGATGGCATCAGTCTGTTCAAAAACCGCATTCGCCACATCGGTGATTTCAGCCCGAGTAGGCAGCGGATTCACGATCATCGATTCGAGCATTTGCGTGGCGACAATGACCGGCTTACCGAGCCGAAGACAGGATTTCACAATCCGCCGCTGGATGATGGGCAGTTCCTCCATTGGGCATTCGATTCCCAGATCGCCCCGGGCGATCATGATGACATCAGCGCCTTCGATCATGTCGCCGATTGCCCGGACGGCCAGTTGATCCTCGATTTTAGCAATGATCAAAGCCATGCTCCTATTGTCGACAAGAACGCCACGCAGTTCATCCAGATCACTTTTCTGACGCACAAAACTCAGCGCGACGAAATCGACGCCGAGTTCTGCTCCGAGTGAAATATCAGCAAGATCCTTCTCGGTAAGCGGCGGCAGATTCACATGCACACCGGGCAGATTGATGTGACGCCGAGAGCCGAGTCTCCCAGGAGTAATGACTTTAGTGCGGATCCGTCTTCCCCGTTTTTCGAGGACCAGCAGCCTGATCATGCCGTTATCCACCAGAATGTTGTCGCCAACGGAGACATCATCTACGAGTCCATCGTAATTCACATTGACCGAATACGGCTCCTGGCTTTGGGCGCCGGCTACGGTGAGCTCCAAGATGTCGTCCTGCTTCAACTCGAGATCGGATTTCAGGTCTCCGGTGCGAATGGCGGGCCCCTGGGTATCGAGCAGAACTCCAACGAATCGGCGGGCCTCTTCTGCGAGTGCGCGAATTCGCGGGACAATTTCGCGCACGGAGCCGTGATCGGCATGGCTCATGTTCAATCGGAAAACATCCGCTCCTTTCTGGATTAATTGGCGCAACACGTCGCTTTGTTGTGTAGCCGGGCCGAGCGTGCAGATGATCTTGGTCTTACGCATCCACGAGGAGGATTAGATTTGATCGCGCAAAAGCAAGGCACTTTTAGAAGCCACTGCTAAATAGAAAAAAAATGCGGCACGCCTTTCCCAGGCGTGCCGCATCATCGCGCAGTCAGTGTTTCTATTGCAGCTTGCTTTGAGTTTGCTTGGCGAGGTCCAGATGTTCCTGAACCACCTTGGCCGTGTCCTCCGCGAACTTCTTCACGTCGGGATCACTGCCGTTGTTTGCCTCGTCCTGAAATTCGGCCAGATCTTTTTCGTGATCCTTCACCATCATGTCCATGTAAGCTTTATCCGAGCTCCATTTTTCACTCCGTTCTTTGCTCGGCAGTTTGACGCCTTTTTTCTCGGCGATCGATTTCAGTTCGTCATTGGCCTTGCTGTGATCGGTGACCATTCGCTTGCCGAATGATTTCACGTCATCGCTTTGACCGTTCTGCTCAGCCAACTTTCCCATCGCGACCTCCATCATTCCGCCTCTGGCGGCTTTCTTCATGAAAGTCTTGTCCTTTACGTTAACCGAGGAACTTTTGGCTGCCGGAGAATCCTGTGCCATTGCCAGCCCGACGAAACTGAAAGATGCGACTGTGAGAGCGAGAATGCAGGTCCTTGAAATAGTAGTTAGTTTGTTCTTCATAAGTTTTTCCCGTTGCGATACGTCGGAAGGCTCCGACAATTAGGAATCGAAAATTCGCATCCTTCTGGACGTGGGAAATTCCGATCTCTGCTTCGGGAATCTGCCTGCCAACGCCCGCAAACTGCGGGACGAAGGCGGGACTCTGGACCGATCAGGTTTGGGAGACGTTCTGTTCGTAGGAACTCTCAACGCGCGTCGCTACGTCCTTGTAGCCGTAATCGGCTTCGTAAATCTGCTTCATGCAGTTGAGCGATTTGTCGCGCTCACCCATCCGCTCGTAAACAAGCCCTAAATTGTAAACAATCTCCTTCTTCATCGCGTCCATCGACAAAATTTCCTTCGACGCCTCTTCGAGTTGTTTCATTGCCAGATCAAGCATTCCAAGCTCGGCATAACAGCGACCGAGCAGGTTCATCGCCTTTAAACGCGCATTTGGATTTTGTCGCGCCCGTTGCAGCTCCGGCACGGCTTCCCGAAAACGATCTGCGTTCACAAGCAGCTCGCCAAGTTCAAACCGAAGCTGCAAGTCGGTCGGGTTTCGCTCCAGACGTTTGCGCGCGTCATCTAGCAGAATTTCTGCCCGGTTCTTTTTCGCGGCCTTTAACTCCTCAGCCTTTTTTGCATGCAACTCATGATCCGCAGCGTGCGTAGAGAGAAATTCTTCGTGCGCGGCAATCTCACGCTCGAGGCGTTTGATTTTCAAATCGGAAACTTTTCGAACCAATCCGGCGTCGGCGCCTTTTGTCAGATCGGCGGCATATTGATACCAGCCGATGGCTAACTCCAGATCGTCCTTCTGCTCATTTAATGCGCCCAGGCGTCGCGCAAGATCGATATTCTCTGGCTCCGTCTGATGGCGACCATACGTTTCCGCGATTTGTTGATCGAGCGATTCGCCGGTCAATTTCATCCGGCTCTGTTGTTCGAGCGAAATCGCTACTTCTTTGTCCTTGATCAGATCGCGATAACTCTCTGCCTGTGTCCATCCACCGCTCTTCATCGAAGCATGAGCCGACGCATCCTTGCCCCGCCGAATGGCCTCAGCATCGAGCGGATTTATGTCGGTGATTTGATTATAAACTTCGACTTCCCGATCGCTCTCTCCAAGCTCGTGGTGCAAACGCCCGAGCTCATGCAGCACTTTGACGTCACGAGGATTTTCTTCGAGCAACGTGCGCAACGCGAACACCCCAATCTCCGGCCAGCCGGCCGCTACCGCCGCTTCCTTTAAAACCAGATTCGCCTGGCGATGGTAAGGGTCTTCTTCTAAAACTTTTTCCAGCATTTCGATGGCGCGCTTCGGGTCCCTTCTGATTTCCCGCTGCGCCTTCATAACTGCGATCGGCGCCATCGAGATATTGAAGAAACTTTTCTTTGCCGACTTACTCTTCGTTACCTCAGTCCGCCGGAGTAGTCGACGGCCCGTGAGGAACTGCGGCTGCTGCTTAAGGATTCCCTGCAGCAACGAGATCGCGTAACCGAAATTGCGCAGCTCGATCGCCGCCACAGCTTTCAGCCAATGGTTGCGTTGCGTCTCGTTTAGTTCCTTTTCGGTTATAACAGCCATGTTTGTGCGTCGCGCCTGACTATAATTTCAGCACGGCACATAGTCATCACAAATGCTGATGTTTGCGCCCGGGCGGAAGCGCAGGTTAATCTTGCATCAGGTAAAAGAGTAAGCAGGGAAGGCTCCATCGTGAACTTTTGCTTCTATGCTCATGAAGTAGTGCCAGTGGACTTGCACGGCGACGGGCAATTTGCATTGTCGCGAAGGGAGTTCGTGCCCTCTTACGTGAGAGCGTTTGAGGAGGGAACCCTTCAAGAGCGAGCCGGGCAAGCCGTCGAATCGCTGCGATCCTGCCGCGTTTGTCCGCGCGACTGCGAGATTGACCGGTTCAACAATAAGATCGGCGTGTGTAAAAGCGGTCGTCTTGCCCGTGTGGCCAGCGCGTTTCCGCATTTCGGCGAGGAGGATTGCCTGCGCGGCTGGAACGGATCGGGCACGATCTTTTTCGGCTGGTGTAATTTGCGGTGCGTGTTTTGCCAGAACTTCGAGACCAGCCAGCTTGGCGACGGTGCGGAGGTTACGTCGTCAGAGCTTGCGGGCATCATGCTCGACCTCCAGGACGTTGGCTGCCACAACGTCAATTTCGTCACGCCGGAACACGTCGTGCCGCAAATCCTCGAGGCACTTGTGATTGCGGTCGAACGGGGCCTCCGCCTGCCGCTGGTCTATAACACGTCGGCCTACGACAGCCTGGAAAGCATTCGGCTCATGGACGGGTTGGTGGACATTTACATGCCGGATTTCAAACTGTGGGACGCTGAGAATTGCCGGAAATATCTGGTGGCCAGCGATTATGCCGATGCCGCTCGCTCCGTGATCGCCGAGATGCATGCACAAGTTGGCGAGTTGAAAGTGGACGAGCAGGGACTGGCGTTGCGCGGCGTCCTCGTGCGGCATCTGGTCATGCCTGGCGTGCTTGATGATACGCGCGAAATCATGCGCTGGATCGCTACGACTCTATCGCGCGACACCTACGTCAACGTCATGGATCAATATTATCCAGCCTATAAAGCCGAAACGGAAGCGCGCTTCGCCAAGATTAACCGCGGCATTTCCGACAACGAATTCTGTCATGCCATCGAACTAGCGCGAACGGCCGGCCTATGGCGATTTGACACCCGCTGGCGCAACGTGATTCCACATGGTGCGCCGGTTTGGTTCCCGCGGATGCGAGAACGCGCTCCCGCGTCCGTCCGCGCGAACTGATTGCAAGCCAATCGATATACAGTGCATTTGGACCCCATTGTTCGATCAAACCTTGTTTTCATTTTAGCCAGTTGATTTTGATTTCCTTTTCGAGCGGCCTGAATTCCGGGTCGCCGGTGACGAGTTCGGCTCTCCTTTCCTTGGCCAGAGCAGCCGCGAAGGCATCGGCGTAGGCGATGCGATAAGTCGCTTTATAGATCGCGGCTTGCCGCGTCATTTTGAGGTCGTCGCTGATGCCAACAATTTCAATGGGTAACGATACAATTTCTTTCATGCGAGATTCGGCGTCGGACTGGGACGTTTCTCTCATGGTGTTATAGTAGATTTCTCCCCAGTTGATGACGCTCATCAGCAACTTGTGCCGATCCAATGACGCACGGTGGATGAGTTCCTCTACCCTATCGGCGGCGGGTTCGTCCTCGAAGAAGGCAATGAGCGCCCAGCTATCAACAACCTTGGCGGCCATGTCACAGTTCGCGCTCGCGTTTGCGGTCTTCCGTCATCGCCTTGAGCACTCCTTTCCCTTTCAGCGAACCGCGCAGGCTATGAATATAGGCGCGCGTGATTGGCTTCAGCAAGATACCGTCGGGCGTTACGGTGACTGCCGCTTTGGTTCCCCCTTCAATCTCAAACTCTTTGCGGAACTTGCGAGGGATCACGACCTGACCCTTGACGGTGAAAGTGACAGTTTCTGTCTCGGGCAATGCATTCATGATTCGAGTATACTCCGCTTATAAGTAAGTCAAAAACTTTTTGTAGGATAATTATTATCTGTCGCACTTTTCGGGCACAGGCGCCCATCTATCTTCCGATGGCGGCGCTCACAATAAATCCAACTGCGGTTTTTCCGGCTCGGTCTGGCGTTTCCCCTTTTGCTTTTTCGTTTTCGCAGGCTGCTCAATGGTACCGTTGGGCGCCTCGAGGTGCGCGAGAATGTCTTTTGCGCGATCGAGAATTTCCTTCGGCAAACCGGCCAAACGGGCGACCTGGATGCCGTAACTTTTGTCCGCTCCGCCGGGCACGATCTTTCGCAGAAAAATAATCTGCTCGTTCCATTCGCGCACCGCGACGTTGAAATTACAAACGCCTTTGCGTTCTGACGCGAGCTTCGTCAGTTCGTGATAATGCGTCGCGAACAACGCGCGCGCTTTGATCTTGTCGTGAAGAAATTCGGCCACGCTCCACGCGATCGATAATCCGTCGAATGTCGATGTTCCGCGTCCGATCTCATCGAGAATCACGAGGCTGCGCTCGGTCGCGTTGTTCACGATGTTCGCTGTCTCGTTCATCTCCACCATGAACGTCGATTGCCCGCGCGCGAGATCATCATTCGCGCCGACGCGCGTGAAAATTCGATCGACCAATCCGATCTCCGCGCTCGCCGCCGGAACAAAGCTGCCAATCTGCGCCATCAATACAATCAACGCGACCTGCCGGATGTAGGTCGATTTACCGGCCATGTTCGGTCCGGTGATAATGGCCAGACGCATTTCGCCGTCGAGCCCCGTATCGTTAGGCACAAACTTCTCTTCGATCAAACTTTGATCGAGCACCGGATGGCGGCCGTCCTTGATTACGAGCCGCAACGAGTCGTTTAACGTCGGCCGGCAATAACGAAACAATCGCGCCGTTTCCGCCAGCGCACAGACAACATCGATAATCGCAATCGCCGCCGCAGTTTGCTGGATCGGCCCAATTTCTTGCAGCGTCTCATCGCGCAGTTTCTGGAAGAGTTGATACTCGAGATTCCGCGCCCGCTCATCCGCACCGAGGATCTTCGCCTCCATTTCTTTCAGCTCTGGCGTGATGAAACGCTCGCCGCCCACCGTCGTTTGCTTGCGCGTGTAATGCGCCGGCACGCTCGTCAGATTCGATTTCGTGATCTCGATGAAATAACCGAACACCGAGTTGTAACGAACTTTCAGCGACTTGATCCCCGTCGCGGCGATTTCCCGTTCCTGCAATTCGCTGATCCAATTCTTCCCGTCGCGCGATGCGTTCCGCAATTCATCAAGATCGACATCGTAGCCGTCCCGGAAAATTCCGCCCTCTTTCAGAACGAATGGCGGATCGTCCACGAGCGCGCGACTCAACTTCTCCGCCAGCTCGGGCATTTCATGAATCTCGTTTTGCAGACGGTGTGGTAGAGCGCGACCGATCCGAGCCGGATTGGCATTTGGCGCGCCGTGATCGTTTTCGCCAATCGTCGGCGCGCTCGGCGAGCGCGCCCTACCAAACTCAGCTCGCTCAATTAATTTTCCGAGCTCGCCTTTCAGTTTTGGAATTTCTTCGAGAGAAAATTTCAGCGCGACCAAATCGCGCGCATTTCCCGAAGCCTGACTCAATCGCCCAACCGCGCGCTCCAGATCGCGAATCGATTTTAGTTCCGCGCGAATCGAGCCGAGCAAGTCCGGCTCCTGCAGAAGATCGACAATCATCTGCTGCCGGCATTCCAACTCCTTCAGGTTCCGCAGCGGCTGCAAAATCCAGGCGCGCAATTTTCTTCCGCCCATCGGCGTCATCGTTCGATCGAGTACCGCGAGCAGACTCGTGTCCCGCACACTGCGGGATTCCACCAATTCGAGATTTGTTTGCGTGGCGGCATCGAGCGTGACGAATTCCGATGAAACATCGCAACGCAGCGAAGTGAGGTGATCGATCTTGCGCCGCAGTTGATGCTTCAAGTAATGAACGATCGCGCCCGCGGCAGCAACTGCCGCCGGCATCTGCGCGCAGCCGAATCCATCCAGCGATTTCGTTTTAAAATGCTCGCACAATGTGAACGCCGCCTGCTCCGGCAGGAACGCGTAGCTGTCGTAGCCAAGCGCCCGCTCCAACTCGCCGAGTTTCTCCTTTTGCTCGTCACTCACCAGGAGCTCGGACGGCGAGACGCGCGCGAGTTCGTCGAAGAGTGATTGTCGATCTTGCAATTGGGTCAGCCGAAATTCGCCAGTCGTTAGGTCAGCGTAGGCGAATCCGAATGCGTCATTGTCGATATAAACTGCGCCGAGATAATTCGCTCGCTTGGCCTCCAGCAGATTCAACTCGCTCACCGTCCCAGCGCTGATGATCTGCGTAATGTCGCGATCGACAATCTTCTTGCCCGGCTGCGGCTCGCTTAATTGGTCGCAGATCGCGACGCGCTTACCGGCCTTGATCAACTTCGCGATGTAACTTTGCGCCGCGTGATACGGCACGCCGCACATCGGGACTTGATTGCGTTTCGTCAGTGCGACATTCAGCAACCCCGACGCTTCTTTCGCGTCCTCAAAAAACAATTCGTAAAAATCTCCCAGCCGAAAAAACAGTAGCGTGTCCGGCGGAATACCTTTTCGCAGCCGCTGATATTGCTGCATCATCGGAGTGAGCGCGTCCTGCATGGTGTCAACTTGGAATCGAGTGTGAAAAATTGCGAGTCTTCAATCCGTGATCGTGCTGCTGTTCGCTCATGTTGACACAATTATCGAATGGACAGTATCCTGTCCATGTGAAATCGATTACCTACACAGCGGCACGGGAGAATCTCGCCAGCACAATCAACCGGGTCTGCGAGGATCATGCGCCGGTTGTCATTACGAAAAACCGGGATCAAGCCGTCGTAATGCTCTCGCTTAAGGAGTATGAGTCGCTGCAGGAAACGGCCTACTTGCTCCGTTCGCCGGCGAACGCGAAGCGTCTGATCGACGCGATGGATGCCCTCAAGCGCGGCAAAGGTATCAAACGCAAGTTGAAGCTCGACGCGTGAATCTCGTCTTCGCGCCACAAGCCTGGGAGGATTATCTCTACTGGCAGCGAAACGACCCGGAGACGCTCTCGCGAATCAATCTACTGATCAAAGATATCATGCGGCATCTTTATGCCGGCATTGGGAAACCAGAGCCGCTCAAACATGCGCTTCAGGGATTTTGGTCACGCCGAATCACGTCTGAGGATCGGATTGTTTATAAGAAAGTCGGCAACGAACTCTTCATTGCTCAGTTGCGCTATCATTACCGCTAATCGCGTCCGGAACACCCAGCGGAAACGGCAAGAGCGTATCCGCGGGGATGCTGCCCCGAGGCCGGCGGCATTGCTGCATAATGGAAGTTGAGCGTTTGCTCCGCGCTTTCAATCCCGAAGCGTCTTCAGCCCTTGCCGGGTGATCCGGTCGATCAATTGCGAATACGACAAGCCTGCCTTGCCCGCTGAAAGCGCGAAGTCTTCGTCCTCAGCGAGATGGGGGTTTGGGTTCGCCTCGATGAAATAAATCTCGTTGGCTGCCGTTAGCCGCAGGTCGATGCGCGCGTAGCCGTCTATCGTCAGCAGACGATAGATGCGTTTGCACGTCTGCTCGAGCTGCGCGACGAGCGCGGGGTCGAGCCCGTCGGGAAACTGATTCTCCAGCCCCCAGCGTTTGCGGTATTCCTCATCCCATTTCGCGCTATAGGTTGCAATCTTCGGTTCGTTCGGCGGAACTTCCCGGAAGACGAGCTCGCGAATCGGAAAGACGGTTAGCCGCGCGTTGCCCATCAGGCTCACATAAAGTTCGCGGCCATCGATATATTCTTCGGCAATTACGTCGCTGTCATGTTTCTCGTGAATAAAGGCGACCCGTTCCCGGAACTGTTCGTCGTTCTCGACGAAACTTGCTTGCGAAATGCCGTAGGACGCCTCTTCTTTGACCGGCTTTACCAGGATTGGAAACTTGAGCTGCCCGGGCCGTGCGATGCGCTGGCTGCGCGGAACGACCACGAAGTTGGGCACGTGGATGCGATGATAATGGAGAATCTTCTTCGAGATGCCCTTGTGCTTGCAAAGGATAAGACCAGTCGAGCCGCAGCCAGTAAAGGGCAGGCCTTGCATTTCGAAAAATGAAACGATGTTCTGGTCGAATCCCGGGTTGTTCTTGAACTGTTCGACGAGGTTGAAAAGAACATGGGGCGCGAACGTTTCCAGTTTTTGCCGGAGCAGATCGACATCGTCAAAGATCGCGAGGTGCTCCGCCGTGTGGCCGAGGGTGCCGAGCGCAGCCATCACGTTCGCCTCGGTTTTCCAGTCCTTCGTTTTCATCTCCTTGCTGAAGTCCTGATCGACAGTGGTGGGACTTGTGCCGTCGAAAAGCACAAGGATTTTTAGTTTCTTTTTCACGCTATTTGGTGCGCTTGAATTTGCCGGTGAACAGATAATTCATCACTAGCGTCGTAATGAAAGCGGAGACGCGAAAATCCTGCTGCGGATCGTCGTTTTGCGCGTGGAGCCCGAGCTGGTCGCAGCGCTCGATCAATCGCGTGAGCAGTTTGTTCACCCGGAACTTTTTCTCGTTCGTCCACTGGCAGACCGAGTTCATCAGTCGCCGCCGCCGCTGGCGCAGATACGAGCTCGCTTTAATTCCAGCCGGTGCGGCGAAAAGCTGCCGCAGATCGGCGTCGTAGAAATCCGGATACGTTTCTTCGTAGAGCTTTCGTTTGCGCGCGTAATAGGTCTTGAGCTTGACGTTGAGGCAGTTGTAATCAGCTGCGCGATATTTTGGCGCG